>Ga0157369_10008905_pt1 | contig 11497 bp, 10 predicted proteins | sample C25metaG_FD_113461 | JGI IMG/M metagenome (GOLD analysis project Ga0157369, IMG submission 113461) | Corn rhizosphere microbial communities from Kellogg Biological Station, Michigan, USA - C2-5 metaG | ecosystem: Host-associated > Plants > Roots > Rhizosphere > Soil | place: USA: Michigan... | reverse complement strand
CGTCAAGCGCGCGTGAGCCACTATAGAAAAAAATATTTTTCCCGTGTTTAATATCCGATGAAGTCATCGTTAATAGGTGCTTAATGCTTCAATTGGAAGACATGCAATTGCTCCGAGCGCTCGGTGCATCGCAATCACTTGCCGCGGCCGCCAGGCTGCTGGATCTGACGCCACCCGCGGTCACGGTGCGGCTTCAGCGCATCGAGGAGCGCATGGGGGTGCGCCTTGCCACGCGTGCGGCCCGGGGGATTTCCCTCACTGACGAGGGACAGCGCCTCGTTCAGGAGGCCATCGACATTCTAGAGCGGATCGAGTCGATTCCTTCCCGCATTTCCGGAGAGGCGAGTGGCGTAAGCGGCCATCTGCGCGTCGTGGCGCCGTTCGGATTCGGTCGCGAATATATCGCACCGCTGGTTCGCGACCTGCATCGCTCGCACCCGAACCTCGCGATTTCGCTCATCTTGGTTGAAAGCCCCCTCGCCGCCGCGTCGGGTGCGGACGTCGTCATTTCCATCGGCCACATCAAAGGGTCGTCCTGGGTCGGACATTATTTGGCCGCGAACGACCGCTTTTTGTGTGCGAGTCCCGCCTTGGCGCGCAGCCTGTCCAAGCTCAAGCATCCGTCGGAACTGACCCTGCACGCCTACCTGACCTTGCGAGAGAACGATGAGGACGTGACCCGTCTGCGTTTCACTCAACACGACGCCGCGGGCAAACGGATGAGCAAAGCCGTCACGGTTCGGTTGAGCAGCGCATTGTCTTCGAACGATGGCACCGTTGTGAGGGACTGGGCGATGGACGGCCTCGGCGTCGTCGCGCGCTCCGAATGGGATTGCGCGCGGCTGATCGCGGAGGGAAAGCTCAAGCGCGTGTTGCCGGCCTGGCGCCTCGAACCCGCTCCGGTCATCGCCCTCACGCCCACGCGTCAGGGCCTGACGATCCGTCAGCGAGTATTTTTGGAAGCCGCGAAACAAGCCTTCAACCCCGCTCCCTGGCGGAAATGATGTTTTGATTGATAACCGGAACACATCAATCGTTCGAAACATTGCACTTATCGTTTTACCGGCTGCGGGTGAACATCCAGGAAACGACGAAGAGCGGGCCTCCGCATTTTCTCGGGATTTCAGGAGACACATCGATGCACCCCTCCCCCTCTACCCTTTCGTCCGCGCGCTCGAAGGCCTCCGTGGTGTTCCGCGTCACAGCCGGGAATTTCCTGGAGCAGTTCGATTTCTTTCTGTTCGGTTTCTATGCGACGCAAATCGCCCACGTCTTCTTCCCGGCGGGGAGCGATTTTGCCGCGTTGATGATGACGTTCGCCGTCTTCGGCGCCGGCTTCCTGATGCGCCCGCTCGGCGCGATCGTGCTCGGCGCGTACATCGACGACGTCGGCCGCCGCAAGGGCCTCATCGTCACGCTCTCCATCATGGCGAGCGGCACCATCCTGATTGCGTTCGTACCGGGTTACGCAACGATCGGCCTGCTCGCGCCCGCGCTCGTGCTGATGGGCCGGCTTCTACAGGGCTTCTCCGCGGGGGCCGAGCTCGGGGGCGTGTCGGTGTACCTTGCCGAAATGGCCACGCCCGGCCGCAAGGGCTTCTTCACGAGCTGGCAATCGGCAAGCCAGCAGGTTTCGATCGTCGTGGCCGCGGCCCTCGGCTTTGCGCTCAATCGATCGCTGGACGCAGCGGCCATCGCAGCTTGGGGATGGCGTGTGCCCTTCTTCGTCGGCTGCATGATCGTGCCGATCATCTTCGTGCTGCGCCGCAATTTGGAGGAAACACAGGAGTTCAACGCCCGCACGCATCGGCCAAGCATGAACGAAGTGTTCCGTACGCTGTTGGAGAACTGGGCCGTCGTGATCGCCGGAATGATGCTCGTGGCGATGACCACCGCGAGCTTCTATCTCATCACGGTCTACGCGCCGACGTTCGGCAAGACGGTCCTGCACTTGAGCACCGCCGACAGTTTGCTCGTGACGCTCTGTGTCGCGGTGTCGAACTTCGTATGGCTCCCGATCGGCGGCGCCCTGTCCGACAGGATCGGCCGGCGGCCGCTGCTCGTCGCCATGACGCTGCTCAACATCGCCACGGCGTACCCGGCGCTGTCGCTGCTCGCTCATGCGCCGAGCTTCCTCAACATGCTGCTCGTCCTTCTTTGGCTCTCGTTCATGTATGGCGTCTATAACGGCGCGATGATCGTCGCGCTGACGGAAGTGATGCCGGCACAGGTGCGCGTTGCGGGCTTCTCGCTCGCCTATAGCCTGGCGACGGCGGTATTCGGGGGCTTCACGCCGGCGATCTCGACGGCGCTCATCCATCTGACAGGCGACAAAGCCGCACCCGGCTACTGGATGAGCTTCGCCGCGGCTTGCGCGCTTACCTCCACGTTCGCACTCTATCGCCACCGCGCGGCGACCCTGACGCCGGCGCACTGACCGACATCTCGTTCGGCATGCATCCGAGCGCCCCAAATTCGACACGATCTCGATCATGAGAAACCTGCTACTCAAACTGTGCGCGGCAGCGCTCGTCGCCGGCTCGGCCGCTGCGACGAACGTCCATGCCGCCGACCTCCATGTCATGACTTCCGGTGGCTTCACGGCAGCGTATAAGGTGCTCGGACCCAAGTTCGCGTCGGAGACGGGCGACACGCTCGAGACCGCGCTCGGTCCGTCGATGGGGAAATCGCCCGAAGCGATCCCCAACCGGCTCGAGCGTGGTGAGGCTGCGGATGCCGTCATCATGGTTGGATACGCGCTGGACGAGTTGATCCGCAAAGGCGAGGTGGTCCCCGGATCACGCGTCGAATTGGCCGATTCACGCATCGGCATGGTCGTGCGCGAACGCGCCGCGAAGCCGGACATCAGTACCGAGGAAGGCCTGCGGCAGACACTGCTGCATGCCAAGTCGATCGCCTATTCGGATAGCGCGAGCGGTGTCTACATCGAGCGAGAGTTGTTCAAAAAGCTCGGCATCGAGGATCAAGTCAAGTCGAAGGCGAAGATGATTCCGCGGATACCCGTGGCATCGGTGGTGGCGAACGGCGACTACGAAATCGGCTTTCAGCAGGTGAGCGAATTGTTGCCCGTCAAGGGAGCGGCCTTCGTCGGAAAGATTCCGGAATCGCTGCAATCCGTTACGCGTTTCGCCGCCGGCATTCCGGTCCACGCGCAGCATCCGAAGGAAGCGAAAGCGTTGCTCGATTACCTCGCCTCGCCCGGTGTGCAAGGCGAAGTGAAGTCGACCGGGCTCGATTCCGTTTCGACTCGTTGACGCAGACTGAAACGAGGGCTCGCCGCGCTAACCCGGCGCATCGCCGCTCGCCATGCCGCCGCGCTTAGCTCCCACCATCATGCGATGAAACTCCTGAGCCGCCGGCGTGAGCTGGCGGCCACGGCGCCTGACGATTCCGACGCGCCGCTTCACCACCGGTTCGACGAGCGGCACGCTCGTCAGAATGGGGTGATTGGCGCCGGGCATGGCCATCGACGGCACGGCGGCCACCCCGAGTCCCGCTTCGACCAAGCCGAGCATGGTCGTGACGTGCCGGGTCTCGCAGACGCTCGGCGCACTGGGCGCCACGGCCGACAGCGCTTGGTCGAGCAACAGGCGGTTGCCGGACGTCTTGTCCACCGATACGTACTCGTGCTCGTACAGTTCGCTCCACGTCACGCGCTTCTTGCGCGCGAGAGAATGGTCGCGGCGGCAGGCGGCGACGAATCGATCCTGCAGCAGCAGCTTGAATTCGATCTCCGGCTCCTGGCTGCCCATGAAGCTGACGCCAAAATCGGCCTCGCCGCTGATGACCGCGCCAAGCACCTCGTTCGCGCTCGCATCCAGCAGCCGGACCTTGATGCGCGGAAAACGCCGGCGATAACTCGCAATGACGTTCGGCAAAAAGTGATAGGCCACCGACGGCACGCAGGCGATGGTCACGTGCCCGAGACGGCTCGATGAAACGTCGCGGATGCCGAGCAGCGCGACATCGAGGTCGTCGAGCAGCTGTTCGGCACTCTGCGCAAACACGCGGCCGACAGTCGTGAGTGCAACGCTGCGCGTGGTGCGCTCGAACAGACGCACGCCGAGCGCTTCCTCGAGCTTGTCGATGCGGCGACTCAACGCCGGCTGGGAGATGCTGACCGCCTCGGCGGCCTTGCGGAAGCTGCCCAATTCCGCCACCGCGCGAAACGCCTGCAAGTCGTTCAGGTCGAAGTTAATCGCCATGCGCCTCCCCCCTCGCCTCGGGGCCGGCGCCATCGACGACCGATGCGCGCAACATTGCGCGAATACGCGCCGCGGTTTGCGCCTCCAACGGCGTGTATACGAGCATGCTCAGGTCGGGCCGGCCATCGACGGCGAACAGCGAATACTCCATCTCGACGGTCCCCAACTCCGGATGCAGCAAACGCTTCACGTTTTCTCCCTCACCGTGGCTCAGCACGTGATTCTCGCGCCACATGCGCTCGAAATCCGGACTGGTGCGGCACAGCTCTTCCACGAGATCGCCCACTTCGGTGGCGAGCCCCGCGCGCGCAACATCGGCGCGAAATGTTCCGACCACGAAGCGCGCGACGCTCTCCCAATCGTGCTGCCTGGCACGCACGGCCGGATTGCCGAATAGGAAACGCAGGATGTTGCGTTCACCGGGTGGCAGGGCGCTATAGTCGGTGAGCACCAGCGCGGCGGCACGATTCCACGCCACGACGTCCCAGGTCGCGGCCTTGACGATCGCAGGACTGGGGCCAAGCGAATCCAACACCCGTTGCAACCGCGGATTCACGCCCGCCACCGCGCGGTAGCGAACTTCAGGAGGCCTGCCGAGACCCAGCATGAAGAGATGCTCACGCTCCGTATCCGTCAACATCAGCGCCGCGCCAATGCGCTCCAACACCTCGGCGGAAGGCGCGCCGCCTCGACCCTGTTCGAGCCACGTGTACCAGGCGGCGCTGATGTTCGCACGTTGGGCCACTTCTTCTCTGCGCAATCCGGGCGTGCGCCTGCGGCCGGAAAAGCCGAAGCTGGCCGGATCGAGCCGCGTCCGGCGGCTGCGCAAAAATTCTCCAAGGGTGGGGGGGGGAGCGACGTTCGCTGACATGACAAGCCTGTTAGCCGGTTTACCTGGATAAGATCACTACTTCAACAGGATATCGAATGATCGCATAGTGGCCGGGTGATTACCCAGGAGACTTCACGATGCGAATCTTTCTGACAGGCGCAACCGGCTTCATCGGCTCGGCTCTGGTTCCCGAACTCATTGGGGCGGGTCACGAGGTCATCGGCATGACGCGATCCGATTTAGGTGCGCAGACGTTGGCCGCGGCGGGCGCGGAAATTCATCGCGGCACGCTCGAAGATTCCGACAGCTTGCGCAGCGGCGCGGAAAAGGCGGACGCCGTCATTCATCTCGCGTTCGATCACGATTTCTCGCATTTCGTGGACAACTGCGAAAAAGACAAGCGCGCGATCGCAGCCTTGGGGGCCGCGTTGGCCGGGTCGAATCGCCCGCTTCTTTTGACGTCCGGCACCGGTGTCGGCAGCCGCGACGACGGGCAACCCGCCAGCGAGGACGTGTTCAACGCCGCGCACCCTAACCCGCGCATCGCATCGGAGATGGCGGGCAATGCGCTGCTGGAGTCGGGCGTCAATGTTTCCGTGATGCGCCTACCGCAAGTGCATAACCCATTCAAGCAGGGCCTCATTACGCCGCTCATTCAGATCATGCGCGAGAAAGGCGTGTCCGCCTATGTGGAAGAGGGCCTCAACCGCTGGCCCGCCGGACATTTGTCCGATGTCGTGCGGCTGTATCGGCTCGCTATCGAGAAAGCCGAACGCGGGGCGCGCTATCACGCGGTCGGAGAGGAAGGCATCAGCGCGCGGGAAATCGCGGAGGCGTTGGGGCGTGGATTGAACGTGCCGGTCGTCTCGATCGCACGAGAGGACGCACAAGCGTATTTCGGATGGATGGCGCTGTTCGCCGCGCTCGACATGCCTGCGTCGAGTGCGCTGACGCAGGCGCGCTTGGGTTGGAAGCCGACGGGACCGACGCTCATCGCCGATTTGAACAAAGCGCGCTATGCCAGAGAGGCGGCGTAAGCGTCGGGGTAGGTTATGTCGGGCGCCTTCATTCCGCGTGGCGACCATTGCGAGCCCGCCGCGGCACAGAAAGTCAGCAGGATCGACATGGAGTGATGATATCGATTGGCAAACTGCCGTCGATCTGATTGCGCCACGCGAGAATGGTGTTCGGCACCTTCTTCTCCCACGCAGGCACGTTCGTGTAGTACCGCATCCGCACTTTGTCGTTGCGGTCGAAGACGAGCAGCCCGATCCACAACTCGCCGTCGCGGCTCATCACAATCGATGCATTGGTCGTTGCAAGGCCGCGCACGAAGAACTGCTGCACCTTCGCGCCCAGATGATCCACGTCGGCTGCATCGCTGCGAAGATTGATCGTCGATATCAGTGCATCGTAGTCGCGGCCGAGCAGCGCATGCGCCGCATCATCCGCCTTACGATCGCCGAGCACGTGGAGGCTGACGAGATCGGCCGACGGCTGCGCGTTCATCGCGGCAAAGGTGACATATCTGCCGCCAAGGGACACGCCCATCCCTTCACCGCAGGTCTGCGGACCGCTCGCCTCCGTCACAGCGATGCTTTCGTTGCGGCGAACGAACGTCAGCCTGCACCCCTGCGCGTCGCGATAGTCCGCCGTTTCGCCATGCACGGTGATGTCACCTTCGTTCTCACTGGTATGCGCCCCATCGTATGCCGAGATCGAAAAATGCAAATGGGGCGCCGCGCCCGAGAAAGTCAGCGTGCCGCCCTGCGTCGGGTTGCGGCTTTCTAGCGTCCACATTTGGTTCCACCTGTCCGGGGCCAGCGGTGTCCCCGCGAGCGCCGCTAGCCGTTCCTTGTAGCGGTCGGCTATGCATGACTTATCGTCGCCGCACGCATTGCGCAAACGGAGCCATTGCTGCTGTGCGCGTTTGAGTGCAGGGCCGTCGTGGCTCTGCCCCAACGAGGCCTTCCAGGCGACCGCAAGTTCACTATCGAGTTGCGAAAGCGCAGGCGTCGCGCATATCGTTTTCTCCGTCGGCGAAGCGGCCTTCGCGCAATCGAAACTCGCCGCACGGCAGGCCATCGGCAACCCCGTTAGCACGGTCAAAGCGATGACATGCAGAAACGACCGCTTACGGCGCGAGAGAGTACAGAGTCGGGGCATTGCCGAATCCTCGTAGGTTCGTCGTATCGGCCAGCAATTCGCTCGTGCCGAAGAGCAGCACATGCGCGGGCGACCGGGTACGGCGCATTGTCGGGAGTGACGCAGAGTTTACCGACTAGCGCGCGCGGCTGCAGCCACGTGCTCGGGGGTGGCATCTGTCACGACACCCGATCCCCTGTGCCCGTTTCGATGACGGACGATCATGATGCGCTTCCGTTGGCTCTGTTCTTTTACGTATAGCGACGTTCGACCGCCCTACTCAAATAAAATAACCCAGCTCCCCCAATCGTTCGGCATTCAACAATTACCACCCTGGTGGGAACGAGTGATCTGTATTGTGCGTCGGGCGCCGCATAAGGCCGATCTCAACCAGCCGAAGATTCAAATCCGAATCCCTCTTCGAAGATATGCACGCGCATCAAACACCCGCTCTGACTGAGGACGAACACAGGTCGCGCGACCTGAGGATATGGGTCGGGCGCGGCTTCGACGCCGAGTTATTCGACCGCCGCGCCGCAAACGCCGCACTGCTACGAATGGCATCCAACGGCTGGGGGCAAAGTAACCGTCGTTCAGGTCAAGACGGTGTTGGCGCAGCGCTCACGTCGATACGCGGGTGCGCGGCAGTTGTCGATTACGGCCGAATATGGCCGCCACCACGGCGTCGCGGGTATCGGCCGAGCACGGCTGAGCCCCTCGTCCTGGAGGGCGGCATCGCGAATGGAATGATCGCTGACTTCTTGAGGCCCATCATCCCGTCGGAGAACTCAGACTAGTAGCTCGTGACGGGCCGCCTCCGCTGAGGCAGCCCTGCGACGTAGTGTTAATCACGATGATGGTGTTTGCGATGGCGCCAGCTCGTGTGCGTATGGTAGTCGTTGGCGTAGGAATTCGCGCGGGAGATGTGGCCTCCGAGCGCTGAGCCTGCGCCGCCGCCTGCGGCCGCCCCGATAATGCCACCGGTGCGTCCGCCCATCGCATTGCCTGCCGCCGCACCGGCGCCGCCACCCAGCGCGCCGCCTACGATCGCACCCGTGCGTTCACGGCGGTTCGAGGTAATGGCGCCGCCCGCGCCGCCGCCCACGGCACCGCCGATAACCGACCCGGCGCCGCCCCCGACGGCGCCGCCAACGGCAGCGCCGGCCGCGCCACCCAATGCACCGCCCAGCGCATTGTTCAAATCGCCGGCGAAAGCCGGCAGCGAGCTCAGTGCAGCCAATGCCGCGAAGGCGGCGATCCGAACGTTTTTCTTCAACATGTGAGGCCTTTCGTCTTCGTTTGAGTAATGGCGCGCAGTATAACGAGCCACCGAAAGGCAAATGTTGCTTGGCGGTCCGCAGTCCGTAAGAGATGTAACGAAATCCCGGAGGCCGGTGGGTTTAAGCTGATGACGAATAAAGTCGGCGTCGATCACCTGGGCCACTCGCGCCGGGGCCCACCTACCCCGAGGAACGCTGACGCGGCTCCCCAGCACGACTGCTGTGTGCCTCGTGTTCGGGATGCACATCGAGCAGCTTGCGCACGACACCGTTGGTCCACCCGAAGCCGTCCTGCAACGGATACTCGCCGCCACCGCCGCCGCGGGTCGCATCGACGTCCCGATGCAGCGCGTACTTTTCGACGAGCTTGAACTCGCGCTCATAAACGGCCGCCACCGTAGCGAGCCAGCGGTGAGCGATCTCTCGCCCGAGCGCCCGCTCGCCGTAGCGAATCAGTCCGCGTGCCGCCATCCATTGCAGCGGCGCCCATCCGTTGGAGCGGTCCCATTGCTGCTGGCTCGCTTGCTCGGTCGTTCTCACGCCACCCGCCGCCAACAATCGGGACTCGAGCGCACGCCCGGCGCGATGCGCCTGCTCGCTTGACGCCAGCCCGACGTATAGCGGCACGGCGAGCGCCGCGCTGAGTCCTTCTCGCTGCACGTCGAGCTGCCAGTCGTAATCGACGAACGCCCCGTCCTTCTCGCTCCACAGGTAACGATCGATGGCGCGACGCCGCGCCTCGGCTCGACTGCCGAACGCATCGGCCGTCGACGCATCGCCGTGCGCGCGGGCGAGCTTTTCGATCTGCGTCTCGAGTTTGTAGAGAAAGCTGTTCAGATCGATCGGCAATATCGACGTCGTTCGAATCGTCGATAAGTCGTTCGGATCGGCAAGCCAACGCGAGCTGAAATCCCAGCCCGACTCCGCGCCGGCTCGCAACTCGCGATACACCTCAGCTTTCGGGCGCGCACTGCGCTCCGCCGTTTCGACGTCTTCGATGTATCCCTCGTCGCGCGGCGTATCGCGCTCGTCCCAATAGCGGTTCAAAAGCGCACCGTCGGGCAGCCGTACGACGTGTCGCGCCGCCTCGCCCGGCGCCAGACCTTCGGCGCCTTCCATCCAATAGGCGTGCTCGCGCTTGAGTTGCGGCAGATACCGAAGCGCCGGCTGAACGCCGTGCGTTTGAAACAAGTCGACCATCAGCGCGAATACGGGCGGCTGGGAGCGGCTCAAGTAATACGTTCGATTGCCGTTCGGGATATGTCCGTAGTGATCGACCAAGAAAGCGAAGTTGTCCGCCATGCTGCGCAGCAGATGGTGTCGACCGCTTTCGGCTAGACCCAGCATCGTGAAGTAGGAGTCCCAGTAGTACATCTCGCTGAAGCGTCCTCCGGGCACGACGTAGTCTTGCGGGAGCGGCAATAACGAGCTGTTCGCCGGGTGGTGGCGAGGCTCGCGCCTCAACACCGGCCACAGTGAATCGATGTGCGCGGCGAGCGTCTGAGTCGTGTCCGCCACGTAATGTTCGGCCGGCGCGCACTCGTGCTTGAAATGCTGCGTCACGAAGTCCTTCAAACCGAAACCGGGCAGCGCATGATCGGCGCGATAACGCCGCATGATCTCGGCGGGGTCCGCAAGCGGCACGCAATCGGTGAACGATTTGCTGTCGTCGAACACACGGCCCATCTGGACGGCGACGAACAGTTCTTGATAACGGTCGGCCGGCGTCAAGACATCCGCGAGCGCGACGTGTCCGACGTCGGGCGCCGCGCCGCCGGTCGCCAACATCTTGTCTGCAGCGATCGTCATGCTCATTGTTCAGCGTAGTTCCACAGTAAGCCGCCATCGACGTAGAGCGTCGAGCCAGTGATGTAATCGGCCTCGTCCGACGCCAAGAACAGCACCGCGTTCGCGACGTCGAGCGGTTTGCCTAACCGCTTGAGGGGAATGTTGCCGAGCAGCGCATTGAGCTGCGTCGGGTTATGCAACAAGCGGTCGTTGATCGATGTGCCGATCGCACCCGGCGCCACGTTGTTGACCGTAATGCCGAGCGGCGCAAGCTCGATCGCGAGGTTGCGCATCATCATCTTCATTCCGCCTTTGCTGGCGCAATAGCTAGTGAAATGCGGAAACGGCAATTCTTCATGCACGGAGCTGATGTTGACGATACGTCCGCCGCGCTGCGTATCGCGCAAATGGCTCACAAATGCTTGCGTAATGAAAAATGCACCTTTCAAATTGATGTCGAGAACCCGGTCGTAATCCTCTTCGCTCACATCAAGAAACGGCGCATTGTGCTCCACGCCTGCATTGTTGACGAGCACATCGATGCTGCCCATTTTCTTTATGGCTTCATCGATGAGCTGGCGGCCTGCTTGCGTGGCGCTGATATCGCCCGCCACGATGCAGCCGTCGCTGCCCGCGGCACGCACGTCCGCCAGCGTCTGCTCGGCGCGGCTGTCGTCATGAAGGTCGTTGACGATGACCTTTGCACCCTCTTGCGCCAGGCGTACGGCCACGGCACGGCCGATACCCTGCCCCGCGCCGGTCACAAACGCGATCTTTCCTTGCAATCTCATTGCTTTTTCCATACCGACTCCTTTGGCTGCGCAATCGATGAATATGTCCCCTTTATCAAAGCGAGAGCAATTCACAGGCCCGATGCGGCCTACGACGCAATCTTGTTTTGTGCGTTGGCAGAGAACATTGCAACCGCATACAGCGCGACAGCGGTCTGGACGATGCTGGTTGTCGCTCCCTGGCCCGTCGGAAACGGGTTGCGGCTACGCGAGCGGCGCTAGGCTCCAGGGACTACCTTGACGCCCCTCGCTTTTCTGGTGGCGCGAAGCGTACGTTACAGCACTCGGCTCTTTGTATCTGTTCCATCTCATTCTCGGCCGTGAACAGAATTGACGCCACCGAAGAATTCACCGATTGGTCAGCGCACTGACAGACCTCAAAGCACGCGCGGCGATCTACTTGCGGATCAAGCGCGCCGAGCTGGGCAACTTCGG
>Ga0157369_10008899_pt1 | contig 11502 bp, 11 predicted proteins | sample C25metaG_FD_113461 | JGI IMG/M metagenome (GOLD analysis project Ga0157369, IMG submission 113461) | Corn rhizosphere microbial communities from Kellogg Biological Station, Michigan, USA - C2-5 metaG | ecosystem: Host-associated > Plants > Roots > Rhizosphere > Soil | place: USA: Michigan... | reverse complement strand
CTCGAGCTCCGAGCAGAAGTGGGGGCAGCGCTCGAGCGTCGTCCTGCTCCTGCCGCACGGCTACGAGGGCCAGGGGCCGGACCACTCCTCCGGCCGGATCGAGCGATACCTGCAGATGTGCGCCGAGAACAACATGACCGTCGCACAGCCGTCCACACCGGCGTCGCACTTCCACCTGCTGCGGCGCCAGGCGTACGCCAGGCCTCGCCGCCCGCTGGTGGTGTTCACGCCCAAGTCGATGCTGCGGCTGAAGGCGGCGTCCTCGCCGGTGGAAGACTTCACGTCCGGCGGGTTCCGCACGGTCATCGGCGAGACGGAGCCGCTGGAGGCCGCGGACGTCGACCGGGTGCTGCTCTGCTCGGGCAAGGTCTACTGGGACCTGCTGGCCGAGCGGAGCAAGCGCGGCGACCGGCGGACGGCGATCGTGCGGCTCGAGCAGCTGTACCCGCTGGACGTCGACGCGGTGAACGAGGCCATCGGCATGTACCCGGGCGCGCAGCTGGTCTGGGTGCAGGAGGAGCCGGCGAACCAGGGGCCCTGGCCGTTCATCGCGCTGAACCTGCCCGAGCACCTCGGCGGGCGTCCGCTGCTGCGCATCTCGCGGCCGGCGTCGGCGTCCCCGGCCGCCGGTACGAGCAAGAAGCACGGTGCGGAGCAAGCGACGCTGATCCGCCAGAGCTTCGACAGGTAAACCGCAACGATCAAGGAAGTTTTAGGGATCATGGCTCGCCATGATCCCTAAAACTTCCTTGATCGTTGCCTGTCAGGCCTCGGGGAGGCCCAGCCACGGGCGCCAGCCGCCGTGCAGGACGAGCCAGGCGATGAGTCCGTAGCCGGCCTGGCCGGGGTGCACGCCGTCGCCGGCGGCGAGGTCCGTCAGCCAGTCCTCGTGGGCGACCAGCGGCGTGAAGGTGTCGACGTACGCCACCTGCCGCCGCACGCAGACGTCGGCGAACGCCGCGGACAACTCGGCGATGCTCGCGTTGAGGCGCTCGTGCGGACCGGGCGGCGGCCCCACCACGAAGGCGGGCAGTCCCCGGGCAGCGCAGTCGTCGAGCACGTTCGCGAGGTTGAGCCGCGAACGCGGCAGTGAGACCCCCGAGTACACGTCGTGACGGCCCAGTCCGACGACGAGCCGGCAGTCCTGGATCGCGGCGCCGGCGAAACGCCGGTCGACCTCGTCGCGCCAGCGGGCAAGCAGGCCCGCCGTGGTCTCCTCGGGGACGCCGAGCGGGAACATCGAGACCGGCATCTCCTCGCGGGGAGTCCTGGCGCCGACGCGTCCCACCCACCCGAGCGAGCGGGGGTCGCCGACCCCGGCCACCAGGTCGTCCCCCACCACGCAGATCCGCAGGCCCTGCTCCCGGCCGAGGGTCGGTCGCTCGGGCAGGGACGTCGTCTCCGTCGGGCCGTTCTCGCGCACGCGCGTCACTCGTCGTCGTCGAGTCGGGCCAGCCACGTGGCAAGGCGTTCGACCGGGATCTCGAACTCGGGGTTCGCGTCGACGAACTCCCGCAGCCGCTCGGCGACCCACGCGAGGGTCACCTCTTCCTCGCCGCGCCGCTGCTCGAGCTCCTCGATACCCCGGTCCGTGAAGTACACGCCGAGCATTGTCCACTGCGCGGACGACCTGCGCGCGCAGGGCCACCCTCCCCCGCCCCCTTCCCGGCGATCAAGGAAGTTTTTGGGATCAAGGAAGTTCTGGGGGATCAAGGACGTCGCGATCACTGCCGTGTCAGAACGATCTTGCCGAGGACGTCGCCGGCCTCCAGCTTCGCGAGCGCGTCCTTGGCCTGCTCGAGCGGCAGGACGCTGTCGATGACCGGCCGCACGCCCTTGAGCTCGCAGAAGCGGATCAGCGCCTCCAGCTCGTCGCGCGTCCCCATGGTGGAGCCGATGACGCGCAGCTGCAGGAAGAAGATGCGGTTCAGCTCGGTCGCCGAGGGATTGGGGCCCGAGGTGGCTCCGGAGATGACGACGGTGCCGCCCGGGCGCAGCGACCGCAGCGAGTGCGCCCAGGTGGCGGCCCCCACGGTCTCCATCACGGCGTCCACCCGCTCGGGCAACCGCGCGCCACTGGCGAACGCCCGGTCGGCGCCGAGCTCGAGCGCACGGGCCTGCTTGTCCTCGTGCCGGCTCGTCACCCAGACCCTGAACCCGGCCGCGGCGCCCAGGCTGACCAGCGCGGTCGCGACCCCGCCGCCGGCCCCTTGCACGAGGACCGTGTCGCCCGGCCGCAGCCCGGACTGCGTGAACAGCATCCGGTACGCCGTGAGCCACGCCGTGGGGAGGCATGCCGCCTCCTCCCAGCTCAGCGCCGCCGGCTTGGGCACGAGGTTGCGCCGCGGGACGACCACCTCGTCGGCGAACGTCCCCTGGTACCGCTCCGACAGCAAGGACCGCTTGGGATCCGTGGTCTCGTCGCCCCGGAAGTCGGGGTCGCTGATGACGGCGTGGACGACGACCTCCTGGCCGTCGTCGGTCACGCCCGCGGCGTCGCAGCCGAGGATCATCGGCAGGAGCTCGGCCGGCAGGCCGACGCCGCGCAGGCTCCACAGGTCGTGGTGGTTCAGGCTCGTGGCCCGCACGCGCACCCGGGCCCAGCCGTCGGGCACCTCGGGCTCGGGCCGCTCCCCCACCTCGAGCGCGGTCAGCGGGTCGTCGGATGCGGTCCGGGCGGCGTAGGCGGCGAGCATGGCCCGAGGCTAGCCCCGCCCGTCGAAGCGGCCTCCTCCAGCCGCGATCAAGCGGGACGACAGCTGTCCTTGCTCCCCAGGACTTCGCCGATCGCCGTGGCAGTGTGGGCGGGTGCGTGCGCTCGAGCTCGTCAGGGTGCGGGGGCGGTCGATGCTCCCGACCCTCGCGGACGGCGACGTCCTGCTCGTCCGCGGAGGCCGCGGCGTCCACCGACGGGCACGTCCGGGCCGCCTCGTCGTCGTCCGGCTCTCCCCCGACCGACCGGTCTCCGTCAAGCGGCTCGGGGTTCGCGACTCCGGCGGCTGGTGGACGGAGCGGGACAACCCCGCCGAGGGCGTGGACTCCTGGCAGCTGGGGAGTCCGGCCCCGGACGCCGACATCCTCGGGCTGGTCCTGCTCCGCGCCTGGCCCCGGCCGTTCCGGCTGCCACCGCCGCCAGCCGGACCGTCCGCTGCACGCGGCAGCGTGCACGGGTAGCGTGATCCGGGGCGCCCGCCGCGACCGCGGACGCCACCGCAGAAGGCACGACATCCCGCCATCGAAAGGGAGTGTTCAGATGCTCTCGCGTCTGCGTGACGCCCTCGTCCGTACCGTCGTCCGTACCGTTCGGATTCAGGAGGTCAGCGCCCACTGTGACCTGCCGTGCGGCGTGTACGACCCCGCCCAGGCCCGGATCGAGGCGGAGTCGGTCAAGCAGATCATCGCCAAGGCGAACGCCTCGAGCGACCCCGACTTCCGCACCCGCGCCATCCTCATCAAGGAGCAGCGGGCCGAGCTCGTGAAGCACCACCTGTGGGTGCTGTGGACCGACTACTTCAAGGCTCCGCATTTCGAGAAGTACCCGAACCTGCACCAGTTGTTCAACGAGGCCACCAAGCTCGCCGGCGCCAGCGGCGCCAAGGGGACGATGGACGAGTCCGTCGCCGACCAGCTCCTGGGCAAGATCGAGGAGATCTCGAAGATCTTCTGGGAGACCAAGCAGGCCTGAGGCCCGCAGTAGCGACGGCGGGAGCGTGCCGCGAGGCCCGCTCCCGTCGTCGTGTGCTGGAGCCGCTCGGGGTTCCGGACCGGCGTTGCTGGGTGCGATCTACCGACGCGTCAGGTGAGGTGGCGCTTCGATCCGAGCGGCACGCCGATGCCGAGCACCGGCGGCGGCAAGCAGTCGCCGTCGTCGTCCTCGCACCCCGCGGTGCCCGCGCCTGCCGCCGCCCCGGACGGCGTCAGCGGCCGCTCCGGATCCGTCCCCCGGGCGCCCGCCGTGGCAGAGGCGGCCACGGCCACGCGCTCGGCGACGGGCTCGACGACGGGCTCGACGGCCGCGGGAGTGACCGGTACCGGCACCGGCGGGGCAGGCGTCGGGCGCCCCATCGAGCACAGGACCACACCGCACACCATGAGGAACAAGCCCACGCTCACGCCGACGATGCCGCTCGCCCCGCCGCTCAGGTGCTCGTCGAAGACGAACCGCGCGCACAGGAACGCCGTCACCGGCTCCGCCGCCGCCATCGCCGGCAGGACGTGCCGCAGCGGTGCCATCTGGAACGCCCGCTGGATCACGAGGTTGCCCAGCAGGGACGCGACTGCGAACCCGGCGAGGTTGATGATCAGGTTGAAGGGCACCAGCGGGCTCAAGGCAGCCGTGAGCCCGCGCAGGAACACGGCGTCGAGCGCGAAGCACACGCCGGCGGCCGCACCCATGACGACCGCCGTCCGCCTCCCCTTCGGCCGGCGCCGGGACGTGTACAGGGCACCGCCGCCGACCATCGCGACCACGAGCCAGACGATCGCCGCCCGCCCGAGCGAGTGGAACTCCCCGCCCGCTCCCGGCTTGCCGATCAGCACGAGGACGCTGATGCCGACGGCGACGAGCACGGCGCCGAGCACCTGCGGAGTCCGCGGCCACCGGCGCTCGACGATCGACTCCAGGGCGAGGGACCACACCAAGGTCGAGGCGATCACGGCCTGCACCAGGATGACGCCGCCCTGGGAGAGGGCCCACGCCTGGACGAGCAGGGCGAGGACGGCGGCGCTGCTGCCGGCGAGCCACCGGGGATTGCGCAGCAGGCGCAGCAGCAGGCCGACGGGCCCGACGTGACCCTGCGGCACGGCCGAGGCGGCGTGCCGTTGCACGTTGTTCGCGATGGCGAAAAGCAGCGCCGCGACGAGCCCGCCGATCACGGGGGCCGTCGCGGAGATGCCGATCGTCTCGGCGATCGTGCTCTGGGTCACCGGGACATCACGCCGCCAGTCTGCCCGACCACGCCCCGGCTCACCCGCTCAGCGCAGCGGGCCGCCCGGACACGCACCGCTGCTCCGACACGCATGTGCGCCGTTTGGAGGCTTTTCGACCGAAGCCCGTGAACCGCAGCATGATGTGCATGCCGGCGGCAACGAAGCCACCGGTTCGTCCTAGGAGGATGACGATGGCGGAACGTCCTGCGGCCGACACGGCGGCATCCGGGCGGACGTCCAGGGACCGGTCCCCGGCCAACTGGCTCCTGCTCGTGCCCATCCTGCTCGTGATCTGGCCACCGCTGTTCAACAAGATCTCGCCGACGCTGTTCGGCATCCCGTTCTTCTACTGGTACCAGTTGGCCGTCATCCCGATCGGCGTCATCTGCACGACGATCGTCTACCGGGCGACGACCCGTCGGGGAGGCCGGTCGTGAGCGCGCACACCGTCGAGATCGTCATCTTCGTCGTCCTCTTCGTGTTCGTCAGCGGACTCGGCTTCGTCGCGGCCCGGTGGCGCCGGGCCGAGAGCATGGAGCACCTGGACGAGTGGGGCCTGGGAGGGCGCAACTTCGGGTCGTGGGTGACGTGGTTCCTGGTCGGCGGCGACCTCTACACCGCCTACACCTTCGTGGCGGTCCCGGCCCTGATGTTCGGCGCGGGCGCAGCCGGGTACTTCGCCCTGCCGTACACGATCATCGTCTACCCGATCGTCTTCCTCGTCCTCATCCGGCTGTGGTCGGTCAGCCACGTGCACGGCTACGTGACCCCGGCCGACTTCGTGCGGGGCCGCTTCGGTTCCTCAACGATGGCGCTGCTCGTCGCCATCACGGGCATCGTCGCGACGATGCCGTACATCGCGCTGCAGCTGATCGGCATCGAGGCCGTGCTCAAGACGATGGGCGTGACCGGCAACTGGCCGATCATCATCGCGTTCGTGGTGCTCGCGGCCTACACGTACAACTCGGGCCTGCGCGCTCCGGCGCTCATCGCGTTCGTCAAGGACGCGCTGATCTACCTCGTCATCATCGTCGCGGTCCTCTACATCCCGGCCAAGCTGGGCGGCTGGTCGTCGATCTTCTCGGCGGCGGACGCGAAGTTCACCAAGTCCCCCAACCCCGGTGACGGCATCCTGCTGGGCCCGAACGGGCAGCTGCAGTACGCGACGCTGGCGCTGGGCTCGGCCCTGGCCCTGTTCCTCTACCCCCACTCGGTCACCGGCGTCCTGGCCGCCAGGGACCGCGGCACGATCAAGCGGAACATGGCCGGCTTGCCGGCCTACTCGTTCCTCCTGGGGCTCCTCGCGCTGCTCGGCTACATGGCGATCAGGGCCGGCGTGAAGCCCATCACGACCGGCGGCAAGCCGGACGGCAACACGATCGTGCCGTTGCTGTTCGACCAGATGTTCCCCAGCTGGTTCGCCGGCATCGCGTTCGCCGCGATCGCCATCGGGGCGCTCGTCCCAGCGGCGATCATGTCGATCGCGGCCGCGAACCTGTGGACCCGCAACGTCTACAAGGAGTACATCAAGCCGGACGCGACCCCGGCCCAGGAGGCGCAGATGAGCAAGCTCGCCTCGCTGGTCGTCAAGCTCGGCGCGCTGCTGGCGATCCTGGTCATCGACCCACAGTTCTCCATCGACCTGCAGCTCATCGGCGGCGTCATCATCCTGCAGACGCTGCCCTCGGTGGGCCTCGGGCTGCTGAGCAGCTGGTTCCACCGAGGCGGACTGATCGCGGGCTGGATCGCCGGCATGATCGTCGGATTCTGGACGCTCTGGGTGACTCCCGCCGTCACGTACACCGCCGCGGGCAAGCCACCGACGGTGACCAAGGATCACTTCGGGGGCTCGGGGTTCGCGCTCTCCAAGCTCGGGCTCGACACCAAGATGACGATCTACGCCGGCTTCGTCGCCATCGTCGTCAACGTGCTGGTCGCGATCGTCGCCACGCTGATCCTCCGGGCGGCACACGTCGAGGACGGCGTCGATGAGACCCGGGTCGACGAATACGTCGCGGACCGCGACGACGCCCGGGTGCACGACCTGCCCAGCGGCGAGGGCGAGGTCGCGCCCGTCGGCTCCACCTGAGCTGCCGAACCGCTGGACGGGCCCGTCACTGCCGTGGCGGGCCCGTCACGTTTGCATGGTGGCAGGCACGCTCTTGACATCAGGTGATAGGATGATTCCATGACTGTGATTGTTGTGACCGCTACCCTCCTGACCATTGCCGCGCTGGCCCCCGTGCTGGGGACCGACACCCGCACCGGCGAGCTCCTCGCCCGGCGCTGACCCCTTCCGCGGGGTCGCCCGCGGCCGCTACCCCTCGTGGCGAGGGGTGGCCGTCGAGCCCCGGACGACGAGCTCCGTGGCGAGCTCGACGTGGTGGGAGTCGAGCTTGTCGCCCGCTGCGAGCCGCAGCGCCGTGCGCAGGGCCACTGCGCCCATCTCACGCAGCGGCTGGCGGACGGTCGTCAGCGGCGGCGACGCCGTCCGCGCGACCTGGGTGTCGTCGAAGCCCACGATGCTGAGGTCCTGCGGCACCTGCAGTCCGCGGGACCGTGCCGCCTCGAGCGCGCCGGCCGCACTCTCGTCGCTCGCCACGAACACGGCCGTCGGCGGCTCGGGCAGGTCGAGCAGAGCAAGGCCCTCGACGAGCCCGTCCCGATAGAGAAAGTGGCCCGAGCGCACGTATTCGTCGCAGACCTCGGCCCGCTCCGCGCCCATCGCCGCCAGGTAGCCGTGCATCCGCGCCTGGTTCACCGAACTTCGGGCCTCGCCGCCGAGATAAGCGATCCGGCGATGCCCCAGGGAGAGCAGGTGCTGGGTCGCGGCGACACCGCCGGCGAAGTTCGTCGCCCCCACGCTCGTCATCTGCGCGCGAGGCATGTTCAGCGGGTCGATGACCACGAGGGGAAGCCTGGCCCGGGACAGCGCCGCGAGATCCCCGGCGAGCACGTCGTCCACGACGTCGACGACCGCCGTCCGGCCGGCGGCGGCCAGGCGCCGCACCCAGGCGGCGGGACTGTCAGGCCCGCTGCCGGGCTGCCGCGGTCGAGCGCTGACCACGACGGCGACGCCGAGCTCCGCCGCCGTCTCGAGCACGCCCTGGAGAACCTCCAGCGCGTAGGCGACGAGCTCGCCGTGGAAGACCAGCTCCACGATCTGCTGGTGGCTCGAGCGCCCTCCGGAATCCGGCCGCCGCCCCACGTACTCGAGCTTCGAGAGGATGGCCTCCACCCGCGCCCGGGTCTCGGGGCCGACGTCGCTGCGCCCGTTGAGGACCTTGGAGACGGTCGAGACGGAGACACCGGCGGAGGCCGCGACCCTGGCCAGCGTTGGGCGACCGTTGGTGACCGACACCGGTGCCCCTCCTTCGATCCGCGTGCTGCTCAGGGTCATACCGCCCGTGGGCTCACCTCGACGGGCGTGACGAGCCGCCGGTCCTGGCCCACCCGCCGCAGGGCGCCGGTCAGGCGCAGTCGTGCCTCGCACGTCAGGTGGGCGGACGAGGTGCCGACGAGCACGTCGAGCTCGCCCGGTTCGACGATCCGCTGCAGATCCCGCCCCGTGAACGCCGTGCGGTCGGTGTGCACGGTGAACCGCAGGTCGACGGCCTCCCCCGGCTCCAGGTGGACCCGGGAGAATGCCACGAGCTGGCGGACCGGGCGCGTCACCTGCGCGACCACGTCGTGCAGGTAGAGCTGCACGACCTCGTCCCCGGACCGCCGCCCCGTGTTCCGGACGGCGACGGTGACGGAGAACTCGCCGTCGGTGGGCACCTCGCTCGAGCTGACGCGCAGGTCACTCACCTCGAAGGAGGTGTACGACGAGCCGTACCCGAAGGCGAACAGCGGGGTGGGGTCCAGATTGCTCGCCCCGGCGTTCGTGGCGCCGAGCGTGGGCTGCAGGTAGGTGCTCGGCTGCCCGCCGGGGTGCCGAGGGATCTGGACGGGGAGCTTGCCGCTCGGGCACACCCGCCCGGTCAGGACGCCGGCCAGCGCCGCGCCCCCCTCCTCGCCGGGCATGAACGCCTGGACGAGCGCGGCGGCCCGCCCGTCGACGTCCCCGAGGGCATACGGGCGGCCGGAGACGACGACCACGACGACGGGCGTCCCGGTGGCCAGCAGCTCGTCGAGCAGCTCGGCCTGGACGCCGGGCAGGCGCAGGTCCTCGGCGTCACAGCCCTCTCCGGAGGTGCCCTGACCGAAGAGGCCGGCGAGGTCTCCCACCATGACGACGCAGACGTCGGCGTCCCGGGCGGCATCGACCGCCGCCGCGAAGCCGGAGCGGTCGTCCCCCACCACTGCACAGCCGGGCTCGTGGACGATCTCGACATCCGGGAGCTCGCTCCGCAGCGCCTCCACCGCGCTCTGGATCTCGATGCCGAGCCCGAGACCGGGGTGGTTGGGCAGGACGTGGTTCGGGAAGGAGTAGCAGCCCATGAACGTGCGCGGGTCGTCCGCGCAGGGGCCGACGACCGCGAGGCGGCGCAGCGGCGGCCGGCCCTGTCCGGACCCGTCCGACAGCAAGGGCAGCGCGGAGCCTGCGTCGAGGAGCACGATCGACCGCTCCGCCATCTCCCGGGCGAGGGCCCTGTTCGCGGCGCTGTCCAGGTCGACCTCCCCGGCGGAGGCCACGGAGGCTTCGGGAGTCCAGTCCGGGTCGAGCAGCCCCAGCCGCGTCTTCTGCTCGAGCACGCGGCGGGCCGCGCGGTCGACCAGCGCCTCCGGCGTCTCTCCGCGGCGCACCCGCTCCGCGAGGCGGTCGCCGAACCCGATCGTGTCGGGCAGCTCGACGTCCAGTCCGGCGGCGAGCGCCAGGGCGCCGGCCTCCCCCTCGTGCGCCGCGACGCCGTGCATGGCTGCGAGGAAAGGGATCGCCCAGTAGTCGGAGACGACCGTTCCGTCGAAGCCCCAGGTGTCGCGGAGCACCTCGGTGAGCAGCCACGGATCGGCCGCCGCGGGGACGCCGTCGACGTCGGAGTAGGAGTTCATGACAGAGCCGGCGCCTGCGAGCACGACGGCGGTCTCGAACGGGGGAAGGATCACATCGGCCAGCTCGCGGCGGCCCATCGACACCGGCCCGTGGTTGCGGGCACCGCGCGACGCCGAGTAGCCGGCGAAGTGCTTGAGCGTGGCGAGGGGGCCGGCACTCTGCAGCCCGCGCACGTAGGCGGCGCCGAGGATCGCGACGAGATAGGGGTCCTCGCCGATCGTCTCCTCGACACGCCCCCAGCGGTAGTCGCGAACCACGTCGAGGACGGGTGAGAGCCCCTGGTGGATGCCGAGCGAGGCCATGTCGCGGCCGATCGCCGCCGCCATCCGCTCGACGAGGTCAGGGTCGAAGGTGGCGCCCCACGCGATGGCGGCCGGGTACACGGTGGCCCCGAAGGCCGTGAAGCCGGTGAGGCACTCCTCGTGCACGATCGCCGGAACGCGGAACCGGGAGCTCTCGACGACGACCTTCTGCTGCCGGACCAGCTCGGCCGCGCCCTCCTCGACGGACACCGGCCCGCTGCCGTAGATCCTCGTGAGGTGGCCGAGCCCGTGCCTTGCGGCTTCCTCCAGGGGAGGGGACCCCGCCCTGCGGAAGACGTCCTCCATCGGTGCGACGTTGTGCTGCGGCGCTGCCTCGTCGCCCTCGCCGGGTGCCTGCTCGCGGTCCGCACCGCCCGCGGCCGCGGGCGCCTCGTGACCGGTCCAGCGGCTCCCCAGCTGACCCAGCTTCTCCTCCAGCGTCATCGCCGCGAGCAGGCGCTCGACGCGGTCCGCGATCGGCAGGGAGGTGTCGTGCCAGGCGGAGGCTCCCGACTCCGCGGCCGTGGCGGGCTGCTGTGGCGTCACGGCGTCTCCTTCGAGGCGGCTCAAGGGTGGGCCCGAAAGTTTCGGAGACAGGTCTAGCACACCGACCGACATCGAGTCGCGACGTTCTCGTGACCCTCCCGTGACCTTCTGTCCCCAAATTCGGCGATTCGTCCTGCCCACTCTCATCTAAAGCGAGGAAGGGTGCAACTGCCCTTGACACGCTTTCATCGCAAACCTACCGTCGTGGCACGGCGGCACCGGGCCGAAAGTTGAGGCTGCAACGAGCGAAACAACCGGGCGTGCCTGCAGGACTGGTACCTCGGCCGGGACCACCGCATCAGACCGGCGGCTCGTCGCGCAGGGCGCGACGCTCGAGTACGGAGATCAGCGTGGACCCCAGGAAGACCTCTCGTCGCAGCTTCCTCAGCCTTGCCATCGGCACGCCGCTCGCGGGTGCGTTGGCCGCCTGCGGCGGCTCGGGGCCGACCCAGACCGGCGCCGGTGGTGGCGGTGGCGGCAACAGCGGTGGCGGCGGTGGCGGGGGCGCCACCTACTGGTTCCTCACTGGGCAGCCGCAGCAGGCCATCCGTGAAGACACCGTCAAGCGCTTCAACGCGTCGGGCGCCGGCAACATCTCCTACACGGAGTTCCAGAACGACGCGTACAAGACGAAGATCAAGACCGCTCTCGGCGCCGGTCAGGGCCCCACGATGATCTGGGGGTGGGGCGGTGGCGGCCTGAAGGAGTACGTCAAGAGCAACCAGGTCG
>Ga0157369_10008898_pt1 | contig 11503 bp, 11 predicted proteins | sample C25metaG_FD_113461 | JGI IMG/M metagenome (GOLD analysis project Ga0157369, IMG submission 113461) | Corn rhizosphere microbial communities from Kellogg Biological Station, Michigan, USA - C2-5 metaG | ecosystem: Host-associated > Plants > Roots > Rhizosphere > Soil | place: USA: Michigan... | reverse complement strand
GGGAGGCGGGGGAACAGGCGGCAAAAAATCGCTTCCCGGGCGAGGAACGGCATGGCGCGCAACGGGTTCGCGTTATATCGTGTATTCACGAGATGCGAGGAGGCGATACGGGATGCGCGACATCATCAAGTTGCTCTTCGGCGATGGCGACAGCGACGGCCGGGGGCCCGAGGGCTGGGACCAGCCGGGCCGCCGCGCCCGGATCGGGGACTCCCGGGAGTGGTGCGGCACCGAGCCGGGGGAGGACGCCCTCGGCGACCTCGCCGCCGCGCTGCGCGGCCGCGGCCGGCGGGCGAACCGCGTCGTCGTGGTCAAGCGCAAGCGCTGGTAGCTGCGGCCGGGGCCGCTTCGCCCGTCCTGGGTCGGCGTCCGGGGCTTGGCTGGGCATGCCCGGCGGCGACCGCGGCGTTCGGCGGAAATTCTCTTAGCGGTTGCCCCGAGGCCCTTCCGATAACGGGATCCATATATTACCCTCCAGTAACATGACTGAGGCGACACCGGGGTTCTCCCTTGAGCTGAGCAGCGACGTGCGGGAGATGCGGGACTGGGTGCATGAGTTCGCGGCGTCGGTGATCCGGCCCGCGGCGGCCGAGTGGGACGAGCGCGAGGAGACCCCCTGGCCGATCCTGGAGCAGGCCGCCAAGATCGGGCTGTACTCCCTGGACTTCTACGCGGCGCAGTTCTTCGAGGAGTCGGGGCTGGGGTTCCCGGTCGCGCTGGAGGAGCTGTTCTGGGGCGACGCCGGCATTGGGCTGTCGCTGGTCGGCTCCACCCTGGCGGCGGTCGCGGTGGTCGCCAACGGGACGCCGGAGCAGGTCGGCGAGTGGTGCCCGCAGATGTTCGGCTCGCCAGGGGACGTCAAGCTGGGCGCGTTCTGCTCATCGGAGCCGGACGCCGGCAGCGACGTGGGCGCGATCAAGACCCGCGCCCGGTACGACCAGGCCAAGGACGAGTGGGTCATCAACGGGGTGAAGACCTGGGCGACCAACGGGGGGATCGCCAACGTGCACGTGGTCGTCGCCTCCGTTGACCCGGCGCTGGGGTCGCGCGGGCAGGCGTCGTTCATCGTGCCGCCGGGCACGCCCGGCCTGGCCATGGGGCAGAAGTTCCGCAAGCACGGCATCCGCGCCTCGCACACCGCCGAGGTGGTCCTCGACAACGTCCGGGTGCCGGGCCGCTGCCTGGTCGGAGACCGGGAGAGGCTGGAGGCGCGGCTGGCCCGCGTGCGCGAGGGCAAGAGCGGCGGCGGGCAGGCCGCGATGAAGACCTTCGAGGCGTCCCGGCCGTCGGTGGCGGCGATGGCGGTCGGCGTGGGGCGCGCGGCGGTCGAGTACGCGGCGGAGTACGCGCGGACCCGGGTGCAGTTCGGCCGGCCGATCGGGCAGAACCAGGGCGTGGCGTTCCAGCTCGCCGACATGGCGGCCGCGGTCGACGCGGCCCGGCTGCTGACCTGGCGCGCCGCCTGGATGGGGCGCAAGGGCGTGGCGTTCGAGCGCGCCGAGGGATCGATGTCCAAGCTGTTCGCGGCGGAGACCGCGGTGCGGGTCACCGAGCAGGCGATCCAGATCCTCGGCGGCAACGGCTACACGCGGGAGTACCCCGTGGAGCGCTGGCACCGCGACGCCAAGATCTTCACGATCTTCGAGGGCACGTCGGAGATCCAGCGGATGATCGTCGGGCGGGCGGTCACCGGGCTGGATGTCCGGTAGCGCTGACCTGTGGATATACCTATGGTGTACCCGGGAGGCGGGCTGGTCTGCTCGGGACCAAGGCGGCCCGCCCTGGTGTCCCCATTGTCCGGTTGATGCCGGTTGTTTCCCGTCGTTTCCGGGCCGCGTGCTGAATCGGTGCTAATACCTGGAGGGTTATGGTCTAGACCAATCGGGAATTGGTGTAGACCAGTCGCTTCACAGGTCCGTGAACGCGCGGGTTTTATGTTGGGGGGACGGGCGTAGTCGGGCATGTGTGACTAGGTGGCGCCGGGGGCCCCGGCGGCGGCCGCGTGAAACTACTGGTCGGCTTCGCCTGGACTGGACAGTCGGCCTGTCTTTGTGAGCGAGGGCTCTGTTATCGCGATACCGAGCGAACACGGTCAGTGAAGGTGTCGGCGATCAGCAGGTTCCCGGTCTGCGGCGCGACCGCGATGCCCGTGGCGTTGAACATGGTGCCCACACTGGGCCCGCTGTCGCCGAGCCGGTCCGCGATGCCCTTGGAGAGCGCCACCGTGTAGACGTCACCAGCGTGCGCCGCCTTGCCGTAGAACCTGCCGGTCTGCTCGGCCACCATGAAGACGGTGTTGTCCCCGCCGGCGAGCAGGTTCCCCGCGGGGTCCGCCGCGACCTGGAGGACGCGGAAGCCGAGGCTGGCCTTGAGTGCCGGGGTGCCGTCGCCGGTTTGCGTGCCGCCGCCCGCGACCGTATAGATGTCTCCAACAGTCATCCTCCGGCCGTAGAAGTTACCGGTCTTGCCTGCCACGACGCGGACCCGGCTCTCGTCGGCGAGCACGAGGTTCGCGTTGCCATCCACGGCGATTCCCTGCGACTCGATCTCGGCCGCGGTGGCCGGCCCGCCGTCACCGGCCTGCCCGGACGTCCCGTCCCCGGCCACCAGGTAGATGTCGCCCGAGGTCATGGTGTGCCCGTAGCGGGTGCCTGTCCGGGCCGCCACCATCCATACCTGGTAGGCGCTGTCGATGCCCGAGCTGGCGATGACCAGCGCGTCTCCGGCTGCATCGGTCGCGACGGCGATCGGAGTATCGCCCCCCTCGAACTTCACATCGCGCGCGGGTACCCCGCTCTCCGGCCCCTTGGTCCCGCCTCCGGCGACCGTATAGACGTGCCCGGCGGTCATCTTCTGCCCATAGAAGGGTCCGGTTTTGCAGGCGACGACCAGCACGCGGCTGCTCCGCTCGTCAGATATCAACAGGTTGCCTCGCGGGTCGTAGGCCACGGAGACCGGTTCGCCCAGCGAGGCGACCGTGTAGATGAAGCCTGCTCGCATCGGGCGGCCGAAGAAGGTCCCGGTCCGCCCCGGTACCACCCGCACCCGGCCGACCCACTCGTCCACTACCGCTGTCTGCGATCCGGAACGGAACGTGGCGACTGCCGCCGGGGTAAGCTCCGCGCTTGTCGCCGGCCCTCCGTCCCCGGAGGAGTGCAGCTGCCCGTTGCCCGCGATGGTGTAGACCCGGCTGGCGCGCAGGCTCTTGCCGTAGTACGAGCCCGCCTTTTCGACGAGCATCTGGATGTCGGAATATGAGGCAGCAAGCACGTTGCCCGCGGTGTCGACGGCCACGCTGGCCGCGCTGGAGAAACCGGGAAGGGTGTAGATGTCGCCTGCCGTCATCTTCCGGCCGTAGAAGACTCCGCTCTTGACGGCGATGACGCGGACCGACGCCGCGCCGACGAGCACGTTGCCCGCGTGGTCAAGGGTCGCCCCGGACGCGCCGAGCAGGTTCGCGTCGATCGCGGGCACCCCATCGCCGGTCCTGGTCCCGCCGCCGGCGACCGTGTAGATGTAGCCCGCCTTCATGCGCTGGCCGTAGAACGTGCCCGTCCGGCTGGCGATGACACGGACCTGAGGCGGAACCACCACGCCGGTCACAGGGCCCCCGCCGTTGCCCGCCTGGTCGGCTATGACCACATTGCCCGCCCAGTCCAGCCGCACGGTCCCGATGCTAACCCCGAGGTCAGCCTGGGTGGCGGGGACGGCGTTGGCCAGCGTGTAGCCGTCAAGGCTCCCGCCGATGTGGTACAGCCGTCCCTTCGCCATCTTCACGCCGTAAAACGTGCCAGCGCGCCCGGCGTACACGAAGACCCGGGAATCGCTTTCCGGATGGGAAGACTTCTGGGTCCCCGCGACCGCGATTACCTGGTTGCCCGAGGAATCCAGCTGCACGTCCACCGCGCCGCCGGAGATCGCGCCCTTGCCATCCGCGACGCCTTCGAAGCCCGAGGCCACCGCGTATATCCGCCTGGCGGTCATCCGCTTGCCGTAGAAGGTCCCCGTTTTCGCGGCCACCACGAACACCCGCGCGCCGCCGGCGACCAGCACGTTGCCTGCCCTGTCCACCGTCACCCCGCAGGCGCCGCCCAGCGTGGCGGTCAGCGCGGGGGTGCCGTCGGGAGGCTCGGGTTCGCCGGAGGGGCCCACCCCGTTGCCCGCGATGGACGTCAGCAGGCCGGTGCGCTGGCTCACCCGGTCCACGACCGCCTGGTAACTGGAGAAGTAGAGCTCGCCGCTCAGGTACTTCAGCGCGCACGGGCCGATGGACACATGAGTCGCGGGGGCCGGGCCGCCGCGGCCGCCGATGACCGTGGATATCCTTCCGTGCGGCGTCGGCGCGGCGAGCGCCGTCCCGGCTAGCCCGGTTACGGCGAGCCCCGGAGTCAGCAGGACCGCCCCAGCCGCGGTAAGCAATCGCGTGGAATACCGCTGTGTCATCGCACCTGACCTCCGCTTACCGTAATCGCCCGGCGATATCGGTCATTTCGCTGGCCCCTAATCCGCCCGGACATGAATTTCGATGGCAGGCCGTCGCCCTGGTCATCCCGCCAAGCCAGCCGGCACAAACCTCCTCCAAGCCCGGCAGGTAGCCTCCTCTATTCGCGGCCTGGCCGGCCCGCGACCGCTAGTGTCCTGAGTCGGAAGTATCGTTGCAGGCAGCAGACTTGGCTCATGCCGAGTCCGAAGCTTGTGCCGCTGGTGCTGTCCGACGGGGAGCGCGCCGCGCTGGAGGCTCTGGTCCGCTAGCGGACGGCAGTTTGCGAACCGGAACCGGATCGCACGGGTCAATGGCGCTAAGCTGAAGCCGCTGATCAAGGATGTGCCGTGCCAAAAACCGTGCTCATGGTCTGACCTGGTGCTTTACGCTCGGCGCTCGTGCTCATTCGTCTCATCTACCTGTCCGTGATCCGGGTGTTCGGCTGGCTGGTGCTCCTGGCCCGGAGTGACGCCGCAAAGGACGTGGAGATCTTGGTCCTCCGGCACGAGGTCGCGGTGCTGCGACGTCAGGTCGCCCGCCCGAGGCCGGACTGGGCTGACCGCGCCTTGCTCGCCGCCCTGGCCAGGCTGCTGCCCGGACACCTGCGGCTGCACCGGATTGTGACGCCCGGAACGCTACTGGCCTGGCACCGGCGCCTTGTCAGCAGGAAACGGACCTATCCGAACGCCCAAGGCCGGCCGCTGGTGCCGGCCGAGGTGCGTGCGCTGGTGGAGCAGCTGGCGAGGCAGAACCCGCGCTGGGGGCACCGGCGCATCCAGGGTGAGCTGCTCGGCCTGGGGTACCGGGTGGGGGAGGGGACGATTCGCCGGATCCTGGCCGCCGCGGGACTCGGCCCCGCGCCGCGGCGGCCGTCGCCGACATGGCGGCAGTTCCTGAAGGCTCAGGCACACGGCATCCTGGCCTGCGACTTCCTGCACGTCGATACCGTCTTGCTCCACCGCGTATACGTGCTGTTCGTGATGGAGATCGAGACCAGGGCGGTGCATATCCTGGGCGTCACCGCGCACCCGGCTGGAGCCTGGACCGCCCAGCAGGCCCCGCAACCTCCTGATGGACCTCGGCGAGCGGGCCGGGCACTTCCGGTTCCTGATCCGCGATAGGGACAGCAAGTTCACTACGGCATTCGACGAGGTCTTCGCCGGTAACGGCACGCGGGCGATCAGGACGCCGGTCCAGTGCCGCGGGCGAACTCCTACGCGGAGCGGTTCGTGGGGACGCTTCGGCGTGAGTGCCTGGACCACGTGCTGGTCCTCGGCGAGCGGCACCTCCGCAGTGTTCTGGCCGAGTACGCCCGGCATTACAACAGCCACCGTCCGCACCAGGGCTTGCAGCAGAAACCTCCGCAACATCAGTTTAGCCATGCCGTCGATATCACCGCCCGGATCGAGCGTCGACAGGTTCTCGGCGGCCTGATCAGCGAGTATCGCTGAGCGGCCTAGCGGGCGCTCAAGGCCAGTTCAGCCGCCACGAGCGAGTTTTGGCACGGCACACCCTGGCTGCAAGGGCAGTAGATCAGCCGAGCGGCTGGACGGACTCGTGGACGACTCCCGGATGCGCTCTGCGGCGCGTGCGATCCCCAGCACCGCCGCGCGCGTCTTCTCGTGCAGGGCTGCGGCGCCGGCCCGGGCGCCGGTATCAGCACGGAACCACTCCACCAGGCCCGTGAGGTGCATCCGTGCCTGGCCGGCCCACGTCAGCGCGTCCGTGTCGCCGTCCAGTGAGATCTGTCCGGAGACCCGCTCGGCGGCCGCGAGCGCGGCCGTGACGGCCGCGGGATTGACCTGGTCCAGGTCGTCTAGGCGCTGCCGTATCCGGACGGCCAGGATGTCCAGATCGGCGATGAAGTCATTGAGGTAGGCGATGGTGTCCGCCTTGAATAGGGCGAAGTCCCGGGCGTCGAGCACGGGGCGGCCAGCAACCGGTAGCGCCAGCGGGGCATGCCGACCTCCAGTTCCCCTCGTCCGGCTATGCCACAGTAAAGGGTGCCACTGACATTCCAGCCGGACCACTGCAATGCGGTGCACCGGCAGCGCTCCTTATGCGCCTTATGCGTGTTCCGTTTGCGCTTTGATTGTGATGGCATTCCAGCAGGCCGTGATGCCGACGGGAGCGCCAGTTCGCCGACGGCAATTTGTCGCAACAATGATCGGACGTCCGGGGCTGGCGCGTGGGTAGTAGCTCGAAGGCAGCGCCGTGCATGGGTGCTTTTAGAGTGCTTCGGGGAGGTGCCTGAACGCGGAGACATGCCTGGGCGGACGATGCTGAAGTGCTTGCGGTCCACCGTCGCGACCTCCGTGTTTCTCGGCTGGCGGTATCGCCTGCTGTAGAATTGAACTGTGGAGCTTTCGTTGGACTCGCCTGAGGCGCAGCGATTCAGGCTGGCGGTTGAGATGGCGGACCTCGGCATCCATCTGTACCGGCAGCGGATGCGCCCCGAGCACCCCGGAGCGAGCGACGAGCAGGTCGAGGCCAGGGTTCAGGGGTGGCTGATGCGCAGGGCCGGGGATTACTCGGCGCGCTAGTAAGGTAAGGCGCTATGACGGGCCTCGAAGAGGTACTCAAGCGTGCTGCCGCCGACCCGGACGCGGTCGATGCCAGGTGGGCGATCATCGGCGGGCTCGCGGTGGCGACGCGCGCGGCCCCCCGGTTCACACAGGACGTGGACTTCGCGGTGTCGGTTGCCGACGACACCGAGGCGGAGGAAATTGTCCACCGCATGTCCGTCCGGGGGTACGCCGTGGGGATGATGCTGGAGCAGGACTACGTCCACCGTCTTGCCACGATCCGCCTGATCAGGCCCGTTCCCGGGAAGTCCCAGGTCACTGGTACTCGGCGGTTTTCATCGGTTACTCCAGGTGCCGCCGGGCGGCGTCGGAAGCTCTTTCCGGGATAATCGTGGCTAGCCGTTTACGCTGAGCGGCGAGCCGGTGCTGCGGACGGCGCCCAGGATGCGCGCCGCGCCCGCCGAGACCAGCGGCCACCCCTCGTCCCCGAGCAAGGTAGGCCGGACCGCGACTCCCATTCCGCGAAGGAGAACCGTGTGATGAGCGATGTCGGCTCTCAGCATTCGGGTCCGGGCCGAGTCCACCCCCGGGCGGCGCTGTCCGACCCGAGTCCGCGGCATGTCGGCTCCGCCGGGGTGGTCGTGGACGTATCGGCTGTGCGGGGCGAGCTCACTGCGATCTGGGAAAGCCTGGGATACGACGAGATCAATTGGACCTACCGGCCGCAGGGAAAGCGGCTCCTGACCGCGATCGGGGAGATCTCACCCGATCCTTTCTATGTGCGCCCGCACTACATGTTCTGCAGCGGGAGCGGTCTGAGCTTGCCGCACTGGGGCAACGGGAACGTGTACCACGAGGACATCGCCGGGGTGCCCTTCTACGACTTCACCATCCTGGATCAGGCTTACGACGCGATTGTCGGTGCCGGCCATCACGTGCTCGTCGAGCTGGGATTCACGCCGCGTGCCCTGGTGCCTGACAAGGCAGCCGGCACTTTCACGACGATCGCGAGCCCGACGCTCTACAGCGCGTACGAGAGCGGGCTGTGGGCGTTTCCGCCCAAGGACTATTCGAGGTGGGCTGACTTGTGCGCTGCCGTGGCCGGGCACGTCCTGGGCAGGTACGGCAGCGGCGAAGTCTCGCACTGGGTGTGGGAACTGTGGAATGAACCCGACATCTTCTACTGGCAGGGGACCCCGCAGCAGTACTACGACCTGTACACCGTCACCGTAAAGGCGATTCGAAGGGTGCTGCCCGGCGCGCGCGTGGGTGGACCGTCAACGACGGCAGGCGACGGCGCCGTCGGCTTCATGCGCGGCTTCCTGGCGCACTGCGCCAGAACGGCGACGCCGCTGGATTACGTCTCGTTCCACACGAAGGGCTCGGCCTTCACTCCCTGGCGTACCTACGGCCCCACCGGGGGGCCGCCCCCGGCCCGGGAGTCTCCCTCCGCCGTGAAGATGCTCTTCGAGGTGGACCGGATGCTCTCCGTCCTCGGCGAGTTCGCGGACTACGCCGCGCTTCCCGTCTTGATCGATGAGTGTGACGCGGGCGTTCCCGCCCACCACGGCATGTACGACAACGCGAACTTCCGGTTCCAGAACACTGAGTACTATCCCGTGTTCCAAGCCAAGCTAATGAAAAAGCTCCTCGATGTGAGCGACGCCCACCACGGCAACGTCGAACTGGCGACGACGTGGTCCTTCTACTTTGAAGGGGAGCGCTACTTCGAGGGCACCCGGTCCTGGCTGACAGCTGGCGGCATCGAAAAGCCCTTCATGAACGCGTACCGGCTATTCGCGAAGCTCGGCAGGCAGCGCCTTGAGGCCCGTTCCGACGCAGCGTGGCCGATCGACGACCTCGCAGGCCGCCCCTACGGCATGCCCGAGGAGGTCGACTGCCTCGCGTCGCTTCACCCGGACGGAACAGTCGCGACGCTTGTCTGGAGACACGCCGACGACCAGTACAGCGCAGACAGCGCGCCGGCCGAGGTGGCGTTGCGCTTCACCGGCCTGCCCGCGCCCTCCTACGCGCTCACCGAGTACCGCATCGACGCCAGCCACTCGAACTCGCACACTGTGTGGCAGTCGCTCGGGGAACCGCAGGATCCGGATGAGCCGACTCTCGGTCAGATCCGTGCTCGCCAGGGACTGGAGACGCACGGAGCCCCGAACCGCATGATGACGTCAATTTCGGGGGAGCTGCTGCATCGAACCACGCTCCCGCTACCGTCAGTTTCGCTCGTCGTCCTGAAGCCGTGCTGAAGGCGCTGTACCTGATGTTCGTCCGCCTGACTGGCTGGATGGCGCTGCTGGCGCGCTCGGCGGCGTCGAAGGACGCCGAGTTGCTGGTGCTGCGCCACGAGGTCGCTGTGCTGCGGCGGCAGAACCCGAAGCCGAGGCTGGAGTGGGCCGACCGGGCGATACTCGCCGCCCTGGGCCGGCTGCTTTCCAGGCCTGCGCGAATGAGCCTGTGGGTGCCGATAACTCTGTCACGGTCGGTGGCCTGGCCTGCTTCTCTTGATGAGAGGCGGGCAAGTTCGTCATCCGGCTGCGCGTAGCCATGCGCTCGGGCACCTTGAGTACTCGTGTCACTACGATTCGCCAAGGCCCCGAGGTTGTTGTGGGCCGATCGCGCGGTGCTGGCCGCGCTGGCCCGGCTGTCGCCTGGCAGCCAACTCGGCCAGATGCGCCTGATCGTCTCCCCGCGGACGGGGCTACCGGCGCATCCATGGTGAACTGGCCGGCCTTGGGCACAAGCTCGCTCCGTCCACGGTGTGGCGAATCCTCAAGGACGCGGGCATCGACCCAGCGACGACGCGATCCGGGCAGTCCTGAGTGGGTGACCCAGCAGGCCCGAAACCTGCTGATGAACCTCGAAGACCATGCGGACAGCTTCAAGTTCCTCATCCGAAACCGGGACGCCAAGTTCACCGCGGCGTTCGACGCCGTGCTCGCGGCAGCCAGGATCCGGGTCATCAAGACGCCAGTCCAGGCACCTCGGGCGAACGCGATCGCGGAACGCTGGATTTCCAGCGCCCGGCGCGAGTGCCTGGACCGGATGCTGATCACCAGTGAACGGCACCTGCGGCTGGTCCTGAGTGAGTACGTCGAGCACTATAACGTTCATCGCCCGCACCGGGCGCTCGGCCAAAGCCCGCCCGCTGGGCGTGAGTGTCCGCCCATTATGAACCCGAATGCCTGGGTCCTGCGGTGGGACCGACTCGGAGGCCTGGTCCGCGAATATGCGCAGGTCGCATAGGATGGCAGGATATTCGGCACTCACAGGGTCTAGACCAATCAGCCCGTTTTGACAAGCCACCCGTCCGCCAACATCCGGCCGTCGAGCAAGCACGGAGCCAGCACGCCCGGAAAGCCGGGACAAACCGGGCGCGTAAAAATGACCTGGAGTTCAGGAAACTCCAGGTCATCACCGGTGCGCCGGAGCAAACATGGAGCAAACATGGTTGGCCAGAGGTCTAGACCACTATGTCGATACCGTCTTGGGTGCCGACGAGGCTGCGTAGCCTTCTGGGGGCCCAGTGCGACAACCGCCCGGAGACTGACGTGTGCGGCGTCGATGACGAGGCCATCGCCCGGCAGCAGAGGGTCGCCGTTCGGACGGACCGAGGCGGAGCGCGCCGAGCCGGTCATCGCCGGGCGACGGTTAATGCCGCGTGGAAGGAGCGGCGCTGGCAAACCGCTGAACGAGCGGCTTGCGCGGGCTGAGGAGAGGCTGTCTCGGCTGGAGATCACTCGGGAAACGGTCGCTGAGATCCTCGGCGGGGCGGGGACGGACGAGGCGACGGTGCGGGAAGCAGAGCCGGCGGCGGCTGATCCGGCGGCGCCTGGCTCGCCGGTCGGGGTAGTGACGGTGCCGCCGTGGCGGGCGGGTCTTGCCCTGTCGGCCTCCTACCGGACCTGCTGGAGGTCCTGGCCGAGGCTGGGCGGCCGATGCGGGCCGGAGCATCGCCGCTGCGGCCGGGCTGAGTACCGACAAGTCCAAGATCGAGGGGCTGCGGTCGAAGCTGAAACGGCTGGCGGAACGCGGCTGGCTAGCCGAGGACGGGCCCGGGCTGTTCACGCTGCCCCGCCGCGATGCGCATGACGCGTCGCACCCGCCCCCTTGAGGGCGGGCGGGCTCTTCTTCCTAGGTTCGAGGGTGCGAACCAAATGCGAACCAGAGGGAAAGAAGAGCCCGATGAAAACCTACGACACGGCCGCGCCGGCTGACCCCCTTGCCCGCTCGCAAGCACGGCCAGCCCGTCATGGACGTGATCCGCGGCGCCCTCACCGGAGGCCGGACCTCGACCGGCAGGTCACCCGGGTACCCGCGTGGGCCACCGTTGGGGTTGCGGGTCATCCGCGGCGAATACAGCCGTGGATGACCCGCGATCACCAGGAGGGCGGCCAATAAGAGAATGTACGTTCCGCCTGTTTTGCCGACTCTGGCGTAGGACGCGATACCCAGCTCAACCCGGATGGCAGCTGGCATC
>Ga0157369_10008897_pt1 | contig 11503 bp, 7 predicted proteins | sample C25metaG_FD_113461 | JGI IMG/M metagenome (GOLD analysis project Ga0157369, IMG submission 113461) | Corn rhizosphere microbial communities from Kellogg Biological Station, Michigan, USA - C2-5 metaG | ecosystem: Host-associated > Plants > Roots > Rhizosphere > Soil | place: USA: Michigan... | reverse complement strand
TCTACAATATTTTTTGTTTTCCATAAAGTGATATTACGGCCAGTCGTATTCGTGTAATAATAATAACCATCCTTGTAAGTTACCCAGGGATCCGCGCCGGACGAAAGCAATGGGTTGGTATATGTTTTTTGTGCGTATGTGTTGAAAACAGTAAACGAACAAATAATGAAGAAAATAATTTTAGTGATATTTCTCATACAATAAAATTTCAATAGCAACAAACATTTCGATTCAAATGTTCAGTTGAGCCAGTCTTGCATAAATTTCAATCATTGCTGCCTGGTCTATTAATGCTTTGCGTTTCCCGGGTTTGCCAATCAATCCGTTTTTATCTCTTTCCTCATTCCATACGCTATCCGCATATTTTATAAAAAAATTAATGCGATCACGGTTTTTATCAACATGGTACAAAGCAATTTCCCCGCGCAGCAAAACTGCGTTAAACCAATAATTTGCAGGCAACTTATCATTCTTATAAAAATGATTTTTTGCTGATGAGGCGATCTGCTCGGCCTCTTTTACATATTTTTTATTTCCTGTGATTTGATACAAAAGAACATTAGATTGAAGCATGGTGCCTGCATTGTAGGTATATATCGCAGAATCAATCTTCAAGGATGGAATTTGCAAATTATCATAATAAAGGCCCGAAGGAGACCGCAGTTGATTGTTTACCCAATGATATAAAATAAGCGCTGTATCTAAATATGTTTTTTGGTGCGTGATTTTGTACAGCTCCAGTGCAATGATGATTCCCGGGCCATTAGAGCAGGTATTTTTTGAATTCTTTTTATCTTCTCTCCAATACAAGCCTCCTCCCGAAAGTGTATCAAAGCCTGTCATCATAAAATGATAAATTTCTTTACCAATGTCCAAATATTTTTTTTGTTTTGTGCGGTTATAAGCATCAAGACAGGCAATTCCAATCCATTGATTGTCGTCATAAAACCGGGAATCTTTTTTTTCTTTCGTTACATAAGCCTGGTATCCGGCATCAGGCGGAATGGTGCTGTGATATTGTTGAATGGCTTTCAATACCGGGGTCATAAAATCACCGGAATTATTGACAGCCTCTTCTTCATTAGCCGCCTGTATCAACGCGCACAGCGGCCATAAATATGAATATTTATTTTCACCGGTTCGGATTTGATTGGTTTCAAAATACAGGGAATTTTCAGCATCATAAAAATATTTATAAACAAGCTTGTTAAGCGAATCTGCTCTTCCCCTAAAAATATTTGCTGACTGTGCAGGTAAAAAATTAAAGGAAAATGCCAGTGCGCAGGTTAGCAAAGTGTTCCTAATAATTTGGATGAATTGCAAAATATTCTATTTTTATTTTAGTTGATTTATTGTTCCAATTGGCTTACAAGCTTTGCAACATCTTCGCGATTTGAAAAATCAGTTTTATTGGTTTTTACAATTTTTTTAATCGCATCTGCTTTGTCCGGGAAAATTTTTGCCAGTCTTTTTTCGCTTCCGGCTTTTTCAAGTTTACCATCCACTAAAATGTAAAATTCGTGTTTGGGAATTACGTTATAACCGTCAGGCAATTTCAAATTGTATGCACTGCCATCACGTAATAATGATTGGTAGGATGTTGCGGCTGAAGTAGTGGTAGTGCCACCATAACCGGTAGAAACTCCTGGTTCGCTTACCGAAGCCGTTGACTCATATAGTAAGGGCTTATTGCCACCAGCCAACACTTCATAAAACTGATTATTGAGAGGAATAAATTTTCTGCCAGCTATATACACTGTATCTACATTTTCGGGTGTTGCAATGGCAGCAAATTTTCCATTCTGCTCAAATACCATTTCATTGGTGATGATATTATAATTTAAATTCTGTTCGTACGTTTTGCCTGTTTTCATTTTTACAGTTCCGGGCTGAAATGAATCAAAAATGTACTGCACCAGCTTGACGGCATTTGAAGGATGTTGCGCAAAGCAATTTCCTGCAAAGAAGAGGCAAGCAATCAAAAAATACTTTTTCATACATTTCTTTTTAAATTCATAACAATCTTAAACATCTCACTTCTCTCACTTCTCACTTGTCTCACTCTCCCACGTCTCTCACTTATTGATTTTCCAATTTAGCAACTTCATATAATACCCGCCCACCACGCTTCTTGCCTGGAAACCTACTTGCCTTCCATCAGTAGTTTCGTGCCAATCGCTTAAAGGAACACGTGTAGGCGTCTCCGTTACATATTTATAAAGCGGATCAATGAAAGCTTCAAAATCATTTTGGTTATTTGTCATTGTGGCTGTCCACATAATCCAATCGCTTTTTGTGTAAGTCTTGCGGCTGTCGAGTGGCAAGCCAAATTTATTTTGTTTGGTGAGGTAATATTTTATCTCCTTTTCATACACTTCTTTTGGAAATAAATTCAAGTCCAAAACTTTATCCCAAACCATATTGTATTTCTGGCTCCAGGTGTCTCCTTTATCAAATGTCAGCGCAAAATGATCGCCGACATCGTCATAACTAATCCATCGCTTTGCCATGTTCTTTGCTGTGTCTGTATATCTTTTCTGAACATCAGTCATACCAAGCATTCCAGCCATCATTCCATAAGCGCCGATAGCTTCAATAGCTTTTACCGAAAGATTTGCATTGCGCGCCAGGTGGCCGGCAAAATCATCGGTGCATAATTGATTAACAGGATCAAATCCTTCCTTTACCAAATAATTTGTCCAGGTGGTTAATGTCTGCCAATGCTTTTTTGCATAATCAGCATTGCCATTTACTTTGGCAATTGCAGCCGCAGCAATTACCATATTTCCCGATTCTTCCACAGGCATCCCTTCGCCATAAGTCTGGCCGTTGGCAATCGGATAAGTTCCCAAATCGTGCGCTGCGAAAGGATGCTGCCATTGACCACTTTCGCTATAATAAAAAATTCCGTTCATCATTCCCTTCAACAGTTCCGGATTGTAACATAAGTATAGTGGCGAAGATGGATAAGTTATATCTACCGTATTGATGGAACCATTGCTGAAATTTTCTTTTGATAAAAATAAAATTTCTCCTTTCGGACTTTCTAATAATTTATGCGCAGCAATGCTTTGACGATAAGCAATGATGCTGATATCTGCATATGTTTTTCCACCAGCGGCTACCAGGTCACTATATACTTTTTTATTCCAGTCATCACATTGCATCATTACATTTTTATAATTTTTGGCTGCAAGCGATAATTGATTCTCTATCGTCTGTTTTCCATCCCGGTTCCACCAGGGCCGAAGATTCTGGTGAAAAAATTGAACAGAATAAATATCATCATAACCCAGCATAAAATATTTTTCTTTTGCCACAGACCCTACTTTTCCGAGATTAATTACCGAGTTTAAAAATAAAGATCTTCCTTCCATCGCTGTGCTGCTTTGCTGTTGATTGATAAAAGATGCAATGGAATGAGGCGAAGTAGTTATATACGTCGCAGCCTTCTCATCTTGTGGCGTAGCAAGGTACATGTAGCCCCAATCTATGCGAAGGTCATCTCCTTTTTTTTGCAAAATTGGCTGCGCTTTGGTGCCTGCTTTTAAAATCGTAAGGCCATCACCGGAATATTTTTTTGTAATCACTTCCTGCGAAGGCACATTCACTGCAATATCAGTTGAGGCTCCAAAATACAATTGCACATCGTGTTGATTTCCATCATTTGATTTAACCGAATAGGTAATGTATGAAACGGGCCGTGCCACCAGGTCAAGGTTTTTTAACAACAAAGGGGAAGTAAAAGTGAGCGTGGCATCTATCGGACCACAGGTAAAATTATAGATGGTTTGTGTTGCATTAATCGTAACATTTTTTTGTTCAGCGCGGACAATATCTTTATCAACTTTTGATTTTGGTTCACTCACGATGCCGGCATCCAGATAGGCTCCGCCAGCGGTGTTGGCAACATGAATGGATAATACATTTTTTCCTTTTATTAAATCGGATTTGTCTAAAGGCAAATATTCAAACTTATGTATCCAGCCCTTTTTTTCAAAAATATTTTTTCCATTCAGAAATACTTCAACGTTATCATCGTGCCTGAGCTTAAGATAAAGTTTGTTGAAATCGATATTGTTAATCATGAAAACTCTCCTCATCCAAAGGTCTTTTGATTTCCATGCGGTGCCGCCATCAGACTTATTATCCGAGAAAGGCGCCTTTCCGGATTTCCATGATTCATCATTGAACGAAAGATTTTCCCATCCGGTTGCGGGCCGAGTCTCTGTAAACTTTGCATTGTAAGCCTGGTCGTCGCTGGCAGGCAATACGTTTTCGAATGTTTTAATTTCACTTCCCAAAACACGATAAATTTTTCCATCCACTTTTATCATTCCTATCATGCTCTGATCGGCCCCTGTCCAATGTTTGGTTGCGGCAGTGTTGAGTGTATCAGTCATTGACCAGATGGAAAAATAAGAATCGTGTGTTATCAAAGGATAAGCAGGCGCTTTGTGCATTTGCGCAAAAGAAGAAGCACATGTAAAAAATAAACTGAATAAAAGAGAAATAAATTTCATTATTTGGATTGATTTGTTCTGTTGTTTATTGTTCTATTGTGTTATTGTTAGATTATTTTATAAGTGGTAATGCAATGATTATACAAATGCAAAAAAATATTTCAAAAAGTGACAAAATAAAAATTAATCAAATTTCTTTATCCACTGGGAAAAGCCACATCCTCACCTTCAAAGAGAGGGGAACGCTCTATTAATAATCCGGTAACTTCGCGCAATCCGGCCATCTCACTTTACTCCTGTCAGTGATTTAATTAATTTAATTTCCTCTTCACTGTAAGGCGTTCCATCTTTGCTGAATATATCATGAAACCACACTTTTGGTTCGTCGCCGTTGGGCATCGGCGTGTCCCACGCATAAATCGTATTTGTTTTGCCAGCAACTAATCCCCAATTGATGGCGCCTACGTTCTCTTTTTTCAGTAACGGCATGATAGTTGAAAATAAACTGCCGCGTGTTCTTGCCATATATTCAGTACAAATTAATGGTCTTCCGTAGGGCTTTAATGAATCAATCACCTTTGCATGCTCCGGCTCTTTGCCATAGTTGTGATAAGTAATGACGTCTGAATTCGTTAGCTGATAGGTATTCAGTTCCTTTAGTTCCGGATTCCAAAGTCCTGCAGAAACAGGTTGATCAGGATTGACTTCTCTTGCCCACGAAAAAGTTTTTTCTAAAAGCGGAAGGCTTTTATACCCGTTTGAAGAATTGCCGGGCTCATTAAAAAGGTCCCAAAGTATAATCCTGTTATCGTGTTTGAAAGTGGTAAGAATATCTTTTATATATTTTTCCAACGTATCACCCAATAAAGGTTCTTTGTGATATAAAGAGCCGGGATCCCGCACCCAGCCTGAATTGTGAATGCCTGGCTTTGGAGCAGGCTGCTTTCCTGCATGATAGGTATCATTCCAGCAATCATCAAAAAAAACAAAAATGGTTCCGATATGGTGTTTACCGGCAATGCCAAGATATTCTTTCATCCTGTTTTTAAAGCCCGAAGGATCTTCCTGCCAGGCTACATGATGTAAAAAAACGCGCATGGCGTTAAAGCCAATAGATTGCGCATAACCGAGTTCGCGATCAATTGTTTTTGGGTCGAAAGTGGCGGCCTGCCACATTTCCAACTGGTTGATAGCCGTGCTGGGAATAAAATTACTTCCGCGCAGCCAGCCTCTTTCTGCATACCAGGCGTTTGCTTTTTCCTTGCTCCAGACAGCTCTTTCTTTTTGCGCGTAGGCACCACCGTTAGTAAGGAGAATCGTTGCGAGAATGACGAATAAAAATTTCTTCATTAGTTATTAATTAGGAATTATGAGTTATTAATTATTGCATTATTTTATTATTAAATTATTGAGTAATAATTCTTGCTTATTTTATTATTAAATTATTTTAAAATTATCAATCTCTCGATAACTCATAACTCATCACGCTCTTACTCTCACTCTCTCACTCTCTCACTCTCTCAGCCTTCACCACCGGAAATGCAGATATCCTGAGCCTTGCCGCGCCCATAGGAATCAATTCGATTTCCTGCTCTTCGGTATGAACATTCACGGGGCTTTCGGGCAAAACACCACACAAGCCATATTTATCTATCGTCCATTCAGGTATTAATTTACCTTTTGCTTTCAGCATTACCGGCACATCTTTTTGATCAAAAGGAAAGTTGTTTTCAGGCCACGGTTTTTTAATAACTTGAAATTGATCTGCAAGAGGTTTATCATTCAATTCCAAACCATAGTTCCACATGCTGGCCGGATAAATATTGTAAGCGGGCCATTTGGTTTGGTCAGCATCCGGTTGCCATTTGGAATCGCCGATTGCAGATTCTTTACTGCTTACTTTTTGATAATATTCTTTTATTTTAAGAGAAAAAGTAAGAGGGCCATAATTTACACTTACACTGTTTTTGTTTTGCGTCCACAGTTGCAGCGACAATTGCATAGGCAAATTAAGTTCAATCACATCGCCCTGCTTCCATTTATTCTCAAGGCGGATATAGGAAGAAGGTGAGGCCTTAATATCGACAACATTTCCATTCACCGAAACTGCTGCTTCGTTGCACCAGCGCGGAATACGCAGATAAAGCGGAAAGCTAACAGGAGATTGGGCACTTACTTCTATTTTAATATTTTCATCAAAAGGATAATGAGTGGTTTGTTTTAGCGTAACCGTTTTTCCTTTTTTGTCGCCCACTTTCGCAGTTACGTCGCTGCTGTTGTACATCATCGCTGCAATGCCATTATCGGGTGTGGCCATCCATAAATGCTCTTCATAATAAGGCCAGCCCTGTGAATGATTGTGCTGGCAACAGCGGCTGCTAAAGGGATTCATCGTTAAGAACGGCCCTGAGTTTTCAATGCCCGGCGAATGATCTTTGCTATCGCTGACCACCATGTTGGGAGCAGTAAGATAACGCAGCCCTCTGAAATCGGGCATCACTGCAGCAGGATATGTGTTAAATGCAACATTCTCGCAATTATCGGCCCACATGGGGTCGCCGGTGATGCCGCTTAATATTTCATCACTTGCCATCTGTTCCACCATGCCGCAGGTTTCTACAGCCTGGCGTGGATCGGTATATCCCTTTCTTGCATCTTCATCAGCCCCAAACATCCCTCCGGGTACTTGTCCATAAATGTTTCTTACCAAATGAAAATTATTATAAGTTGCCTGCAACAGGCTGCTGTCTTTAATTTGCATGTAATATGTGGCAGGCTCGCGAAAAGATTGGGCGATATTTACATTGTGCCAGTTAGGTAAATTATTTTGTTGGTTCCAATTGGCGGTATTCCTAAAAATTTTTGTTCCCAAATCCAGCAAGGATTTTTCGCCCGTTTGATTGTAAAGCCAGTAAATGCTGTAAAGGTTATCGCCTCCCCTGCTATTTTCCCAGTAGGTGCGCAATAATAAACTATCCGGAACCGTGGCCTGCCAATGAAAATAATTTGTCATAAACGGAATGACTCTTTTATCGTTGCTGTATTCATAGTAAGATTGAAGACACCAGAGCATAATCATATTTGGCCACAAGTCGGGGATTTTTACAATCTGGTTTTCTTTATTCCGCACAACTTCTCCCGGGCCAAAATATCCATCCTTCCGCTGGCTTTGGAAAACTTTTTCCAGCCATAATTTTGTTTCATCTATAATGAACTTATCATTTAAAATATAACCAATATCGCCATAGCCTTTTAACCAGTAGGGCACTTCTTCCCAGCCATGATCGCCCTGGCCGGTGCCGCTAAACCAGGCATTATTTTTCTTCTCCAGCCAGGCGCTTATTTCGCCAAGCTTACCTGTTAAGCCATCCCGTTGAAGCTCTAAATATTTTTTAATCCATCCGTCGGGCTTTATACTACCAACAGGAAGTTTTATAAAAACCAAAGGCTGCAAAGGCTTTTTATTGCTGACATAGTGAGCATTGTAAGTGGCTGTGGATGGGCGTTCCACTACAGTTGCTTTAAGATGGTCTTGTGCAAAGGAAGAAGAATGAATGCAAAAAACAAAGACAGTGAAGCAATAAATAGCGTGCATTTTTATTTTCATTCTTATTATTTTAATGCCTTTCAAAGTTAGCTCAAATGAAAGGAAAATGAGTCTTACGCCGACGCCTCTCCAAAGAAGAGACACGCTCTGCTTAAATTAAAACTCATCCAATCACCCCTGGATGAGTCAAGATAATAATTTTCAATAAGAGAGAGACGTCAAATGAAAACCTATTGCGGGGCCACCTCATACATTTTTTCGTTTACGGCTTTCAATTTTTCAACCGGCATCTTCATCACTTTTCTGTCATAGGTCATGAACCCGTTTACTTCTCCTTCCACGTCTGTTGTCTGCGTATAAACTGCTGCAGATAATCCTGCCCCGATAAGTTCTTCCAGCTTATCCGTCAATGACTGGTATCTTTTAAACAAGCTGTCATTGCTTTTAAAGCTTTGATATCCCCAGTTTTTTTCCTGCCACGTATGGCCTTGTACCGGCAAACCCAATCCCCCAAACTCACCCAGCACCAGTGCTTTTTTATCTCCGAAAATATCAGGCCTTGGCATTGCCGGATCAGGATAATTATGTAAATCTTCAATATCTCCTACAGGAAAAAAGTTGCCTCCGCTGGCGCTGTTTACGAGGCGTGACGGATCTTTTTGTTTTGTCCAGTTGGTGATGTCAGCAGTTTTAAACTGTCCCCATGCTTCATTAAAAGGTATCCACACAACAATAGAAGGAAAATTATGGAGCGCATCCATGATGGCATTCCATTCTTTGCGATAATAGCCTTCACTTTCGGGAGTGCGGTCCCGGTCGGTAGCTCTTCCTAAAACTCCGGGGCGGTTTTCCCAATGGTTGCCAAGATCGCCGCTGGGCATATCCTGCCACACCAGCATGCCAATGCTATCGCAGTAATAGTACCAGCGCGCGGGCTCTACTTTTATGTGTTTGCGAATCATATTAAAACCCATTTCTTTGGTTTTTTCAATATCGAATTTTAAAGCGGCATCTGTGGGCGCGGTGTATAATCCATCGGGCCACCAGCCCTGGTCGAGCGGGCCAAATTCAAATAAAAATTTATTATTTACCAGCATTTTTTTAATTCCATTTGCATCCGGAGCAACTGATATTTTGCGCATGGCGAAATAGCTTTTTACTTCGTCAATCACTTTCCCCTTACGCATCACCGTTACTTTAAGATCATACAAAAAAGGATTTGACGGCGACCATAATTCAGGGTTAGGAATTGATAAAATCGCAGAAGTATCGGCGCCGGTTTTTTCAGCTATTTTTTGCTGTCCTTTCCAGACAGAAAAAGATAGTTGATCACCTGGTTGAATATTTTTGACAGAAGCGCTTACGCTCAAATTGCTGTTGTCTACATCGGGAGTTTGCTTGGTAGAAGAAATATAAGTGTCAGGAACAATTTCAAGCCAAACTGTTTGCCAAATACCTGTAACAGGCGTATACCAGATGCCTTCAGGCTTTATCACCTGCTTGCCATGAGGCTGAGGGCCATCATTGGTGGGATCCCACACGCGGACATTTAGTTGTTGCTTAGCTCCTTTCTTGAGCGCATCCGTTATATCAAAAGTAAACGGATCATAACCGCCTTCATGGCGGCCCACATTTTTTCCATTTACATAAATATCACTGCGCCAGTCAACAGCGCCAAAATGCAGTAATACCTTTTTACCTTTTCGTTTAGCCGGTACTGTTATATCACGCTGATAAAAAAGTAGATTGTCTTTACCCACCCTTTTTCCTACGCCTGACAATGCAGACTCGGCGCAGAATGGCACTAAAATATTTCCCTGGAAAGCACCAGGAATTGCCTCATTATCTGAGGCAGGCAGAATAGCATATTGCCATAATCCATTGAGGTTTTGCCATTCGCTACGCTGCAATTGGGGCCGCGGATAAACATTCATCGGCTGCGACGGATCAATAGTATTTGCCCACTCTGTAGTGATATGACCGGGAACAATTTTCCAGGAATTATCCTGCGCAATCATTGACTTTCCTGCAATGAAGAATGCAAGAAAAAGAAGTTGTTTTTTCATAAATATTTAATTTAGGTATTGAAATATAGCATTTAAATCTTCGAAATTATTTTCTGGCTTCCTAAGGTTCATTATACCATAAATAAATATTTTGAACCAACCTTTTTGTAAAAAGATTTTCTTAAAATGGCTAAGCTCTTAAGGCAAATTAAATTATAACGGTTGTATGTAAAAGCCGCGAGGCCTGGTACTGTATTATTTGATAGTAACTTTTTCAACCGGCGAAAAAATCATATCCTCGATATTCACGATTTTGATTCCGACACGGGCAAATAAATAATCCTGGCTACTGGCCAAAACCTTGTCAGAAAATGGCACTGTTACCTTCAACGTAATATTACCCGGATCGGTAATTGACCCTCCTGGTAAATCCATAAAAGCGATGTTATCTCCACCTGAAACGAATTGAGTTTTGTTGATATATAAACTCACTCTTTCAATATCTTTTGCCATAGCTGGGTCAGTAATGATCTTATCCGCCTTGAATGATGCATTAATAGTGCTGTCGGAACTATTGAATGAAAATTGGGCATTACGAACCATATAAAACGGCGTTACTTCGAGATCGACTGTTTGATCGCCTTTCATTGTGATTGATAAAGAATCAGGGTTTCCGTTTGCATCCTGTTTCCACATAAAAGGTCCCTGGCCGTTAGGGATAATCAATTTGTAGTCGCCGTCAAATAAAGCCTGGGAGTAGCTTCCATTCTGTGCAAATGTTCCGCCGATTGGGCCTACTTTTCCAAAACCATATTGATATAATTGATAAGGAACCTGGTTTCTTTCCACCTGGATTGAATCGCCCTGGTACACCAGCCTGCCTGTTAAATAAGATCCGGGAGGCGCATAATTATCTTTTTTGCAGGAAGCAAAAGAAATCATTAGTGCGATAATTGATACATATTTTAAACAAAGCTTCATAAGATTAATTTTTTATTGATGTTGATGATCCGCTACAGTAAAAGGACAAATATTGATAATTTTTAAATTCATGTTCTTTAATTGCGCTATTCCATTTATTGATTGGGTTGCCTTACAATCTTGGGGTTGGCGGCAATCACGCCATCGGGGATTTGAGTATAATAATTTCCCAGCAGAAAACGATTTACCCCTGTAACTAATGCAGGCAATGTTTCCTTAAACACCCATTTATAATCATCAGGATGTGCCGGATCATATTGACGATAAGGCCACAAACCCCACGGCTGTGTACTGTGTTTTTTTGCATTACCAATATTGCTTTTTAAATCGCCTAAGGTAGTTGGTACTCCATCCCACCGATAAGTCGCCAGCCTCCAGCGCTTCATATCGTAAAAGTATAATCCTTCAAACGCCAGCTCCACCTTTCTTTCATGAACGATGCGATCAAAAGTAATATCGCCGGCAGCTAAGGGCGTTGTCAATCCGGCCCTGGCCCTTACCAAATT
>Ga0157369_10008895_pt1 | contig 11505 bp, 8 predicted proteins | sample C25metaG_FD_113461 | JGI IMG/M metagenome (GOLD analysis project Ga0157369, IMG submission 113461) | Corn rhizosphere microbial communities from Kellogg Biological Station, Michigan, USA - C2-5 metaG | ecosystem: Host-associated > Plants > Roots > Rhizosphere > Soil | place: USA: Michigan... | reverse complement strand
TATCGTAGATCTTGAGCCAGCATGAGGTACTCCGGAGAGCGCGCTACCCGCTCAATGTATCAACGCTTTTTTCTGACTAATCTTCGTGCTCTCCGCACGGTGCCGGGAGTGGCCGAAAACGCTTCTTCCACCAAACCCTCCTGCTGATCGTGATGGACTTTGTGCGCACCGGCCGCCGGGCTCGCCGCTAGCGCACGCCCGACATAGCGCAGTTGCCGTTTCAACGGAGCGCCACCACCGCCAGGGCTGATGATCGGTTGCATCTCATCTTCAACGAAATACCAGGGGCCCATGTTTTCCGGCTCTTCCTGTACCCAGAACAACTCCGCCGTTTCTGGATAGCGTTGCAGAATATCCGTCAGCCGCTGCAAGGGGAATGGATAAAGCTGCTCTAAACGGATGATCGCGACGTCGTGCCGGCCGCTTTCTTCGCGTTTGTTCAGCAAATCGTAGTACACCTTGCCCGAGCACAGCAGCACCCGGCGAATCGAATTACCTAAATGTTGGGGATCTCCGATAATTTCCTGAAAAACTCCGCTCGTCAGGTCTTCCAGATGGGATGCCGCCTTCGCGTAGCGCAGCAGGAACTTCGGTGTAAATATGATTAGCGGTTTGCGGACCCCGCGCCGGTCCGCTCCACCGTACATCTGCCGGCGCAAGAGATGAAAATATTGCGCGGGAGTCGTGCAGTTGCAAATTTGTAGATTGTTTTCCGCACACAACTGCAGAAAACGCTCGATACGGGCGCTCGAATGCTCCGGACCCTGACCTTCGAGCCCATGCGGCAGCAGCAGTACAAGACCGCTAGGCTGGTTCCATTTCGCTTCGGCCGAGACTACGAACTGATCGATGATGATCTGCGCTCCGTTCACAAAATCTCCGAACTGCGCCTCCCACATCACCAGCGTGAGCGGATCGGCCACACTGTAGCCGAATTCAAAGCCCATCACGGCAAATTCACTGAGTGGGCTGTCGAGGGCCTCAAACTTGGCCTGGTGCGCATCGAGATGCTTGAGCGGAATATAGCCATTTCCGGTCTCATAGTCGCTGAATTCGAGGTGCCGCTGGGTGAACGTCCCGCGCACCACGTCTTCGCCGCTTAGCCGGACGGGTGTGCCTTCTAATACCAGGCTCCCGAAGGCGAGCGTTTCTGCGAAGCCCCAATCAATTGGAGCACCTTGAATGGCTTCGCGACGCTTCTCGAGCAGCGATTTCAGCTTCGGATGTAAACGAAAATCGTCCGGGAGCACCGTGCACTTTTCAATAACCTTCAGGAGAGTCTCGCGCTTTGCCGCGGTTGCCGGTATAGGCTGCGTGATCTCGTCCTGCGGTACCACCGAAAATTCTTCGATGACAAACTGCTCGCGGTTCCGCTTGGCTTCGTCGTATGTTTCGTTGAGGCGAGTCCGTGCCTGTGCACGCGCCAGATCCACCTGATCCTGCGGTAGAAATTTCTCCCGCACGAGCTGTTCGGAGTATTGCGTCGCAACCGTTGCGGTTGCCTTGATTTTCCGGTACATCACCGGCTGCGTGTAACTCGGGTCGTCCGCTTCGTTGTGTCCCTGGCGGCGGTAGCCGATGATATCGACGACCACATCCCGCTTGAAGCGTTGCCGATAATCGTATGCCAGTTGCGCCACACGCACGCACGCTTCCGGATCGTCCCCGTTCACGTGAAAAATCGGTGCCTGGACCGAAAGCGCCACGTCCGTGCAATAGATGCTGCTGCGGCCTTCGAGCGGATTCGTCGTGAAACCAATCTGGTTGTTAGTGACAACATGAATGGTGCCGCCGGTCTTATACCCATCCAGCTGCGATAACTGTAGAACCTCGGCTACCACACCTTGACCGACGAACGCTGCGTCGCCGTGAATCAGGATAGGAATGACGCGCTCGCGTTCGGTATCGCCGAGGCGATCCTGCTTCGGTCGAACCAGCCCTTCTACCACCGGATCGACAGCTTCGAGATGACTCGGATTGAACGCCACCGACACCAGAATTTCTTTTCCCAGGGTTGACGTGTGCACGCCGCTGGCTCCCAGATGGTATTTCACGTCGCCAGAGCCTTGTACGCTCTCTGGATCGGGCTCCCCGTCGAATTCGGAGAAAACCTGAGCCATCGATTTACCCACAACGTTGGCGAGCACGTTCAGCCGGCCGCGATGCGCCATGCCGATGACAGATTCATGAACGCCCTCGTTGGCGGCCCGCTCCAGAATTTCGTCAAGGCCAACAATCGTGCTCTCCAGCCCTTCAAGGCCAAAGCGCTTTTGCCCGACGAAGCGGCTTTGCAGGAAATGCTCGAACTCCTCGGCTTGGATCAGGCGATTCAGAATGCGTTGCCGTATCGGATCGTCCAGCTTCCAGAGATTCATGGTTGCTTCCATGCGGTCCTGGAGCCATTGCTTCTGCTCCGGATCTTGAATATGCATGTATTCGATGCCGATGGAGCCGCAATAGGTGGTTCGCAGCCGGTCCAAGATCTCGCGCAGCGTCTCGTACGGCTGCATGTAGGACGCGATCGCTCCCGAGGGAGCCTTTACTGCGCCCGCCAGAAACGGGCGATCCAGATCCCAAATCGAAAGGCCATACGAAGCCGGGTCTAATTCGGAGTGATAGACCGGTTCGTTTCCCAACGGATTGGTATTGGCGAGCAGATGCCCGCGAATTCGGTAGGAATTAATGAGCTGGATGACGGCCGCTTCTTTGGCGACGTCGGTATTTGCTTTGGCAAAGCGGCCCGGCGCGATCTGTTGATCGGTCTGCCAGCGCACAGCCATATGCGGAATTTTCAGATCGCGAAAAACGGCATCGTAGAATCCGTCTTCGCCTTCGAGTAGCTGCTGCAGCCTGGCAAGGAAGGAACCCGATTCTGCTCCCTGAATGATCCTGTGATCGTAGGTGCAAGTGATAGTGAGCACTTTGCCGAGCCCGAGCATCGCGCGATTCTCTTCGCTCATGGCCGCGAATTCCGCGGGGTAATCAATTACGCCGGTCGCTATGATGGCGCCCTGTCCAGGCATTAGCCGCGGAACGGAACCGAATGTGCCGACAGTGCCGGGATTCGTAAGCGAAATGGTGGTGCCCTCGAAGTCCGAGACCTGCAGCTTATTCGTGCGCGCCCGTGACACGATGTCATCGTATGCGGCAACGAATTGGGCGAAGTTCATCCCATCGGCGTTCTTGACATTAGGCACTTTCAGAGAGCGCGTGCCGTCTTTGGTCGCGACGTCGATGGCGAGCCCCAGATTTACCTGGCCGCGTACGACGCGAAACGGCTCGCCGCCGTTTTCGGCATACGCATGGTTCAATCCGGCGTTGGTCTTGAGCGCCTTGACGATTGCCCAGGCGATCAGCTGGGTGAAGCTCAGCTTGCCGCGGCCTTTCAGCGCCCTGTGCTTGTTGATGAGAGTGCGGTTTTCTTCGATGACGCGCACCGGAATCTGCCGCTGTGACGTTGCAACCGGGATCGACAGGCTCAACGTCATGTTCTCGGCGATGCGCGCGGCGGCGCCCCGCATCGGGATGAGCTGCTCGCTGGCGCCGACGGACTCCGATTCTTGTTTTGCGGGCTGGGCGGGAGCGGCTTTTGCTACTTCGGTGGCAGGCGGAGGGGGCGGCGGGGCTTGCGGGGTTGCGGGCGGCTCCGGCGGCGAGGCTGCGGGCGGTTCCGGTGCGGTTACTGTCGCCGTGGTTCCGTTACTGGATTCGGCATGTATGAACAGATCCGTCCATCCCTCGTCTACACTTTGGCGATCGAATTGATATTGGTGGTAGAGTTCCTCTTCCAGCCAACTATTGACACCCAACGACGGGTCGTTTCCTTCTTGCATTGCGGTGATTTTCTTGCGAGGGGTTGTAAGTTCAATTGTATCGAAGGCAGTACACTACTAATGAATGACCCTCGAAGAGCTAGAAAGAGAGTACGTTACGCTCCGTCAGCAAGGTGAAGCTGTGCGGAGCTATCTTTGACGCGACCCGCAAACAGCAAGAGCTCGAAAAGCTAGAAAGCGAAATCAACGATCCGGATTTTTGGAATCAGCCGGAGAAGAGCCAGCTCGTAATGCAGCAGCGCAAGCGGTTGGAGGAGGCGATTCAAAATTCCTCCGGTGTCGCCGCCGCCGCTTCCGACATTGAAACGCTGTTCGAACTCGCCCGCGAAGGCGAAAACGTGAATGGCGACCTCGAACGCGAGCTGAAATCCTTTGCCGAAAGGGTGGAAGAACTCGAAACGGGGATGTTGCTTTCGGGCGAGAATGCCGCACGCGACGCCATCATCACGATTCATCCCGGCGCCGGGGGAACCGAAAGCCAGGATTGGGCGGAGATGCTTCTGCGCATGTACCTGCGGTGGGCGGAACGCCACAAATTCGAAGCGACCATCACCGACAGGCTCGAAGGCGAAGGCGCCGGCATCAAATCGGCTACTTTCGAAATCAACGGCGAAAATGTCTACGGGCAGTTGCAGTCGGAGATCGGTGTGCACCGTCTGGTGCGCATTTCTCCCTTCGATGCCAACGCTCGCCGGCATACTTCCTTTGCGTCGGTATTCGTTTTCCCCCAGATCGACGATGACATCAAGATCGACATCAAGCCGGACGATTTGAAAGTCGATGTCTTCCGCGCCAGCGGAGCGGGCGGCCAGCACGTGAACCGCACGGAATCGGCGGTGCGGTTTACCCATTTGCCGACTGGAATCGTGGTGCAGTGCCAGAACGAGCGCTCCCAGCATAAGAATCGCGCCAGCGCCATGAAACAGTTGCGCGCCAAGCTGTTCGAGTACGAAATGGACAAGAAGCGCGCAGAGGATCAGAAACTCGAAGATTCGAAGCTCGAGATCAATTTCGGAAGCCAGATACGTAGCTACGTCCTCGCGCCGTACCGGATGATCAAAGATCACCGGACGAAATTGTCCATAGGCGATGTGGACCGGGTGCTCGAGGGCGACATCGATGCGCTGATCCATGCGTTTCTGGTTTGGCGCAAAACGGGCAAAGTGTCGGGCGACGCGAAAGACGACTTGCCGGAGTGAAGGACCAGGACTTAGACCGCGCGGCAGAGATCCTGCGCAGAGGCGGCTTGGTCGCGTTTCCAACAGAGACCGTTTACGGATTAGGAGCCAATGCGCTAGATCCCGATGCGGTCGCGCGCATTTACGAAGTCAAGCAGCGGCCATTTGCGAGTCCGCTGATCGTGCATGTGGCCGACGAAATGATGGCGCGCACCATCACGGCGGAATGGCCGGACCGTGCACAGCTTCTCGCGAAAAAGTTTTGGCCCGGGCCGCTAACTCTGGTGCTGAAGAAAGCCGAAGCCATTCCCGATCTGGTGACGGCGGGACTGCCCTCTGTAGGCGTGCGGATACCGGCGCATCCGCTCGCTTTAGCTCTTATCCGCCATGCGGGCGTTCCTGTTGCCGCGCCCAGCGCGAACCGCTTTTCTGAAATTTCACCAACTACCGCGGCGCATGTTCGCAACAGTTTGGGTGAACGGGTCGACATGATTCTCGACGGAGGCCCTACAGAAGTAGGAATCGAATCGACCGTTGCCTCGCTCGTGAGACTGCCTCCGGTCGTTCTGCGGCCCGGCATGATCTCCCAAGAGGACCTGGAGATGGCTACCGGCGAATCCTGGGCGCATGAAGTGGACGTGCCGCATATTTCGGAATCACCCGGGCTCCACCCGAGGCACTATGCTCCACGCACACCATTTTTTGTGTTGGAGCCGGATGCCGATCGGCCTGCCGGGCGAGGCCACATCATCGAAATGCCAACTGACCTCGAGACTTACGCGAATCGTCTCTATTCGGAATTACATCGAGCCGACCGCGAAGGCTGGGACTGGATTGCTGTGATTCAGCCGCCGAACGCCCCGGCCTGGGGCGGCGTGCTGGATCGTTTACGCCGAGCCAGCACGCCGGATTAACTTAGCGATGTCCGCGGCCCCCACCGCCGTGGAATCCACTACCCTGATGGATACTTCCGGCGACGTGGCCCGGATGTCCGTGGAATCCCTGGCTGTAGTATCGGGGCGCATAGTAACGGTAACCAAGGCCGCCGCCCCATATGCCCGGGTATCCGTAGCCGTAAAAACCCCATCCAAACGGACTATACAGAAATCCGCTGCCCGGCAGAAACGCATACCCAGACCAGTATGGATCCCAATACCAACCGGGACCGTACCAGCCGCCGCCCGCGGCGATGGAATTTGCCGCATTCATGTTGGCCAGCGATTCCTGCTGGCTCCGGACTTTACTCCACACATAGAGCGGCTCTTGCTGCGCCGGTTTCGTTTCGAAATTCCGTTTCTTCAGCGGTCCGTCGCTGGCTAGCAACACTTCGTTGCCCTTTTTCAACGTGGTTTCGCCGGCTGTATTCCGCACCACGGCTTTGCCGTCAAGGACTCTGACGCTGTGTTGCGTGGCGTCGAAACTATATAAGCCCTTCTTCTGTATGGCTGTAATGGCGCCAGACAGATCTACCGTAAGCCTGGAGCCCTCCACGAGGTCGGCCACTTCGACTAGCACCGAACCTTGATTGACCTGCAGCGTGACGCCACCCAGACTGGCCGACGCCAACCGCACTTCGCTATTGTGCCCGATTCGCAAAAACGAACCCGGAGTGAGCAGCACTTCCACATACCCATTTGTTGTGCCGATTACCTGATTGGGTCGGGCCACTGTGGACCCAACGGATTGAGCCGTTAGCGGCTCGCCGTCAAGCGTGGCCTGCCCTTCCACATAATTGACTGCCCCGGGGGAGGCCATTCCCGGTTGCTGTGTGTTTCCATTCGCTGAAACAGACGTTCGGGCGAATCCGGCAAGCGCCGTGGCGACCAGTATCGCCATCAACCGTCCGCCTATTCTCCATTGCCCTTTCATCTTCTTTCTCCTCTACCGATTGGACGCGCCAAAATCCACGTAAGTCACAACTTTTCAATTAGATAGCAGATGACCAGTAGTTGAAAGCAGCCACCAGTGGTGGATTTAAGCAGTTACCAGATCGAAGGCTTTCCGATGATCGCTCAGAAATTGCTCGAGGCCCTTTTCGGTCAGCGGATGACAAAACATCTGCTCGAGCGCTTTGAAAGGCAGCGTAACGATGTGCGCGCCGACCTTGGCTACTTCGATCACGTGCCGCGGGCCGCGGCAGGAGGCGGCGAGGACCTGCGTCTTGAAATCGTAGTTTCGATAGATGGTAAGGATGTCTCGAACCATCTCTACGCCCGAGAGTCCAAGGTCATCGACCCGGCCCACGAACGGGCTCACGATGTAGGCCCCCGCTTTGGCCGCCACCAATGCCTGGACCGCGCTGAAGCACAATGTCACATTGATACGGACGCCTTCCTTCGACAGGGCGTAAATCGCCTGGACACCTTCCGCAATCACCGGGATTTTGACGACTACGTTCTTATGAATTTTGGCGAGGCGCCGCCCTTCCGCAATCATTTCTTTCGAGGACAGCGAGAGCACTTCAGCGCTCACATCGCCGTCGATCATTTCGCAGATCTTGCGGACCTGTTCCTCTACGGCGACGCCTTCTTTAGCGATCAGGCTCGGATTGGTGGTGACGCCATCAATAATCCCCCAAGCTGCGGCGGCGCGCAGTTCTTGCAGGTTGGCTGAATCGAGGAAGAATTTCATCCAAGCCCCGATACTATCAGAGGGATGGCTGTCGCTGAACAGATCCGCATCGCGCCTGCTGAGGAGAGCCAAATACCGCTAATTCTAAGTTTTATTCGCAAGCTGGCGGAGTATGAGCGCCTTTCGGATAAGGTAGTCGTCGACGAAGCCCAGCTGCGAAAATCGCTGTTCGGACCCCGTCCGGCGGCTGAAGTGGCGATTGCCCACCTGGACGAACAGCCGGCTGGATTTGCCGTCTACTTTCACAATTTTTCGACCTTCGCGGGGCGCCCGGGACTTTACCTCGAAGATCTTTTTGTTGAGCCGCAATTGCGCGGAAAAGGAATTGGCAAGTCACTACTGGCTTACCTGGCGAGATTGGCTGAGGAACGCGGCTGTGCGCGGGTTGACTGGGCCGTGCTCGATTGGAATGAGCCCGCGAAACGCTTTTACCGCAAGCTGGGGGCGGAGCCAATGGACGACTGGACGATTTACCGGCTGAGCGGTGCAGGACTGAAGAACCTGTGCTGAGCGACCGACTCGCTTCCATTCCAGGGGTCAGCGTTCTGATTCAGGAACCGCTCTCCCTCCATACGCGCTTTGGCCTGGGAGGCCCGGCATCGCTCGTGTGCGACGCTTCTACCGAGGCAGCCTGCATCGAAGCCTTCCGCATGATTCAGGCCGACGGTGGCCTGCGGATGATCATGGGAGGTGGCACCAACCTGGTCGTCTCCGACTCCGGGTTCCGGGGAGCGATCCTGCGCTACACAGGCGCCCGTATCGAGCGCAATGATATGCGCTTACGCGTGGAGTCAGGCTCCGTCCTGCAAGACGTCGTAGACACGAGCATTCGCTTTGGCTTGAAGGGTCTCGAGACAATGACTGGGATCCCGGGGCTCGTAGGTGGTGCACTGTACGGAAACGCCGGAGCATATGGCCGCTCAATCCAGGAATTGGTCGAATGCGTTCACGCCACCGACGGCAACGGGATTACCGCGTTCCGCAACGAAGATTGCCGTTTCCGCTACCGCAGTAGTATTTTCAAAGACCGGAAGCAGTGGATTATCCTTTCAACTGAGCTCCGCTTTATTGCTGGAGACAAGGCGGAACTGACCGAAAAAGCCGCGGGCATCCGTGCCATACGCGATGCCAAGTATCCGCCCACTATGAAGTGTGCCGGCAGTATTTTCAAAAATCTACTCTTCGCCGAGCTTTCGCCCGCGGTACAGGCGCAAATTCCTCCCCCTCTTATTCGGGAAGGCAAAGTGCCGTCTGCCTGGTTCCTCGAGCAGGCAGGTGTGAAGGGCCTGCGGCGCGGTGATATTCAGGTGGCAACTTATCACGCGAATTTGGTATACAACGACGGCGCGGGTACGGCCTCAGACCTGGTCTGGGTGATTGGAGAGTTGAAGCGGCGCGTGCGGGAACGATTCGGCTTCGATCTAGAAGAGGAAGTCCAGTATGCCGGCTTTGAGAGCTGAAGCAGCGCTCACTTTACTGCTGCTGGTGAACGCAAAGGTCTGGACCGGTAATCCGCGGCAGCCGGAAGCCGAAGCCGTTGCGATTCGCGGTAACCGCATCGAGGCGGTTGGCTCGACCTCCGAGATTCTGAAACAGAAATCGCCAGACGCGCGCGTTCTCGACCTTCACGGCAGAAGAGTCATTGCCGGCTTTAACGACGCTCACGTTCATTTCTATTCGGGTGGCGCCAATCTCACATCGCCGCCACTGCGTTACTCGAAGAGCCAGGAGGATTTTCGCAACACGCTCGGGCTCTATGCAAAGCGGCTGCCGCCGGGGCGTTGGATCCTTGGCGGCAATTGGGACCACGAGAACTGGACGCCGGCCGAACTGCCGACTCGCCAGTTAATTGACGCGGTTACGGCGGACTGGCCTGTTTTTATCAATCGGCTCGACGGGCACATGTCGCTTGCCAACTCGGTGGCATTGAAGCTCGCAGGTATCGATAAGAAGACGAAAGACGTGCCCGGCGGCGTAATTATGCGCGATCCAAGCGGTTATCCCACCGGCATTTTGAAAGATGCCGCGCAGGGTTTGGTGGAACGCGTGATTCCCGCGCCGACACAGGATCAAATCAGAGATGCGATCCGCGCGGCCCAGACGTATGCTGCCGGGAACGGTGTAACCAGCGTGCAGGATATGTCGGCTGCGCCGGACATTCTGCACGCTTACCAGACCATGCTGCGGAATGGCGAACTTACCATTCGCATCTCCGGACGGCAGCCACTCACTTCCTGGCGGCATTTGGCGGACGTTGGCGTGCTTGCCGGGTTCGGAAGTGAGTATCTTCGGATCGGAGGTGTGAAGGGATTTGCCGATGGGTCTCTTGGCTCGACTACGGCCCTCTTGTTCGCGCCTTATCTCGATTCACCGAAGACCAGCGGCATTGCAAGCGCGGAACTGTCCGACCCCGCCCGGATGTGGAGTGACATCGAACATGCGGATGCCGCCGGGCTACAGATTGCCATCCACGCTATCGGAGATAAGGCGAACAATACGATTCTCGGTTTCTACGAGCGCCTCGAACGCGAACACGGTGCGCGCGACCGGCGCTTACGCATCGAGCATGCGCAGCATCTCCTTTCCGCCGATATTCCCCGTTTCGCGCGCGACCGAGTGATCGCGTCGATGCAGCCGTACCATTGCATTGACGACGGACGCTGGGCGGAGAAGCGGATTGGCCCCGAGCGCGCAAAGACAACCTATGCGTTTCGATCGCTGCTGGATGCGGGCGCTACGCTTGCGTTTGGGTCCGATTGGGACGTCGCGCCGATGGCGCCGCTGATGGGTATTTATGCCGCCGTCACGCGGCGCACGCTCGACGGCAAGCATCCGGAAGGCTGGGTGCCCGAGCAGAAGATTAGCGTAGCCGAGGCGGTACGCGCTTATACGATGGGCTCGGCCTACGCCAGTTTCGACGAAAGCCTCAAAGGATCGATCGAGCCGGGCAAACTGGCCGACCTGGTAGTGCTCTCTGACGACATCTTCACGATCGATCCTGTGAAAATTGCCGTTACGAAAGTCTTCATCACGATTTTCGACGGGCGAATTATCTTCGGCCCTAATCCCTTCGCCACTGGAAAGGACCCAAGCGGACTCCTTTTGCGCTAATCAGAGCCCGTATGCGTGGCGAGGTGAGCGCTTCGAGTTCGCGAACACGGGATTCCTTCAGCCTCGTGCCCGCCCGCGTGAGTTCCGGTCCCAAAAGCCCGGGATGGCAGAGAAATTCGGTCTCACCGTCAGGTAGCCGCTCGAGCGCTGCTGCCAAGGTATCCTCTGTGAGGGTTCCTGTCAGCCGAAAACCTATTAGATGATCCGTCATGCGTACACCGCTAGCGCGGGCCAAGCGCCTGTAGTAATCGATGGAGGGCAAAGGGCGGCGAACGTAGGGGATGGAAAATTCCTGAGCGAGTCGCACGACCGCGCGAAAGACACCGGGCAGCAGATGTGTATGCTTGTGCGAGTCGAGATGCGTGGGCCGGATGCCAGCGGCGAGGATTTTTTGTATCTGGGCGCGCAATTCTGCGTAGGCGTCGATTTTGTGAAAGATCAGCTGCAGCGGAGTCTCGGGAAGCGGACGACCATCCAAAACTGAGGGGCCCTGCACGAGCACCAGGTGACAGCCCACATCGAGTGCGGGTGTCTCCTGAGCCAGACGAATCGCGTCTTCGAAAGCGTCGCCATTGGCCATCAGCGTGGTCGATGTGACAACACCTTCCCGGTGCGCCTGAACGATTCCTGCATTCACATCCCGCGTGAAGCCGAAATCGTCGGCGTTTATGATCAGGCGCTTCAACGCTAGAAGACGTGCAGTTTGATGCTCAGGAATTTTTTCGGATTCGCGCGGAAATCCTTGAGTAACT
>Ga0157369_10008894_pt1 | contig 11506 bp, 12 predicted proteins | sample C25metaG_FD_113461 | JGI IMG/M metagenome (GOLD analysis project Ga0157369, IMG submission 113461) | Corn rhizosphere microbial communities from Kellogg Biological Station, Michigan, USA - C2-5 metaG | ecosystem: Host-associated > Plants > Roots > Rhizosphere > Soil | place: USA: Michigan... | reverse complement strand
ATGCCCTACGTTATTACCGAGACCTGCATTGGCGTAAAGGACAAGGCGTGCGTGGATGTGTGTCCGGTGGACTGCATCTACGAAGGCCCGGACCAGTTGTTCATCCATCCCGACGAATGCATCGATTGCGGCGCGTGCGAGCCGGAATGCCCGGTCACCGCGATCTTCCCGGAAGAAGACGTGCCCGCGAATCAGAAGCAGTTCGTGCAGATCAACCGGGACGTGTTCAAGAGCGACTCTCCGCCCACGCGCCCGACCCGCTGACGTCCGCCGGTCGCCAGATGCGAGGGACGTCACGTTAGGCGTGACGTCCCTCGCGCGCTCTGCCTAACGATTGGCGCGCGTGCGCCGCGACTCGCGGCCCGCCACCGCCCACGCGATCGGGCCGATGATCGGCAGGATCACCGCCACCACCGTCCACACGACCTTGGCGCTGCGCGAATGCCGGCTCGCGTGCCAGATCGATACCAGCGCCAGTACCAGCAGTACGATGGCGACCACGGCGACCCACGCGAGTCGCGTCATGTCCCATCCGAGGACGGGCATGCGCCAGTCGAAGCCCGCCGCGTCGATCGCCATCAAAGCGTGTGCGCCGTGTCGCAGGCGGTCGCCGCCCACTCGCTCACGAGCGCGTTGAACGCGGCGGGCCGCTCGAGATTGCTCACATGGCCCGCGCCGCGAATCACCTCGAGCCGGCTGCCGGAAACCAGCGTCTGCATCCGCTCTGACTCGCCGCGCGGCGCGATCGTGTCCTCGTCGCCCACCACGAACATCGTCGGAACGGTGATCGTGGCCAGCGTGTCGCTGGAATCGGGTCGCGCCATCGCGGCCGTGAGCGACCCGATCAGACCGTCCACGCTCAGGCGCCGCGCCATCGCGACCACGGTTGCCTCGAGCTCCGGATGCCGCGCGCGCGTCGTCGCGCCTAACTGATCGGCCACGAGCCCTTCGGCCATCGCCGGCACGCCCTCCGCTTGCACGCGCGTGATCCACTCGCGCCGCCGTGCGCGAGCCGTGTCGCTGTCGGCCCCGGCGCGTGTGTCGACGAACACGAACCCGTTCGCGCGGTCGGCGTGCCGTCGCCACATCGCGAACGCGATGTATCCGCCCATCGAAATTGCGGCGATCACTGCGCGGCGAACACCGATCGCGTCGAGCAGCGCCGCCAGGTCATCCGCGTACTGATCCATGGAGTAGGGCGGGGCACTGCTGCTCTCGCCGAAGCCGCGCAGATCGACCGCCACACACTGATACGCCGCCGACAGCGCGTGCATCTGCGGCGCCCAGAGCGTGCGGTCGTGCGGAAATCCGTGCACCAGCAAGAGCGTCGGATTTTGCGACGCGCCTGACACGTCGTACGCGAGGTCCACAGTGGCGAGTCGGCACTTCATGCAACCGGCCCTCCTTTCATGGCCGCGGCACCGGAGCCACGGATTGCTCGCTCACACATCGCGCGTCGAAAGTGAGCCAGTACACCGTTGCCGCGTCGGTCGTTTGTGCAAGCTGCATCGCTGCTGCGAACGCTTTCGCGCCGTACGTCTCATCGAGCAACACTCCCGTCGCGCGCTCGAATTCCCGGCGCACCTCTTGTGCCGTGCCCAACGGCCGCCCGTACGCGCCGCCGTAAAATCGGTGCACCACACGAATGCTGCGCCGCGCCACGCGTGGAAGGCTGCTGCCTGTAGTCCGCTCGATGAGGCGGGCACAACGGTGCGCCAGTCGGCGCACACGCCACCCGTTCGCCATGATGCGCGGCACCACGCGGACACCGATCACCTGCGTGTCCAGCCCGGCGATGGCGAAGCCGAGCGCGAGGCCGCCCGCCGTGCCGCCCGTGCCTAACGGAAGGACGACGTGCGCCGGCGCGGGCAATTCGCCCCGCGCCACCTGCGCGGTGAGCTCGAGCCCCGCGTTCACCGCGCCCAACATGCCGAGCGGCGACGCGCCGCCGGGCGGGATCCACCACGTCGTCGACGCAGCATGCGTGCGCCGCGCCGCCAGCCATCCCCGTAGCACCGCGCGCAGCGGACCGCGTGCACGCCGCACGTCGTCGGCCATCTCGTCTCCGCGGCTTTCCACCAGGCGTGCGGTTGCGTTCATCTCGTGCGGCCACCGCATCGCAAGCGTGCGTGCACCGAGGTGTTGCGCGAGCACGACCGTGGCCAGCACGTGCGTCGATCCGTCGCCGCCCAGTGCCAGCACCGTGTCGCCCGGCTTCACGTGCGCGAGAAGGAACTCCAACGCGCGCAGCTTGTTGCCGCCGGCGCACACCGACGCCGCGCCCGAAAGCTGGCGAGCGTTCAAATCGTCTCGCTTCACCCACAACGGCCCGCGTGCAGCGGCAAGATCCACGCGCTCGACCGGCGTCGGAAACGCGCCAAACGCAACGCGGCCCAGTCGCGCGAGCGACGGAAATCGAACGAGCAGCTCGGGCGTCTCGCACGCATCGCGAACCCGCCAAGCTCGCGACGCCTCATCCGCGCATGGCGCACCGCCGGTGCCATGGATATCGTTGCGTCGGGAGGAATCCAGCATGAAATATCCGGTAGACTACCTGCGCTACGCCGCGCGCGAAGTACGGAAAGTCGAGACCCGCATGCGCGTCGGCGAGGACGCGCCGCTGTCGAAGGAAGAGATGGCCGATCTGCTCAAGACCATCTGGAAAGCGCTGGACGAGGTCGGAGACGCGATCGAAGGACTGCAGCGGTCACGGGACTACTGATCGTCGGCGTGCCGCGGAGCGCCGCACACCGTTCGCCTAACCGCTGGCTTCGAGCTGCGCTTCCGTCAGCGGTCCCTCGCGTTCCACGTACAGAATGCGCAGCGGCACCATGATCGCGGCCAGCAGCGGCACGGCCACCATGAGTCCGAGAAATCCGAACAGCATCGCCATCACAGCCTGCGCGAGGATCGTGAGCACCGGCGGGAGATCGATGCCGCCTTTCATCAGCATGGGGATGAGAATCTGGCCCTCGGTTTGTTGAATCGCGATGTACGCGATCGTCACCGAGAGCGCTTTCTCGGGCGAGTCGAGGAATCCCATCGCGATCGCGGGAATCGCGCTCAACACCGGGCCGATCGTGGGCACGAACTCGAGCAGGCCGGCCAGCAGGCCTAACGCAAACGGCGCCTTCACCCGCAGGATGAGCAGCACGATCGTGCTCACCACGCCGATCACCACCATCGCGATGAGCTGCGTCACCAGCCACTTGCGGAGCTTGATCGCCATCTGGCTGAGCACGCGCGACGCCACGCCGCGCGACTCCGGCGGCACCAGCACAAGAAATCCTCGTCGGTACAACCCCGGGTCGACCGCCACGTAGATGGCGAGGAACAGCATGACCACCAGGCCGGCGAGCGCAGCCAGCGTCGACGTCAGGAACGGGAAGAGATACCGCGTCGCGCTCTGCAACTGCCGTCCGATGCCTTCGGCTAACGTATTCGGCACGCCCGGGCCCACGGAATCGCGCTGCTCTGCCTCGGCCGCGCCGCGACCCACCGGTGCCACGGGGCCGCCTAACTGACCGTGCGGTGCCACTGCCGTCCCGGTGTCGGTCGGCGCGCCGGTGCCCATGACCCCGCGCATCAATCCGCCGCGCTGTTGCAACCACCGCTCGACCCGCGCCTGCGCCTCCGGCAGCCGCGACTTGAGCACCGTGAGCTGATCGCTCACCGTTGGCGCGATCACCGCGCCGGCGCCGTACACCAGTGCGAAGAAGGCGACCACGATCGTCGCGGCCCCGACCGCGCGCGGCACGTGGAATCGTGCCAACCGGTCGACGCCCGCCGCAATCGCCAGCCCGAACAACACACCAAGGAATGCGACCAGGACCAGCGCGTTCGCAAACCACAACAACCGCAGCACGAAGTACAACCCGAACACGATGGCCGCCACGCGCAGCACATCCCGCGATCGCCAGGCATTCCCGCGCGGCGGGAATCTGCGTGATACCGCGTCGGACATGGATACCGTCGCAGAAAGAGGTGTGGACTCCGCTACGAGTGGACTCCAAGGTAGCAGTCCGCTTCCTTTCGCGCGTCCCGGGCGAGAGAATTCACGGACACCTGGCGCCCACCGCCTTCCCCGGGCCGCCACGCGGGCCAGCAACACGAGGTACGCTTCGAGTGCCGTCGCATCCTTCTCCACCGTCCCAGCCTCGACCGGGCACGCGGGCTGCATCGTCCAGCACACGCTACGTCGACTCGCCTGCGGAGGCGGACCGCTTTCTGGCGTCGCTCGACACGCCCGACCGCCTGGCCGTCGATACCGAGGGCGCCAGCTTCCACCGCTTCGTCGACCGAATCTACCTACTGCAGATCAGCACGGCGTCGGCGAACGCCATTCTCGATCCGCTCACTATCGGGAAACCACGTCGCCTGGGCGAGCTGTTGGAAAGCACGCAGTCGGAAACTGTTTTTCATGATGCAGACTACGACCTCCGCCTGCTTTTCCAGGACTACGGCTGGCACGCACGACATCTCTTCGATACCCGAATCGCGGCCCAGCTGCTCGGCATCCGCGCGTTCGGGCTCGCCGCGCTGCTCGAGCGATACCTGGGTGTGAAGCTCGACAAGAAACATCAGCGCGCCGACTGGTCCATGCGTCCGCTGCCGCAGGACATGCTCGACTACGCCACGCAGGACACGATGTACCTGCTGTCGCTCAGGGATAAATTGGCCGACGAGCTGGAGCGCGCCGGACGGTGGGAGTGGGCGCACGAAGAGTTCGAGCGACTCGAGGGCACGCGCTGGGACCACGATGGGTCGACCGACGCCTACCAGCGCATCAAGGGCGCCCGCGATCTCACGCGGCGCGAGCTGGCGATTTTGCGCGAGCTCGTCGCGTGGCGCGACGGCGTCGCGCGCGAGCTGGACCGAGCCACGTTCCGCGTTGCCGGTAACGAAACGCTGCTCGAGCTCGCGCGCATCGCACCGCGTTCGGTCGACGCACTCCGCGAGATCCGCGGCATGCCGCGCGGCGTGATCGAACGCCGCGGCGCGAGCGTCCTCGACGCGATCGCCCGTGGCCTTGCCGTGCCGGACGACCAGCTCCCGCGATTCCCGCGCGCGCCGCGCTGGGATCGCGATCCGGACTTCGACATCCGGGTCAACCGCCTGCGCAACGTCCGGGAGACAATCGCCCAACGACTCGATCTGGACCCCGGGTTCTTGATCTCCCGCGAGCGTCTGGAAACGGTCGCGCGCAAGCGTCCTACGTCATTGGACGATCTCGCGCAGGCGGACGATCTCCGCCGCTGGCAGATCGACGTGATGGGGAAGGAGCTGCTCGGCGCCCTCGCGGCGGGCTAACCGCCTAACGGTTAGGCAGCGCGGGCAGCTGTCAAAATCCCAGATAGGCCTTGATCCGCGGCTCCATCCGGTCGGGACTCCACATCGGCTCCCATACCAGGTTCATCACCACATCCTCGACGCCCGGCAGCGCGCGGACCTGCTCCTCGGCCGTGGTGAGAATCTCGGGGCCCGACGGACATCCCGGCGATGTGAGCGTGACCGCCACCGTCACCATGCCGCCGTCGACCGTGACGCCGTACACGAGCCCGAGATCGACGATGTTGAGATTGAGCTCGGGATCCTTCACTCGCCGGAGCGCCGCCTTGACCACGTCTTCGGTGAGCGCAGTTGCGGGTCCCGCTGCCGATGGCGCGGGGGTGGCAGCAGCAGGAACAGCAGGCGATTCGGGTTGGCGCGGGTCGTCGATCATGTGGGCTCCGGCAGACATCATCTGCAACTTCACCGGCGCCACAGAGGCGGGCAAGACTACTTCTTGTGCGTCGTGTGGCTCTTCTTGGTCGTAACGACCGTCTTCTTGGCGTGCGACGCCACGGTGTGGCGCTTGGCAATGCGCACTGTCGACTTGGTTCCGTGATGGCGCACGCGGCGATGGTGACGACGCTCCACGTGATTCCACCCGCTCGCTTTGTCGGCCCGGAACGACACGGGCATCGCGATCAACTGGTCGGGATCGTCCGTCACCGCGACGGCGGCCGCGTCGGAGAGGTCGGCGCGAATGTCGGCGATCACCTTCTCGGGGCGGCGTGCGCGTGGTTCGTGCACGCGGTTCGTGAGCAGAATGACGAACATGTCGCGATCGGGATCGATCCACAGCGATGTGCCCGTGTATCCAACGTGCCCGAACGCCTCGTCGCTCAAGAAGCGACCCGAGCCCCACTGGCCGTCGGCCATCGCCCATCCGAGCGCGCGACTGCCGGCCGCGCGATGCGTGAAGAGCCGGATGGTGGAATCACTGACGATGCGGGTGCCGTTGAACTCGCCGCCGTTCAGAATCATCTGCGCAAAAACCGACAGATCGGCCGCCGTGCTGAACAGTCCCGCGTGTCCGGCCACGCCGCCTAACGCATAGGCGTTCTCGTCGTGCACTTCGCCCTGGAGCGGATAGCCGCGCGGCGGTGTGTCCTCGGTGGGCGCGGTGCGGTACTTCACCGAGTCGGCCGGGCGGTAGAACGTGTTGGTCATGCCTAACGGATTGAACACCCACATCGACAGGTATTCATCCAGCGGCTGGCCGCTCAGCTTTTCGACCAGGAAGCCGAGCGTCATCGCGCCCAGGTCCGAATAGACGTACTGGGTTCCGGGTTTGTACTCGAGCGGGGTGGTCAGCACGATCTGACGTGCTTCTGCCGGCGACGACGCCAGGCGCCAGAGCTCGCGGTCGGCTGGAAGGCCGGATCGATGCTCGAGCAGCTCGCGGATGGTGACGCTGTCTTTCTCACCGCCGGTGAACTCGGGCAGGTACTTCACGATCGGGTCGTCGAGCTTGAATCGACCCTGGTCGTAGAGAATCATGATGGCGGTGGTGGTGCCGACGACTTTGGTGAGCGAGGCGAGATCGTACAGGGTTTCGCCGGGAGAGACGTGCGGGCTGGATGATTTCCAATCGGTGCGGCCGAACCCTTTCTCCCAAACGACAGCGCCCTTGCGGCCCACCACGACGGCCGCGCCGGGGAAGCCGCCGCCGCGAATCCCGCGTTGCACGACACGGTCAATGACGCGCAGGCGCGCTGCCGACATGCCGACGGAGGCCGGTGCTTTGACCGGGAGTCCTCCGTCCCCTCCAGCAATGGCGAGAGCAGCGAGCAACGCAAGAACCACGGCGGACCTCTCCTCAAAAACGACCGTGCGAGCCCCGATTCGCGGCGACGCGGCACATGCCGCGACTCGAGCTTGGGGTAATACCCCGGGGCTCAGACAAAGCGACGGCCTTCAGTTGTCGCAAGAACGAGAGCAGCAGCAAGCGCGAACTGTGGTGCGAACCGGAACAGGCGGGCTTCAATCCGGCGGGACGACCACACGACTTGAGGTCGGGCGAGCTATCCTACTTCAATATGTGGGGTTGCATCCAGTTGGCAAGACGAAATACATGCCAGTTCGTCACTGCGGGCGACGTCGGCGGGCTCAGGCGTAATGGTGGTGCGGGCGCGTCGGCTTGCGGTAGGACCGCGTCATCGGTCGGTCGGTTCGACCGCATTTCTCGCTTGGGGAGACGGTGGCCAACACCGGTTCGGCAACCGAACTTCACGCAACGGTGACCAATCAAGCAACCGGGATGGAAACGGATCACGCTCTCATTCGGCGCGCCATCGACGGCGATGAGCGAGCACTGCGACAGTTGTGGTCGCAGTACTCGCCGCACATCGACGCGGTCGTGCGACGGCTCGTGGGTGGTGATCCGGATCTGGCGGCCGACATCGCGCAAGACGTGTGGATCCAGATTTTCCGCGCGTTAGGCACCTACCGCGGCGATGCGCAGTTCGGCACGTGGGCGCACCGCATCGCGGTGAACCGCACGCTGAACGCGCTGCGCAAAGCGCGCCGGCTGGGGCGGCTGGAGGTCGACATCGAGGAAGACTCGTCGGCCGTCGAGATGGACAGCGATCGCGCGTTTCTCGCTGCGTCGATCGACGAGGCCGCGGCGCGACTCCCGCCCGGCGCCCGCACGGTGTTCGTGTTGCACGACGTGGAAGGCTATACGCACGACGACATCGCCCGTGAATTAGGCATCACGACGGGCGCGTCGAAATCGCAACTGTTCAAGGCGCGCGCGAGGCTACGCCGGCTGCTCGCGCACCTGATCGATGTCCCAACGCCGGCAACGGAACTTCGCACCCATGTTGCACCTCGATCCTGAACGGCTGGCCGCGTTGGCCGAAGACCAGCCCACACACGACGAAGCGGCGCACCTGGCGGCCTGCCCGGAGTGTGCGCGCGAACAGGCGGCGTACGAGGAGCTCGTGGCCATGGCGGCGCGCGAGCGAACCACCGTTCTCGCTCGTCCGCTCACCGATTGGCGCTCGCTGTCGGCGCGCGTGACCGATGAATCCGTGCGGATCGCACCCGCACCCAGTCGCGGCCGCGGCTTGCCGCGCGCCTGGATGCAGATCGCTGCCGGCCTCGTCATCGCTGCAGCCGGCATGTTGGCCGGCCGCGCGACGGCCGCGCGCACGCCTAACCCAACGGCATCCCTCGCGCAGACTGCGGCCGGGGGCACCGATTCGTCGCGCTCGCCCGCCAGCGTCGACGATGCCATGGCGCTCATGCGCCGGGCCGAAAGCGACTACCGGTTGGCGGCTGCGTTCGTCGTCGCGCACGACACGTCCCTGCACGGCGTTGCCGGCGTCGATCGCTATCGCCAGCGGCTCGCCGCGCTCGACCGTGTGTCCGATGCCGCGCTCGCGGCGGCCAATCAAGCGCCGGCCGATCCGGTCATCAACCAGTACCTCATCTCCGCGCGCACGGCGCGCGAGGTGACGCTGCAACAGCTCAACGGCTCGCTGCCCGCCGGCATGTCGTTGGCCAGCTACTGATGACGACGTCGATGCGGATGACCCGAACGATGAACCGCGGCGCGGCGCTGCTCGCGTCGGCGATGGCGTGCGGTGCCATCGCCATTCCGTTAGGCAGCGCGGCTGCGCAGGACACGCCACCCGCCGTCTGCCCGAGCTGCGACAGCTCGAACGACGCCCGCGCCGACCGCGAGCTCGCCCGGGCGAGCGCCGCGCTCGAGCGCGCGCAGCAGGCGCTCATCGATGCGATGAAGCAAGCCATGGTCTCGCAGGATTCCAGCGGCGCCGCGGCCGAAGCGCTCGCCCGCGCCAACGGCAACCTGCGCCGCGCGCAGCAACGCTACGAGCAAGTGACCAACCAACTCGTGCGGCGGCGCATGGACGTCGAGCGGTCCGACATCGATCGCCTAACGCGCAAGGTGCAGGGCCAGGTCGGCTACCTCGGCGTCACCCTCTCCACCACAGCGCCCGAGGTCCAGCAGGAAGGCGGTAAGACGCTGATGCGATTCGAGGACTATCCCACCATCGAATCCGTGGACCCGGACTCGCCGGCCGAGCGCGCGGGTCTGGAATCAGGCGACAAGTTGATGGCGCTCAACGGCAAGGATGTGACAGCCGGATGTGAACCGTTCTCCACGTTGCTCAAACCCGGATCGCACGTGCTATTGCGCATCAAGCGCGGAGCGTACACGAAGCAACTGAGTGCGCTGGTCGCGAAACGACCCGTGGCCTCGTGGTCGCAGGTATGGACGCTCCCACATGGTGGCGCGACGACGATCGTGATCCCTGCGATGCCGGCGACACCATCGACACGGATCGCGTCGCCCGCGCCGTCAGCGCCGCCCGCGCCCACTCGTGAGCCGGACAGCGACACCACCGACGTCACGATTTCGGTGACCCCATTCCCGTCCATGTCGCCGATGCCCGAGATCTCGACGATGGTCTCGCACCTCGGTGGGTCGCTGCTCGTCGTCGCAGGCGCCGAGGTTCGCCCGGTGGGCAACCTCGCCGATTATTTCGGCGTGAGCCAGGGCGTGCTCGTGCTGCGGGTCGAGTCCGGAACCGTCGCGGCCCGATCGGGTCTCCAGGATGGCGACGTCATTGTGCGCGCGGACGGCAATCCGGTCAGCACGCCGGCGGCGCTGAGCCGGGCGATGTATCGCGCGTCCGACGCCCAGCTCAGGCTCGACGTCATACGGCTCAAGAAAAAGAAAACGATCCTGCTCAAGTGGGAGAAATGACAAACGCGCGCCGGCATGATCGCCGGCGCGCGTCGCGTTAGGCAGGGGCGTCCGGCTTACCGGCCCTGGCGAATGCTCCCGGGCGGCAGCGAGTAGAGCAGCTTCATCGTCGCGCGGTCCGCGTTGGACAGGTCGCGGACCCGCACCCGCGCCGTCATGATGTCCGTCGTGTCACTCGTGTGGTCGAGGCCTAACAGGTGCCCCACCTCGTGGAGCGCGATCGCCTTGACACTCGAGTCGTCCAGCGCTTCGCCGGCGTTGTGGTGCAGCGCCAGCGTGATGTTCGCGTTGACGATCCACCAGCTCCGGTCGCGCGCCCACAGCGTCTTGCCGCTGATTGGCGAGTCGAAGTGGTCGATCCACGCCACGTGCACGTCCGCGTCCAACGAGTCCGTCACGAACTCGAACCGAACCGGGATGCCCAGATCGCTCCACTCCTCGAAGGCATCGCGGACGCGCGCCGGGAACGTGTCGCTCCAGCCTTTGATGCCGGCGCCACTGCCGATCCACACCTTGATCGGCTGCGACGTGCGATCGGGCCAACGCGCCAGCGCCGAGTCGCGCTCCAACAAGACCTCGTCGATGTACGTTCCCGCCGACCCCACAGCTAACCGCTGGCGGACGTCGCCAAGATCGTGTGTCGCGTCCGTCGCCGCAGCCGGCATCGACGCGGGCGCCAAATGCGCAGCTTCCACAAAGTGTCGGGCGATGCCCAACCGACCAGCTTCAGCGTGTGCTTCGACTGGAACAGCGCTCACGCGTGGCTCGGTCGCTGGATGCGTTGTCTCCGTGACCTGTGCGGCCACGAAGCCGAGCAACGGGAGAAGAATGACGACTGGAATGAGGTCCGTACGCTTCATCGCGGTCGGGTACCGAATCGGGGGCCGGGAAGGTGGAGCCCGCATTGGCTCCGCTCATCCAGCTTGACGAGCGAGCAACGCGCTGGGGCACGAGTGTGCCGCACGCGCGCTGAGCAGCGTGAGATCTATTGGGTGCGAATGGAGAACGCCGGAGGGAGCAACATTTCGTGACAGCAGCTAGATGCACCGTAACATGGCGACAAACCGCGATCTAGACAACTCCTTCGTCGCACGAGTCACGCGTCGCCGCCTGGCAGAATAACACCGACTTCCATAAGCTGCACCCGGCCCCCCACGGAAGAATTGCCAGCATGCCCGCCATGGACCGCGAGCGATGGAAACTGATCGAGCCGTTACTCGACCACGCACTCGACTTGCCGGCCGCGGAGCGCGACCAGTGGCTGACCGAGCTCAGCATCAGCTCGCCGGAGATGGCCCTCGAGCTAACGTCGCTCTTGTCGGGGGACGCGGAGGCTGACAACACCGGATTCATGGCCGAACCTGTCGCCTTGACGCTCGAGGGCCTCGAGCTTGGGGCGTACACGCTCGTCGAGCCCATCGGCCACGGCGGAATGGGGACGGT
>Ga0157369_10008893_pt1 | contig 11507 bp, 10 predicted proteins | sample C25metaG_FD_113461 | JGI IMG/M metagenome (GOLD analysis project Ga0157369, IMG submission 113461) | Corn rhizosphere microbial communities from Kellogg Biological Station, Michigan, USA - C2-5 metaG | ecosystem: Host-associated > Plants > Roots > Rhizosphere > Soil | place: USA: Michigan... | reverse complement strand
CTCCTACGGCCGCGTGCCGAGCGGCAGCGTGGTCATCAGCGGCAACCTGCCCAAGAAGACCAAGTCGGGCCAGGACTACAGCACCTACGCCGCGATCATCGTCAAGACGGTCGACGCGCAGACCCGCTCCAAGACCAGCCTGAACGACCTGCTGCGAGACTGACCGCTCCCCCGGAGCGAGCGCCTTTCCGCCTGAGAGAACAACAGCACCCGAGGAGAGAGACCGATGAACATGATGGAGCGAATCCTTCGCCTGATGGCCGAGCGCAGGGCCTCCGACATCTATCTGTCGGCCCACTCCCCGGTGCTGATCCGCATCAACGGCAACTGCGTGCCCATCAACGCGCAGGTGCTGCCGCCCACGGCGCCGCTGGCGCTGCTGTCCGAGGTGGCGCCTCCCGAGCGCATCCAGGAACTGGAGAGCACCGGCGAGCTCAACATGGCGCTGGCCCTCGAGGGCACCGGCAACTACCGCATCAGCGCCATGCGCCAGCGCGGCTCCTATGCGGTGGTGGTGCGCTACATCAGCCACACCATTCCGCGCTTTGCCGACCTGAACCTGCCCGACATCCTGAAGACGCTCATCATGGAACGCCGCGGGCTGATCCTGATGGTGGGCGCCACGGGCGCGGGCAAGACCACCACGCTGGCCTCGATGCTGGACTACCGCAACGAGAACGCCAGCGGCCACATCATCACGGTCGAAGAGCCGATCGAGTTCACCTTCACCAACAAGAAGTCGGTGGTGAACCAGCGCGACGTGGGCAGCGACACCGCCTCGCTGCATGTCGCGCTGAAGAACGCGCTGCGCCAGGCGCCCGACGTGATCCAGATCGGTGAAATCCGCGACCGCGAGACCATGACGGCCGCCATCGCCTACGCGCAGTCGGGCCACCTGTGCGTGGCCACGCTGCACGCCAGCAACAGCTACCGCGCGCTCAACCGCATCCTGGGCTTCTACCCCGTCGAGGTGCGCGCCACGCTGCTGGGCGACCTGGGCGGCGCGCTGCGCGCCGTGATCTCGCAGCGCCTGCTGCGCACCCAGGCCGGCAGCCGGGTGCCCGCGGTCGAGGTCATGCTCAACACCGCGCTGGTGGCCGAACTCATCGAAAAAGGCGACTTCTCCGGCGTCAAGGAAGCCATGGAGAAGTCGATGGCCGAGGGGTCGCAGACCTTCGAGGAAGACATCGCCCGCCTCATCACCGAAGAGCGCGTGACCCGCGAAGAAGGCCTGGCCCAGGCCGACTCGCCCACCAACCTGCTGTGGCGCCTGCAGAACCGCGCCGCGCCCAAGGCGGCGGCCGACGACCGCAGCCTGACCGACCAGGTCGACGAACCCACCTTCACGGACATCACGCTCGACGTCCGCTTCTAGTTTCAGCGCCCCTCCCTCCGCCCTCCGACATGTCCCGCACCCTCCAGCTCGCCGAACAACTCATCTCGCGTCCCTCGGTCACTCCCGACGACGCGGGCTGCCAGCAGATCCTCGGCGAACGGCTGGCGCAACTGGGCTTCACGCTGGAGACCATCGAGAGCGGCCCGGCGGACTTCCGCGTTACCAACCTCTGGGCCGTGCGCCGCCCGGCCAACGCCGCCGCCGCTACAAAGACGCTGGTGTTCGCCGGCCACACCGACGTGGTGCCCACCGGCCCCGTCGAGCAATGGACCAGCCACCCGTTCACGCCCACGCACCGCGACGGCAAGCTCTACGGCCGCGGCGCCTGCGACATGAAAACCTCGGTGGCCGCATTCGTCACCTCGATCGAAGAATTCCTGCAGGCCGTGCCGCAGCCCCGGCTCACCCTGGCCCTGCTGCTCACCAGCGATGAAGAAGGCCCCGGCGTCGACGGCACGGTCGTCGTCTGCAATGCGCTGGCCGCGCGCGGCGAGGTCATCGACTACTGCATCGTCGGCGAGCCCACGGCCGTGGAGCGCTGCGGCGACATGATCAAGAACGGCCGCCGCGGCACCATGAGCGGCAAGCTCACGGTCAAGGGCGTGCAGGGCCACATCGCCTACCCGCACATGGCTAAGAACCCGGTGCACGCCGTGGCGCCCGCGCTGGCCGAGCTGGTGGCCATCAACGCCGCCGGCGGCTGGGACGCCGCGAGCAACCCCTACTTCCAGCCGACCAGCTGGCAGATCAGCAATTTCCACGCAGGCACCGGTGCGAGCAACGTGATCCCGGGCAGCGCGGTGATCGACTTCAACTTCCGCTTCTCGACCGAATCCACGCCCGAGTCGCTGCAGCAGCGCGTGCAAGCCGTGCTCGACGCGCACCAGGTCGACTGCACGCTGGCCTGGACCATCGGCGGCCTGCCCTTCCTGACCACGCCGGGCGAGCTCGTCACGGCCGTGCAGGGCGCCATCCGCGACGAGACCGGCATCGAGACCGAACTGTCGACCAGCGGCGGCACCAGCGACGCGCGCTTCATCGCCAAAATCTGCAGGCAGGTGGTCGAACTCGGCCCGGTGAACGCCAGCATCCACAAGATCGACGAGCACATCGACGTGGCCGAGATCGAGACGCTGAAAAACATCTACGTGCGCACGCTGAAGCAGCTCGATGCTGCGCTTGCCGCCATTGCCGCATGAGCACCGTCATCGAGCTCATCGAATCGGGCGCCGGACAGCTCGAAGCCGCCGGCGTGGCTTTCGGCCACGGCACCGCCAACGCCTTCGACGAAGCCGCCTGGCTGGTGCTGTGGCGGCTGAAGCTGCCGCTGGACGACATCGACGCCGTGGCCGACAAACCCGTGTCGCCCGCCGACGCCGCCAAGGTGGCCGCGCTGATCGACGAGCGCATCGCCAGCCGCAAGCCCGCCGCCTACCTCACGAAAGAAGCGTGGCTGCAGGGCGTGCCCTTCTACGTGGACGAGCGCGCCATCGTGCCGCGCAGCTTCATCGCCGAGCTGATTGCCGACGGCAGCATCGACTACTGGCTGGGCGAGCACACCCGGCGCGTGCTCGACCTGTGCACCGGCAACGGCAGCCTGGCGGTGCTGGCCGCCCTCACCTATCCGGACGTGAGCGTGGACGCGGCCGACCTGTCGACCCCGGCGCTGGAGGTGGCGGCCATCAACGTCACCCGCCACCAGCTGGATGCGCGCGTCACGCTGGTCGAGTCGGACGGGCTGAAGAACCTGCCCGGACCCTACGACCTGGTGCTGTGCAACCCGCCCTACGTCAACAGCGCGAGCATGGCCGCGCTGCCCGCCGAATACCGCGCCGAGCCCGAACTGGCCCTGGCCGGCGGCGCCGACGGCATGGATTTCGTACGCCAGCTGTTCGCCGACGCGCCTTCGCGCATGAGCGAGCAGGCGGTGCTGGTGCTGGAAATCGGCAACGAGCGCGACTACTTCGAGGCGGCGTTTCCGCAGCTCGAGGTGGTGTGGCTCGAAACCTCCGCAGGCGAAGACCAGGTGCTGCTCGTGACACGCGCGGCCCTGGCGTCGCTCACCGCGCCATGAGGGCCGGTGCCGGCGTGCGTTAGCTGCGCCAGTCCACGCCCCCTTTCAGCCGCTTTCTCGCAGCAACTGGCTGCGAATCCCCCTTTACCGGGCGATTCCCCCGCGCCCAAGCCCCTTTTCGCCGAGCCGGAGGGGCCGGGCGGGATAATCGCCCCTACGGTTCTTTTTCATGATCACTCTCAAAAACGTCATTCTTCGCCGCAGCGCCAAGGTCCTGCTCGACGGCGCCACCGTCACCCTCAACCCCGGTGAAAAGGTCGGCCTGGTGGGGCGCAACGGCGCCGGCAAGTCGACCCTGTTCGCCCTGCTCAACGGCACGCTGCACGAAGACGGCGGCGATTTCTACGTGCCCAAGCAGTGGCGCATGGCCCAGGTGGCGCAGAACATGCCCGAGACGGACGAGTCGGCCACCGACTTCGTGGTCGGCGGCGACACCCGCCTCACCGAGCTGCGCGAGGCGCTCGCCACCATCGAGGCCGCCTACGCCGAGAACCCCGACGACGCCGACATCGGCATGCAGCTGGCCCACGCCTACACCGACCTGGCCGACGCCGGCGAGCACGACGCCGTGCCGCGCGCGCAGGCGCTGATCCTGGGCCTGGGCTTCAAGGCGCACGAGGTCGACGAGCCGGTCAACAGCTTCTCGGGCGGCTGGCGCATGCGCCTGCAGCTGGCCCGCGCGCTGATGTGCCCGAGCGACCTTCTGCTGCTCGACGAGCCCACCAACCACCTGGACCTGGACGCGCTGGTGTGGCTCGAAGCCTGGCTGCAGAAGTACCAGGGCACCATGATCGTCATCAGCCACGACCGCGAGTTCCTCGACGCCGTGACCGACGTCACCCTGCACATCGCCAACGCCCAGCTCACGCGCTACGGCGGCAACTACAGCAAGTTCGAGGACATGCGCGCGCTGCAGATGGAGCAGCAGCAGCAGGCCTTCGTGAAGCAGCAGGACAAGATCGCCCACCTGCAGAAGTTCATCGACCGCTTCAAGGCCAAGGCCAGCAAGGCCAAGCAGGCGCAGAGCCGGGTCAAGGCGCTGGAGCGCATGGAGCGCGTGGCGCCGCTGCTGGCGGAAGCCGACTTCACCTTCGAGTTCAAGGAGCCCGGCAACATTCCCAACCCGATGCTGTCGATCACCAACGCGAGCTTCGGCTATGAGATCGAGAACGAAGAGCCCAAGACCATCCTGCGCGGCGTGAGCCGCTCGGTGCTGGCCGGGCAGCGCATCGGCATCCTGGGCGCCAACGGCCAGGGCAAGTCGACGCTGGTGAAGACCATCGCGCGCGAAATGGGCGCGCTGGCCGGCCAGGTGACCGAGGGCAAGGGCCTGAACATCGGCTACTTCGCGCAGCAGGAACTCGATGTGCTGCGCCCGCAGGACACCCCGCTCGAGCACATGGTGCGCATGGCGCGCGAGCTCGGCAGCAATGCCAAGGAAGCCACCGGCGAGCAGGCCCTGCGCGGCTTCCTGGGCAGCTTCAACTTCAGCGGCGACATGGTCAAGCAGCCCGTGGGCACCATGAGCGGCGGCGAAAAAGCCCGCCTCGTGCTCGCGATGATGGTGTGGCAGCGCCCCAACCTGCTGCTGCTGGACGAACCCACCAACCACCTGGACCTGGCCACCCGCGAGGCCCTGGCCGTGGCGCTGAACGAGTTCGAGGGCACGCTGATGCTGGTGAGCCACGACCGCGCGCTGCTGCGCTCGGTGTGCGACGAGTTCTGGCTGGTCGGCCGCGGCGTGGTCGGCGACTTCGACGGCGACCTGGACGACTACCAGCGCTACCTGCTCGACGAAGCCAAGCGCCTGCGCGAAGAAGCCAAGGTCGCCACGCGCGAGGCCGTCTCGGCGGCGGCCGCCGCAGCCGCCGCACCGGTGGCCGCGCCCGCCGCGCCGCAGCAGCGCAAGCAGGACGCCCAGGAGCGCCAGCAGCGCAGCGACCAGGCCAAGCCGATCAAGCGCGAGATCGCCCAGATCGACGAACGCCTGGCCGCCGCAGGCACCGAGCGCGCCGCGCTCGAGGCCCGCATGAGCCAGCCGCTGCCTTCCGCCGAGATTGCCGAAGCCGGCAAGCGGCTGAAGGCACTGAACGACGAAATCGGCCGCCTCGAGGAGCGCTGGCTGGCCCTGTCGGACCAGCTCGAAGCCCTCGCGGCCTGACCCAACCTGGAACCTGAAAGGGGCACTGGATGCCGTCTGCCATCGAACTGGCCCGGGGTGACGAGAAGCTCGTCGCCGCCGTGCACCGCGCGCGCCGGCTGATCGGCCGCAAGGCCCTCATGGCAGCCGCGGCAAGCGCCGTGCCCCTGCCCGGCGTCGACTGGATGGCCGACGCGGCGCTGCTCTCGCGGCTGGTGCCGCAGATCAGCGCCGAGTTCGGCCTGTCGGTCACCCAGGTCGAACGGCTCGCGCCGCACCAGCGCGAGCGCATCCAGAAAGCAGCCACCACGGTGGGCGCCCTGCTGGTGGGGCGGCTGGTCACGCGCGACCTGCTGATCCGGCTGGCCAAGCATGCGGGCGTGCGCCTGACGGCCAAGCAGGCGACCAAATACGTTCCCATCGCCGGGCAGATCGTTTCGGCGGCGCTCGGCTATGCCGCGCTGCGCGCGCTGGGCGAGCAGCACATCAAGGACTGCGTGCGCGTCAGCGCCACTCTCGCCTTAACGCCGCCCGAACCGCACGCGAGCGCCTGAGCGCATCGCCGTCCAGCAGCACCATCGCGGCCTGCAGCGCACCGGCCAGGCCGAACACGCCCGCGCCCGAAAGGGCCGGCCTCGCGGCGCACAGCCCGTAGATCAAGGACAAGGCCGACAGCAGCGCCAGCAGCACGCACAACACGCGGTCGAGGCGCGGCCCCGACGGCAATGGAAGGCGGCGCACCGCTTCAGTCGCCGGCCCGCTTGCGCGGCGTGTAGACCCGGGCCGGCTGCACGAGCTGGCCCGTCACCTCCTGCTCATAGACCTTCAACAGCGCCAGGTAGTGGCGCGACATCACGTCGCGCACCCGCCCGAGGCCGATCTTGCTGATCGTCGGCTGCGGAATACCTGTTCTCGCCTCGATCTGCTTCTGCGTGAGCCCCATGGCTCTCAGCGCCTGTACCAACTCGCGTGGTTTCACGGCAATTTCCTCCCTGTTTTTCATATTCTAGAGTCCATGCAGAATATTCATTTGAGCTTAAATCCCGGCGCATGGACAGCATTGCCAGCCGCGCCCTTGCAGCGCGCAAATTCGCCAAGATGACGCAGAAGCAGGCGGAAGCCGTGTCGGGCGTCAAGCAGTCGAGCATTTCGAAGATCGAGCGCGGCGACACCAGCCGTTCGATGAGCGTGCTCGCACTGGCGCGCGCCTACCGTGCCGACCCGAACTGGCTCGACACCGGCGACGGCCCCGCGCCCTGGGACGAAGACCAGGTCCGCCCCGCACGCGACCGCGCCAACGAGCCGCCCGGCCCTTACCGCGTGACCCGCACGCCGCCCGCGGGCCCTTCGTACAACCCGCGCACGCCGCAGACCGTGCCGCTCATCGAGTGGACGGATGCCGCACGCTGGGACAGCCGCGAAGTTTCGGACCAGCCCCGGGCCGAGCGCTGGATTCCGTGCATTGCCCACCACAGCCTGCAGACCTACGCGCTGCGCATGCGCGGCGACAGCATGACCGCGCCCAGCGGCCACCTCAAGAGCTACCCCGCCGAGTCGATCATCTTCGTCGACACCCAGCTCAGGACGCCGGCCGACGGCGAGCGCATCGTCGCCAGGCTGGAGGACACCGGCGAAGTCACCTGCAAGGTCTACAAGGAAGAAGACGGGCGCCGCTGGCTGCTGCCGCTGAACCCGAGGCACGAGCCCATACGCACCGCCTTCACCGTGCTGGGCACGGTCATCGGCAAGTGGGAGGACGAGGACTGACCGCGCTGGCCGCCCTGGCCGCACGAACGGCGGGCAAAAAAAAGCCCGCACGAAGGCGGGCTTCAAGGTGACCTGCTGGAGGAGGGAGGATCAGAGGATTGCAGGCCACAGGGAGAAACTTGAATATCGCTTGCGAACCTGCTTGCAACCTGACCTCGCCGGAATCTAATTTCCGGCTAATTCTTATCCCGCGCCGCCTTACTTGGGCAGCAGCACCTTGTTCACGACGTGGATCACGCCGTTCGATTGGTAGACGTTGGGGATCGTCACCGTGGCGGTACCGCCCTTTTCGTCGGTGATCATGATCTTGCCGCCCTTTTCCTTGGCCACGAGCACGCCGCCGGCCACGGTCTTCAGCTCGGCGGAGCCCTTGCCGGCCTTGATTTCCTTCTTGAGCTCGGCCGCGTCGAGCTTGCCCGACACCACGTGGTAGGTCAGCACGCCGGTCAGCGCGTCCTTGTTCTCGGGCTTGAGCAGGGTGTCGACGGTGCCGGCCGGCAAGGCGGCGAAGGCCGCGTTGGTGGGAGCGAACACGGTGAACGGGCCCGGGCCCTTGAGCGTGTCGACCAGGCCCGCGGCCTTGACGGCGGCCACCAGCGTGGTGTGGTCCTTCGAATTGACGGCGTTGTCGATGATGTCCTTGGTCGGCAGCATCGGTGCACCGCCCACCATGACCGATGCCGCGATGGCCGAAACGGCACCGGCGGACATGGCGAATGCGAGAGTGACGGCTGCGAGACGATGAAGTTTGCGTTGCATGGAAATGCTCCAGGTTGTTGAATGGACCCCCGTGAAAATCGCGGCGGCTGCGATCAGTACGGCGCCATGTGCACAACAGATTCGGCCCCGGCGATAAAAAAGCCGGCCGCGTCCGCCCGCACTTGACGCCGCGCCGATGCATTTCGCGCCGGGTAATGCCAATTTCGTCGCGCCGGCCTCGCGGCATGAAGCGATTGCTGCGAGATTCACGAAAGAGTCAGGTCTCCCGGCGTTTCCGGGTATACAACCGCTGCCCCATGCATATCCAAGAAAACAAAGCGTCGGAGGATCACCCCGTCGAGCCGCGCGCGGTTGCCGCGCGCCGGCTCGCCAGGTGGCCCGTTCAAGGTGCCCTGCTCGGCACCGCCCTGCTGCTGGGCGCCTGCGCGGTCGGCCCGGACTTCAAGACCCCGGAGCTGCCCGCCGCCGCACAGGGGCCTGACTACACGCCCGCGCCGGTGCCCGCGCGCACGGCGCAGGCCGACGGCCCGGGCGGCCAGGCACAGGAGCTGGTGGCCGGCCGCGACATCCCCGCCCAGTGGTGGGACGTGTTCCGCTCCGAGCCGCTCGACCAGCTGATCCGCGCATCGCTGGCCCAGAGCCCCACGCTCGCGTCGGCCCAGGCCGCGCTGCGCCAGGCCGAGGCCACCTACGAGGCCAGGACCGGCAGCCTGTGGCCGCAGGTCTCGGCCCAGCTCGGCGCGCAGCGCGAGCGCGCTTCCGAAATCACCAGCCAGGTGCCCGGCGGCCAGTTGCTCACGCTGTACAACGCCAGCGTCAACGTCTCCTACAACCTCGACGTGTTCGGCGGCACGCGCCGCCAGATAGAAGGCGCGCAGGCCGCCGTCGACACGCAGCGCTACCAGGTGGAGGCGGTGTACCTCACGCTCACCTCCAACCTGGTGACCACCGCCATCCGCGAGGCCTCTCTGCGCGCGCAGTTGCAGGCCGCGCGCGAAGTGCTGCAGGCGCAGACCGAGCAGCTCAACGTGATCGAAAAGCAGTTCGACACCGGCGCGATCCCCAAGTCGATCGTGCTGCAGCAGCGCACGCAGGTGGCGCAGACCCAGGCCACCCTGCCGCCCATCGAGAAGGCGCTGGCGCAAACCCGCCACCAGCTCGCGGTGTTCGCCGGCCGGCTGCCGTCCGAGGCGGGCCTGCCCGAATTCGACCTCGCCAGCCTCACGCTGCCGCAGGCGCTGCCGCTCTCGCTGCCCTCCGAACTCGCGCGCCAGCGGCCCGACGTGCGCGCCAGCGAAGCGCAGCTGCACCAGGCCAGCGCGGCGGTCGGCGTGGCCACCGCCAACCTCTATCCGCAGATCCAGCTGAGCGCGAGCTACGGCAACAACGCGCTGCGCGCGCGCGACCTGTTCACCGGCCCGACCACGCTGTGGAGCATCGGCGCCGGGCTCACGCAGCCGATCTTCAACGGCGGTGCACTGCGGGCGCAGCAACGCGCCGCGGTCGCGGCCTACGACTCGGCGGCGGCGCAGTACCGCAACACCGTGCTCGGCGCCTTCCAGAACGTGGCCGACGCGCTGCGCGCACTGGAGCTGGACGCCATCGCGCTGCAGAACCAGGCCGCGGCCGAATCGCTCGCCAGGCAGTCGCTCGACCTGTCGACCGCGCAGTTCCGCGCCGGCGCGGTGAGCTACGTCACGCTGCTCACCGCGCAGCAGGCCTGGCTGCAGACGCACACCGCGCTGGTGCAGGCGCAGGCCGCGCGCTATGCCGACACCGCCGCGCTCTTCCAGGCGCTGGGCGGCGGCTGGTGGAACCGCGCCGAGCTGGCCAACGCGACCCTGGCGCCGACCGTGCCCGCCACGCCCGCTGCGGCAACCGCGGCCCCGGTCCGCAACTGACCCCATCGACCCCGCGACGGCACCCCACTCCCCTGCCGCCGCGCCCAACCACTCATCCATAACTCGAAGAGAAGCCTACCCATGACCCGGAGAATGATCATCATGATCGGCTGCGTGCTGCTGCTGATCGCCGCGCTGGCGCTCGGCAAGTTCCTGCAGATCCGCGCGCTGATTGCGGCCGTGCCCAAGCCGGGTCCGCAGACCGTGTCGACCGCCGAAGTGCAGAAGCTGCAGTGGCAGTCGCAGTTCACCGCCGTCGGCACGCTCAACCCGGTGCGCGGCGCCGACCTGAGCACCGAAGTCGCGGGCCTGGTGCGCACCGTGCACTTCAAGTCGGGCCAGGACGTGAAGGCCGGCGCGCTGCTGGTAGAGCTCAACGCCGACTCCGACATCGCCCTGCTGCACTCCGCCGAAGCCGCCGCCGCGCAGGCCGCCACCGTGCTCAAGCGCGACCAGGCGCAGCTGGCGGTGCAGGCCGTGAGCCAGGCGCAGATCGACGCCGACACCAACGACCTGAAGGCCAAGCGCGCGCAGGTGGAGCAGCAGGCCGCCGTCGTGGCCAAGAAGTCGATCCGCGCGCCCTTCGCGGGCCGCCTGGGCATCAGCGGGCTCAACCCCGGCCAGTACGTGAACGCGGGCGACAAGCTGGTCACGCTGCAGACGCTGGACCCGATCTACGTCGACTTCACGCTGCCGCAGCAGCAGCTCGCAGGGCTCGCGGTCGGCCAGGTGGTGAACCTCACGGTCGACACCTTCCCGGGCCAGGGCTTCAGCGGCAAGATCAACGCGATCAGCCCCAAGGTGGACGCCGCCACGCGCAACGTGCAGGTCGAGGCCACCATCGCCAACCCCAGGCAGGTGCTGCTGCCGGGCATGTTCGCGAACGTGAAGATCGACATCGGCGGCATGCAGGAATACCTGACGCTGCCCTCCACCGCCGTGACCTACAACCCCTATGGATCGACCGTGTACGTGGTGAAGCCGGCCGATCCGCCCAAGGCCGGCGCGCCCGGCACGCCTGGCACCCCGGCACCGGCGAGCGCCACCGACGCCTCCGGCAAGCCCCAGCTCGTGGCGCAGCAGATCTTCATCGAGACCGGCCCGACGCGCGGCGACCAGATCGCCATCGTCAAGGGGCTGCAAGCCGGCCAGGTGGTGGTGAGCAGCGGCCAGAACAAGCTGAAGAACGGCACGCCGGTCACGGTGGACAACAGCGTCAAGCCATCCAACGACCCGGCGCCGACGCCGCAGGAAAAGTGAGGCCCCGCGCATGAACTTCACCGACATCTTCATCCGCCGGCCGGTGCTGGCGATGGTGGTGAGCCTGCTGATCGTGGTGCTGGGGCTGCGTGCGCTGGCGGGCCTGCCCGTCAACCAGTACCCCAAGACCGAGAACGGCGTGGTCACCATCAGCACCGCCTACTACGGCGCGGACGCGGCCACGGTCGCGGGCTTCATCACGCAGCCGCTCGAAGCCGCCGTGTCGCAGGCGCAGGGCATCGACTACCT
>Ga0157369_10008891_pt1 | contig 11508 bp, 9 predicted proteins | sample C25metaG_FD_113461 | JGI IMG/M metagenome (GOLD analysis project Ga0157369, IMG submission 113461) | Corn rhizosphere microbial communities from Kellogg Biological Station, Michigan, USA - C2-5 metaG | ecosystem: Host-associated > Plants > Roots > Rhizosphere > Soil | place: USA: Michigan... | reverse complement strand
TGGACAAGGTCGCGGTGGAGGTGCGGCATTTGCAGCGCACCGAGGTGCGGGAGGCGCAGGAGTACTTCAGCGAAAAACAGAAGGGCTCCTCGGCCATGCCGCACAAGAAGAACCCAATTACTTCAGAGCAGATCAGTGGTCTGGCGCGCGTTCTGAGGGGCAATGCGCAGGCGGCGTTCGAGAACGTGGCGCTTTGGCATGAGCGGGATATTTCTCATTCAAGCGTGGAGCGGGTGATCTTCCCGGATTCAACGATCCTGGTGGATTATTTGCTCGCCAAGACGACTGATCTGATTGACCGGCTGCTGGTCTATCCCGAGCGGATGAAGAAGAACCTGGAGTCGACCGGCGGATTAATTTTCTCGGGGCAGTTGCTGCTGGATCTGGCGGAAGCCGGCATGCTGCGGGAAGATGCGTACCGGCTCGTCCAGAGCCACGCCATGCGGTCGTGGAAGGACGATCTGGTGTTTCGCGACGAAGTCTCGCAGGACGAGAAGATCACGTCGCTGCTCACTCCGGAGAAGCTGGAGAAGACATTCGATTACACGCGCCAACTCGGCAATGTGGAAGCAATCTACCGCCGTGTGCTCGGTGAATAGGAAATGTTGGATACCTCTGAAATCGAATTGCTCAAGCGAAGCGTCGACCAGAATGTTGAAATTGAGACGGAAGGTGGGGAAAAACTAGTCGCCAAAGTTCTGTTTGTTGTGCATAGTGCGGATTACGATGAGCACGAGCTACTTTACGAGGTTGTCTCTTCAAACATGGGCGATACTTACCATCATCGTGAGACTTCTGGAGGCTACTTGCTGGATTTCAACGAGATCGCAACGGTGAGACCGCACCAAAGCTAGAAGCTGGGATCTTTGACTTTGGACCTCACGCACGCCATCCGGCGCCACTGGCGCAATCTTCGCGCGGGATGCCGTGACCTCCGGTTAAATCCTACTTGGCATCCAGGGGATTCACCCACTTCAGTCCCGGAAACCTCGCAAAATCGCGATCTGTCGTATAGAGAACTCCGGCATTTTCCATTGTCACCGCTGCCAATTCGGCGTCGGTAGTCATCGGTCCGCTCACCTTGCCATCAAGAAGCATTCGCTTGAAGTGTGCCCAGTGGCGTTCTCCCGCGGACAGCAGGTGAACGACCGGCAGTGCGGCCCATTCGTCAATGATCTCTGCAGCCTCTTCCATCGTGAGGCGTTCCCCGCGTAATTGCCTGTTGGTGATGATCCTCAGGAATGCGGAGATGGTCTGCCAGGGAAGCCCGACGATCTCTGTGCCCGAAAAAACAGTCTCCACCCAATGACGCGCCTTCGTATGACCAGGGGCCGAACTGTTATAGGCGTAAAGCAGAAGATTGGCATCCACGACGATCACCTGTGCTCTGGCCCCTCCAGCTGTTCGAGCAGGCCACCGACATCGTCGTAGTTACCTCCAGAAGGTAGACCAAGCGGGCGGGCCTTTACGCGGAACTTGCGCGCAGGCTGCTGCACCCTCGCATGTGCCAGTCCCAGGCTGAGCAGGCCATTCACTACCACCTTGAAGGGCTTGCCGGTTCGACGAACCTCCTGCTCCAGCAGTACGGCGATATCATCGTCAATGGAAAGCGTAGTCCGCACACCTTGATGTTAGATTTGAAGGCATCATGATGTCAACGTCGCGGATGCCATACCGAATGAATACACTCAAGGCTGGAGCCCAGGAGCGACACGTTTGCAGATAACCCTCGCCATCACCGGCGCTTCCGGCGCGATTTTCGCGCGTGAAATGCTGCGCGCCCTAGAGGCCGACGAACGCGTCTCGCGCGTCCACTTCATCGCGACCGACAACTCCCTTCGCGTGCTCGCTGAGGAACTCGGCATCTTGGGGCGCACCGATCTGCTCGAAAAGCTTCTCGGCGTTGTGCCGCGCAAGACGATCCAGCATGCTGACGCGAACATCGGCGCATCCATCGCCAGCGGGAGCCATCCGTCCGCGGGCATGATCATCCTGCCGTGCTCCATGGGTACGCTCGCCTCCATTGCCAACGGACTCGCTGATTCGCTGATCGCGCGCGCGGCCGACGTTACGCTCAAGGAGCGCCGCCCGCTGATCCTCTGTGTACGGGAGACTCCGTTCAATCGCATTCATTTGCGAAACATGACGCTTGCGGCCGAGGCTGGAGCGGTTATCTTTCCATGCATTCCCGCTTTCTACAACAAGCCGATCGACTCCACCGAAATGGCGCGTCAGTTTGTGTATCGCGTGCTTGCGCATATGGGCTTGCGGCAGCCGGACGCATATATCTGGAAACCAGACGAGTAGCGGGGCGAGACGCCGCATCGCATGCGAGACGCGCCCTTTTCCATTGACAGCCCGATATGTGCGCCGCGATACTCGAAAGCGATGCGGAAATCGAGCCAATACCGAATGGGGGCCATGGCCATGTGTATGACCAGGGAACCCGCGCGTGCGGCTCACGAGACGCGAATGCGATAACGCAGACGATCTTGAGCAAACGGCCCGGGTTCCTCAGCGGACTCGGGCCAAGTTGTTTTCGGCTTCCCCGAAACGGACCACAACATCCAGCTAGCCCGGCCGCTCGTCGCGCTGGGACACGAGGATTGAGGAGTGTTGACGAATGACTGACGAAAAGAAGCAGCCTGCAACCCGGCATCTTGCCACCCTTGCCGTTCACGCCGGACAGACCGCGGATCCCGCGACCGGCTCGCGCACCGTGCCGATTTACCAGACCACATCGTTTGTGTTCGACGACGCGGACCATGCGGGCCGGCTGTTTGCGCTGAAGGAATTCGGCAACATCTACACGCGGATCATGAATCCGACGACAGATGTATTTGAGAAGCGCGTGGCGGCGCTGGAAGGCGGAGTCGCCGGGCTGGCTGCGGCTTCAGGCATGGCGGCGATCATGCTCGCAATGACCACTCTTGCGGGTGCAGGCGACGAAATCGTCTCCACCAGCGCGTTGTATGGCGGCACCTACAACCTGTTCCACTACACGCTCCCCAAGCTGGGCGTGAAGGTGCGCTTCGTCGATACGGACGATCTCGATGGCCTGCGCGCAGCAATCAATGAGAAGACGAAGGCGGTCTACGCCGAGACACTGGGCAATCCCAAGCTCGACATTACCGACCTGGCGCAGTTTGCAAAAATCGCGCACGAAAACGGTCTGCCTCTCGTGGTTGACAACACGGCGACATCGCCGGCGCTGCTGCGGCCGATCGAGCACGGAGCGGATATCGTGGTTAACTCTGCGACCAAGTTTCTGGGTGGACACGGCAACAGCATCGGCGGCGTAATCGTGGACGGCGGTAAATTTGACTGGGCGGCCTCTGCGCGATTCAAGGACTTCACAGAGCCCGATCCGTCGTATCACGGATTGTCGTACGTGCAGGCGTTCGGGAACCTGGCGTTCATCCTCAAAGCTCGCGTGCAGGGCCTGCGCGACACGGGTGCGGCTTTGGCGCCCTTCAACGCGTTTCTTTTCCTGCAGGGAATCGAAACGCTGCATCTGCGGATGGAACGTCACTCGCAGAACGCGCTGGCAGTGGCGCGGCATCTGGAGCAGCACCCAGGCGTGGAGTGGGTCAATTATCCCGGGCTCGAATCCAGCCCCTATTATCAGCGCGCGCAAAAGTACATGCCTACCGGGCAGGGATCGCTGCTGACGTTCGGCATCAAGGGCGGATTCGAGGCAGGGAAGAATTTCATCAATTCTCTCGAACTCTTCTCGCTGGTGGCGAACATTGGCGATGCGAAGTCGCTGGTGATTCATCCGGCGTCCACTACGCACCAGCAGCTTTCGGAGGAAGAGCAGCGGGCAGCGGGGGTTACGCCGGAGCTGATCCGTCTGTCGATTGGCATCGAGGACGTGCGCGACATTATGGCCGATCTCGACCAGGCCATTGAGGCGGCCAACGGTACGGTGTTTTCAGGCGAGACGGCCGCGGCGGGCAATAGGGCACAATGAAGTTAATGTCAGAGGCCAGCAAAGCCGCCGAAGAGGCGGGTGCCGCAGGTGTAGCCAAGCCGCTGCGCCCGCCGCTTCCCACGCCCACGTATGAAGGCGATTTCGTTTTGGATGAGCACTTCATGCTGGAGTGCGGCCGCACGCTGGCGGGCCTGACCTTGCATTACGCGGTATATGGCAAGCTGAATACGACGCGCAACAACGCCGTGCTTGTGTGTCACGCGCTTTCTGGATCGGCGCTGGTGCATTCGTGGTGGCCTGAAGTGTTCGCGCCGGGTGCCGTCCTCAGTCTGGAACACGATTTCGTGATCTGCATCAACCTTCTGGGTTCTTGCTACGGGTCGACGGGACCCCTGTCGGTCAATCCGGAGACAGGGTCGCCTTACGGGTCCGATTTTCCGCTGGTTTCGATTGCCGACAACGTCAGGGCGCAAGCGCGGCTGCTGGATTCTCTAGGGGTCAGGAAGCTCAGGCTCATCATTGGCGGATCGATGGGCGGCATGCAGGCGCTGGACTGGGCGGCGCTCTTCCCCGACCGGGTCGAGCGGGCGGTGATTATCGGAGTCGCGCCTCTCGGAGCCATGGGGTTGGCCCTGAATCATCTGCAGCGGCAGGCCATTCAGCGTGATCCGGAATGGATGGGTGGCAGTTATCTGCCGCAGCGGCCGCCACGCAGCGGTCTGTCTCTGGCGCGGCAGATTGCGATGCTCAGCTACAAATCGGCGCCTCTTTTTGACGAGAGGTTCGCGCGCAATCCCAACCGTAACGGGGAGGATCCGTGGGGTCTGGACGATTGTGGAGGCGGCCTTATCGGGGGCCGGTTCGACATTGCCGGGTACCTGGACGAACAGGGCAGGCGTTTCGTGGACCGCTTCGACGCCAATTCGTACCTGGCGATCCTCCGCACCATGGACACCTGGGAGCCACTGCGCGGAGGCCGAACTTCGGACGACGTATTTGGCAGGATCGAGGCTCGATTGACGTTTATTGGTATTAGTTCGGACTGGCTATTTCCGCCGGAATCGGTCCGCAACTTCGCCGCAGCCATCAAGGCAACGGGGGTACATGCCGAGTATCGCGAAATGACCAGCGACCATGGGCATGATGCGTTCCTGGCGGAGCAGGCGGAACTGCTTCGCCTGTTGCAGTAAGGGCGGCGGCAAACGCGCGGCTTTGCGGCGCATCCAAGCCGAAGGGAACAATTGAAGGCCGCGCGGTGTCTAAGCCGGTATGCCCGGCGCCAACGATTGGGCAGGCTGGGGCGCTGGCGATGGGGGGCGATTCTTCGTTGATAGAGCTTGGCTGGGGTAGGAGAAATCCTGGAAGGACATCTGGGGTCCGGAAGTTCGCCGCCGGGGCCGCGTTGTATGATGGCGCAGTGTACGAGAGTGCGCGGGTCACGATTTCCGGAATTCGTTGGCACGGCGCAACTTCGCTTGTCAGGGGCGGCGTGCCTTTCTATAATCCTTCCAACACCGCCTCGGAAGCTGTACTAACGCTGATTTCTACCCCGCGGGCAGTCAACCGCAATCTGCTGAACCGTTATCAGCCGGCGAGTGAACTGAACATCGATTCTCATTTTCGATTTTCCCAGGAGCACTAAATGAAGAAGTTCGTCTTTGCGTCGGTGATGGCGCTGGCAACAATGAGCCTCGTGGCGGCGCCGAAACTGCAATCGCAGCAGGATCAGAGCGGGATTTCCATTAAGGATCCGGCAGAGTTCAACGCCTACCAGATGGCGACCACCCAGAGCGACCCCAAGCAGAAGGCCGCCGCTCTTGAAAGCTTCCTGAAAACGTACCCACAGAGCGGGGCCAAGCAAGTGGTGCTCGATCAGTTGGTCGACGCCTACCAGGCCGCCCGCGACCAGGACGGTGTGCTCAGCTCGTCTCAGAGGCTGCTGCAGGTCGATCCCAACAACCTCAAGGCGATCCTTTACACCGTGCTTATCAAGAAGCAACAGTGTGCCCAGACGCCGCCTGACCAGGCGGCCTGCGAGGATGCCGCGCAAATGGCGCAGAAGGGTGTTGGCCTTACCAAGCCCGCAAGCATGCAGGAAGAGGAGTGGAAGAAACTCACTGACGCGGCCATGCCAATCTTCCATTCGGCTATCGCGGTCGCCGACACGGTCAAGAAGGACTTCAAGGACGCCCAGCAGCAATACACCGACGAGCTTAAGCTCTATAGCGACGAACAGAGCAAGACGGCCGGCTTGAATGACACCCTGCTTCTCGCACAGGCGTATGCCCAGCCGGGTTCCTCGCAGGATTTGAAACAGGCGGTCTGGTTCTTCGCCCGTGTGTGGGCCTTCGCCCCCGCGCAGTACAAGGCCCAGATTGAGCCCAAGCTCGAGTACTACTACAAGAAGTATCACGGCGGTCTGGACGGCCTGGATCAGATCAAGCAGCAGGCCCAGACATCCGTGTTCCCGCCGGCGACCTTCAACATCACCCCTGCCAAGAGCCCGCAGGAACAGATTCACGACCTCATTTCGTCCACTCCCGATCTCTCGACGCTCGCACTGGCTGATAAGGAAACTATCCTTGCACTGGGCAGCAAGGAGGATGCCGACAAGATGTGGGCCATCCTCCAGGGCAAACAGACGCAGGTGCCGGGCGTTGTAATTTCGGCTACGCCCGATCAGATCCAGGTGGCCGTTACGGAAGATGCGAAGGCGACCAAGGTGCCCGACTTCATCGTCAATATGAAGAAGCCGCTCACGGAGGCAGAAGTGAAAGTGATCTCCGCGCCTGGTTTCGAGTTCAAGTCAGCGCCCGATGCCATGCTGGTGGGTACCTATGACAACTACAAGCAGGTTCCGGCAACGGACACGACCTCGCAGGCTGCGCAGATTGTGCTCAAGGACGGCGAGTACGTTCCTCCGGAGAAGAAGAAGCCGACTGCGGTGCATCATCCAGCGCGCCGGCCACGTCACTAACAAGCGGTCCCGGCGCGCGATGGCCAAAATGCGGCGGGGGCAACATCCTGGGAAAAGCAAGAAGGGCAGCCCGTGTGGGCTGCCCTTCTTGCCTAAAGATCGACCGAAGGTTTCCAGGAGATTGGCGTGCGACCTAATCACTCACCGAGCATAATGCGCTGGATCGAGCTCGCGCGCCCGGTCTGAGCATCGCACCCAATCAGCGCGGCGCACATTTTCGGGTTGCCCTTCGCCGCCTCGAACTTGCCGGGCATGCCGGTGCGGAAGCGATGCAGCACCAGTTCGGTTTCCACGCCGATGACGCTATCATAGGGCCCGCTCATGCCCACATCCGTCTGGTAAGCCGTTCCGTTGGGCAGAACGCGCTCGTCGGCAGTGGGAACATGCGTGTGTGTGCCGAGCACCGCCGTTACTCGACCATCCAAATGCCAACCCATGGCGACCTTTTCGCTCGTCGCCTCGGCGTGGAAATCGACCACGATCACCTTGGCTGAGATTCCGCGCAACACGTCATCGATGGCACGAAAGGGATCTTCGGTGCCGCCCATGAAAACCTTGCCCATCAGGTTCACCACCGCGTAAGGAACTCCGCCGGCCGTGATGCCTTCAAACACGCCGAAGCCCGGCACTCCAGGGTAGTAGTTCACCGGTCGAAGTACGCGCCGCGGACGATCCTGGCTTTGGATTGGGACCGAGTTCAAGTAGTCGATCAGTTCCTTCTTGTCCCAGACGTGATTGCCCGTGGTAAGCACATCGGCGCCGAGATCGAAGAGATCGTCGGCAATCCCGGGCGTGACACCGAACCCGCCCGCCGCGTTTTCGGCATTGATGATAGTGAGATCGACGGCATTGGCTTCGCGCACGTGACCCATGTGTTCCGTCACGATTCTGCGCCCTGCGCTACCGAAGATGTCGCCCACAAAAAGAATGTTCAAAAAAGCAGCTCCCAGCTACTAGCTTTTAGCTTCTAGCTAAAAGCGGTTCCGTCGCGGCGGCTAGACCTGTTCCGCGCCTTCCTTGTTCCCTTGTTCCCTTGCTCCCTCGGTCCCCGTCTTTCGCATCAGCGGAAATAGAATCACGTCGCGAATTGACTTCGATCCTGTCAGCACCATCGTCAGGCGATCGATGCCGATACCCTCTCCGCCCGTCGGCGGCAGGCCATACATTAGTGCGTGCACGTAATCCTCATCCATCTGGTGGGCTTCGTCATCGCCGCGGGCGCGCTCGGTAAGCTGATCTTCAAAGCGCTTCTTCTGCTCGACGGGATCGTTCAATTCGCTAAACGCGTTGCCCAGCTCGAATCCTCCGATAAAGAATTCGAACCGCTCTACCCAATCGGGATTTTCCGGGTTCTGCTTCGATAGCGGAGAAACGACAGTAGGGAATTCGTGGATGATCGTGGGCTGAATGAGGAACGGCTCCACAATGGATTCGAATAGGCCGTAGATCGTCTTGCCGAGCGACTGCGGACGACGTTCCAGCGCCCCTTCGGGTATCGGAATTCCAAGAGCTTGGCCAGCAGCTTTTGCAAGATCTGTGTAATCGCCGCGCAAGAATAACAATTGAGCTTTCACTAGCAACTGTTGACTTCGAAGCCGACGATGCTTATCTAAATCTACGTCCTGAACATCAGCGGTGGGCGTGGCGATCTGGGGGTAGTGTGCATGTAGATACTGGATAGCATTCTGCAGGAATTCTTCAAGCGAAGAGGGACTCTCGAATACCTCCGGTCTTGGGGGTGGTCCGAAGGCGTCCGGCCAGAAATGCGCAATTGCCCCGCGCATCGTAAACCGCTGCCACTTCGCCAAGTCGATGGTGTGGCCGTTGAACTCGGTAATGGTAGTGTCGTTCACTTCGCGCGCCACGTACTCGATCAGATCTTCGGTGAGCTGCATCATGTCCGCATAGTTCGCATATGCCTGGTAAAACTCGAGCATCGTGAACTCGGGGTTGTGTTGCGTGCTGATGCCTTCGTTGCGGAAGTTGCGATTGATCTCGTACACGCGATCGAGTCCGCCCACCGTGAGCCGCTTCAGGTAGAGCTCAGGCGCGATGCGCAGGAAGAGATCCATATCGAGCGCGTTGTGATGAGTCCGGAAGGGCCGTGCCGCCGCGCCGCCGGCGATGGGCTGCATCATGGGCGTCTCTACTTCGAGATAACCGCGATCGTCGAAGAAACGCCGAATGGCCCGCAGCACCTTGGCGCGTTTCACGAAGACTTCCCGGCTTTCGAGGTTCGTAAACAGGTCCACGTAGCGCTGGCGGTAGCGCAGCTCCACATCCGAGAGGCCATGGAACTTCTCCGGCAGCGTGAGCATCGCCTTGGCCAGAAACGTAAGCCTCTCCACGTGAATTGTCAGCTCGCCTGTGCGGGTGCGAAACAGGTAGCCTGAGGCGCCGATGTGGTCGCCGAGGTCGAGCAGTTTGTAGAGGGCAAAACCTTGCTCGCCCACGGCGTCCAGGCGAACGTAAATCTGCAGCCGCTGCCCGTCCTGCTGCAGGGTCGCGAAACCGGCCTTGCCCTGGGCGCGGATGGCCATGATGCGTCCCGCGACAGCCACCGTGACGCGTTGCGCATCGAGTTCCTCGGTCGCGGCTTCGCCCCACTTCTCCCGAATAGCCGCAATGGTATGCGAAAACGGGAACTGGTTGGGATACGCAGCCTGGCCGAGCTTTTCGATTTCCTGGAGCTTTTGCCTGCGCAGTTCAAAGAGATTGCGCTCAAAATCGGATTCGAACACGGAGATTCCTTTTCCTGCCTGAGAGTCCAACCGTCAGTATATCGGGGCTGCGCCTACTCGTTGCCTGCAGGCAGGTGTCCGCTTTGTTTCCACGGATCGCGGAGCAGGGAACAGAGGCTGAGATCGTTATCGTAGCGCTCCACCTCAACCGCACCCATGCGGATGAAGCTGGACAGCCCCTTGAAGGCGGGAACAGCGTCAGAGCCCATAATCTGCGGGCTGACGAAGAGGTGGACGCGGTCCACCAGGCCACCTGCGAGCAGGGCGGTGTTGAGACGAGTACCGGTTTCGGTGATCACGGACAGAATGCCTTCGCTGCCCAGCATGTCGAGGACGGCGCCCAATGGCACGCGGCCGCTTTCGGGCGGCAGGACTTCAACCCGGACGCCGCGGCGGGTGAGTTCTATGATTTTCTTTTCATCTCCAGACACCGTAAATAGACAGACGTCCAAATCGGCCGTGCGAACTATCTTTGCGTCGAGCGGCATGCGGAGGGCAGAGTCGAGCACCACGCGGAGCAGCGGCCGGCGACGGCGAAGACCGCTGCGATCGGTGAGGAGCGGGTCGTCCGCCACGACCGTATCCACGCCGGTGAGCGCGGCGTCGGCCTGCCACCGCAACGGCTGCACAGCACGGCGCGAAGCCTCGCTCGTAATCCAGAAGGGCTCGCGAGCCGCATGGTACCCGGCCGGCGGTGCAATGCGGCCATCGAGCGTCATGGCCACCTTCATCAGCACGAACGGGCGCTTCGAGCGAATCCAGCAGGCAAAGCCTTCGTTGAGCCGGCGGGCCTCGTTCTCGCATACGCCAAGCCGCGTTTCTATCCCCGCATTACGCAGAGCCTCCATGCCGTGGCCGGTGACATCAGGGTTGGGATCGCCAGTGGCCGCAACGACACGCTTCAGGCCGACGGCGATGAGTGCCTGGGTGCATGGGCCGGTGCGGCCAGTGTGATTGCAGGGCTCCAGGGTGACATACGCTGTAGCGCCGCGGAGGCGGTCTCGCGCGTGCTGTTGCGCCACCTTGAGCGCAGCAACCTCAGCGTGGTCGAGCAGGTCGTATTCGTGCCAACCCTCGCCGATGACCTGCCCGGCGCAATCAAGAATCACGCATCCGACGGCGGGGTTGGGCGAGCTGACGCCGGTGCCGCGGCGCGCGAGTTCAAGCGCGCGCTGCATCCAGGATTGGTCTCGGTCAAGTTGCGTGGGCATGATGGGCCGGTCAAGGGAAGTGTATCGGATGGCACGCGACATTCAACGGATCTGTGCCATCACATTGCGGCCATCCCTTCGCGCACAGGCCCATCATGGCTACGAAAGCTGCCTTTTCATACAAAGAAAAGGGCGCGAGCCTTAGCCGCGCCTTCGTGAAAGAGCAGAATTCGACTGCGAATCAAATCTCTAGAATATTGTCTTCAATCGCGCGTCGAACGTTGCCATCGGAGTTTGCCAGTCTGCGGACTGCTTCAGGCTTGTCGACCTTGGCCTTGAGCATGACCAGTGCGACTGGCACGCTGCGGCCGGCGCTCTTGATGGTATCTACTGCCGTGGTGCGGTCAATATTGCAGGCCTTCATGAGAATGCGGATTCCGCGCTCCACCAGCTTGGAGTTCTGCATGTGCACGTTGACCATCAGGTTCTCGTACACATAGCCCATGCGAGTCATGGCACCGGTGGTGATCATGTTCAGCACCATCTTCTGCGAGGTCGCCGCCTTCATGCGTGTGGAGCCGTAAATGACCTCAGCGCCAACCTCGGCCACAATGGCGATGTCGGCCACTTCGGCCAGTGGTGTGCCCTGGTTGCACGTGACGGCGGCGGTATATGCTCCGCGGGCGCGGGCATACGCTGTAGCGG
>Ga0157369_10008889_pt1 | contig 11508 bp, 9 predicted proteins | sample C25metaG_FD_113461 | JGI IMG/M metagenome (GOLD analysis project Ga0157369, IMG submission 113461) | Corn rhizosphere microbial communities from Kellogg Biological Station, Michigan, USA - C2-5 metaG | ecosystem: Host-associated > Plants > Roots > Rhizosphere > Soil | place: USA: Michigan... | reverse complement strand
TGAGCGCCGCTTGGCTGTAGCGCTGGTTCGACTCACCCGTTTTGCGGTTCACGCCGGCGGTCAGGTGGGGGAACAATCGAGGATGGCCACACGCGCGGATATCCTCCACGAAGTCCAGAAAGCCCGCATCAAGCACTTGGGGAGGGATGGGGAGGGTTCGAATGGCAGACTTTCCTTTCAGGCGCTGACGGCTTCGGTTGCGGGTCTTGTGCGCCAAGTCGGGATCGACGGTCTTCTGGATCCGTATGCACCAGACGCCAGCCTCTTGCACTACGTCCGCTAGTTTCAGCTGAGCGATTTCGTTGATGCGCGCCCCTGTGCACAGGCCAAGGATTGGAAGCCACCAGCGGTGGGGGTACTTGCTAGCCCATGGGACATATGTCTCCAGGTCGAAGATGCGCTTGAGTTCTGCATCGTCAAAAAGGCGCTCGGGCTTGTTCGGATCCACGACCAAGTCTTTCTTGATTTCGTCGAAGGCGACCATCGGCGAGGCACCAATGGCCTTGGATTTCTCTAGCTTTTTGAAGAAGGTCGATAGGAAGCGCCGGTGTTTCTCGAGCGTGGCGGGGGCGGGCGGAGCAACGTTGAGTTGCTTTCCACGCGCGACCGCCTGGTCGTAGGTAAACCTTCGGTACTCGGGGTCGGACAGCAGACGGTCTGGGGCCCAGCGAATGAGGTCCCACAGCTTGTAGATATGAGCGTGGTCGATGCGGGTGACTGGTATGTCCCCGCAGGTCATTAGAAGCAGCCGTAGGGTGCGAGAAGTTGCCTCGACTGTCTCTCTGGCCAGGCAGCTGTAGTCGCCGCGATTGCGGATGTAGTCGTCAATCTCTACGGAGAGCGATCGCCCCGGTGTGCCCACGGGCAGCGGCTCGGGATACCGAGTGCCGTTCTTCGTCGAGCGTGCGCGCCGGCTGCGCTCATAGGCGGCATTGAGAATCTCTTGGGCCTGGATCGCGGCCTCTCGGCTGGTGATCACCAATTTTCCGATGCTGAGCCTGCCGATCCGGATATCGGACATCTCCAGCGAGCCGTTGGGGTCGTCCAGGTAAGATTGGAGCGGACTTGAGGGGTGAGTCAGGGGCATTGCGAGCTTCCATCGTTTTCGATGGAAGTACGGATAAACCAGCCTCAGTAATCGTCAATAGGATTGGGTCATCCGTGTACCGACCGTAGGCATCTATTGTGAGTGCCCATTGCTGCTTCTTCAGGGAAAAAAATTACGCAGGAATTGGAGGGATTCAATCCTTGAAAATCAATGACTTGCCTAGATAAGAATTATGTCGAATCGCAGTCATTACGGTACTGTTTAATTTCTACAAGCTAACAACTCCCTCTGAGATGCTAGTTTAGTTCTGTACGGCTGCTAAACGGTGCGGCCAGTTGATGGCTGAGAGATCACTTGGGAGGTGGAGCTGTGGCGCAACGACTCGGTCCATTGTTAGTGATCGCGATCCTCTTCGCGCCGCTGGGAGTCAGCGGTGGGACGCCCACTGACCCCGAGCTGCGCGGTGAGCTCCGTCGGATGAAGAATGCCGATCAGGCGGTGCGGGACCTCCCGCTGATCACCGAGGGCGAGGAGAGGGTGCTCAGTGCCGTCGATGCGGTGCACACCGCGCTCGGCTGAAGGCGATCGTTGCGGCCCATGGCTGGCCGACCGTGGCGCAGGTGGGCCAGGACGGGGCAGACGCGGCTTGGTTGCTTGCCCAGCATGCCGACAAGGACCCGGCGTTCCAGCGCTCTGTTGCGGAAGCCATGGAGCCCTTGGTAGCCACGGGGCGGGTCAGAGCGTTCAGTTACGTCTATCTGTGATGCATACACGATCCTGGGCGGCACCATTGGATGTTGGCTCCACGATGCGCGAGTGGCATACCTGACAATGCTGCCAGTTCCATCGCCCGCATGATCTCTTATCGGTTCCGATAGCGGCCAGATAGAACTAATGGGCAAGTTGACCCGTGTTTGTGGTCTGATAGCCTAGAGTCGCAATGCGTGCTTGAACAAGGAACTCATTTTTGGAGGGCGTGATATGAAAGAAAGTGATCAGGATTGGCTGGCGCGGGTTGCTGAAGTGCGGGAACGACTACGTGATGGAACGGAGCCTGTGATCCTATTGGAAGAGTATGAAGAGCTCCGGGCTGCGAGGAAGAAGAAGCGAGAGCTGGGAAGGCAGATTGGTGCCCCCCCGAAGTCCCTCTATTAGGTGGCCTAAATCCTTCTGGCTTTAACTGAATGATTCATGATTTCGCCTATGGAGTGGGTGTGAAAATTTATCAGGTCAGGATTACTGCGAGTGCCCAGGGGCAGCTGGATGCATGGGAGTTTGAGCATTCCCAAAAATTTGATTGGTCCGCAGCTGACGCTTACATCGATGATTTCGTCGAGGATGCTCGCACGCTATCGGACAACCCCCTGCGTGGGACGCTTGTGACGGTTGGGGGAAATGTTTTTCGACAAATTACTGGTTCGAGGACTCTGTGCCGCATCTCATATGATGTGGATGAAGATTGTGCGTATGTGGATGTTCTTGATTTTCGCCGTGCCAGTAAGTAGAAAGTATCAGTCAGTTTGAGGGTCTATTGCTGGAGTGATCTTAAGGCTGGCATTTGTCTCGTACGGATCGCCGTAGTTCCAGTCCCGGCATGTACGGATTGGTCTGATTCCTGCTTGCCCACCATTCGGTGCGAATCCATCCTTCCAGTGTTCCCTGACAGAAGCAGCGACCCCCTTAATGACCTCGAGGCAGAATGCCGCGTCAAATTGGGTCTGAGATTCAATAGCATGCACAATTCTCCAGCGCTATGGAACGCAGGGGCGTTGTGCAGACCCGGGGCGTTGGGAACCGCGCGCGGTTGAAGCCCCTGGGACGCTTGACGAGCGTCGCGCTCGAATGGGCCTGGCGCCCATGGCGGAGTATCAAGCGATGGTCTCCAGGCATTGCGAGCAGTTTGGGCGTTAAGATCGGATCAGCAGCTGCGGCGCTGCACGGGAACAGGCTGGGGTGAGGCCGGTTCTCCGGCATGGGGAGTTGAGAGCCCCGAGCAGTTCCGGTGCCCCGTCGCGGTGTTGCAGGGCGTGCGGGTCGGCAACTACGTAGCGAGGGAGATGCATGGGGGCTTTCGTGGGTCGCGCGAAGAGGTGGCTTGGGACGGCGCTCGCACTTGGCGCTTTCAGCCTGCCCGTGGGGGCGAGCAACCCGGAAGCGGCGTCGCACGCCTCGGCTGCAGCTCCGCAAGCGGTGGACATCCCCTTCGAGCGCTTCACGCTGCCCAATGGGCTGCGTGTCATTATGCACACCGACCGGAAGGCGCCCATCGTGGCGGTCCACCTGTGGTATCAGGTGGGCTCCGGAGATGAGCCTGCCGGCCGCACCGGTTTTGCGCACCTCTTCGAGCATTTGATGTTCCGCGGCACCGAGCATTACCGCGACGCCTACTACGGGCCGCTGCAACGCGTCGGCGCCACCGACGTCAATGCCACGGTTACGCCGGAGCGCACCAACTACATGCAGGTGGTTCCATCCACGGCGCTGGACCTGGCGCTCTGGATGGAGTCCGATCGCATGGGTCATCTGCTGGGTGCCATCGATCAGAAGGCGCTGGATACCGAACGGGGCATTGTAGAGAACGAGAAGCTGCAGCGGCGTGGCGTGCCTTACGGACTCGTATGGGAGCAGCTCTCCCGGTCAAGCTACCCGCCGGGGCACCCGTACCATCATTCGACCTTCGGATCCGCACGCGATCTGCAGGCGGCCACGCTTGCCGACGTCCAGGATTGGTTCCGGACCTGGTACGGCCCAAACAACGCGGTGCTGGTGCTGTCAGGCGATGTTGGCGTTGAAGAGGCCAGGAAGAAGGTTGAGTCCTACTTCGGGCACATCCCATCGGCGCCCGACGTAGCCAGGTCTTCCGTGGACGTCGCCAACCGGGCTTCCACCACCCGGGAAACCTTGTCCGATCAGGTCCCTCAAGCGCGTGTTCACCGGACATGGAACATCGCAGCTCGTGGGACGCCGGACTTTGATCAGCTGCGGGTGTTGGCTTACATCCTGGGAGGAGGCAATGCCTCCCGGCTGGGCAAGCGCCTGGTGCACTCCGATCAACTTGCCACTGACGTGACGGCAGAGGCAGGGGGGCAGCTCGGATCTCGACTCATGATCGTCGCCAACGTGCGCGATGGTGTCGACCCGTCGGCCGTGGAAACCGCCATCGAGGTGGAGCTTCAGCGTCTGCTGAAGGAAGGTCCCACCCTCGATGAGGTGCAACGTGCCCGGGCCGCGATGCGGGCCGAGTTCGTGAAGAGCATCGAGCGTAACGGTGGGATGGACGGCAAGGCAGAAGTGCTCGCCGCCTGTGAGGCATTTGAAGGCGATGCAGGCTGTTACCGGAGGTCCGCCGACGTGGTGGCATCGGCCACGCCCGACCAGCTGGTCCGCGTCGCTCGCCGCTGGCTGGGGCAGGGGGATCACATCCTGACGGTCATTCCGGGCGCCCGCGCTGCGTTCGCTGAGGAGGCCGAGCCGGCTGACGCGGTGTCCCACGCGCAAAGCCCAGGCAAAACCCATCGCGCTGCGGCACCGGGCGTGGATCGCAGCGCAGGGCCACCGTTTCCTGAAAGCTATCCGGAGTTGAGATTCCCTGCGATCGAGCGGGCGGCGCTGTCGAACGGCACCCACGTGATCCTGGCTCGACGGGAGGACGTCCCGCTTGTTCGCATGTCGTATCAATTCCCGGTGGATCCCGCGGCAACTGCGGGTCTGGCAGACATGGCGTTCAGCATGCTGGCGGAGGGGGCAGGGGATTACGATGCCTTGACGTTCGCGGCGCGCGCTGAATCGCTGGGGGCGGAGCTGGGTTCAAGTGTCGACGTGGGCAGCGGCGCGGTGACCCTGGTCGGTCTCAGAGACACGCTTGACGATTCGGTTGCGCTGTACGCGGACATGCTGCGCCGACCGCGCTTTGAGCCGGCAGCGATGGATCGCATGCGTGCCGCCAAGGTGGGGGCGCTTCGGGAGGAGGCGGCTAACCCACAGCGCTTGGCCACGAGCCTGTTTCCTGCGCTGCTGTACGGGCTCGATCATCCGTACGCCCAGGCCTTCAATGCACCGGGCACAGTGGCCTCCGTTGAGGCTTTGCGCCGCGATGACCTGGTGGAGTTCCACCGTGCCTGGATCCGGCCGGAGCGGGGCACGCTTGTCGTGGTCGGGGATACGACGCTCCACGAACTGATCCCGGTCCTTGAGAGGCATCTGGGCGACTGGCGCGGGTCGGGTGGGATCCCTGAGGTGCGCATCGACGACCGCCTGCCCGCGCAGGCGAGGCCACGGGTGTATCTGGTCGACAGCCCTGGCGCCCTGCAGGCTACCCTGGTGGCCGGGCAACTGGTCGCGCCGAGTTCAGACCCCCGGACGTTGGCCTTCGAGGTCGCCAATTCCGTCCTGGGAGGATCGCCAAGCGCGCGCCTCAACATGAATCTGCGAGAGGCCAAGGGCTGGTCCTACGGCGTGATCTCCAGTGCTGCCAATGCCCCGATAGCGCGACCCTGGCGAGTGGTGGCGCCGGTGCAGTCCGACCGCGTGGCGGAGGCCATGGCGGAGATTCACCGCGAGATTGCGGAGTACGCGTCCGGACCGGCGCCTGCCAGGCAGGACGAGGTTGCACGCTTCCGGGAGAGCCAGGTGCGGCGTCTGGCGGGTGGTTTCGAGACGCGGGAGGCCGTCGCGTCGGAGATCGCAGACATCGTGCGGTTCGACCGGCCAGAGGATTGGACCACACAGCGCAGCAGCGCCCTCCGACAACTCGATCTCAACGAGGTCCGGGCCGCTGCCGCCGCGCTGGACGCCAGCAAGTTGACTTGGGTCGTGGTGGGTGACTTGTCCCGTGTCGAGGCACCCGTGCGTGCCATGGGGCTGGGCGAGGTGATCGTGATTGATTCGCAAGGCGCGCCGCTGCAACCCGGGAAAGCCCGGTCGGGCGGGAGTGGAGTGAACTAGGCTCGGCAATCGGGTCTAGATTGCTTTCAAAGACCTCAGGTAAGAAGATTTGTGTGCAATGCGTCTTAGGCGTTCCGGCAGGCGAATGGGCAGCTCTGAGGAATCAGTGGCATAGGACGCCCGGCCGGGGTGGTAGCACCACAGTTGAATTGTTTGTCCAAGGGAGGGGTATGAACAATTACTCGGTCTACTTGCTGCGTGAGGACATCAAGACGGACTACGACGCGATCGCCGTCCAAGTTGCTGGCATTCCCGTAGTCGATGGTGCGTCGCACTACGGGACACTGTTCGTGAAGCCGACGGCACCACGGGAGCCGAAGTGGTCTCCCTTGTTTACGCCCTTTGTGGATAAGAAAAAGCTTGGAAATGTCCAGTCCTCCGCAGCCGTCCTCATCGTTCCTGTGGACAAGCGCCTTTTCGCCGTTACGTTTGGCCAAGGAAGGCATCTACTAAAGCCCGAGGCTTTTGAGGAGCGGTTTGGGCTGCTCGTAACACTGAACTCCGTGCGGCAGGATGCTCTACGTAGTGTGGATAAGCGCGCCTTCGTGGATGACCAGAACAGCCGTGTGCAAACCAGTCAGGCATCTGCTGCCTTGGAATTCGGCATCGATATCGAGCGCGACCTTATTCGGGGCATCGTTGGCTATCCCGATGCGCCTGAGATGGGGCGCCGGTTGTCCGGATCGGATGCCCTCAACTTCACCAGCAAAGCGGATATACCGGAGCTGAGAAGGCAGCTGCGCCGCTATCTTCGGGCCTACTCTTCCACCGATTACAAGGAGAAGTTTCCTTGGGTTGATCAGGTTCGCCAGCTAAGGCCCAAGGGTCAACGTGCAGTCGAGCTAGATGCCCTGATGGTGGAGAAGCTAAAGATCGCTTGGAAGCAAGGTGGGCGGGTAGAGGGTTGTTGGCTTGCTATTCCGGATGTGGTGGACTGGGCCCGCATCGCAGGCTTCAAGTTCACCCGCAAGAAGAACGAAGGCATGTCTTCGGATCTCCACCTGCCTGGCCTCGTACAAGCATATCCGGATGCAGAGCCGAACATTGAGTTCTTGCGATCCCGGCAGGCATTCGCAGTGGATGAGGAGCAGTGGACCATAGAGGACTGGCAAGTCTACCGCTGCATCCACTGTGAGCTGGAGGATGGTGGGAAATCTTACGTGCTCTCCGCAGGGAACTGGTTTGAGGTCCATGATGATTTTGCCGCAAGCATCGAAGAATTCTATGCGAACATCGCCAAGTTCCCTTTAGAGCTACCGATCTACAACCACGACGATGAGGCGGCTTACAACCAGGCCCTTGTGGACGAGAGCAATGGGGCGTGGTGTTTGATGGATCGCAAGCTTCTCAACGTGGGCGGTGTGCACGACAAAGTTGAGTTCTGCGATGTCTATGGGGCTAAGACTCTCTTGCACATAAAGCACTACGGCAGTTCCAGCGTGCTCGGTCACCTGTTCAATCAGGGATTGGTGTCAGCCGAGCTGCTTAAGTCAGACAAGAGCTTCGTGCAACTCGCCAACGAGAAGATCGATCCGGCTCATGCGCTTGATCTTCCCGTTGACGTCCCGCGTGATGTCAAGGATTACAAGGTGGTGTTCGGTGTGATAAGCCAGTCTGAAGCGCCAGGACTACATCTGCCATTTTTCGCCAAGGTTGTGCTCAAGTCTGTATGCGCGCGCATCCTCGAGCGTGGCTTTGGAGAGGTCATGCTTGCCAAGATCTCTGTCGATCAAGACAAAGTTAAGGTGAAGAAACTGCCGCCAGGTAAGAAGCCAGCGAAGCGCGGGCAAAGGATGGCACGGGGCGGCCACTGAGTCGTTTCAGCTGACAGTGTTGTCCTGTTCGGGTCTATTCGGAGTGCATTGTTGGAGGAGTGAGTATGACCAAGGGAAATCAAGCTGTGCGGAAGTCTGCCATCCCACCTGAAACGGATCTGGAGGGCCATCCATGGCCCAATGAAGTTCGTTTCACCCCGTATTGGGGTGACCTCTACTGGGGCGGGACGGAGGGGCGGCGGGTGCTCTTGCTTGGCGAGTCGCACTATCGGAGGGAGGGGACGAGCGATTCGCTAGAAGTGACCCGTCCTTTCACTCAAGACCATTTCCGAGAGATGGCCTTGCCGGTCCGGAACGGCCGTGACGGACCCTTCTTCAAGGCGCTCGATCTGATCCTCACCGGGCGGCAGAACTACCAACTCCAAGACGCCGCCGAGGCTTGGAGACGCGTGGCATTCCTGAACCTATCGCAGGCGTTCGCAGGTTCCCAAGCAAATCACCGGCCGCGAAATCAGGCGCTGCGCGACGGCGGGGACGTATTGGTTCGAGACATTCTGCCGGTGCTTCGGCCGGATGTGGTGCTGGTGCTCGGTCGCACAGCTTGGCGGTTCTTTAGTCATGGTGAACCGCGACCGGGCTTGGAGCCCTTCATCGCCCAGCAGGTGAATCGAGGGGCTGGCAAGCGACGCTACATTAAATCTCGGGAAGTCTGGTCGCTGGACTACACGGGAGGGTCCGCCCTGATGACGTGGGTCTACCATCCATCGTGGAACGTAGACACATGGCAGGATCGGGCGGGAGCGCTCCGGCACCTCATCTCATTTGCGAAACAGCGCTGATACTGTCAAGCCTCCCTGGGCAGAATGGAGGGAGGGCGGGCAACGGCAATGTCGAACGAATTAGTTTATATCGTTAGGGTATATTGACAGTCGTGGCGCGATGCTGCAGCTTTGTATGGCCGTTCCCTCTCAATGAAGGAGTCAAGTTATGTCGATTAAGCCTGGCCCGAAGCCGATAGCTCCCTCCACCGGGCAGCCGGATAAGCGTCGGCGGGATAACAAGGATACCCCCGGGAATACCCCTGGCTTGAAGCCTCACAAGCATAAGCCCGGCAAGTGACTTAAAGCGGATTGGTTGTCGGCGGCAGGGATCAAAAGAGCAGAAGTGCGACACTGGCCGACACCACTATGGCGCCGGCCTTCGTAGCTGTTGCCTGTTGTTGAAGTAATCGGTTTGGATATGCGCGGAAGCAATTGGCACTCTTGTCGTGTGGCGGCAAGCGGAGGGGCGATGTCTTCACCTGCCCTGAGAGTGCACAGCCGAGTGTTATGGTGAGGATGAAATCGCCGAAGTCCTGACAAAAGACTGCTGGTTTCTAGTTGGAATGCTCGGCGTATTGGATAGCCAAGACGATCCTGGAGTTCCAGACACCAGGGCGGCGTGCCCTGGAGTGTGGGGCATTCTGTTGGAAAGTGAAGAGCGGCATACTGCGCGCTCAGCTAACGCTCAACCCCATTGGCGGAAAAGAGGTCTTGCCGACGGGGTTGAGCAGCCTGCGTAAACGACTACTTACATCCTGCGCAGACGAGATGGCGCCATAGGCTTGAGTCCTTCAACCCACCTGTCGAAAATGAGCGCAGCAAGAACTTTATGGTTAAGCCTCTCGGATTCGCTGGGGGCGCGAACCTTGACGCTGATGTCTAGGTTGGCGCTGAGTTGCTGTTCCAGCTCAGGCAGCCGTGACGCATGCTTGCTGAGCTGCTTTTGATGAGTAGCGAGCAACACTGCTATATCAAGGTATAGCTGTTGCAGATAGATCAATCGGTCTTGCGTCGCTGCTGCCTTAATGGCGGACTTCGGCGTGGTCGCCTCGCCCCAGAAGAGGCCGCCGCCATTGATGACTTTGCTGATGTGGTCAATGAGCCATCCGCCTCCAGCGACTGCGCCCGTCGCCAGAAGGCCTCCGACAACGTCGATTATAGCTTTCTCCAGAACTTTCTTTGCCCAGGCTTTCCGTGTCTGAGCTGCATTGGCCGGGGACCCGCTGCCGGTTGCTTCGGTTGGCTTCTTAGTCTGCTTCTTCGCGGAGGTCTTGTTACTCGAAGATCTATTTTGGCCTTCTTCCGTCATTTTGCTCGTCCTTTTAATGGAAACTCTATATCGGTGGGTGGGGTTCAATAAATAATATACGAAGCAAGGCGCGATAGCCGATGCCGGCCATCTTCAGTAATCCGGTTAATTTGAATGAGACAACGAGGCTATAGCCTCATTCTGAGATGGCATCAGCCCTGGACTGGTCACAACGTGGTGGACTACCCGAACGCGCGCGCGAGCCAATCGGTAGCCCCTTCCAAGTCTAGCTTCATTGACGCGTAGGAGCGTCTCAAAAGGCGTGGAGGGAGGAGGCCGTCCCACTTCTGCGTGACCAGGTTGTTCGCAGAGTGAAGAAGCGCCTCTGGCGATGGCAATGGCATCTTTGCAACCCGCCCGAGCACCTTGATCACATCATCGAGACTCCTTGCTCCCATGGAAATTTCCACGCCCAGCCTACCTGCCTGAGAAGTGAATCCCTGAGCGTTCAAAAGGCAGGCGATGGCTTCATTTGCGGAGTCTCCCAGCCACGTCAGCAGCAAGGCGTCGCTGCCCTGGTCGAGAAGAATCTTCCCGTCGAGCCCCAATTGACGGTAGGCGTTCTGCGCCTCCTGCAGGAAGCGAGCGGCAGTTGGGTCCAGGAAGTCTGGTTTGATCTCTTGCTGATACAGCCCGCGCATCTTCTGGCGAACCTGCGTGTGGACCTGACCGCCCGTTCCATTGAATAGAGGCGGGGTCCCGCCCTTCGCAGCGGTCACGTAGATCGTCTTTTGGGCTTCGTCGATCTGCTCTACTAGCCAAGTGCGACCGCCAAATAGAATTCGTTGGCCGACGGTCACCAGTTGGGATACGGGGAGCGTGCCCAGTGCCTTGCCGGCGGCCACGATCCGGAACTCTTCGTCGACGCTGAAAGCGGCGTAGAAGGTGTAGTGGTTGACCAACTTGTCGCCGACCGGGCCGTGGAGCAGCAAGCCGGAGCCGTCTTGAATCAGGACCTGTTCTTGGCCAAGGTGGCGAAGCAACTCTGCGAACGCGTCTTGGGACAGCCCGTGGAACGGTCCCTGATCTGCGCAGAGCAGCTGATAGGCTTGGGCTGCCTTGAGTCCGCCGTACTGGGCAATGGAGGAGAGCAACTGCTGAACCAGCGTCGATAGGTGTAGCCCGTTGACCGAAGGCGGTTCAAACCACCTCTCCAGCAGTAGCAGTACGCAAGCAGTGGACTGAACTGTGTCCAGTCGAAGCCTTGTTTTCAACGTCGACTCAGCATCGATTGCATCCTCGATAACGTAGCCTCGCAACACCGCTGGCTCTCCAGGGCGGCGTCCGGAGCGACCAAGGCGCTGGCGAAGGCTGGCCACGGAAGGTGGTGGGCCAATTTGCGCGATGCTTTTCACCGCTCCGATATCGATGCCTAGTTCCAGGGTGTTCGTGCAAATTGCGCTTGCTGGACGACCCCTTTGCTTCAGAGCCGCTTCCGTGTCCGTGCGTATCTCTTTGGACAGACTCCCATGGTGTGGCCAGAACTCTCTCGGCCGGCCGTCCCGTTCGCTCAGCAGGTTGAGGAGGTGGGTGTAGCGTTCAACCTCCCTTCGGCTATTGGGGAAGATCAGGTTGTTCGTCCCTGAAAGGACCCGGTAGAGGTGCTCGGCC
>Ga0157369_10008888_pt1 | contig 11509 bp, 9 predicted proteins | sample C25metaG_FD_113461 | JGI IMG/M metagenome (GOLD analysis project Ga0157369, IMG submission 113461) | Corn rhizosphere microbial communities from Kellogg Biological Station, Michigan, USA - C2-5 metaG | ecosystem: Host-associated > Plants > Roots > Rhizosphere > Soil | place: USA: Michigan... | reverse complement strand
GTCTGGTGAAATTCTGATGACCGCGATCTGGATTGCTGTTGCCGTATTAAGTGCGCTGAGCCTGGTGTTCGGCGCGCTGCTGGGTTACGCCTCGCGCCGCTTTGAAGTCGAAGAAGATCCTATCGTTGAGCAGATTGATGCCATTCTGCCGCAGAGCCAGTGTGGTCAGTGTGGCTATCCAGGCTGCCGTCCCTATGCGGATGCGGTCGGCAACAACGGCGAAGCGATCAATAAATGCGCGCCAGGCGGCGAGCAGACCATGCTCAAACTGGCTGCGCTGCTTAACGTTGATCCGCAGCCGATTGATGGCGATGAATCGGCGAAAGAGCCGGTGCGCACGGTGGCGTTCATTGACGAAGCCAACTGTATTGGCTGCACCAAATGTATTCAGGCCTGTCCGGTGGATGCGATTGTCGGGGCAACCCGCGCCATGCACACCGTGCTGAGCGATGTCTGTACCGGCTGCGATCTCTGCGTCGCACCCTGCCCGACAGACTGTATTGAAATGCGTCCGGTTGCCACCACACCAGCTAACTGGAAGTGGGATTTGAATACCATTCCTGTACGGGTGATTCCGGTAGATACTCATGCTTAATCTGTTTAACTTCCTGAAAAAAGAGAAGGTCTGGGATTTTCAGGGCGGTATTCATCCGCCGGAAATGAAAACCCAGTCTAACGGTACGCCACTCAGCGAACTGCCGTTGCCACACCGTTTTATTATCCCGCTGAAACAGCATATCGGACATGAAGGTGAGATCTGCGTTGCACCTGGCGACAAGGTGTTGCGCGGTCAGCCCCTGACGTTTGGCACGGGCCGTATGCTGCCGGTCCATGCACCCACTTCTGGTGTCATTGATGATATTGGTCAGCATATGACCGCGCATCCTTCGGGTTTGTCAGAACTGTGTATTTTTCTGACGCCCGACGGCGACGACCGCTGGATACCGCTTGATCCTCTGCCTGACTACCGTCAGCATCCGCGCGCCGACATTGTGCAACGTATTCACGACGCCGGCGTTGCGGGCCTGGGTGGCGCGGGCTTCCCTACAGCCACCAAACTCAAAGGCGGCCTGCGCGGGGTGAAAACCCTGATTATTAATGCGGCCGAGTGCGAGCCCTACATCACCGCGGACGATCGTCTGATGCAGGATTACGCCGCCGAAGTGCTGGAAGGCAGTCGCATTCTCGCATGGGTGTTGCAGGCTGAGCGGGTTTTGATTGGTATTGAGGATAATAAACCAGAGGCGATTGCCGCGCTGAAACAGGCATTGGGTAACGAACGCGATCTGCACATTCGCGTCATCCCGACTAAATACCCTTCTGGCGGCGCAAAGCAGCTGACCCGTATTCTGACCGGCATGGAAGTGCCACACGGCGGACGTTCCACCGATATCGGTGTGCTGATGCAAAACGTTGGCACCGCCTGGGCGGTTAAACGCGCCATAATTAATGGTGAGCCGATTACCGAACGTGTCGTGACGCTGACTGGCGAGTCAATTGCCCAGCCGCGTAACGTCTGGAGTCGTCTCGGCACCCCAATCAGCCATCTCTTGCACCATGTCGGTTTTACACCAGCACCGCGTCAGATGGTGATCATGGGCGGCCCGCTGATGGGCTTTACCCTGCCGTCGCTGGATGTGCCGGTGGTGAAGATCACCAACTGTATTCTCGCCCCCTCTCCCAGTGAGATGGGTAACAACGATGAAGAGCAGTCCTGCATTCGCTGTTCCGCCTGTGCCGATGCCTGTCCGGCTAAGCTGCTGCCTCAGCAGCTTTACTGGTTCAGCCAGGGCGGCGATCACGATAAAGCGCGCTCACACCACATTGATGACTGTATTGAATGTGGCGCCTGCGCCTATGTCTGCCCGAGCAATATTCCGCTGGTGCAATATTATCGCCAGGAAAAAGCGGAGCTGCGCGCCATCGATCTGGAAGCGAAACGCACGCTGGAAGCCAAAGCTCGCTTCGAAGCCCGTCAGGCAAGGCTGGAGCGCGAGAAACAGGCCCGTGAAGCGCGTCATGAGGAGGCAAAACAGCGTGTAGCCCGTACCGATACCAGTGAGCTGGCGGCTGCGAAAGCGCGGGTGAAAGCCCGCCAGGCCGCTGAACCGGATGAAGCGACGCTTGAAGCGCAACGTGAAGCCCGTCATGCGCAGGCGCGTCTGCGTCAGGCCGAGGCTCAGGCGGAAACCCAACCGGTAACGCGTCAGACTGTCGATCCGCGCAAAGCCGCGGTTGAAGCGGCCATTGCCCGAGCTAAGGCGAAGAAAGTGTCACCGGTTGATGCGGTGGAGACCGTGGCTGAAGCCAGCGTCGATCCGCGCAAAGCCGCTGTCGAAGCGGCGGTAGCCCGCGCTAAGGCGAAGAAAGCTGCACAGGCTGAAGCCGCGGCTCCGGCTGACACGGCGAACGTTTCTGACGCCGCGCCAGACGCCGCTGCTGAAACCGACCCGCGCAAAGCTGCGGTGCAGGCCGCGATTGCCCGCGCCAAAGCGAAGAAAGCGGCGCAGGCTGAAGCCGCGGCTCCGGATGACACGGCGAGCTTTTCTGAAGCCGCGCCAGACGCCCCTGCAGAAACTGACCCGCGCAAAGCTGCGGTGCAGGCCGCGATTGCCCGCGCCAAAGCGAAGAAAGCCGCGCAGGCTGAAGCCGCGGCTCCGGCTGACACGGCGAGCGTTTCTGAAGCCGCGCCAGACGCCGCTGCCGAAACCGACCCGCGTAAAGCTGCGGTACAGGCCGCGATTGCCCGCGCCAAAGCGAAGAAAGCCGCACAGGCTGAAGGCGCGGATGCGGCGGCTCCGGCTGACACCGTGAGCGTGTCTGAAGCCGCGCCAGACGCCGCTGCCGAAACTGACCCGCGCAAAGCTGCGGTGCAGGCCGCGATTGCCCGCGCCAAAGCGAAGAAAGCCGCACAGGCTGAAGCCACGGCTCCGGCTGACACCCCGAGCGTTTCGGAAGCCGCGCCAGACGCCGCTGCCGAAACTGACCCGCGCAAAGCTGCCATTCAGGCGGCGATTGCCCGTGCCAAAGCGAAGAAAGCCGCGCAGGCTGAACATGACGCGGAGATGGCTTCACGCGATGCCGCAGCAGTCGCTACTGCCGCGCATTTTGCGGTGGAGAAAGCTGAAGAGGTGCAGGAGCAGGCAAACAATGCGAATGCTGAACCTGAACAGGCACCTGAACTGAATCAACCCGATGATGCGCGCAAGGCCGCTATTGCTGCCGCCATCGCCCGTGCCAAAGCGCGTAAAGCGCAGTCGTCTAAGACGCTTGAGGATTAAATGGCTTTTCGTATCGCAAGTTCTCCTTACACCCATAACCGCCGCAGCACAGGCAACATCATGCTGCTGGTGGTGCTGGCTGCAGTGCCGGGTTTTGCTGCACAATGTTATTTCTTTGGTTACGGCACCTTTTTGCAGGTCCTGCTTGCGACGCTCACCGCCTGGCTGACCGAGGCGGCCATTCTGCGGCTGCGTAAAGCGCCCGTTGGCAGCACCCTGGCGGATAACTCTGCGTTACTGACTGCTGTGCTGATTGGTATCAGCCTGCCCCCGCTGGCGCCCTGGTGGCTGGTGGTGATCGGTACGCTGTTTGCTGTGGTCATTGCTAAACAGCTTTATGGCGGTCTGGGACAGAACCCGTTTAACCCGGCGATGGTCGGCTATGTGGTGCTGCTGATCTCCTTCCCGGTGCAAATGACCAGCTGGCTGCCGCCTGACACCCTTCAGGCGATCAAACCGGGGCTGATGGACAGTCTTAGCATGGTGTTCAGTGGCCATACGCTGGCGGGCGAAACCATGCAGCAGTTGCAGATGGGTGTGGATGGCATCAGCCAGGCGACGCCGCTTGATACCTTTAAAACCGGTTTACGCGCCGGTCACAGCGCAGAGCATTTGCTGGCCCAGCCGATTTACAGCGGCGTGCTGGCGGGCCTGGGCTGGCAGTGGGTCAATGTCGGATATCTGGTGGGCGGCCTGTTCCTGCTGTGGAAAAGTGCGATTCGCTGGCATATCCCTGCAGCCATGCTGCTGTCACTGGCGTTCTGCGCCACGCTGGGCTGGTTCTTCTCACCGGAATCGCTGAACAGCCCGCTGATTCACCTGTTCTCCGGTGCCACCATGCTGGGCGCGTTCTTTATTGCTACCGACCCGGTGACCGCCTCCACCACCAATCGGGGTCGCCTGATCTATGGTGCGCTGATTGGATTGCTGGTCTGGCTGATTCGCAGCTTTGGCGGCTATCCTGATGGCGTGGCATTTGCTGTGCTGCTGGCAAACATCTGCGTGCCGCTCATCGATTACTACACCCAGCCGCGCGTTTACGGCCATCAGAAGGATTAAGCGATGCTGGAGACGATTCGCAAAAATGGTGTGACGCTGGCGATTTTCGCCGCAATTACCACGGCTGCTACTGCAGTAGTCAATACGGTCACTAAACCGACAGTGGAGCATCAGACCCTGCTGCAGCAGAAAAATTTGCTGGATCAGGTGGTGCCTGAAGACCTTTATGACAACAATATTCAGCAGGATTGTTACGTTGTCACAGATGCTGCACTGGGGAATAGCGCCCCGCACCACCTCTTCCTGGCGCGTAAAGGCGGCCAGCCGGTCGCTGCCGCACTGGAGACAACTGCGCCTGACGGCTACTCTGGTGCGATACAGATGCTGGTCGGTGCTGATTTCCAGGGTAAAGTACTGGGCGTGCGGGTGATCGAACACCATGAGACGCCTGGTCTGGGCGATAAGATTGAATTACGCATTTCTGACTGGATCAACAGCTTTAATGGCAAAGTGGTTCATGGTCCGGCGGATAAAGCGTTTGCGGTTAAGAAAGATGGCGGCGACTTCGATCAGTTCACCGGCGCCACCATTACCCCACGCGCGGTGGTCAATGCGACCAAACGCACCGCGCTGTTGATGAAAACGCTTCCGGAGAAACTCTCTTCGTTACCGGCATGTGGAGACGCAAATGAGTGAAGCTAAAAGTCTGCTGGTGGGTGGACTGTGGAAAAACAACTCGGCACTGGTGCAGTTACTGGGCCTGTGCCCACTGCTGGCGGTTACGGCGACGGCAACGAATGCGCTGGGTTTAGGGCTGGCCACCACGCTGGTGCTGACCCTGACCAACAGTTTTATTTCGGCCTCGCGCCGTTGGGTGCCGTCTGAAATTCGTATCCCGATTTATGTGATGATCATCGCCTCCGTGGTGAGCTGCGTGCAGATGCTGATCAACGCCTACGCCTATGGTCTCTATCAGTCGCTGGGGATTTTTATCCCGCTCATTGTCACCAACTGCATTGTGGTTGGTCGCGCTGAAGCGGTCGCCTCCAAAAGCAGCATCCCGCTTGCCGCGCTGGATGGCTTTGCCATCGGCATGGGCGCGACCTGCGCCATGGTGGTGCTGGGTTCGCTGCGTGAAATTATCGGCAGTGGCACACTGTTTAACGGTGCCGATCAGCTGCTCGGCCCGTGGGCGAAATCGCTGCGTATCGAAGTGGTGCATTTCGATTCACCGATGCTGCTGGCAATGCTGCCGCCGGGCGCCTTTATCGGCCTGGGCATGATGCTGGCGGGTAAATACCTGATCGATCAGAAGATGAAACAGCGGGCAGCTCTGCGTGCTCAGGCTGCTGAAAACGCGGCACCTCAGAACGCCGTCGGGAAGCCGGTGTGAACCAGACTAAACGCACCGAGATTCTTCATCGCCTGCAGCAGAACAATCCGCATCCCACCACCGAGCTGAACTTCAGCTCGCCGTTTGAGCTGCTGATTGCGGTACTGCTGTCGGCGCAGGCGACCGATGTCAGCGTCAACAAAGCCACCGCAAAGCTCTATCCGGTGGCGAATACGCCTGCCGCGATGCTGGCGCTGGGTGTGGATGGCGTAAAGGAATACATCAAGACTATCGGCCTGTTTAACAGCAAAGCGGAAAATGTGATTAAGACCTGCCGCATTCTGCTTGAGCAGCACAACGGAGAAGTGCCGGAAGATCGTGCGGCGCTGGAAGCCCTGCCTGGTGTTGGCCGTAAAACGGCCAATGTGGTGCTGAATACCGCCTTTGGCTGGCCGACAATTGCCGTTGATACTCACATCTTCCGCGTCAGCAACCGGACAAAATTTGCGCCGGGTAAGAATGTGGAAGAGGTGGAGCAGAAGCTGCTGAAGGTGGTTCCGGCTGCCTATAAAGTTGACTGCCACCACTGGCTGATTCTGCATGGCCGTTACACCTGCGTGGCGCGCAAGCCCCGTTGCGGCTCATGCCTGATTGAAGACCTCTGCGAGTATCCCGACAAAGTCGAGTGATTCGCCTGACTAACCCGCTGCGGCGGGTTTTTTATTGTCTGGTTAAACCCTCTGTAACCTTCTTTCCAGTCCGATTCCCCTTTTCGCCGCACGCTCTGGCTCGTCTGAATACCTCCACAGTTTGTCGGGTTGTTACATTGATGTTGATGATGGAAAATCGCCGCCCCTGACGATAAGAAAATGTTATGACACGGTGAGTAAAGTAATGATCAAAGGTTCTTCTGCGGAGAGACATCCGCTGCGCCTGTTTCTGGCACGATTCTGGCCACATCCGCTGACAGTCAGTAAAAAGCATGTGGTGATTGCCGGACTGGGTGCGGGCATTGGCCTGGTACTCACCAGTCTGCTGAGTCACTGGATGCTGGGGGAGCTGAATCTGTGGTTTGTTGCCCCGGTGGGTGCTTCGGCCGTTTTACTCTTTGGTCTGCCCGCCAGTCCGCTGGCGCAGCCGTGGGCCATCGTCGGCGGCAACACCCTGTCCGCGCTGGCGGGCGTCACCGTCAGCCAGCTCATCCCCGATCCGGCGATTGCCTGCGGCGTCGCGGCCTGCGTGGCGATCCTGTTGATGTTTCAACTGCGCTGTCTGCATCCACCCGGCGGCGCAGTCGCGCTAACCGCTATTCTGGGCGGACCTTCCGTGGATCAATTGGGTTATCAGTTTGTCCTGACGCCGATCATGCTTAACTCACTGACACTGGCGCTGCTTGCATTGCTGTTTAATAATCTGGCCGGTCGCCGCTATCCCCACCCGCTGGCGCCACAGGAAGTTAAACCGGAGCCGATCGCGATGCCGGTCTCGCTGACGCGCGCCGATCTGCATCAGGCTTTACAGGGCGGTGAACTGCTGGATATTGATGAAGACGATCTGCAGGAATTGCTGCTGCGAGCCGAAGAGATTGCCGGACGCCGTCAGGTTAACGGCTGAAACCTGCCTGTTGTGGCTGTCGGTCCTCCGCTTTTCTCCTTGCGGAGGCGGGGATGCCGACATTGATCGCTGCCACACTTTTGCTTAGCCGCTGCGCCAGCCATATCTAATAACATATTGATAACACAGCCACCCAGGCCGGACGCCCATCGGGTCCTGGGCGAATGCCCATAGAGCTGCCCTTTTGCGCGCCCTACACTTTGCTCTTCTTTACGTTTCTTACGAGGAAGACCGATGGATAGCGCCTTGTCCCCGCAGCAAGATGAGCTGATCGCCTCCGCCATCAAAAAATTCTTCACCCATATCATCCCCATGCTGGTGGTGATGCTGATCATTAACCAGATCGATCGCGCCAATATTGGCTTCATCAAGGCGGAACTGCGCACCGATGCCGGGATCAGCGCGGCGGCCTTTGGTCTGGGTGCGGGCCTGTTTTTTATCGGCTATGCGCTGTTTGAAGTTCCCAGTAATCTGATGATGAAGCGCTTTGGCGCCCGCGTCTGGCTGACACGCATTATGATTACCTGGGGACTGGTGGTGGTCATGACGGGTTTCGTCACCTCACCCATCCAGTTTTACCTGCTGCGTTTTTTACTCGGCGTGGCTGAAGCAGGTTTCTTTCCCGGCGTACTGTTCTATTTCCGTCAGTGGGTCCCGAATGCCTGGCGCGGCCGGGCCACTGCGATGGTGCTGAGTGCAACTGCGGGCGCCTTCCTCTTCTCCGGGCCAATCACTGGCGCCATTCTGATGATGCACGATTTTTCAGGCATTGCCGGCTGGAAATGGGTGATGTTTCTTGAAGGCGGTGCTTCCGTGCTGGTCGGTATTCTCGCCGCATGGGTACTGGTGTCACGCCCCGGCGACGCACGCTGGCTGAGCGATGCGGAGAAACAGGCCCTGATACAGCAGCTGAATAGTGAAGAGGCACAGCGTGACGAGCTTAACCGCGCGCCCGGTAAAATGTCGCTGTTACGTAATCGCAGCCTGCTGTTCTTCTGCGCGATCTTCTTCACCATGACCATGACAGGCTATACCCTGGTGTTCTGGCTGCCGCAGATTATTCAGCGTATTCAGGGCTTCAGCAGTTTTGGCATCGGCATTCTCACCGCCGTACCCTGGCTTTGCGCCATTATTGCCATCAACCTGCTGAGTCGCTTTTCAGACCGCCACCGCGACAAACTCGATAAAGCGCTGGGCGTCGCCATGCTGGTCGCGGCCTGCGGCACCTTTATGGCTACGCTGGGTTCTCCATGGTTTGGCTTCCTGGCGATGATCGTGGCCTGTATCGGCTCGAAAGTCAGCGCCACCTTTTTCTGGCCGATGCCGCAGGGAGAACTGCCTGCCTCAATTGTTGCGCCTGGGATTGCGCTGGTGAACTCTGTTGGCAACCTTGGCGGCTTCTTCGCACCGACAGTGTTTGGCTATCTGGAGATGAAGACAGGCTCCACCACCGGCGGTCTCTATGCCCTGACCAGCGTCTCGCTGCTGACCGGGCTGTGGCTGCTGCTGCGCCGCAAGCCCTCCCCGCCTTCCCTTGATCCTATGGAGAATCACAATGTCAGACAGTCCAGTCATTAAAACAATGCGGGTGGTGCCTGTCGCCGGATATGACAGCATGCTGCTGAACATTGGCGGCGCGCACAACTGCTATTTTACCCGCATTCTGGTGATCCTGACCGATTCCGCTGGCCGTACCGGCGTCGGCGAAAGTCCCTGCCACGCCTCAACACTGGCGCTGCTGGCGCGCTTTCGTCCGCAGATTGAGGGCAGCGATCTGCTGCGGCTGAATGCCACCGTCGCGACGCTGTTTGCCAGCGACGCACGACACCAGCAGACCGCGCACACCGACGACATTCATATTCCGCAGATGAATCCCGAGAAGTTTTACAACGCCACCGCAGCCATTGAAGCTGCGCTACTTGACCTGCTGGGCCAGCACCTGAATCTGCCGGTTGCCGAGTTACTTGCCAGCGGCAAGCAGCGCGATCGCGTGCCGGTACTTGGCTATCTGTTCTATATCGCCGACCGTAACCTGACCAGCATGGACTATCAGGCGGGCCACGCTGGTGGTGATGCCTGGCTGCAACTGCGTCATGAGAAAGCGATGGATGCGGATAGCGTGGTGCGGCTGGCGGAGGCGGCAGCCGATCGCTATGGCTTCCGGGATTTTAAACTGAAGGGCGGCGTTCATCATGCCGAAGTGGAAGTGGAGACGGTTAACGCCCTGCTGACACGTTTTCCTCAGGCACGGGTAACGGTTGATCCCAATGCCAGCTGGTCGCTGGATGAGGCCATTTATTATGGTAAACAGCTGGCGGGCCGGATTCCCTATCTGGAAGATCCCTGCGGCGCGGAGCAGGGCTATTCCGGCAGGGAAACGCTGGCGGAGTTTAAGCGAGCCACGGGTATTCCGGTCGCCACCAATATGATCGCCAATGACTGGCGACAGTTGCAGCATGCCCTACAGCTTAATGCCATCGACATCCCCCTGGCCGACCCGCATTTCTGGACGATGCGTAATGCACATACCGTGGCGCAGTTGTGCCATGAATGGGGCCTGACAACCGGCTGCCACTCAAACAACCATTTTGATGTATCACTGGCAATGGTGGCGCATCTGGGAGCCGCGGCACCGGGCGACAGACTGACTGCGTTTGATACCCACTGGATCTGGCAGGATGGTCAGCAGCTGACGCAGCATGCGCCGCAGATTCGGGATGGCTTTCTGGAACTGCCTGAGGGGCCAGGATTGGGTATTACCCTGGACATGGCGCGGGTCGAAGCTGCCCATGAACTCTACCATTCGCTACCTGATAAAAACCGAAACGACGCGTTGGGCATGCAGTTTCTGATTGATAACTGGACGTTCAACGCGAAACGACCGGCCCTGTTGCGCTGATGACCGCCATCCTGTGACAGTGTCACAGGATGGCTTTGTTTAGCGTTGCGCCAGTGCCGCCTGCATCCATGCAATCACCAGCGGAGAGTCTTTTTCCTGCAGTGCCGCGCGCTCAGACTGGAACAGCGTAGCCACATAGAAAGGATGATCCGGTAACTCCACGCCGCGAACGTCACCGGCATTATCCCTGGCGGTAATGCGCAGCGTATTATCGCCCAGCGCGTCACTGAATTCCGGGTTAACGCCAAAGTTACAGTGGTAGCCCTCGTCGCTCTCCAGCGTCCCGTAAGCCAGAGCAATACGGGAACCCGCTTCAAACCTCACCTTGCCACGCTGCTCCACCAAAGAGCAACTCAGCGGGGCAATGACCATCCGTCCGCCGGTATCCGTTTCAGCATGACGGGCATCGTGCCAGCCCAGGACGTTGCGCGCATACTCGATCACCGCATACTGGAATCCCCCACAGGAACCCAGGAAAGGTTTACCGCTCTCCCGCGCCCAGCGTAGGGTTTCAAATACGCCATTATCGTTGCGGTAAGGACTGCCAGGAACAACCCAGACCGCATCACTGCGCGTCAGGTCTGTCTGTTCGAGGTGGTCAGTAGCGATCCAGTTCGTTTCAACGATAAGATTTAGCCGACGTGAAGCACGTTCAATAGCAAGGGGGATAGCCTGATGGGCAACCGCATCGGCGCGGTAGTCACCGACGAGAGATAAATGCAGTGGAGACGACATGAACAGATCCTTCCTGGAGAAATTGAGAGGTTACAGTAATGTTAATTTTCTGTCGAGGGTGACATTGCGCTTCCGCGTATTGATAAGATTTTAATATGACTGCGCGGTTTTTCACCGGCGGTCTGAGGTCATTTTAACTTCCTGCTGGCCGCCCCATGACCTCCACTTCCCCTCCCGATCTCACGACGCAATCGGTTTCTTTTTTTGCTTTCTGAAATAAATCATCTGATTGTGCGCCGGATCGCCTTTTGACTCTTTTTTCGCCAGTGCCGGGCAGGTAATGTCTGATAATTCGTCAGATTGACTGTGATTCAGCCAGTAACCTGTCATTAGCACTGTCTGATTATTATTCAACAACCGATTTATCTGGTTAGCTTCGATTTAGCAGTTAATATCATTACTCGCTAGTGCAAGGTGCTCATTCAGAGTATCTGTACTAATATTTTTTGCTGCTTCAACATTTAAAACCAATTAACGATTTGTTATAAGTTTTTTAACCCAACATCCCTGGATTCAACGGGTTGCCAGAAAATTCTTGCCCTGACGCCCGTAATCAGCCAAATTAGTCGCCGCTTTTCCCTTCTAATAACAATCTTGCGCATGGAAAACTCACATGACGCGGACTTAATTCCTGTCCCGAAACAGGGT
>Ga0157369_10008886_pt1 | contig 11510 bp, 11 predicted proteins | sample C25metaG_FD_113461 | JGI IMG/M metagenome (GOLD analysis project Ga0157369, IMG submission 113461) | Corn rhizosphere microbial communities from Kellogg Biological Station, Michigan, USA - C2-5 metaG | ecosystem: Host-associated > Plants > Roots > Rhizosphere > Soil | place: USA: Michigan... | reverse complement strand
GTCCAGCACCACTGAAACGCTTCAGCGACGCGAGGAGCAGACCCCGCTATCAAAGGAGATTGCAGTGGCAAACAGCGTTCGTATCGGAATCGCGACCGCGGGAATCCTCGCCCTCGCGCTGACGGCGTGCTCGGGACCGGGCGACGACGACTCGGCCGACGGCCCGGTGACGCTCGAGTTCTGGGCCTGGGGCTCGAACATCGACAAGCGCGTCGAGGTGTGGAACCAGGCCAACCCCGACATCCAGGTCAACATCTCGCAACCCGCGAGCGGAGCGGACATGCCCGTCCGCGTCCTGAGCGCGGTGCGAGCCGGCGACGGCCCCGACATCGCGCAGGCGGAGTACACGCAGCTGCCGACCTACGTGTCGGCCGGCGTCCTCGCCCCACTCGACAGCGCGAAGCAGGACCTCGAGGAGGCCTACTCCCCCACGGTGCTCGAGAGCGTGTCCTTCGACGACACGGTCTACGGCGTCCCGCAGGATCTCGGGCCGGCGCTCTTTGTCTACCGGAACGACCTCTTCGCGCAGTACGGCCTCACCCCGGCCGCGAGCTGGGAGGACTTCCGCGCCCTCGCCGAGCAGGTCCGCACCCTCGACGGTGACCGCTACCTCTTCAACTTCAGCTCGATCGACGCCGACCAGTTCATGGGACTCGCCCTGCAGAACGGCGCCCAGTGGTGGGACTACGCCGACGAGCAATGGGGTGTCGACATCGACAGCGCCGAGACGCGGGAGGTCCTGGACTTCTGGCAGGGCATGGTCGAGGACGACCTCGTGAGCACCTACCAGACCGGCAGCCCCGAGCAGATCGAGGCGACCGCGAGTGGCCGGGTGCTCGGCACGATCGCCGGCGCCTGGGCTCCCGGTCCACTGCTCAACCAGTACCCCGACACCGTCGGGCTCTGGTCGGCCGCGCAGATCCCGCAGTGGGACGCCGCCGATCCGCGGGTCTTCGCCCGCGGCGGTTCGGCCAACGTCATCCTCAAGGAGAGCCCGCACTACGACCAGGCGCTCGAGTTCATCACCTGGCTGAACGCGTCCGATGAGGGCGCCGAGGGGCTCGTCGAGGTCAACAAGTTCACCGGGGCCCTGCACGGCCAGGAGATCGACCGCACGCCGCCGGAGCTCATGCCCGAGGACACCACCTACTGGCCGAGCGCCACGGAAGCCGCGTCGAAGCTCGTCACCGTGCAGTGGGGACCGAACACGCAGGTGGCCTTCACCGCCATCACCGACGAGCTCGGCAACGCCATCGAGGGGACGAGCCCGTGGGCCGATGTGCTCCCGAAGGTGCAGGACATCGTCGAGAAGGACCTGGCGGGCTGATGACCGCGCCGACCATCGAGCGGGGCCGCGGTCGGACGGAGGACGATCCGACCGCGGTCCCCACCAGACGGCGCGTCTCGCTGACCCGCCCGCACCACGTGTTCGCGTGGGTGCTCATCGCCCCCGCGGTCGTCCTGTTCGTCTTCGTGTTCGTCATCCCGATCGTGTACTCCGGCGGCCTCAGTCTCATGGGCACCGCGGCGGGTGCGAGCGCCTACGGCGTGCGCGAGGAGGTCTTCGTCGGCCTCGGCAACTACACGAAGGTGCTCCAGGACCCCACGTTCTGGACGAGCCTCGGCAACCTCGCCGTGTACGCGCTCTTCCTCGTGCCGATCATGATGCTCACGGCGATGCTGTTCGCACTGCTGCTCGACCTCCCGAGAGCCCGCCTCCGCGCGTTCAGCCGCATGGCGATCTTCCTGCCGTACGGCGTGCCGAGCGTCATCGCGGCGCTCATGTGGGGCTTCCTGTACGTGCCCGAGATCAGCCCGATCTACCAGCTCGCCGAGACCTTCGGCCTGCAGTTCCCGACGCTGCTGCGCGGCGACCTCGTCATGACGGCGATCATCAACGTCGTGCTGTGGGGCGGGATCGGCTTCAACACGATCATCCTGTACACCTCGCTGCAGTCGCTGCCGAAGGAGCAGATCGACGCCGCCCGCATCGACGGCTGCAACGAACCGCGCATCGCCTGGTACATCAAGCTGCCGCACATCGTGCCCGCCACGATCCTCACCGGGCTCTTCTCGATCATCGGCGCCCTCCAGGTGTACAGCGAGCCGCAGATGCTCTCGAGCCTCACCCCGGCCATCAGCTCGACCTACTTCCCACTGATGCGGGTGTACCGGGACGCCTTCGCCCACGACGACCTCAACTCGGCGTCGGCGGCATCCATCATCCTCGCCCTCGCCACGGTGCTGCTGTCGCTCCTGGTGCTCGGCGGGCAACGCCTCGCAGCTCGGAGGAACGCATGACCACCACCGCACGCACCGCGGAACGCGCGGAGGAGGACCGTCGCGCTCGGGAGACCGTCGTCCGCGCCGATCGCGGCCGCATCCGCAAGCCGAAGGAATCCGTCAGCCTCGTCCACAAGCTCGGCGGAATCCTCCCGACGGTCGTGCTCCTGATCGCCGTCCTCTACTTCCTGCTCCCGATGGTGTGGGTCGTGTTCGCCGCCACGAAGAGCACCGGCGAGCTGTTCTCCACGAGCGCGTTCACCTTCGGGTCGAGCCTCATCGACAACATGACCGACCTGTTCGCGTACGAGAACGGCTCCTTCGCGCGCTGGTTGGGCAACAGCTTCATCTATTCGATCGGCGGCGCACTCCTGTCGACCGCCGTCTCGGCCGCCGCCGGCTACGCGCTCGCGCTCTACCGGTTCCCGGGTAAGAAGGCCGTGATGGTCGGACTGCTCGCGGGTGTGCTGCTCCCGACGATCACGCTGGCGATCCCGCAGTACATGCTCTTCGCACAGCTGAACCTCACGAACACCTACTGGGCGGTGCTCATCCCGATCTCGATCACCCCGTTCGGGATCTACCTCTCCTACGTGTTCGCGCGGGGCTCGGTGCCGCAGGAACTCCTCGAGGCGGCTCGGGTGGACGGGTCGAACGAGGGGCGCACCTTCGTCTCGATCGGCCTGCCGCTCTTGTTCCCCGGTCTCGTGACCGTGTTCCTGTTGCAGTTCATCGGTGCCTGGAACAACTTCCTGCTGCCGTACATCATGCAGTCGAAGTCGGAGCTGTCGCCCATCACGGTCGCCATGTTCCTCATGCTCAACCGTGGCGGTAGCGAACCGGTGCTCTACTCGGTCGCCATCGCCGGGGCGCTCATCGCTGTCATCCCCGTGGTGATCTTCGTGCTCGTCCTCCAGCGGTTCTGGCGCCTCGACCTCATCTCGGGGAGCCTGAAGTAGCGATGACCATCCCACCGACGACGGAACGGAACCACATGTCCGACTCGAACCCGACCGCCCAGCGGTACCCGCTCACCGGGTACGGCGTGATCGTCCCCTCCGAACGCATCCCCGGTGCGTTCGCGTCCGGAGCCGACTACGCCGAACCGACCATCGTCGGCAACCTCGTCGTCGCCGACGGAGACGGGTGGACGCGCCATCCCGACTACGACACGAGCGTCCGACGCGGGTCGTTCGCCATCCTGTTCCCCGGCGACCTGTCGCTCGCCGACCCCGACTTCCCGGCGGAACGCGTCTCGGCGTACCTCGACGCCGTCATGCCGATCATCGGTTCGGTCTCGGAGCCCGGCGCGAAGATCGTGTTCGGGAGCGGGACGGCGCGCACCATCCCCGCCGGGGTGGACGTCGCGGCCGCCCGCGCGAGGTTCGCAGAAGTCGTCGTCGAGACACGCGACACGGCGGAGCGGAACGGACTGCAGATCGTCCTCGAACCATTGAACCGGGACGAGACGAACCTGCTCAACTCGCTCGAGGAGACGGTCGCCTTCCTCGACGAGTTCGGAATCGACCGCGTGCCCGTCGTCGCCGACCTCTTCCACATCATGCTGGAGGAGGAGCCGCTCGCCGTCGTCCAGGCCCTCGGTGCCCGCATCGGACACGCCCACATCGCCGATGCCGGACGACGGCCGCCCGGCCAGGGCGACTGGCCGCTCGCCGAGTTCATCACGGCCCTGCGCGACGGCGGCTACGACGGCCCCGTCACCGTCGAGTGCTTGTTCGAGGACTTCGAACCGGAGCTCGAAGCCGCCCTCGCGCACCTCCGCCAGCTCGCCTGAGCCGGCACGGACACCGACCCACCCCACGCACAGAACTGGAGCGAACCCCCGCATGTCCCGACCGCACCGCATCGCCATCGCCGGCGCCGGCATCATCTCGAAGCAGCACGGCATCGTCATCGACCAGCTTCGCGACGAGTTGGAACTCGTCGCCGTCGCCGACCCGGAGCTCGCGAAGGCGGAGGCCCTCGTCGCCGAGCGCGGCGGACGGGCGTTCACGACCCTCGCGGAGGCGCTGGCGCAGACCGACCCCGACATCGTCGTCGTCTGCACCCCCACCGGCCTGCACGCCGACCTCGCCATCGAGGCGCTCGAGGCCGGCAAGCACGTCATCATCGAGAAGCCGGCCGACGTAACCGTCTCGCGGACGGACGACATCATCGCCGCGCAGGAGCGCGCCGGTACCGTCGTGACCGTCATCTCCCAGCACCGCTTCGACCCCTCGACGGAGATCGTCCTCGCCGCCGCCGAACGCGGAGACCTCGGGCGCATCACCTCGGGCATCGCCTCGGTCGACTGGTGGCGCGGGCAGAGCTACTACGACTCCGGCGACTGGCGCGGCACCTGGGCGCTCGACGGCGGCGGCGCGCTCATGAACCAGGGCGTGCACACGGTCGACCTGCTGGTCGCCCTCCTCGGACGTCCCGTCGAGGTCTTCGGGTACACCGCGCTCCTCGCCCACGAGCGCATCGAGACCGAGGACGTCGCGGTCGGTGTCGTCCGCTTCGCATCCGGTGCGCTCGGCGTCATCCACGGCTCGACGGCCGTCTACCCGGGCCTCGTCGCGCGGCTGCAGGTCCACGGCGACCGCGGCTCCGCGGTCATCGAGAACGACCAGCTGACGTACTTCCACTCCACTCCCGCGGGAACGGAGCGCGCCGAGGCCTTCTTCGGCTCGCAGGGCAAGGACACGAACCAGGCGGCGCAGTTCGCCGACGAGACGCAGGCGGGCTCGAGCGTCGCCGGACAGATGTCGGACGCGCACCTGCACCAGTACCGGAACGTCCTCGCCGCGATCCGCGGGGAGGAGCCGCTCCGCGTGACGCTGGCCGAGAACCGCCAGGCGATCTCGATCATCACCGGTCTCTACGAGTCCGCACGCACGGGCCAACCGGTCCGCCTCGACGCCGTTGCGGCGGTGGCCCGATGAGCGCGCAGCGGACGAACCGGGTGGCGGCGAACCCCATCCCGTACTGGAGTGCGCGAGGCAAGACCCGCGAGGTGTTCGAGGAGGCCTTCGCCGACTTCCAGCGCATCGGGTTCACCGCGGTGAAGGCCGACATCCCCGAAGGCATGACCGCGGACGAGTACCGCACGTGGATCGGCGGCTACGGCCTCGCACCGTCGCTCAGCCTGTTCAGCAGCGCGTTCGACGAGACGATCGTCCTCGCCGAGGTCCTCGAGGCGGCGAAGGCGTTCGGGGCGGCCCAGGCCTCCCTCGGACTCGACCGGACGATGATCTCCTCGATGGCGATCCCGGCACGCATGGCCACGCCGGCGATCGGCGCCGACTTCTCCCAGGGGCGGCTCGACCTGGCCATCGAGAACGCCGGCCGGACCTGCGAGGTCCTGCTCGCCGAGGGGATCCGCCCCCTGCACCACTCGCACGTCGGTGGCGTCTTCGAGACCGAGCACGAGATCCGCAGTCTGCTCGACACCCTCGGACCGGACCTCATCGGGTTCGGGCCTGACACCGGACACCTCCGCTGGGCGGGAGCGGACCCGGTCGCGATGATCACCGATTACCGCGACCGCCTCGGCGGCATCCACATCAAGGACGTCTACGCCGATCACCTCGACGGCGCAGCGGACGGTGCGCTGAGCTACCACGAGACGTCGCAGACGAAGCGGCTGTGGGCGGAACCCGGGCTCGGTGTGCTCGACTTCGACGCGATCGTCGCGGCGATGCCCGCGGACTACGACGGCGACTACATGATCGAGGTCGACTTCCCGAGCGTCGAGAGCGTCTACGAGTCCCACCGCTTGTCGTACGAATGGGCCGGCCACGCACTCGATGTCGCGACCCGCTGACCAGACAGGCCTGAGCCCGTACGCAGAGGCCGCGGCAGTACGATGGCTCAGGTCGCCGAGGGCGGCGATCGAGAGGAGCGGGCCCCATGAGCACCTCTGACGCATCCGCGGAGACGATCGCTCCCGAGCCCGGAACGCCCGAACCCACAGCGGGGGCCGCGAAGACGAAACGTGCCGCGACGATCTACGACATCGCGCAGCTCGCCGGCGTCAACCCGTCGACCGTGTCGCGGGCGCTGAGCCGCCCTGGCCGCATCAACGAGAAGACGGCGCAGAAGATCCACGACGCCGCCAAACAGCTCAACTACGTGGCGAACCCCGCCGCCCGGGCGCTCCCCACCGGGCGCACCGGCACGCTCGGCCTCATCGTCGCCGACATCACGAACCCGATGTTCTTCGACGTCGTCCGCGGTGCGGAGCGTGAGGCCGCCGAGCGCAACTACACGCTCGTGCTCGCGGAGTTCAAGGAGTCGGCGGAGATGGAGCTGCTGACCGCCAGGCGGCTCATGCCGTCGGTCGACGGTCTCATCCTCGCGACCTCGAGGCTCCTGCCCGACGACGTGCGCGCGCTGGGCCAGGAGAAGCCCGTCGTCGTGATCAACCGTCAGGTCGACGACGTCGACAGCATCGTCGCCGACGTCGACCCGGGCCTCACCGCGGCGATCGACCACCTCGCGGAGCTCGGTCACCGGAGGCTCGCGTTCGTCTCCGGCCCCGGCCGGTCCTGGATGTCGCGGCATCGCTGGAGCCGGACGAGGGAGCTGTGCGCCGAACGCGGCATCGAGACGGTGCGAGTGCCGTCGACGCAGCCAGACATGGCCGCGGGCAGGGCGGCGGCCACGGCCGTGCTCGAGACGGGTGCCACCGCGGTCCTCGCGTACAACGACCTCCTGGCCATCGGCATCATGCTGGAGCTGCGCTCGCGTGGCGTCGAGATGCCCGCCCAACTGAGCCTCATCGGCTTCGACGACATCTTCGGTTCGGACTTCACGACACCGGCGCTCACCTCGATCCGCAGCCCGCACATCGCCTCCGGCTCCTACGCCGTGCAGACCCTCTTCGCGCACCTCGGGGGCACCGACGTCCCGACCATCACCGACCTCGCGACCACGCTCATCATGCGCGAGTCGACCGCCCCGCCGCCGGCCACGGACTGATCCCCGCCGCAGCCCAGCCCTTCGACAGGCTCAGGGACCGGATTGCCCGTCGCCCAGGGATCGACCGCGGGGTACGCTCGGTCCGATGATCGAGCTGAGCCCGCACCGGACGGAGTGGGCGGCGGCGTTCCGACACGAGGCGACACAGCTCTCGGACGTCCTCCATGGACGCGTCGACGCGATCGAGCACATCGGGAGCACCGCCGTCCCCGGTCTCGTCGCCAAGCCGATCATCGACCTCGCTGCGAGAGCGACGGCAGCCGTCGACCCGTTCGCCCTCGGACCACTCCTGGCCGGGCTCGGGTACGAGCCGAACGCCGCCGGACCGAGGACGCATGCCGTGTACGTCCGCTCGGACGGAGTCCATCGCACGCACATCCTCCACGTGTTCGACTCAGACGCGTGGGAGTACTGCAACCAGCGGCTGTTCCGGGACAAGCTGCTGCACGACGCATCCGCTCGGCGCCGCTACCAGGAGCTCAAGCTGGAGCTCGCCAGGACCGACGACGGCCGCGCCTACACGGCGGCGAAGTTGCCGCTCATCGAGGAGCTGCTGAACGAGGAACGCACAGCACGCGGCCTGCCGCCGACCGCGGCCTGGGACAAGTGACCACGCCGGCGCCCGCTCGCAGCGACTCAGGACGTCGACGCGACGAAGGCACGGATCGCCGAGGCGATCGCTCGTGGTGCCGTGTGCTGCACGACGTGCCGGTGGCCGGGCACGACCGCCATCCAACCGTGTGACGCCCGATCACGAAGCAACCGACTCCATCCCGTACCGGCGATCGGGTCGTTCCCGCCGCGGACGACGAGCACGGGAGCGGTGACCTCGACGATGCGGTCCTCGATGGGGAAGTCGACCATCCGTCGCACCTGCCGCAGGAACCACGACGGCCCTGCGCGGAGATAGTCGACGAAGACCCGTCGGTTCACGCTCATGGTCTCACCGACCGTGTCCCACGCGAGTGCCAGCGCCTGCGCCACCATCGACCGATGATCGCGGTCCGTCACCGGACCGATGATGACGACGGCACGCGCCAGATCGGGACGCTGAGCGGCCAGTTCGACGACCCACTGCGCGCCCATGGAATGACCGACGAGGACGAACGGCGCGGTCCCGAGCGTGTCCAGCGCGTGCCCGAGTGCCGTCGCCATCTCTCCGACCTCGACCGTGCGGACGGGCCTCGCCTGACCACCGAACCCGGGGAGGTCGACGGAGACGGTGTCACTGTCGCGGGCGAGGTCGTCGTGCAGCCGGGCGAAGTACCGGTGCGAGGTGCCGACACCGTGGACGAGGACGAAGCGGGCCGCGCCGGGGTCGCGATCGGCGGTCGTGGAGATGATCCGGAAGGAGAGGTCGTCGAGCACGAGCTGCGCGTCGCGTCGCGTCGCCCCTACTGCCATGGGGAACCGCAGTGTCGTCCAGTCGTCATCCGGACACCGTACCGGGTGCCCGCGCCGGACAGGCCTCGTTGGTGGGAGCACTCAGCTTCGGGGTGCCGCCCTTCGACAGGCTCAGGGACCGGGGATGCCGCTCAGGGACCGGGATGCCGCTCAGGGACCGGGGACGCCCCTCCGAGACCGGGATTCCGCTCAGCGGGCGCTCGACGCGAGGGTGACACTCGGGTACTCGCCGAAGCGGCTCGTGTACGACGCCGCGAACCGCCCGAGGTGGGTGAACCCCCACCGTCTGGCGACCTCGGCGACCGTGGCCAGGCCCGGTTCCGCATCCCGCAGTTCCTGTCGCACGCGATCCAGGCGGATCGAGCGCAGGTAGTCCGTGGCGGTGACGTCGTACTCACGGCGGAACGCCGCCTGCAGGCTGCGCAGGCTGAGCCCGGCGGCCTCCGCGATCTCCGCGGTCGCGATGGGTCGGTGGGCGTTCGCGACCATGAACTCGACGGCGGCGCGGGCTTTGCTGCTCGGAGGAACCGCCAGATCGGTCCGTGACTGCAGAGCGAGATGTGGGAAGACCTCGAGCAACGTGACGGCGGCCGCTCGGTTGGCCTCGGCGCGCAGCACCGCGGAACTCCCGTCGTCGTAGATCACGCGCGCGACGGTCGCCACCGTCTCGGTCCAACGCCGCAGGGCGTCGCCCGACGGGCGGAACGTCGTGTCGAACCGGATCGGACCCACCGCCCCCTCGGTGTCCGCCGCGACGCCTTCCAAGTACGCTCCGCCGAAGTGCATCATGTTGAGCCGATAGTCGATGAGATCGAACTGCGCGGGCCGGTCATTCGCGAACATCGAGGGCACGCCAGGGTGGAGCTTCATCGGCGAGCCGAGCAGGTCCATCACGCCCTCGCCACGCGTGAGCCAGGTCACCACGTACTCGCCCTGGGTGAAGGAAGCGCCCGTGATCCGGCCCTCGACCTGCGATGCGCGCAGCGCGAGGTCGGCGTCGCCGATGGACGTGAAGCGGTATCCGAAGTCCGTGGCCGTCGGCTCGACGGTGATCCCGCCGATCTGGTACGCCTCGCGGTACAGCTCGCGCGCGTCGTCGACGTCGCCGCCCGCGGCCTCGAATCGCTCCGCGGGCCCAGCATTCACGCTCATCCTGCCCAGAATCTCACGAGTCCGTGGTAGCTCCATCTTTGGAGGATCGGCGTTCGTTTATCGGATAGGGCCGGGTCTCCGGCGAGCGCCAAGCATCACCCGATGTACGAGGTGTCGGACCGGGCCTCCCCTGCCACGACGGCCGTCAGGTCGACCTCGCGGCCGTCGAGCCGGAAGGTGAACCGACCGGTCTGCTCGACCGTGGGGGTCTCCGTGAGGTACTGCCGGAGTTCGGCTCGCTCGCTCTCGTGCAGCCACACCACCGGATCGGAGGTCGACTTGAACTCGAGGATGGCCGCCACGTCCTGGAGCATGCGTCGCTCGTCCGGGTCGAGGAGGTTGCGGGCGCTGCGGAAGTAGACGGCGTCGGGGTCGACCTCGTAGACGTCCTTCAGCCAGACGCGGTTGACGGAGTCGACGATCGAGTTCCATGCGCCGACGCCCGACGGGTCGCCGACCCGTTCGGCGTTGTCCCAGAACGGACCGACATCCGGCCCCACGCGCGCGCCGTCGAACACCCCGATGGACGGGATCATCGGGACGCCGCAGCCGAGCAGGTACACGTCGTCGCCGACGGTCTCCCTGATGAACGAGATCGCGTCCCGGTAGGCGGTCTCGCGGTGGACGTCCTGATGCCGCCGACCGGCGACGGCCCCCGCGTACATGAAGTCGAGCTTGAGGTAGCTGAAGCCCCACCCGGTGACGCGCTCGAAGACCTCGCGGAGGTGGTCCTGCACCTCCCGCTGCGTGGTGTCGAGCGAGTAGTAGTGGGAGTTCCAGTTGTAGCCGGTCGCCAGCGGGCGGCCGGCGTCGTCCTGCACGAGGAGGTCGGGGCGCTCCCGCGCGATCGTGGAATCGGGAAGCGCGATCATGGGGGCGAGCCAGAGCCCCGGGCGGAACCCGGCTTCGGCGATGCGACCGGCGGTCGCCTGCATGCCGGACGGGAAGTCCGGACCGGCCGTCCAGTCGCCCACGATCGGCTCCCAGCCGTCGTCGAGCTGGAACACGTCGAAGGGGTATCCGGTGAGGTCGGCCACGGTGCGGGCGACCAGCTCCTCGTCGATGCCCTCGTAGTAGGAGTACCAACTGCTCCAGACTCGGCCGGCGCGCTGCGAGCGCCGGCCGAGTCGTTCTGACAGGATCGCCGCATAGTCGGCGAAGGCCTGCTGCTCCGGCCCGAACGTGACGAACCACTCGGCTTCGTCGGTCTCGCTCCGCGCCCAGATCGTGTTGCGGTCGGCACCGACCCTGGGGCTACCGAGCCCGAGGGTCCCGATGAGCAGCACGGTGCCGTCCGGTCCAGCGATGGCTCCGACACCGCTGCCGGAGTGGAGGTGCGGGGTCTCGTTGACCGCATCGTCGGCGGTGAGGAGCCGGTCGGGGTTGTTCTTGATGCCGATGGTCTCGCCGTCCGTGGTGGTCCAGCCGCTCGGGCTCCACGAGTTCCAGCCGTGCCGGTAGAACCCGGTGTCGCCGAAGGGGTGGAGGATCGCGACCGGACCGGCGGGCACGACGAAGCCGGTGCTCGTGGCGGTCGGTTCGCCGGCGAGGTTCGCGGGGACGCGGAGGTCACCGAAGGTGAAGGTGTGCAGCATGGCCGGCTTTCTGTCTGGATGGGCGCTCTCGGGATCGACGCGGGATTCCCTCCTGCCACCGCGGGGCTGCCGCGGGTAGAGTCGAGGAGGCGG
>Ga0157369_10008885_pt1 | contig 11510 bp, 9 predicted proteins | sample C25metaG_FD_113461 | JGI IMG/M metagenome (GOLD analysis project Ga0157369, IMG submission 113461) | Corn rhizosphere microbial communities from Kellogg Biological Station, Michigan, USA - C2-5 metaG | ecosystem: Host-associated > Plants > Roots > Rhizosphere > Soil | place: USA: Michigan... | reverse complement strand
AGCTCGCGTCCGGCCGGATCGAAGCACGATACCCGGAAGCCGCCGGGGAACGCGCTCCACACGTTGCCCTCGTTGTCGACGGCGAGCCCGTCAGGCTTCCCGCCGTCGGTACCGGTGGCGAACAGGCGGGGGTGCGCGATCAGGCCGGTGTCGAGGTCGTGGTCCCAGGCGGTGATGTGGCCGGGCCCGGTGTCGGTCGTGTACATCGTCGCGGCGTCCGGGCTCCAACCGATCCCGTTGGCGATGGTGATCCCGTCGAGCACGCGGTGCACCGTACCGTCGAGGTCGACGCGCCAGAAGCTGCCCGCTCCCGGTGTCCAGTCGTAGGCCATGCTGCCGACCCACAGCCGGCCGGCGGGATCGGTGACGACCTCGTTGAGGCGCACCGGGCAGCGCGGCGACCAGGGTTCCACGACGCGGCGGGGCGCCGTGCGCGCCCCGACCGCCCACTCGGCCAACGCTCCCGCGACGGCGACGACCCAACGGTCCACTGTGGACGCATCGAGCAGGATCGCTCCCGCGAGCGGGGCCGCCACGTTACGGCTCCGGGCGGTCCAGCCGTCCGCGCAGAAATGCGCTTCGTGCAGCGTGCCGCCGTCGATGTCGACCCAGTGCAGCCGACCGGTGTCGCCGTCCCACCGCGGGCATTCCCCCAGAACGGAGGTCGGCCCGAACCAACTCACCCGGCTCGCCTCACCTCTGCGACGCCGGTGATCGGAAGCTGGATGATGGTGTGGGAGCAGGCGGGCAGGGTGACGACGGGTGACGCCGCCAGGTCGCTCTCGCGGGTCACCGGCGCCACCGCGTCGGGTTCCGCGAGGGTGTTGGCGGACAGCGGCGAGTCACCGGACAGGGTGATGACCCGGGCGGGGCCGGTCGACCGGGCGCCCGGCGTCGCCAGTTCGACGGTCAGGTCCTGCTCCCGGTCCCGGTTGACCATGGAGATCCATACGGTGTGGCCGGAATCGTCGCGGGTGGCGCTGACGTCCAGTGCCGGTACGCTCACCGGATCGCCGTTCCAGGCCTGCGCGGAGACCCGCGGGCCGCTGACCACCGCGGGTACGGCGACCGGGCCGCTGTGGTGCCGGTGCATCCACAGTGGCCAGTACACGGTCTCGCGCACCACGGCGTCGTCGGTCACCAGCAACGCGCCGACGACGTTGATGGTCTGGGCGAAGTTCGCCAGGCCCACCGTGTCGCACTGGCGCTGCAGCACGTTGAGGAACGCGGCGACCACGGCGGCGTCGACCATCCGGTACTGGCTGTCGCTCGGACGCCACCGTGGACTCATCTCCTTGCGCGTGATGTCGGCGCAGTTCCACTCGGTGAAGGCGAGCATCGGCCGGTGCGCGGAGCGCCGTTCCCGGGCGACGAGGTCGATCAGCCCGCGCAGCGCCCGGATCGCGTCCTCCTCGGCGTCGGTGACGGCGATGAGCCGGTCGTAGTCCCCGTCCGGTTGGGTGGGGTCGAAGCGCCAGTACGTGTGGACGGTCAGGTAGTCCAGGTCGTCCCACGCCTCGCGCAGCAGCGGCAGGTTCCAGTCGACGGCGAGGTCCGGGCGCCACGCACCGACGGCGAGCACGGCGACCCGCGGGTCGAGCTTGTGCAGGGCACGCGCCCACTCCCGGCAGCGGCGGGCGTTCTCCTCGGCCGTGACGCGGCCGATCTCCCACTCGCCCCAGTCCTCGTTGCCGATCTGCCAGTACCGCACGTCGAACGGCTCCGGGTACCCGTGGCTGCGGCGCAGGTTCGCCCAGTGCGAGTCGGTGCGCGCGTTGGCGTACTCCAGCCACGCCAACGCCTCGCGCATCGTTCCGGTACCGGTGGTCAGGTTGATCTGCGGTTCGGCGCCCACCGCGCGGCAGAACCGTACGAACTCGGCGGTGCCGAAGCCGTTGTCCACGTCGTAGCCGAAGTGCCAGTCCATCGTGCGGCTGCGTTGCTCCGCCGGTCCGACACCGTAGGTCCACTCGTAGCTGGTACCGGTGCAGCCGCCCGGCCAGCGCACCACCGGTGGGGCGAGTTCGCGCACCGCGTCCACGACATTGGCGCGCAGCCCGTTGTCGTCGGCGTCGGGGTGCCCCGGCTGGTACAACGCGCCGTCGGCGACCCAACGCCGCCGGGAGAGGAACTGCCCGTAGATTTCCGGCCGTACCCGTCCGATCACCCGGTCGAGGTCGACCTGTACCCGCGCGTCGCTCACTTCAGCAACTTCTGCGCGTCGGCGAAGAACGCGGCGGTGGCCTGGTCGATGGTCGCCTTGCCGTACCCGACGCTCTGGTTGGCGTTGACCAACGACGTTCCCAGCAGGTTGCTGGCGCCCGGCGGGTACGCCTGCAGCGGGGCGACGTCGGTCGCGACGATCTGCTTGTAGTTGTTGAAGACGATCTTGTCGGTGCCCTGCAGGCTCGACTCGATCGCGTCGCGCATGTTCGCCTGGATCGGTACGCCGCGGGCCATTCCCATCGTCTTGCCGGCGTCCACGTCGTTCGCGAGGAACTTCAGCAGCGCCACCGCGGCATCGACGTTGCGGCTCTTGGCGGAGATCGCGAACCAGCCGGCCGGGATGATGTTGGTGCCCGGCTTGCTGTTGGCGCTGGGGGAGGGCGCCGGGAGCAGGTCCAGCGGCTCCTTGTTGAGGCTCTGCATCGCCGACAGGCCCCGGGAGGTGGCGGTGACGGTGTAGGCGCACTTGCCGAGCGTCAACGGGTCGGTGTCGAAGCCCTTGTTCGCCGCGGTCAGCGCCATCGGTACGCACGACTTGTCCTTGCGCAGCCCGTCCCACACGCCCAGCCACTTCGTGAAGTCGTCCTGGGTGAAGGCGAGCTTGCCGTCGTCGCCGAACAGTGGCTTGTTCAGCCCCCGCATGAAGGACTCCAGCAGGATCGGGGAGCCGCCGAGGTCCGACGAGCCGAACAGCTTGCCGCCGGAGGCCGACGCGACCTGCTGCATGGTGGTGTGGAAGTCGTCGAACGTCCAACTGGCCGGTGGCACCGACAGGTGGTACGTGTCCAGGCGGGCCTTGTCGTAGACGACGGCCGGCTGGGTCGCCGCGCCGACGAGTGCGTAGTAGTAGTGCCCGTCGAGCTTGGAAGTGGTGGCGACGTAGGAGGGAATGTTGCCCAGACCGAGGTCGGCCGCGTGGTCGTCGAGTTGGCGCACCACGCCGCGCCGGGAGTACTCCATCAGGTAGGGCAGGTGGATCTGGAAGATGTCCGGCGCGTTGCCGCCCGCGAGCCGGGTGGCCAGCTTGTCGTAGTAGCCGTTGAGCCCGGAGTACTGCGACTGCACCGTGACTTTCGAGTTCTGCTTCTCGAACAGGCTGATGGCGGCGAGCAGCTTGGTGTTCTGGTCGCCCTCACCCCAGAACGTCATCTGCAGCGTGCTGCTGCCCGAACCGGAGGACCCGCCCCGGCGGCCCGAGCATCCGGCCAGCGCCGCCGCGCCCGCCGCCGCCCCAGCGGCCTTGAGGACGGACCGGCGGCTTAACATGCTGGACGATCCCTGAACCTCGACCATCCGAGGCCTCCTTGGATGTTGTTGCCAGGTAGTGTTAACTTCTGCCCGAAGTTAAATCGCGGAGGTACCTGTGTCAAGACCGACTGAGCAGATCCGGTCCCGCCAGGCGCGCACCGTCGGCCCGGACGCCATGGCAGCGCCGCCCGCGGTGCGCTCCGCGCAGCCGGCCGGCCTGCGCCAGCAGAACCTCTCGGCGATCATGCGCGCGGTCATGGCGCACGGACCGGTCGCGCGGGTCGACCTCGCGGCCATCACCGGGATGGCGACCGGAACCATCACCAAGCTCACCGCCGAGCTCGCCGAGGCCGGCCTGCTGCGGGAGCAGGACACGGTCGCCAACACCCACCCCGGCCGCCCCCGGGTACCGGTGACCATCGACGAGCGCACCCACCGCGTGGTCGGCATCCACATCGGGCTCGTGCGCACCAACCTCGGCCTGGTCGACCTGACCGGACGGCTGGTGGCTCAGCTGACGCTGCCGCACCGCCGCCGCGGCTTCGGGGCCGTCGTCGCTCAGGCCGTCGACGGTGTCCACCAGCTCGTCGAGGGGCACACCGACGCGGTCATCGGCGTGGGCGCGAGCATCGGCGGCTGGGTCGACGCGCAGGGCCGGGTGCGCGAGCACCCCGTGCTCGGCTGGCGCGACGTGCCGCTGCGCGACGCGCTGTACGACGCGCTGTCGCTGCCCACGAGCGTGGACTCGAGCTTCCGCGCGCTGGTACTCGCCGAACGGTGGCTGGGGGCCGCCTCGGGCCTGCGGCATCTGGTGCACCTGTTCGTCGGCAACGTGGTCGGCGCCGGCCTGCTGCTGGACGGCAACGTCTACCGGGGCGCGGCCTCGGCCGCGGGCGCGCTGGACCACCTTCCCGTCGACGGACGGGCCGAGCAGCCCTGCCAGTGCGGGCGGTACGACTGCCTGCACGTGGTCGCCGGCGACCTCGCGGTGCTCAGCGTGGCGCGCGCCGAGGGGCTGGTGCCGGCGCGCGGTACGGTCGACCACCTGATCGCCGCCGCCAGAGGTGGCGACAAGCGCGCACACCAGCTGCTCGCCCGGCGCGCGCGCCAGGTCGGTACGGCCGCCGGTACCCTCATCGAGGTGCTCGATCCGCAAATGATCGTCATCGGCGGGGGAGTCGTCGACGCCCCGGAGTATCTGGAGTTCGTGCGCGAGGGCTGCCGCAGGTACCTCGCCGACAAACGGCCCGTCGACGTGGACTCGCTCGTACAGGCCAGTTCGTTCGGTACCCACGACATCTCGGTCTCGTCGGCCGCGGTCCTGCTGGACGAGGTGTACCGGGACCCGGCCGGGTACGTGCCCGCGCTGCGGGATCTGAGATACGGCTGAGGGGTACCTCCATGTCCAACACCGTCACCGGCGCGGCCATCGTCACCGGCGCGGCCGGCGGAATCGGCTCCGCCGTCATGCACGCCTTCCTGTCCCGCGGGATCCCCGTCGTCGCCGTCGACCGCGAGCCCGGCGAGTCATCGGGCGGTGATTGGGTCACCGGCGACGCCGGTGAGCCCGAGGTGGTCGAGCAGGCGATCGCCGCCGCCGCGGCGTTCGGCGGCCCACGTTTCCTGGTTACCGCCACCTTCACCGACCACCGCGGCGCCCTGCTGGATCTCGCCGCCCCGGACGTCACCGGCGTCATCGACCGGCAGATCCGTCAGGCGTGGCTGTGGAGCACCCGCGTGGTGGCGGCGACACCGGACCCCGCGAGCACGGCGATCGTGCACATTTCCAGCGTGCACGCCGTGGCCGCGATACAGGGGTGTGCGCCGTACGCGATGGCCAAGGCGGCCCTGGAGGCGCTGACCCGCGCGATGGCGGTGGAGTGGGGGCCGCTGGGCGTGCGCTGCAACGCCGTCGCTCCCGGCTTCGTCCCGGTGGCCCGCAACGCGCACCGCTGGGCGGCGGGCGCGACCGATGCCGCGAGCATCGCCGAGCACCTTCCGCTGCGGCGTGTGGTCACCGCGCGCGACGTCGCCGAGTGTGCGTACTTCCTCGCCGGGCCGGGTGCCGGCGGCATCACCGGGGTGAGCATCCCGGTCGACGCCGGGATGCTCGCGGCCCTCCCGCACTGGGCCTGAGTGCCCGGGCAACCGTTGACAGCCCCCCGCGTCGCAATTAGCTTCGAACGGAAGGTAAATCTCCCCGACTGCGGAGAGGACGCATCCCGATGGCCACCGCCCTCGCGAAACCGGCGTCGGCGACCACGCCGCGCCAAAAGCGGCGCAGGGCCAGACAGAACCTGTGGGCGTTGCTGTTCCTCAGCCCCTGGATCGTCGGCTTCCTGGTCTTCACCGCCGGCCCCATGCTCGCCTCGCTGGACCTGTCCTTCACCGACTACGACGCGCTCAGCACGCCGCACTGGATCGGCCTGGACAACTACCGGCGCATGTTCACCGACGACCCGACATTCATCAAGTCGCTGGTCGTCACCGGCGTCTACGTCGGCGTCGGCGTGCCACTCGAACTGGCGGTCGCCCTGGCCGTCGCGGTCGCGCTCAACCGCGGCCTGCGCGGCCTCGGCTTCTACCGGTCGGTGCTGTACCTGCCGTCCCTGTTCGGCGGCAGCGTCGCCGTCGCCGTGCTGTGGCGGCGCATCTTCAGCGCCGACGGTCTGGTCAACGACCTGCTGAGCCTCGTCGGCCTGCACGGCCCCGCCTGGATCTCCGACCCCTCCTACGCCCTGGGTACCCTCATCGTTCTCGAGGCCTGGCAGTTCGGCGCGCCCATGGTGATTTTCCTGGCGGGCCTGCGCCAGATCCCCACCGAGTTCTACGACGCCGCCGCCGTCGACGGTGCCGGGGCCTGGCAACGCTTCCGCCGCGTCACCCTGCCGCTGTTGAGCCCGGTCATCTTCTTCAACCTCGTCCTGCAGGTCATCCGCGGCTTCCAGGCGTTCGCACCGGCCTTCATCGTCAGCAGCGGCACGGGCGGACCGCTGGACTCCACGATGTTCTACTCGCTGTACCTCTACCGGGAAGGCTTCATGAACTTCCACATGGGCTACGCCGCCGCGCTGGCGTGGTTCCTGCTGCTGATCGCCGCCGTACTGACCGCGGTCAACTTCCTGCTCAGCCGGTTCTGGGTGCACTATGGCGACTGACCTCCAGGCGCCGCCCAGCGCGCCGGCAGCCACCATCGCCACGCCCCGGCGCGGGCGCACGCGCCGCCGACTGCTGACCCACGCCGGCATCATCGCCGTGGCCATCGTCCTGCTCTACCCGCTCATCTGGATGGTTTTCAGCTCGGTCAAGCCCACCACCGAGATCTTCTCCGAACCCGGGCTGCTGCCACACACCTGGCAGTGGAGCAACTACACCACCGGCTGGCACGGCGTCGGTGTCCCGTTCAGCATCTTCTTCGAGAACTCGCTGTACATCTCCGCCGTCGCCGTCATCGGCAACGTGGTCTCCTGCAGCCTGGCCGCCTACGCCTTCGCCCGCCTGGACTTCAGCTTCAAGCGCACCGCGTTCGCCATCATGCTGGTGACTCTCATGCTGCCCAGCCACGTCACGCTGATCCCGCAGTACATCATGTTCAACCACATCGGCTGGGTGAACTCGTTCTACCCGCTGACCATCCCGCACTTCTTCGCCGTCGACGCCTTCTTCATCTTCCTGATGGTGCAGTTCATCCGGGGCCTGCCCCGGGACCTCGACGACGCCGCGCGGTTGGACGGCTGCGGGCCGCTGCGCATCTTCTGGCACATCGTCCTGCCGCTGCTGCGCCCCGCGCTCGTCACCACCGTCATCCTCACCTTCATCTGGACCTACAACGACTTCTTCAAGCAACTCATCTACCTCGACGACCCGAACATGTTCACCGTTCCGCTCGGGCTGCGGATGTTCCTCGACGCCACCGAGGAGTCGTCCTGGGGACCCATGCTCGCCATGAGCACCGTCGCCCTCGTCCCGGCCATGGTGTTGTTCGCGACCTTCCAACGCCAGATCGTCGACGGCATCGCCACCACCGGACTGAGAGGGTGAGTACCATCCCGCGTCGACCCAATGTGCTCGTCGTCATGAGCGACGAGCAGAGCTGGAACACCCTGGGCGCCAACGGCAACGCCGCCGCCCACACCCCACACCTCGACGCGCTGGCCGCCGAGGCCACCAGCTTCGACCGTTGCTACACACCGTTCCCGCTGTGCTGCCCGTCGCGGGCCAGCCTGTGGACCGGCCGCATGCCGCGCCACCACGGCGTGCTGGGCAACTGGCGGCCCATCGTCCCGGACCTGCGCGACACCGGTGTGGCCCAGGCCTTCCGCAAGGACGGGTACCACACCATCTACAGTGGCAAGTGGCACGTGCCCGGTACGACACCCGAGCGCATGGGCTGGGTCGACCGCAGCGCGATCCCCGCCGTACTGGGCGGTCAGGACCGTGGACGCTACATCCCCGACTACCGCGACTACGCCGCGGCACGCGGGTACCGGCTCGACCCACGGCACATCGAGAACCTCACCGCCGAGGACATCGCGCACACCACCGGCCCCGGCGCCGTACCGTACGCCACCGCCAGCATCTCCGACGACGACTTCCTGGAGACCTGGCAGACCGGCGAGTTCCTGCGCGCACTGGACCGCCGACCCGGCGACAGCCCGTGGCTCGCGGCGTGCAGCTTCAACGCGCCACACTTCCCGATGGTCGTCCCCGCGCCCTACGACCGCATCATCGACCGGTCCCGGGTACGGCTGCCCGACAGCCTCGCCGCGGGCGCCGGTACCCGACCCCGCGAGGTACGCGAGTCCCACTACGCCACCGACTTCGCCCACCTGACGACGGAGCAGTGGACCGAGGTCACCGCCCACTACCTCGGCCTGTGCGCCCTGGTGGACACCCAGTTCGGCCGGATCGTCGAGTACCTGCGCGCCGCGGGGGAGTGGGACAACACCATCGTCGTGTTCACCACCGACCACGGCGACATGATGGGCGCGCACGGACTGATGGAGAAGGGACACCTGCTGCACTACGAAGAGGCCCTGCGGGTACCGCTGCTGATCCGCCACCCCGGACGGCCGGCCGCCCGCAACACCAACCTCACCTCCGTCTGCGACATCGCGCGTACGCTCGCCACGCTCGCCGGCGTGCCGTGGGACGAACCCGACGACGGGCGTTGCTTCGCGCACGCCGTCGGCGCCACCGGGGCCGCCCCCACACGGGAGTACGTCAGCGCGGAGACGACCCTGGCCGACGGTCAGGCCGGCGGCCACGGCGATCCGTTCTACGCGGAGCACTGGTCATATCCCCGCGACAGCCTCAACGCGTCCATCCGCACCGCACGGGCGCGCTACGTCTTCCGCTCGCACGACGAGGACGAACTGTTCGACCTGACGACCGACCCCAGCGAGGTCACCAACCTCGCCGACCGGCCCGATCGCCAGGCGGAGCGCCAACTTCTGCGCGACCTGCTCGCCGGCGAGCTCGCCGACGCCTTTCCCAGCATGGCCGAACGCCTGCGCCACCCCGCGGGTCACGCGGGATGAGCGAGACCATCCAGGAGTTGCGGACCTGGCGCGCCCGGGTCAGCGCCCGCTCCACGTTTCTGTTCTTCGAAATGGTCACCACGGCCGGACGCACCGGGACGGGCGAGGCCACGATGTCCGGCGACGACCCCGGCGCGGTCGCCGCCGCCACCCGGCTGTTCGACGGGCTGCTGGCCGGTCGACCCCTCGACGACATCCCGCAGGCCGTCGACCAACTCGTCGGTACCCCCGGCACGCGCGGCTCCCTCGTGACCGCGACCGCGGTGTCCGCCCTCGAACAGTGCGGCTGGGACCTTCGCGGCCAGGCGCGGGGACTGCCGGTACACGAACTGCTCGGCGGGGCCCGGCGCGACGCCGTCCGGCTGTACGCGAACATCAACCGTGGTACCGCCGACCGCAGCCCCGAGGGCTTCGCGGCCGCGGCGGCGGGGGCCGTCGCGGCCGGCTTCGACGCCGTCAAGTGCGCGCCCTTCGACGGCGTGGCGCCCCGGCACGACGTCACCGACCCGCTCGTGCGCGCCGGACTGGAGCGCGTGCGGGCGGTGCGCGCCGCCGCTCCGCGCGCCCTGTTCATGGTGGACTGCCACGGCCGGCTCGGTGCCGATACCGCGCGGCGCATCATTCCGGTACTGGGCGAGCTGGACATCTTCTGGTTGGAGGAGCCGCTGGCCACCAACCCGCACACCCGGTCGATGACCGGCCGGCAACCGAAGCGCGCCGGCGACCCGGACCTGGCCTGGCTGAACGGCTGCGGCATCCCCATCGCCGGCGGCGAGTTCGAGTACGGCATCGACGGCTTCGACGCGCTGCTGCGTCGGGTACCGCTGTCGTTCGTGATGCCCGACGTCAAGCACTGCGGCGGAGTCTGGACGACGACCGCTCTGGGCACGGTGGCGGCCAGCCGCGGAGTCGGCTTCGCGCCGCACAACCCCAGCGGGCCGGTCAGCACGGTCGCCTCGATGCACGTGTGCGCGGCCGTGCCGCGGCTGGAGATGCTGGAGTACCAGTGGGGCGAGGTCGACGGCCGGGAGCTGCTCGTGACGCCGGCCGAGCCACGCGAGCGTGGCGTCCTCACGCGCACGGACGCGCCGGGCCTTGGTGTGGCGCTCAACCACGATGCGCTGCGGGACCTGCTGATCCCGATAGGCTGAAGCGGGTGGACGTGGTGACGGCCGGCGAGGCCATGGGCCTGCTGCTGGCCGAGTCGGGAACGCCGCTGCGGCGGGCGGACCGGTTCGTGCGCAGCGTGGCCGGCTCGGAGAGCAACGTCGCGGTAGGGCTGGCCCGGTTGGGTCACCGCGTGGCGTTCTGCGGGCGTGTCGGCACCGATGCCGTGGGCGGCTGGGTGCGCGACACCCTGCGGGCCGAGGGCGTCGACGTGCGCGCCCTGCGCGAGGACTCGGACCGTCCGACCGGGCTGCTGCTGCGCGACAGTCCCGCCGGTGGTCGCACCGTCTCCGTCTCGTACCACCGAACGGGGAGCGCCGCCTCCGCACTGTCCACAAGGGACGTCGACGAGGAGCTCGTCGCCTCGGCCCGGGTCGTGTTCGTCTCCGGCATCACGGCGATGCTCTCGCCCTCGGCCGAGGACTTCGTCGACCACCTGGTGGCCGTCGCCGCCCGGGCCGGCGCACACGTCGCCTACGACCCGAACGTGCGGCTCCGCCTCGCCGGGGTGGAGCGGTGGCGGCGGACGTACGCGCGGTTCGCCGGCCGCGTGGACACCCTGCTCGTCAGCGACGAGGAACTCGACCTGCTCGACCTGCCCGACGATCCCGCGGCCCTGGTGCTGGGCCGGACCACCACGGTCGTGGTGACCCACGGCGCGGGCGGAGCGACGGCCGCCACGGCCGGCGGCACCACACGGATTGATGCGCGCCGCGTCGTCGTGGCCGACCCGGTCGGTGCCGGCGACGCGTTCACCGCGGGCTGGCTGTCCGCGTGGCTGCGCGGGCTGCCGCCGGCCGACGCGCTGCGCGAGGCGGCCGCCGTCGCGTCGCTCGTGGTCAGCGTGCCCACCGACATCGCGGGCCTGCCCACCGCCCGCGAACGCGACCAGATTCTGCTCTCAGGAGGCGACGTTGACCGGTAACCCAGTTCTCGAGGCGTTGGAGCGCCACCGGGTCGTCGCGGTCGTGCGCCAGAAGGACGCCGGCAGCGCGCTCGCACACGCCCGTACCGTGCTCGACGCCGGCCTGCGCGTCATCGAGATCTCCCTGACCACACCCGGGGCGTGGGAGGCCATCGGGGAACTCGCGCAGGTGTGCGCCGGCCTCGACGACGTGACGATGGGCGTGGGTACCGTACACACGCCCGAGGAGGTCGACCGTGCGGCGGACCTCGGCGCCGCGTTCGTCATCTCCCCGACGTTGAGCCGGCCCGTCATCGCCGCGGCGCGGGAGCGGGGGATCGCGACGATCCCCGGCTGTCTCACGCCGACGGAGATGTGGCAGGCGACCCAGTGGGGAGCGGATGCCGTGAAGATCTTCCCCGCTT
>Ga0157369_10008884_pt1 | contig 11510 bp, 10 predicted proteins | sample C25metaG_FD_113461 | JGI IMG/M metagenome (GOLD analysis project Ga0157369, IMG submission 113461) | Corn rhizosphere microbial communities from Kellogg Biological Station, Michigan, USA - C2-5 metaG | ecosystem: Host-associated > Plants > Roots > Rhizosphere > Soil | place: USA: Michigan... | reverse complement strand
CCTGCATCGACCAGCACCGATCCTTCGGCGTGCTTCGTGAACCGGCGCGCGATGCGGATCGGGCGCAGCTCGTCCGCGCGGCGTCCTCCCGCGCGCTGCGGCATGGGTGGCGTGGTTTCGATGTGCGGGCCTCGTCTCGACAGCCCGTCATTATAGTGCGGGGCTATCGCTCGCATGATCGCGCACGCTCGCCGCGTCGATCGTCACCGGCCGCGGCCGCCATCCGGTGGCGCGCGTGAGCGACGCCGTGTCCACCTCGAGCGACGCGGTCAGTCGCGCGACTGCCTCGCCGCATCCGGACAGCGCGCCCGCGGCGCGCAGCGCGGACACTGGAACAGGCACCAGTCGCGGCGCCACGCCGAGCGCGGCCGCGATCGCGCGCACCAGCGCCGGCGTGGAGATGCTGTCCGCGTCGGCAACGAAATGCGTTCCCGGCGTGGCCGCCGGCGCGTCGATGATCGCATCGAGCGCATCCATCAGGTGGTCGAGGGCGACGAGCGAGCGCCGGTTGTCGATCGACCCCAGCGGCAGCAACCGGCGAGCGGCAACCGCGTCGACGAGCCGGCGAAAGTTTCCGCGCGCGCCCGGGCCGTACACGAGCGGCAGCCGCAGGTTCGTCACGACCATCGACGTGCCGCTCGCCACGCGCGCGAGCGCGAGCTCGGCGGCGAGCTTGCTGCGCGCATAGGCATCGCGCGGAGCAGGCGTGTCCTGCGGCGTGAACGCGCGTCCGGGCGGCGTCGTGTCGCCGTTCACCTTGACCGTGCTCGCGAACACGAACCGGCGCACACCGGCGGCGACCGCGGCCCGCGCGACGCGCTCGGTCACGTCGACGTTCGCGAGCCCGTACGCCGCATCGGCGTCGCGCGCCGCATCCTTCATCACATGCGCGCGACCGGCGAGGTGGATCACCGCGAACGCGCCGTCGAATGCATCGGCGAGCGCATCGGCACCTGCACGCGCAAGATCGATCGCCACCACATCGGCGCCGGCATGGCCGGCGCGCGCCGTCCGGACGAGACGACGCAACGGCAGGTTGCGCTCATCCATGCGATGGCAGTATGCGGTGCCCACGAAGCCATCGGCGCCGGTCACGGCGACCAGCTTGCCGTTCAGAACCATTTCCAGCCGTGCTTCGAATAGAACCGCGCACCGCTCGCGAGGAACCAGCCGATGTGGCGCACGCCCTTGCGCGCGGCGCCGCCGCCGTGATGCACGACGTTCACGCTCGGCACGAAGGCGATCCGCGTCACGTCCGCGAGCCGCACGCTCCAGTCGTAGTCCTCGAAATAGAGGAAGAATCGCGGATCGAAACCGCCGGTACGGTCGATCGCGTCGCGCCGCGCAAGCAGGAACGCGCCGGAGATCACCGGCACGCCGACGGCATCGCGCGGCGGATCGGCATCGACGATGTCGCGCATTTCGTATCGCGCGAGCCGCCGCACGAATACGCGCTGCAGGAGCCTCGGCGCGAAACCGCGCAGCATCAGATCGAACACCGCCGGATAGCGCTTGCACAGATACTGGCGCCGGCCCTCGCCGTCCTGGACGGCCGGCGCGAGCGCGCCCACCTCGGGATGAACGTCGAGCCAGCGGATCGCGTTGAGCAGCGCGTCGCGGGCGAGCTCGGTGTCGGGATTCAGCACGAGATGATAGTCGGCGCCCGTACCGTGCAGGACGAGGTTGTGGGCGGCGCCGAAGCCGATGTTCGCATGGCCGTGCAGGTACATCACGTGCACCCGTGCATCGGCGAACCGCGCGCGTCCGATCTCGATCACGCGCTCGGCGATCCCGCGATCGCTGCTGTTGTCGATCAATGCGACGTGAACGGTCTTGAGCGCCCCCGCCTGCTGCGCGGCGTCGATGGCAATGGCGAGCGTATCGAGCGTGCGCGTCAGGAGCGGCAGGTCGGGGAGATACGTGACGACGCTGATCTGGAGCGACGAGGGCAGCACGGCCCGGGAGTGGATTTTGGAAACGGCACAGCATACATTGCACGAACCCCGCCATCGCAATGGAGCACCGATGTCCGCGCCCGACCCTGCATCCACCGCTTCCGCCTCGTCGAAAATGCATCCTGACGGCTGGGACCGGTACGCGGCCGAGCGATTGCGCGCGTATGCCGATTCGCTGCTCGTCGCCGCCGGCGCGCGCCACGACATCGCACGCGACACGGCGTCGGTGCTGCTCGACGGCGACCTCATGGGCCATACGACGCACGGCCTCGCGCTGTTGCCCGGCTATCTGCAGGCGCTCACCGGCGCCGACATGCGCAGCACCGGCGAACCGGTCACGCTCGCATCGTCGCCGGCGGCCGCGACGTGGGAGGGGCAGCGGCTGCCCGGTCCCTGGCTCACGCTGCGCGCGCTCGATGCGGCGCGGGATATGGCGTCGTCGCAGGGCACGGGCACCGTCGTGATCCGGCGCTCGCATCACATCGGGTGCCTCGCCTCGTATGCGAAGCGCGCCGCCGAGCAAGGGGTGATGGCGATCGTGTGCTGCATCGATCCCGCCACGCACAGCGTCGCGCCGTTCGGCGCGATCACGTCGGTATTCACGCCCAATCCGCTCGCCGCCGGGATTCCGACCTCCGCCGATCCCGTCCTCCTCGACATCTCGGCGAGCTACACGACCAACGGGATGACGACGCGCCTGTGGAAGAACGGGCAGATGCTGCCGCATCCGTGGGTCCAGGACGCCAAGGGCAATCCGACGCGCGATCCGGCCGTGCTGTTCGACGAGCCGCGCGGCACGCTGCTGCCGCTCGGCGGACTCGACGCCGGCCACAAGGGCTTCGCGCTCGCGCTGCTGATCGAGGCGATGACGGCGGGCCTTGCGGCACACGGGCGGGCCGACCCGCCCGAGGGCTGGGGCGCGACAGTGTTCGTGCAGGTGCTCGATCCTGCCGCGTTCGGCGGACTGGACGCGTTCACGCGGCAGATGGATTGGCTGGTGCGCGCCTGTCACGACGCGACGCCGCGTGCCGGCGGGCCACCGGTGCGGCTGCCCGGCGAGCGGGCGCTACGCCTTTATCGCGAGCAGAGCGTGCACGGCGTGGCGCTCTATCCGGAGATCATGCCGACGCTGGCGCAGTGGGCGGCGAAGCTGGGGGTCGCGGTGCCGTAATCCGGTGCGGCAACCCGGTGCCGGACGTGCGCGATTCGGTGCCGGGTTGCAATTCGCGAACGCGCCTGGCAATCGGCAAACCGCGCCGCGGATGACACCTGCGACACCGAACTATGGCGACGCCGCCTCCGACACCGACCTATGGCGACGCCGCTCCGGCACCGACCTATGGCGACGCCGCCGCCGCCGCGACCGCCTTCTTCGGGTCGATCAGCGAGCGGCGGCCGTCGGGCGTCTTGTCCGCGGTCTTGCGGATCAGCGCGATCACCTGCGCCGGCGTGAGTTTCGGATTCACCGCGAGGATCTTGGCGGCGAGATTCGCGACCTGCGGCGACGCCATCGACGTTCCCGATTCGGCGAGCTTGTCGCCGCCCGGAATCACGCTCTCGACCTGGTACCCGTTGGCGTCGACGACGACCGTAGGGCCGTAGCTCGTGAACGACGCCTCGTCGCCGGCACGGTCGACGGCGCCGACGGTGATCAGGTTCGGCGCCTTGATGCCGGCCGGAATGTCCTCGATGAACGACGCGTTCTCGTTGCTGTTGCCGGCGGCCGTCACGAACAGGATGTCCGGCGCGCTCGCGAATGCCTTCGCCAGCGCGTCCTTCTGGATGTCGAAGTATTCGCGCGCGATCTTCTTGCGCGCGTCGGGCGTCGCGCCGATGTTGCACAGCTCGAGCTGCTCCTCCTCGCCCTTGACCGAGCCACCCCAGCTCATGTTGACGACGCGCACGTGGTGCTCGCGGAAGAAGTCGACGTACGCCTGCTGGTTCTTCGCATCGCGCAGCGCAAGCTCCTGCGTCGGGCACGGATCGGGCAACAAGTGCCAGTCGAATTCGATGCGGCCCACGACGAGCCGAGCATACGGATTGCCGGCCATCGTGATGCCGGCGACGTGCGTGCCGTGCATCCAGTTGCCGGCGAGGTCGAGCTCCTCGACCGCGGACTTGTATTCATCGGGCTTGAGCGTCGACAGGTATTGCTTCACCTCGCTCGCCTCGGGGCTGTCGATGTTCGACTGCAGGTCCGAGAACCCCTTGAGCCGCGCCTTCATCTGCGGGATGCGATCCTGCAGCGCGGCGGGAATCGGCTGCAACGCGCCGGTTGCCGGATTCGTGTAGCGGTCGAACGCGATCACCGCCGGCCTGTTCCCGTCCTGCACCACACGATGGTCGAACAGCGACGTGTCGACGCCGCTGTCCCAGATGCCGACGTTGACGGTCGCGTACCCTTTGTCTTTGGGAAGCACGACGTCGCGCGCGGCCCAGATGTCGGGCTTGTCCACCTTGTGCGCGGCCAGGTACGCGCCGTACGTTTCGACGAGCGTCGCCTTCAACGGCAGCGTCGCGACGAGCCGGTACCTGGCGTTGACGATCGCGGGCGCCAGATCCGAGCTCAGCGCGCCGGCCTTGTCGACCGTCGGCTGGATGACGTTGCGCAGGTAGCCGAGCGTGAGCGCTTCGCTCATGATCTCGGCCGACGCCTTCGCCTCGCGCACCTCGTTTTGCACGACCTCGTAGGGCATCTGCCCAAGGTCGGCGGCGATCAGCCGCCCCGCTTCCTTGCGATAAGCGTCCGACGTGCGGTTGCCCACCTTGCGCCCGGCGCCGATCATCGCGCGCAGTTGCAGCCCCGACATCAGCTTGTCGGCCGGCTTGTCCTGCAACTCGCGAATGCGTAGCGCGCGCTGCAACGCGGCGGCGTCGTTGCCCTCGAGGAAGTCGAGCTGCGCGAGCTCGCCCTCGAGCTGGCGCAGCGTCGCCCGATCGTCGATGTCGTAGCCGGCGAGCACCGATGCGGCATCGCGGCGCACCGCGTCGGCGAAGCGACGGAACTTCGCGTCGTCGCGAATCAGGTCGTCGACGCGGCCCTCGATCGCGTACGAGAACCGCGGCAGATCGGCCGCCTTCTCGATACGTGGCTTCTGCTGTGCGAACGCCGCCGTAGCGGCCAGCAGGAACAGCGACAGGAGCAGCGAAAGATGGCGGTTCGGCACGGGCGGCCCTCGCTCGGTTGCGCCGTCAGGCGCCGGCGAGCACGCTGCGCGCCGGAAGAATCGCGAGCAGCGCGACGAGAAGCCACGCCCACACGGCGGGGTCGCGCAGGATTTCGCGGGGGGAATGCATGGTGGCGATGCGTTCGTCGATGCTTTTCATGATGGGTTCATGTGGGTGCGGGAGGTGCGATGCGCAATGTCGCGTTACATCTCCGGCACGGATTCGGGAATTACACGTCCGGCACCGGGTTGGTCGTGCGGCCCGCCGCGACGCGCGGGATGCCGGAAAGATCGCGCAACGACGTGCCGCCGACGAGGCGCGCGGTGCGCATCAGCGCCTGCACCGCCTCGGCCTGGTCGTGGCCGTGCTCCACGGCGAGCGTACCGCCCGGCACGAGGCGCGCCCGGGCACCGGCAATGACGGCGCGCAACGCATTCAGGCCATCAGGCCCGGCGCGAAGGGCGGCAGCGGGCTCGAAGCGCACGTCGCCCTCGCCGAGGTGCGGATCGGCGTCGGCGACGTACGGCGGGTTGCTGGCGATCAGGTCGAAGCCCTGCGTATCGTCCGGAAGCGCGTCATACCAGTCGGATTGGAGCCAGCGCACGTTGGCAAGTTTCATCCGCTCGGCATTGCGGCGGGCAACCGCGATGGCCGACGCCGACACGTCGATCGCGAGCACGTCGGCGCGCGGCCGCTCGGACGCGATGGCGAGCGCGATCGCGCCCGATCCGGTGCCAAGATCGAGCACGCGCACGGCGCGATCGGGCGGCAGCGCGCGAAGCGCGCATTCGACGAGCGTTTCCGTCTCGGGCCGCGGAATCAGCACCGAGCGGTCGACGGCGAGTCGCAGTCCCCAGAACTCCCGGCTCCCGGTCAGGTACGCCACCGGCTCGCCTTCGCGCCGCCGCCTTGCGAGCGTGAAGAACGCGTCGGCGTCGGCGCGTGCGAGCGGATCGGTCGCGTGCGCGACGAGCCACGCGCGCTCGACGCCGAGCACGTGCGCGAGCAGCACCTGCGCGTCGATCGGGGCGAGGCTCGCCTGGATGAGCGCCTGGCGAACCGTCGGCGCGCGGCCGGTCACCGTCGAGCTACGCTCTCGCGCCGGGTGACGGCGAGTACGGAAACGCGCAGCGACGGGCAGACACCGCGCGCACGCCGGAAAAGGGGCGAGGCCCGCAGCGACGATCGGACGCTGCCCGGCGGCGGCAACGCGCGCGAGACGCGCAGCGCCGTGCGGTCGCCGCCTGTCACGCGTGCCATTGCGGCCCCCACGCGGCGCGCCGCACGCGCTCGAACACGCGCACCGGCCGGTCGTAGTAGTGGCCCCAACCGACGTCGACGAGTCCCGACTTCAGCAGCACGTGCTGCGACGCCGTGTTCTCCGGATGCGTGACGCCGACGATCCGATACAAGCCGAGATCGTCGAACCCGTAGCGCACGAGCTCGCGCGCGCCCTCGGTGGCGAAGCCGCGTCCCCATGCGCCGTGGCGCAAGCGATAGCCGACTTCCACCTCGACGGTGCCGGGAATGTACTTGAGCGCGAACCAGCCGACGAACTCGCCGTTGTCGCGGCGCGTCGCACGCCACGTGCCCAGACCCGGATAGAGCGCGTACGCGCGCGGGATGCGGCGGATCGCGTCGTCGATCTGCTCGCGCGTCGACACGCGGCCGCTGCCGATGTAGCGCATCACGCGCGGATCGGCGTCGAGCTCGTGCAGCTCGTTGGCGTGCAGGTGCATGATCCGCGACAGCGCGAGGCGCTTCGTGACGCACCATGGGCTCGCCTGGCTCCCGGATGCTTGCGGCCTGCGCAACGCGGCATCCGCCGCGCCCGATCCGGCATCCGCCGCGGCCGCCGCAGCATCCGCCGCGCCGGCCGCGCCCGACGCTCGGCCCGCGGCGCGCGCGCCCGGCTGCCGCTTCCCGCTCGCCCGGAGCAGGTTGCGGTGAGGAGAGGCGTCGCCGCTCATGCGTCCGTCCCCAGCTCCGCGAGTTGCTCGGCCTGGAACTCCTGCGCCAGCCCGCCGATCAGCTCGTCCAGGTCGCCCTGCATGATCGCGTCGATCCGGTAGAGCGTGAGGTTGATCCGGTGGTCGGTGACGCGCCCCTGCGGGAAATTGTACGTGCGGATGCGCTCGCTGCGGTCACCCGAGCCGATCAGGCTCTTGCGATGCGCGGCCTCCTTCTGCTGGCGCTCGCGGCGCTCCTTGTCGACGAGCCGCGACGCGAGCACCGACATCGCCTGCGCGCGGTTGCGGTGCTGCGAGCGATCGTCCTGGCACTCGACGACGAGGCCCGTGGGCAGGTGCGTGATCCGCACGGCCGAATCGGTCTTGTTGATGTGCTGGCCGCCCGCGCCCGAGGCGCGGAACGTATCGATGCGCAAATCGGCGGGGTTGATCGTGACGTCGGCGACCGGATCGGCTTCGGGCAGCACGGCGACCGTGCACGCGGACGTGTGGATGCGCCCTTGCGCCTCGGTCTCGGGCACGCGCTGCACGCGGTGGCCACCCGACTCGAATTTGAGCCTCGCATACGCGCCGGCGCCGACGATGCGCGCGATGATCTCGCGATAGCCGCCGAGGTCCGACGCCGATTCGGATACGATCTCGACGCGCCAACCCTGCCGCTCCGCATAGCGCGCGTACATGCGGAAGAGATCGGCCGCGAACAGCGCCGATTCGTCGCCGCCAGTGCCGGCGCGGATTTCGACGAACACGTTGCGCTCGTCGCTCGGGTCGCGGGGCAGAAGCATCGCCTGCAGCTCGTTCGAAAGCACGTCCAGGCGCGCCTCGGCCGCGCGGCGCTCCTCGTCCGCATACTCGCGCATCTGCGGATCGTGCGCCAGCTCGATCGCCGTGGCGAGATCGGCTTCCGCGCGCACGAACTCGCCGAAGCGCGCGACGACCGGGTCGAGTTCGGCGCGTTCGCGCGCAAGGTCGCGGAAGCGGTCGAGGTCGCGCGTCGCATCCTCGGCCGCGAGCAGCGCATCGAGCTCCATGAGGCGGGCGCTCAACTGATCGAGCCTGACGCGCAGCGACGGTTTCATCGAATGAGAAATGCGACCTTCCACGGGTGAAGCAACGGGAGCGCGCGGGCGGCTGCCGCGCGTTGAACCGGCATCGGTCATGGCGACCGACGCCTCGCGACCCGGCAGCTACCCTTCGGGCGGCGGCTCGCCGCAGCCGTAGACGCGGGAGAACAGCGCGATCAGCTCGGCGCGCTCGGCATCGCCGGCGGCGTTCAGCGCGGCGAGCGACGGATGCAGGAACTTGCTGGTGAGCCCGCGCGCGAGCGACTCGAGCACGTCGCCCGCCGGCGCGCCGGCCGCGAGCATGCGTCGCGCACGGTCGAGCTCGCGGTTGCGCAGCGCCTCGTGATGCGACGCGAGCGCGGCGATCGTCGGTACCACTGCCCGTCCCTGCAGCCAGTGCAGGAAGTGCGCAGTCTGCTCGGCGATCATCCGCTCGGCCTGCACCACCGCCTCGCGGCGGATCGACAGGTTGTCCTTCACGATGTCCGCGAGGTCGTCGACGCTGTAGAGGAACACGTCGTCGAGCTCCACCGCCTCGGCCTCGACGTCGCGGGGCACGCCGAGATCGACGATCAGCACGGGCGCGTGCCTGCGCTGCTTGACGACGCGCTCGAGCATGCCCTTGCCGATGATGGGCAGCGTGCTCGCCGTGCAGGTGACGATCACGTCGAACTGCGCCAGCCGCTCGTTCATTTCGGCGAGCGTGATCGCCTTCGCCCCGAACCGCGACGACAGCTGCTGGCCGCGCTCGAGCGTACGATTGGCGACGGTGATCGTGCGCGGCTGGCGCGCGGCGAAGTGCGTTGCCGCGAGATCGATCATTTCACCGGCGCCCACGAGCAGCAGCCGCTGCTCGGCGAGCGACGGGAAGATGCGCTCGGCGAGCTTCACCGCCGCGGCGGCCATCGAGATCGACGCGCTGCCGATATCCGTGTGCGTGCGCACGTCCTTCGCGACGGCGAACGTGCGCTGGAACAGCCGATTGAGCACGAGGCCGAGCGAACCCGCCGCTTCCGCCTGCCGCACCGCCTGCTTCATCTGGCCGAGGATCTGCGGCTCGCCCAGCACCATCGAGTCGAGACCGCTCGCGACGCGAAATGCGTGCGATACCGCGCGATCGTCGTGCAGCGTGTAGACGTAGGGCGTGAGCGTGGCCGGCGCCAGCGTGTGCGCGCGCTCGAGCCAGCGGGCGACCGGCGCGGGCTCACCGCCGTGGAAGTACACTTCGGTGCGGTTGCAGGTCGAGAGAATCGCCGCTTCCTTGACCACGTCGCCCGACGTGAGCTCGCGCAGCGCGCTCGAAAGCGCGTCGGGCCCGAACGCCACCCGCTCGCGCAGCGCGAGCGGTGCCGTCGTGTGGTTGAGGCCGAGTGTGTAGAGCGACATCGTGAGGATGGACCCGCGGCGGGGTCGCGAGTTGCGCGCCGTGCGTCGCCTGCGTGTTCGAGCGGATTTTACCGCAGCGGGGGTCGCGGGCGCCGCGCAACTCGTTGATTTGCGTCAAGGCCGTACGTCGAGGTCGCCCCGGGACGAGTTTCCGCCCAGAATCGCGCCTGCAATGGACAACCCCCGGAACGTCGTTTCCGACCCCGCTTCGGCGTCGTTTTCCCGCCGCTTTTTCCCGCTGGTCGCGCTGGGCCTGATCGGCGTCGCATCGCTGCCGCTGGTCATGCTGCCCACGCTGCGCTTCCTGGTGCGCAACGGCCAGGCGCCGGGGATGTCGATCGAGACGCTGGCCGCGCTGTCGCTGATCCAGCCGGCGCTGCTGCTCGTCGCGGGAGCCGCCGTGGGTGCCGCGACGGCGCCGTCGCTCGGGCTCGCGTCGCATGTCGCCAGGGTGAATGCGCGCGGACCCTTCGTGCGCGAAGTGCCGCTCGCCGTGGTGACGGGTCTCGTGGCCGGTCTGCTGATCGTCGGGCTCGACCTCGCGTTGTTCCGGCACGCGACACCGGGTTCGGTGACCATGTCCGCGCGGGCGATCGTCGACGGCCTCGTCGGCGGCGTGCTCTATGGCGGCCTCAGCGAGGAAATCATGATGCGCTGGGGGCTGATGTCGTTCGTCGCATGGCTGGGCGTACGCCTCTTCGCGCGCGGTCGCCCGCGTGTGCCCGCGTCGATCCACGTCGCCGCCATCGCGATCGTCGCGCTGCTGTTCGCGGCGGGCCATCTGCCCGCCGTGGCGATGGTCGGTGCGCTCAGCGCGGGCATCGTCGGACGCATCCTGCTGCTGAATGCCGTCGCCGGCCTGCTGTTCGGCTGGCTGTTCTGGCGTCGAAGCCTCGAAGCGGCGATGGTGGCGCACGCGAGCGTGCACGTCGTGTTCGCGATCGCCCAGGCGCTCGGCTGGGGCTAAGCCTTTATGAACGCCTGCCTGCCGCCGACCCAGCGCTCGAGGTGGCGCTCGGCGGCGGCAGGATCGGTCTGCAGCAGCGCATCGGCGGCGTCGCGCGCCTGCTCGATCAGCCCGACGTCGCGTTCGAGATCGGCGAACCGCAGCAGCGGCACGCCCGATTGCCGCGCGCCGAGGAACTCGCCCGGGCCACGAATGAGCAGGTCCTGGCGCGCGATTTCGAAGCCGTCCGTCGTTTCGTAGATCACCTTCAGGCGCTGCTTGGCCGTGTCGGTGAGCGGCTCCTCGAACAGCAGCACGCAGGTGCTTTCCGTCGAGCCGCGGCCGATGCGCCCGCGCAACTGGTGCAGTTGCGCAAGACCGAACCGCTCGGCGTGCTCGATCACCATGATCGACGCGTTCGGCACGTCGACGCCGACTTCGATCACCGTCGTCGCGACGAGCACGTTCAATTCGCCGCGCACGAAGGCGTCCATCGTCGTGGCTTTATCGTCGGGTTTCATGCGCCCGTGCAGCAGGCCCACCGCGATGCCCCTGGCGGCGAAGGCGCTCGTCAATTCGGCGTGCAGCGCGACCGCCGTCTGCAGTTCGAGCTTCTCGGATTCCTCGATCAGCGGGCACACCCAGTACACCTGCCGGCCTTCGCGACACGCCTTGCCGACCCATTCGATCATTTCCGAGCGCCGCTTCTGGCTCACGATCCGCGTGGTGACCGGCGTGCGCCCGGGCGGCATTTCGTCGAGGATGGACACGTCGAGATCCGCGTAGAACGTCATCGCCAGCGTGCGCGGAATGGGCGTCGCGCTCATCATCAGCTGATGCGCTTCGGCAAGTCCCTTGTCGCGCAGCGCGAGCCGCTGCGCGACGCCGAAGCGATGCTGCTCGTCGACAATGGCAAGCCCGAGGCGCGGCATTGCGACGCCCTCCTGGAACAACGCGTGCGTGCCGATCGCGAACGGCGCCTTGCCGCTTTGCAGTGCCTCGACGGCCTTGCGGCGCTGCT
>Ga0157369_10008883_pt1 | contig 11511 bp, 14 predicted proteins | sample C25metaG_FD_113461 | JGI IMG/M metagenome (GOLD analysis project Ga0157369, IMG submission 113461) | Corn rhizosphere microbial communities from Kellogg Biological Station, Michigan, USA - C2-5 metaG | ecosystem: Host-associated > Plants > Roots > Rhizosphere > Soil | place: USA: Michigan... | reverse complement strand
CTACCAGCGTGCCCCTGACTCAATGCATTTCCACGAGTTGGAGTACACCGGCGGCAAGCCCCTTCCGCATCGGGCGCTCGACGATTTGATTATGGGTAAAATTCTTGCCGGACAATGGAAGCTGATCGACTTCCATGAGTATTGGGGCGCTTATTGGCTGGTAATCCAGACACACCCCTGACTGTGGGAGCGCCCGTCATGAGTCTGCTCGCGGTGTATAGAGCGAGGATGCGAAGAATCGGAGATTGAGACCAAAACCTGTACCCGAATGTGGGCGCGAAGAGCAGCGCACACGCTAATCGGAAGCTGGATGAGTTGTGGCTTCCGGCGGCTTCCGGCTCTAGACCTGGTAACCCAGCAGCCTGACGAGAAGAACAAAGAAATGAGGGGCCGTCGACGGTACGCCAAATATTTTCAGCATTGATTGCTTGCGCGTGTGAGCTATCCGGGAAAGATAGACCGAGGATTTAAGAACATGAGCGGGCGTAAACGTGAAATCACGATAGATCTTCGCGCCCTCTGCCACATCGCATATTTATCCAAAAAGTAGTGCGTTTTGAGAAGTGGAATAAAGGGCGGCCCATAGCTCGAATCCTAGGCCGAACAGCAGAAGCAATGCGAGGGCACGCGGTTGATGAGCCGAGTTACAAGAGCGTCAGAATTTGCGTTGGACGCGTTGCGCTTAACGCTTGGTGGAGGCGAGAATCGGAGTCATGTTAGATGAGAAGCAGAGGGTTGTTAGCGAAACTGCTCCGGCCGCAATTGGGCCTTATTCGCAGGCGGTTCAAATCGCCGGCTTGATTTACACCTCGGGGCAGATTGCGCTGGATCCAGCTAACGGCAGTCTTGTCAGTGGCGGTATCCGAGAACAGACGGAACGCGTCTTGGAGAATCTCTCCGCAGTGCTTGCGGCTGCAGGCTGCAGCCTGGCAGACGTGGCAAAGACTACGGTCTTTCTGAAGGACATGAATGACTTTGCCGCCATGAACGAAGTCTATGCACGATATCTGGCTCCGCAAGGTACGGTGGCGCCGGCGCGATCGACGGTGGAGGTAGCGCGGCTGCCAAAGGACTCATTGGTAGAGATTGAGGTGACCGCAGCGGTCCCACGCGGACATTAGTGAGCAAACGAACGCCCGAGGCCTCTTGCTCGAAGAATCAGAGCGCAGAAAACGAACTCCGCCCGGGAGAACAAACACGAAAAGCCCCGATTGCCGAAGCAGCCGGGGCGTTGCTGCCCTGCTCAAGTGGTTGATGACGGGATGAAGCTTAGCCTTTGACGATTTTTCCGGTCTTGATGCAGCTAGTGCAGACCCGGAGACGCTTGCTTGCGCCCCCGACGACTGCCTTCACCGGGCGCAGATTGACATCCCAGCGACGGCGGGTCTTGTTGTTTGCGTGAGAGACGTTGTTTCCAAATTGCGGGCCTTTGCCGCAGAGTTCACATTTGGCTGCCATGGGGTACTCCAATCCTGAATCGCAGAAACTTACGCGCCATTTTGCCTGCCGGAACCTGCCGGCACCCGTTCTGTTCTGGGCTGAAAATGGTAGGCACGAGCGGATTCGAACCGCTGACCTCTACCGTGTCAAGGTAGCGCTCTAACCAACTGAGCTACGCGCCTGGGGTGCGTCTATTCAGTGTAACCGGAAGCGGGATTCAGGGCAATCAATTGCTGCACTTGGGGTTTCAAGTGCAGAAAACACCGGGCCTATGCACTAGGATTGGTTCTGCTCACAATATGGCCTTCCTCAAGCAATTTGGCGCCGTGCCGAACCTTCTTACCCTGACGCGGCTCTTCATTATTCCGTTTCTGGTCATCACCATTCTGGATGGACGGTTTCGCATGGCGTTCGCACTGTTCGTGGTGGCCGGAGTAAGCGACGGCTGCGACGGCCTGATGGCCCGGCTGTTGTCGCAACGTACGCGCCTGGGACAGTATCTGGACCCGATTGCCGACAAATTGCTGCTGAGTACACTTTTCCTGGTTCTCACGCATGTTGCGCTGGTTCCCCGCTACGTTACCGTACTGGTTTTCAGCCGCGATCTTGGAATCCTTCTCATCTCTACTTTGCTGTTCGCGACGAATGTGCTGCGGGATTTTCGGCCCAGCCTGCTGGGAAAACTGAATACTGTGGTCCAAATCTTCGGAGTTACGGTGGTGATGGTCGGGCAGGTCTGGCGAACCGAGCACCTGGGCCTGCTGCGTTCCGGACTGCTGAAGACCATTGCTCTGCTTGCGCCGCTCTCCGCCGCACAGTACGCCTGGATTGTGATTCGACGGATCAGTGCGGCCGAGGCACACGTGTTGGGTGGCCAATCAACTCCGGGCGGCAATTGAGCGCGTCTATTAGCTGGCCTGAGCAGCCTCGTCGTCGGCGCCGTCCTCTTCGTTGAGGATGTCGGGGAATTCAGAGGAGTCGAAGACCTCTCCACACAGCTGACACTCGACGAACTCTGCGTCGTCCTGACGAGACACGACACGAACCTGGGGATGTTTGCAGGGGGCCGGCATATGAGGGAAAAGGATTGTCGTTGCAGCAAGTTTGCCTTCGCCTGCCCGGCTTGTCAATCCACAGGAGGGGTGTATGGCCGCCTTTATTCCGACACGCGGTTGGCATATCCGGACGGCGCGCTGGCAACCGCCCGCTTGCAACCGGTTCCGGCTGGCCGTAAACTATTTAGGACCAATAAGGTCGTATTACGGTTGCCCCCCGTTCGTGGGTTCCTTATGCTGCGACTGACCAAAAAAGCGGATTATGGGCTGATGGCGCTCAAGTACCTGGCCGAGCAGTCGGCGCATGCCGGTGCGCCCGCCGCACAAAGCGCCAAGGATATTGCTCAGGCGTACCATATCCCGCCGCCATTGCTGGCGAAGATCCTGCAGACCCTGGCGCGGGCCAATATTCTGGTCTCGCATGCGGGAACGAACGGTGGCTATGCGCTGGCGAGGCCGGCAAATGAGATCTCTGCGTTTGAAGTGATCCGGGCAATTGACGGACCGCTGTTCATCACAAGCTGCATTACTATTCACGGAGCCTGCGACCTCGCGGGACACTGCACCATCAAAGAACCATTGCGCAAGGTGAATGACTCGATCAAGGAGCTGCTCAGCGGGATCTACATCAGCGATCTTGCGGAGCCGGTGGGTACACAACATCATGCGGAGCAAGGGGCTGCCGTGGGCGGCGGTCTGGTAAGCATTGCCGCCATTTAGCGGAGTTCGTGCGGGGCGAATCGGCAGTTGAGCATCGCTGGCACACAACAGGACATTGGGGACACGAAGGAGCGACACACATGAGCAATCAGGACGGAATCAGCGGTAACGGCTCCGGCAGCCAGATGAGCAACAGCGGCATGATCATCAGCCACGCCAAGGGCCCGCTGCCCGAAGGCGTGCATCTGCCGCTCTACATGGATAATCACGCGACCACACCGCTGGATCGTCGCGTGCTAGATGCGATGATGCCCTACTTCACCGGCAAGTTCGGAAATGCAGCCAGCCGCAATCACGCCTTCGGTTGGGAAGCGGAAGCGGCCGTTGAGAATGCGCGCGCACAGATTGCCAAGCTGATCAACTGCACGGCGAAAGAGATCATCTTCACCTCGGGCGCTACTGAGTCGAACAATCTCGCCATCAAGGGCATCGCAGAGATGTATCGGGAGAAGGGCAACCACATCATCACACAGGTGACGGAGCACAAGGCCGTACTTGACACCTGCAAGAAGCTCGAGAAGATGGGCTACAAGGTGACCTATCTGCCGGTGCAGGCGGACGGCCTAATCGATCTGGAAGACCTGAAGCGCGCGATCGTGAAGGAAGGATCCGACAAGACAATTCTGGTCACCATCATGTACGCAAACAACGAGATCGGCGTGGTGCAGCCGATTCGAGAGATTGGAAAAATCTGCCACGAAGCAGGTGTGTTATTCCATACGGACGCGGTGCAAGCCGTCGGGAAGATCCCGGTCGACGTACAGGCAGATAACATTGACGTGCTGTCGCTTTCGGCACATAAGATCTACGGGCCCAAGGGTGTGGGCGCCCTCTATGTCAGGCGTCGGAACCCAAGGGTGCAGATCACGGAACAGATCAACGGAGGCGGCCACGAGCGCGGCATGCGCTCCGGCACTCTCAATGTCCCAGGCATTGTGGGTCTGGGCGCTGCCTGCGAGATTGCCGGCGCGGAGATGGAGTCCGAAGCCAAGCAACTGACAGAACTGCGCGATCATCTGCGGCAGAAGCTGGAAAGCGCGCTGGACTACGTACAGGTGAATGGCAATATGGAGCACCACCTGCCGGGCAACCTCAACATGAGCTTTGTTTATGTCGAAGGCGAAAGCTTGCTGATGGGCATCAACGACATCGCCGTCTCATCGGGATCGGCCTGCACTTCGGCCACGCTGGAACCCAGCTACGTGCTGAAGGCGCTCGGCCTCGGCGATGAGATTGCGCACAGCTCCATACGTTTCGGACTCGGGCGGTTCAACACAAAGGCTGAAGTGGATTATGTGGCTGACAAGATCATCGATGTGGTCCAGAAGCTGCGTGAGCTGAGCCCGCTGTACGAGATGGTGAAGGAAGGCATCGACCTAAGCAAGATCGAATGGGCCGCACACTAAGCCACAGTGGGGACGGATGCACCCCACAAGGCCCGAGAACATCTAAATTAACGACGGAACGAGGAGAACAAAATGGCATACAGCGATAAGGTAGTTGACCACTACGAGAACCCCCGGAACGTCGGCACTCTGGACAAGAGCTCCGCTGAGGTCGGTACCGGCCTGGTGGGCGCGCCTGAGTGCGGCGACGTCATGCGTTTGCAGATCAAGGTAAACCCCGAGACGCAGGTGATTGAGGACGCCAAGTTCAAGACCTTCGGCTGTGGCTCTGCCATCGCCTCCAGCTCACTGGCGACGGAGTGGGTGAAGGGCAAGACCGTGGCCGAGGCGCTGACGATCTCGAACACCGATATCGTTAAGGAGCTGGCTCTTCCTCCGGTGAAGATCCACTGCTCTGTGCTGGCTGAGGACGCCATCCGCGCGGCGATCGGCGACTGGAAGAAGAAGAACAGCGTTGCAGATGAGGTTCCGGCAGTGGCTGCAGCCCACTAGGGCCTAAGTCGACTTCGTTCTGCTGCGTCCTGCGGCACGGTGAGAGCCGCGCCGCAGCTTTGCACGAGACAGGAATGTTGAAAGTATGGCCTTCGTAACGCTTCAATCCGAGACTCCGAAGGGCGCCACAGCCGCGCCCTCCGCCGCGCCTGAACCTGCGTCGCCTTTGTTGACGGCCGATGGCGAAACGGACGGCGCCAAGGGCATTCGTCTTACGCTGCGGGCGCTGAAGCGGATTCGGATAGCGATGGCGAAGGAGAACATCGCTCCGAATGCCGGAGGGCTTAGGCTTGGCATTACGGGAGGTGGTTGCTCCGGCCTGAGCTACAACATTCGGTTTGACAGTCAGCCGCGCGAGCGCGACCGTGTATATAGCTTCTCGCAGCAGCATCTGGATCCCGAGGCAGCCGCCGATGCTCCGGCGTATCGGATCTTCATCGATCCGAAGAGTTTTATTTATCTGCACGGGATGATCCTCGATTACGAAGAGACCCTGATGCGGCAGGGCTTCAATTTCATCAATCCGAACTCGAGCAAGAGCTGCGGATGTGGCAGCAGTTTCTCAGCGTAAGCCGCACATGCCAGATCGTACCTACTTCGAAATCTTCTCCCTGCCTCAACACCTCAACATCGACATAGCCGCTCTAGAGAAGTCCTTCTACGGGCTCTCGCGCAAACTGCACCCGGATCGCTTTGCCGGCCGGTCAGCCACCGAGCAGGAAGCGGCTCTTGCCGAGTCGTCGTACCTGAATGACGCGTATCGCACCCTCAAGAACCCCATTGCACGCACGGAGTACCTATTGAGGCTCCAGGGTGTCGAGCTGGAGGAACAGTCCCGGGCAGCCACCGACGCGGCCCGCGCAACCGGCACGGCGAAGAAGCAGGTGGCACCGGAAGACCTGCTTGAGGAGGCGTTCGAGTTGAACATGCAGCTAGAGGAGATGCGTGCAGCTAAGAAGATGGGGGAGGACGACCCGCAGCTCCGCCAAGACCTGACCGGCGCGAAGACAGCCTTCGACGAGAAGCTGGCTGCGACCGATTCGGACCTGCGGCAGCTCTGGACAGAGTGGGACGCGGCCATAGATGCTGACGACTCATCTGCAAAGAGTGTCGCGCGGGACGGTATGGTGGCGTTGCTGAACCGGCGGAGCTATCTCCGTAACCTCGTCCGCGATGTTAATGAAGCTCTCGGGCTCTGAACTCCGTCAAATCAGGATTCATGCCTGTTAGTCCCCGGCTGGTGCATACTATTGCATCGGCCAACGGCCAACGATGGAGCTAGCATCGAACTGCTGAATCTAAACGGAGGAGTTTTCTGGGGCCATGCCGTCTCCTATTGCTCGCCAAGCCGCTGTGCGCTCCTCGTCGGCCCTCCTGGACCGATACCGGTCGGTGCGCGCCGCGACGCTCGCACTGACAGAGCCACTGTCGCCAGAAGACCTGATGGTGCAATCCTGTCCTGAGGCAAGTCCCGCGAAATGGCATCTCGCGCATACAAGCTGGTTTTTCGAGACGTTCGTATTGCGCGACTTTCTCGCCGGATATCAGGACTTCCACCCGGACTTCCACTGGCTCTTCAACTCCTATTACAACTCGCTCGGAGACATGCCGCAGAAGTCGCTTCGCGCAAGCTTCTCCCGGCCGCCGCTCGCCGACATTCTCAATTACCGTAATTATGTTGACGCCGCGGTTGCGCGACTTCTTGAGTCGCAGCCGGACTATCCTGCGAACGCCGAAGCTGTACGGCGCATTGTCATGGGCCTGGAGCATGAACAGCAGCACCAGGAACTGATCGCCACCGACATTAAACATGCTCTATTTACGAACCCGCTGCATCCGGCGTACCGCGAATCGTGGCCGCCGCCCCCCGACGACAGCATTGCGCCTCCGCTGGAATGGATTTCGTTCGATCCGGGTAATACGCAAGTGGGCTTTGTGCCCGATGCATCCAACGCGGAGAGCTTTTGCTTCGATAACGAGATGCCTCGGCACATCGTGTACATTGCACCGTTCTCGATCGCAACACGACCGGTAACCTGCGCCGACTACCTGGCTTTTATGGACGACAGCGGGTACACTCGCCCTGAACTGTGGCTCTCTGAGGGCTGGACGATGCTTCGTGAGCATGGGTGGTATGCGCCGCTCTACTGGCAGCAGGACCTCGCCACAAAATCCGGCTGGCGTATCTACACACTGGCCGGATGGCAGCCGTTGGATGAACTCTCCGAGACTCCGGTGTGCCACCTCAGCTTTTTTGAAGCGGATGCCTTCGCTCGCTGGGCCGGGCGCCACACGCCGGGCGTGCGGTTGCCAACGGAGTTTGAGTGGGAATACGCCGCCAGCCAACTCGGTATCCTGCTTCGTGGTGCGCCACACCGACCTGAGCTCCTGACTTATCCGCTTCTCGCCGAGTCGGCGGTAATTGCTGCCTCTCCGGCGAACATGCTCGAGAGCGGTGCGCTGCACCCGACGCGCGCCTCGATACGCTCGGGCCTGCAGCAGATATTCGGTGACGTGTGGGAATGGACCTCGTCTGCTTACACCGGCTATCCGGGCTATCGCCCGCTTCCAGGAGCGCTGGGCGAATATAACGGGAAGTTCATGTCGTCACAGATGGTGCTTCGAGGTGGCTCCTGTGTCACTCCTGCGACTCACATCCGCGCCTCATATCGCAATTTCTTCGCACCGGGAACTAGATGGCAGTTCTCCGGGCTCCGACTGGCGCGCGACCCCGCGTAACACCCACTTTGATCCAGAAACCGCTTTTCTCAAGGACAGGACGTGACCTCGACCGCCGTTGTTTATGGCGTTTCAGAACTAAGCACCACAAACTATGCCGTTGCGTGCGAGGCACGCGCGGGATTAACGCAAACGCCCAAGACTCTCTCGCCATGGCTGTTCTATGACGAGGTGGGCTCAGACTTGTTTGAGCAGATTACGACGGTGCCCGAGTACTACCTGACCCGTACGGAACGAGCGCTCTTTGAGGCACATTCCGCCACAATCTTTTCTGAAATGGGTGTCATCGCGAGCGAGCCTTCCGAAGCGAAGCAGCCAGTAGAGCTCCGAAACGGGCTTACTGTGGTGGAGTTGGGCGCCGGGACCGCCACGAAGACCGGAGTTCTTCTGCGAGCATTGGCGTTGCGTCAGCCGAAGGTGGTGTATCAGCCCATCGACGTCAGCGTGTCGGCGCTGGATCAGGCGAAGATCCTGGAGACGCAGATTGCCGGTGTCTCGGTCCGGCCGTACGTCGCAAACTATGTTTCAGACGAGTACCAGATTGAACGCACGCGTCGCACGCGGGTGCTGGCGCTCTACATCGGCTCCAGTATTGGAAACTTTGCTCCCGACGAAGCGTGTTCCATCCTGAGGCGGCTCTCGGCGCAGTTAAAGCCCGGCGATGGGCTCCTGCTCGGCACCGATCTTGCTCCGGGACCGCACAAGCCGGTCGAGGAACTATGTGCTGCATACGATGATGCGCAGGGCGTCACCGCGGCCTTCAATCTGAATGTTCTAGTTCGCTTGAACCGAGAGCTCGGCGCAAACTTTGTTGCTGCCAAATTCGAGCATGTGGCGGTCTGGAATCCAGGCAAATCGCGCATAGAGATGCATCTGAGATCCCTGGCGCCCCAAACAGTAACGATTCCTGAGAACGCTGCGGGGCCGAGCATCGCGATCCACTTTAGAGCTGGAGAGACGATCCATACCGAGAACAGCTACAAATTCACCGAAAATCGTGTGGCTGAACTGCTTTCATCTTCCGGCTTCCACCCATCCGCAACATTCACGGACGGGCAGGGTCTGTTTGCGCTGACGCTAGCCAGAGTTCTGTAGTCCCTTACAACTTAAAGCGAAACGGAGGACGAGAGCACCTGTGCTCGTCCTCCGCTGTGTTGTTCGATTTCTCTGCTCTTAGATGTGGCAGTGCACCATGCCGCGCTTCTCTAGATAGCGCTGGTGGTATTCCTCTGCCTTCCAGAACGTCCTTGCCGGCTCAACCTGTGTCGCGAGCGGTTTGCGATAGGCACCGGTCGCATTCAGCTCTGCAATCTTTGCCTTGGCCTGCATCAACTGCTCGTCATTGTGAGCGAAGACTACGCTGCGGTATTGAGACCCCCAGTCTGGTCCCTGCCGATTGACCTGTGTCGGATCGTGCATGGCAAAAAAGGTGTCGAGCAGCGTGTCATAGGAGAGGCGCGATGGATCGAAGGTCACTTCGACCACCTCAGCATGCCCGGTACGATCTGTGCAAACTTCCTTGTAGGTCGGATGTTCCAGCTCTCCTCCTTCATATCCAACGGCTGTATCCAGTACACCAGGCATTTCTGCAAACCGGGCTTCAACGCCCCAAAAACATCCAGCACCAAACGTACCTTTTTCAATTGCCACTTTACCTTTACTCCTTTACTGGCCCTACGGGTCTGTTTATGTCAGCTAGTAACCCGAGTGCATACTGAATTCACAACGGATTTCGTCCACAACGGTGGTGTAGCGCCGAAGCACTTATTACTCGGAAATGCCATGCACGATATCACCGGATGCTCCACAACGACACGTTCTATTTGGATGCATGAAGCCGCATTTCGTCTTGCACCGCCGTGTTAAAAAACCGAGGGTATTTCTAGGCCCATAGAGGCACGTTCGTCAATGCCGAATTTACGCCAGATGCCGGGGCAGCAACATACTTCCCTGTCGCCTGGAACACCCACTTTCGAGTTATCGGCGGCGCTTGGGAGACGGAGATTTCAATTGAGCAAATTCGGGCAACTTCTTCTTAGGGACTACCTTCAACCCCTTTGAAGCACGCTCCAGCGCCATTACCTCGCCCGAAGTGAGTTCCCGGAACTCTCCTGGCGGCACATCCAGCCGCAAAGCTCCGTAGCCTATACGACGGATCTTTTCTACGTGGTGGCCAATCTCCTCGAACATTTTACGAAGTTGCCGATTTCGCCCCTCGGTAAGTGTCACCTCGTACCAGGGATTCTCACCTCCGCGGACCAGCTCAACTTTAGCCGCCGCGGTCACGATTCGGTCACGGCGACCGGCGCGAACGTCATTCAGACGTCCTCGGTCAATCGCGATACCGCGACGGATCTGCTCCAGACCCGCCGGATCCGGAACACCGCTAACCTTGACCAGGTAGGTCTTCTCCACCCCCGCAGATGCCTTGGACAATGAGTTGGCCAATTCGCCGTCGTTAGTCATCAGCAGGAGACCTTCGGACAGATAATCCAGCCGGCCAACCGGATACGTACGAACATGCTCGGGCCGAGGACCGCGCTTCGGGCTTCTCATCAGGTCCATGACGGTGGGCCGGTTTTGGGGATCATCGACAGTGGTGACATAGCCCCGCGGCTTGTTAAGGACGTAATACCGGCGGCGCTCTGGCCCATGCAGCAGCTTTCCGTCCACCTTTATATGGTCACGCTCGGGATCGTGGCGCGTTCCAAGTTCTGTGATTACCTGACCGTTGACCTGCACACGCCCTGCGAGGATGATCTCTTCTGCTTTGCGCCGGCTGGCAACACCCGCCGTTGCGAGTATCTTTTGCAGGCGTTCGCCCTTCGGCTCAGCGCTTTGCGTTGACGCGGATGCAGGGCCGGACTGTCGGTGATGCTGTTTCATTATTGCCTCAGATCTGGCCCAAACCGACGCACCGCTGCCAGGCGCGAGCGATTGAGCCTATCCTTGATTATGCCGTGGGCACCCCTTTGCGGGAGGCAGGACGCCGGTTTCTAGGGCAGATTCCGAAGCCACACAACCATCTCTCTCCGTCCGCCATCTCAACTGATGGGTATTTCCCTCCGGACAGGCCGATTTCATGCCGACGAAACAAGATGCCAAGAAGACCGCGCGGAAAGCGGCGAAAAACCTCGTACATCATCCAGTCAACGATCTGCGGCGCGCATACGAACACCTCGGACGGATCGAGATTCTCGAAGGCGCATTGGCGGGCTCGCCCTTTGTAGATGTGGCGGCACTTACCGGCTTGGCTCAACAGCAGCTTGAGGCCGGACACTCCCGCAACGCCGCCAGCCTGCTTCGAGCCGCCGAGCATGTATGCTTCGCGGCCCTGGCGCCGAGCCATGCCAGCACCGCTTTGGTCAACACCGATCTTGAGTGCGCAATTACGATGGAATTCGAAACCCTGATGCGCCGGGCGGAAGAGCACTGGGAAGAAGAGGATGAGCCTTCTGAGCGCAGGGTCGTTAAGGACCTATTCACCCGAGCTTTGGATCAAGCGCATCGCGCCTTCGATCGGGGTGCCTTTCGGCCCGCGCTGGAATTCGCGCGGGCGGCTGAGGCCCTCGCACACATCGGCTCCGGACTTCCGGTCGCGATGCCGGATCGCGGTCTTATGGGGCGGCTCGCCTCCTGACGTTAGAGCACGCGGCTGT
>Ga0157369_10008882_pt1 | contig 11512 bp, 8 predicted proteins | sample C25metaG_FD_113461 | JGI IMG/M metagenome (GOLD analysis project Ga0157369, IMG submission 113461) | Corn rhizosphere microbial communities from Kellogg Biological Station, Michigan, USA - C2-5 metaG | ecosystem: Host-associated > Plants > Roots > Rhizosphere > Soil | place: USA: Michigan... | reverse complement strand
GTCGCTGGAGTGGGGGCGGCGATCCGCGATGGCGCGCTCACGCCCCTGCCCGTCCACCGCTACGGCCTGGAGCGCGTGGCCGAGGCACACAGGGCGGTGGAGGCGGGCGTGCTCGGCAAGGTGCTCGTCGATATCGGCGCGCCCTCACAGCCAACCTGATCCAGAGCAAGGAGACCGAACGTGTCACACGAGATCCAGCGCATCACCACCGAGGCGGCACCGCAGGCGATCGGCCCGTACTGCCAGGCGGTGGCGCACAACGGACTGCTGTTCTGCTCCGGGCAGATCCCGATCGATCCGCAGACCTCCGCGATGGTCGAGGGGGACATCAAGGCGAAGACCCGCCGCTGCCTCGAGAATCTGACCGCAGTCTGCGCCGAGGCGAACACCAGCCTCGACCGCGCCATCAAGATGACCGTCTACGTGAAGGACCTCGCCCTGTTCGGCGATGTGAACGAGGCATACGCCGAATTCTTCCCGTCGAACGTTCCGGCGCGCACGACCGTGCAGATCGCCGCCCTGCCCGCGGGCGCGGAGGTCGAGGTCGACGCGATCGTCGCGCTGACGGGCTGACGGCGGGACGTCTCCGGGGCCGCTTCTAAGGTTTGCGCGTGGCGCGGCGAGAAGCTCAGGATCCGCCCTACAGCTCCGCTGTCGCTGTCGAGCGGGCTGCGGATCTCCTGCTCATGATCGCCAACCAGGGCGAGGCCTCCATGACGGACCTCGCCCAGGGCATCGGAGCGAGCGGCAGCGCCGTGCACAGGATCCTGACCGCCCTGAAGAAGAAGGGACTCGTCGAGCAGACGACCGAGAACGGGCCGTACTCGCTCTCCTGGTCGATCCTGGCGCTGGCGCAGCGGCTGATGGCGGACGCCGATGTGCGGACGATCGCGTTGCCCTATATGACCGCCCTGCGCGATCGGGTTGGCGAAACCGTGACGCTCAACGTGCGATCGGGCTTCACCCGCGTCTGCATCGATCAGGTCGTCGGGCCGCACGAGGTGAGTTGGCGCAAGGGGGTCGGGCAGGTGGCTCCGCTCGGCGTCGGCGCGACCGGCAAGGCCTTCCTGGCCTATCTGACGGCGCCGGAGCTCGAGGCGTTCTGGGATGAGACCACGCTGGAGAAGCTCACGCCTCACACCACGGTCGACAAACAAGATCTGGTGCGCGAGCTGGCGGCGGTACGGGAGCGCGGCCTTGCGTTCGGCATCCAGGACCGGCTGCTCGGGGTCGCCGGGATCTCGGCTCCGATCTTCGACGGCCCGGGGAGTGTGGCGGCGGCGCTCACGATCGCCGGCCCGACCGAGCGCTGCACGACCGAGCAGCTCGAGGAGTGGGTCGAGCCGCTCACGTCGGCCACCCGGGAGATCTCGAAGATCCTTACGAGCGCGACGAACGCGTCGGCGGGCTAGTCGCCTCGATCGAAGAGCGGGGCGTCGGCGGGACGGTTAGCCCGCAGCTCCTCGCGAAGCCCCGCGGTCGCGCGGTCGTCAATCGCGAGCGAAGCTGAATCGAGCACCACGCCGTACCCGCGACGCGCGTGCTCGACGCTCACAAAGCCTCGGACCACATCGCCGCGGACGGCCTCCGGATCGCGCTGCAGCGGATCGCCCCAGCCGCCTCCGCCCGCGGTCTCGTACAGCAGCCGATCACCGGGCTCGACACGAACGAAGTCGATCTTCGCCGGCAGCTCCTCTTCGCGCCCGTCGGCGCGCAGCAGGCGCTTGCGGGAGCACGCCGCGGCGCGTCCGCCGCCGATTCCCCAGGGCCGCGACACGTGGCGGTCGTCGTGGACGGATATCTCGCCGTCGGCCAGGAAGACGTATGTCTTGTCGACCCCGTTGCCGCCACGGTGCAATCCGGGTCCACCCGAGTCGATCCGGCTGGCGATCCGCTCGATGCGCACGGGGAAATGGCTCTCGGCGTATTCAGCGGGGATCGAGGTCACGTGCGGCCACCACGCGTGCACGTCCATGCCGTCGCCGACAGGCCGGCCGGGGATGCCCCCGTAGTTGATCTCGTAGAGGAAGAAGAAGTCGCCGTCGGGCCGTGTGCCGGAGTAGAGGAGATGCGGACTCGAGCCGCATGCCGCACCGGTCGCCAGCTTCGGATTCTGGTGGGCGAGCGCTCCCTGCAGCACGTCGAACACGCGCGCGAGCGTGTGGGCGCGGTTGGAGAGAGGCGCCGGAAAGCGCGGCTGAACGATCGAGCCCTCGGGGAAGCGGACGTCGATCAGGTCGTTGTAGCCGGCGTTGAAGAGAATGTCGGGGTCGAGCGCCATGATCAGCACGATCCCGGTGACCATCTTGAACATGCTCGCGCCCATGAAGAGGTTGATCGGGCCCTCTGCCTGAGGGGAGCTGCCGTCGAAATCCACGACCGCCCGCTCTCCCTCGCGGCTCAGCGAGAGGCGGATGGTGAAGGGACCGTTGCCGCAGCCGTCGTCGTCGACCGTGTCCTCGAAGGTCAGAGGCGTCTCAGGGATGGACTCCTGGATCATCACCTTCGCCGCCTCCCGGGTTCGGTCGAGCAACTGATCACAGGCGCGCCGGTAGGTCTCGACGCCGAAGCGCTCGCACAGCTCGATCACGCGCAGCTCCGCCGCGCGCGTGGCCGCAACGAGGGCCAGCGTGTCCGCGAGCGTGATCTCGGGCGTGCGCGAGTTGCGGCTCAGGATGTCCGCGATCGGCTGGACCAGCTCGCCGCGGGAGTAGAGCTTCACGGGCGGGAAGCGGATGCCCTCGTCGAAGATCGAGCGGGAGCGAGCGGGCATGCTGCCCGCCACGGGGCCGCCGATGTCCATCAGGTTGCCGATCTGCGATGCGAATCCCACGAGCTCGCCCTCGTAGAAGATCGGGCGCAGCGCGAGCATGTCGGGGGTGTGCTGGATCGCCCCGCCGCAGAGGTACGGGTCGTTCAGGATCAGGACGTCCCCGGGCTCGAGCTCCGCCAGGTCGTACTGGGAGGCGAAGAACTCCTCGAGCGGCCAGCCGAACTGGCCGGCGAGCATGCGCCCGCGGCCGTCCGCGAGCAGCGGGAACGAATCGTGCTCCTCGCGGATGACCGTCGACATCGCGGCGCGGAAGATCACCGCGTCCATCTCCCGGCGGATGTTCTTGAGCGCGTTCTCGACGATGTCGATCACGATCGGCGACTCACCCTGCCGCTCCGACTCGGGCTCTTCGTCGATCGAGATGACGAGGTTGAAGGCGTCATCCACCGTGGCCGTCGACCCCGGGAGGACCACGGAGGTCGAGTCCTGCTGCACGATGATCGCCGGCCCGCTCACCACCTGGCCCGCCCGGAGGCCGGCGCGCTGATACAGGTCGGCATCTATCCACTCACCGCGGCGGTAGATGCGCTGCACGCCCACGTGCGCGTCCGGCCCGGCCCCATTCGCGGCGGGCTGGGTCCGCACGTCGTCGCCCGCGGCCCGTCCCAGGGCAAACGCGCGCAGGTTCACGAACTCCGCCTCGACGTCGAGGCGGAAGCCGTACTCGCGCTCGTGCACGCTCGCGAACTCGGTGGCGATGTGCCGGAACGGGCTGTCGCCATCCAGCAGGCCGGGCGTCACCGCGACCGGGATCTCCAGCGCCTGGTTGCAGTAGCGCACGTCCACCTCGAAGCGCACCTCGCGCTCCTCGGGCGGAACTCCCTCGGACTCGAGCCAGCGCTCCGCCTTCGCGGCGAGCGCGGTCAGCCGCTCGCTGACATCCGCCGGAGTGACCTGATCGAAGCGCTGGATGAAGGTCTCGGCGAACTCGCTGCGCGACGAGGACACAACGTCGCCGAGTGCGGCGAGCACTCCCGGCGTGGGCGGCACGATCACCGGATGGCAGCCCAGCAGCTCGGCGAGTGCGTTCCCGAACAGCGGGCCGGCGCCGCCAAAGGCCACCAGGGCGAAGTCGCGAGGATCGTGACCCTTTTCCACCGAGACGAGCCTGAGCGCGCCGACCATGCTCTCGTTGGCGATGTCGATGATGCCCTCGGCCGCCGCCTCGACAGATACGCCCAGCGCGTCGGCGATCGCTCCGACCGCCTTGCGCGCGGCTTCCACGTCCATCGACAGACCGCCGGCGATGCTGTTCGGCAGCAGGCCGAGCACGAGGTTGGCGTCCGTCACCGTCGGGCTCTGACCGCCCTGGCCGTAGGCCGCGGGACCAGGCACCGCGCCGGCGGACTCAGGGCCCACGCGCAGCGCTCCGGTCAGCTCCGGCACGTGCGCGATCGAGCCGCCGCCCGCGCCCACGGAACGCGCGTCGATCGCGGGCGACTTGAGCGGGAACAGCCCGATCGTCGTCTCTCGCGTGAGCACCGGTTCGCCGCCCAGGCAGAGCGCGACGTCCGTGGAGGTTCCGCCGACGTCCAGTGTGAGGAAGTTCGAATAGCCCGCCGTGGTCGCCACGCGTGAGGCTCCCGCCACGCCGCCCGCCGGACCTGAGAACAGAGTCATCACCGGGCGCTCGCTGGCCGAGGCGATCGTCATCAGACCGCCATCCGAGCGCAGCACCGACAGCGGCGCCTCGATCCCCATTGCACGCAGCTCGTCGCGCAGCCGGTTCAGGTAGCTCTCGAGCCGCGGCCGGATGTAGGCGTTCATCACGACGACGTTCGTGCGCTCGTACTCGCGGAACTCGGGCAGCACCTCGCAGGACAGGGACACGCTCACCTCGGCGTCCCGCTCATGCACGAGCTCGCGAAGGCGCAGCTCGTGGTCCGGGCAGGCGAAGGAGTTGATCAGCGAGATCGCGAGCGAGGTGATGCCCGAGCCGACCAGGTCGTCGATCGCCGCCCGGGCCTGTTGCTCGTCGAGCGCGGTCACCACCGCGCCGTCGGCGCCGATGCGCTCGACGATGCCGCGCGTGTCCTCCACGGCCGCAAGCGGATCCGGCTTGATCATCGTCAGCCAACCGGAGAGCGGCCCCGGCGTCTCCGCACGCGCGAGGTGCAGGACGTGTTCGAAACCCTGGGTACACAGCAGGCCGACCCGCGCGCCGTCGCCCTCCAGCACGGAGTTCGTCGCCACGGTGGTGCCGTGCGTGATCGAGCCGATCTGGTCGGGCACGATGCCGTGCCGCTCCATCAGCTCGCGGAGTCCGGAAAGCACCGCCCGCGACGGATCGTCGGGAGTGGAGGGGACCTTGTGTAGGCGACTGATCCCGTCGTCGCTGACGACGAGGAAATCAGTGAACGTGCCGCCGACGTCGATGCCTATCCGGTGCGCCATCAGGCGCGGGCCGCCGCCTTCCAGATAGCGAGCACGTCATCGGCGGTGCAGACGTCGTGGCGGCGCCGCTGAACCAGCAGCGACGCCTCGTGCTGCTCCTCGTCGTAGGCGGCCACGCAGTCCTCGAGGAGCACGTTGTAGAAGTCGTGGTAGGCGGCGTCGCGGAAGGTCGCCTCCACGCAACCGGGGGTCTGCTCGCCGATCACCACGACGGTCTCGACGCCCATGGAGCGCAGCACGAGATCGAGGTTCGTCTGGTGGAAGGCGCTCGAGCGGTGCTTCGTGATCACCACCTCGCCCTCCGCCGGCGCCACCTCCTCGCAGATCTGGGCACCCCAGCTGCCCTCCAGGCAGAAGCCCCCCGTGTTCACGATCGACCCCTTGGCGCGCAGCCACGACGGAGAGTCGCTCGCGCCATCGCGAAGAGTCGTGGTCTGCACGTGCACGACCGGGACGCCGTAGGCGCGCGAGGCCTCGATGAAGTCGGCGCAGCGGGGCACGATGGCCGCGATCGCGGTCACGTCGTTGCCGGCGCGGCCGACGACCCCTTCCGGGCGCACCATGTCGTTCTGGAGGTCGATCACCAGCGTCGCGCAGCGATGCGGCGCGAGCACTTCCGCGAGACCGAGGTTCTGTGAGTCGTTATCGCCCATCGATTTGACATCCCAACGTCGATGTGCAGAAACTTAGAATACCAATCCAAGAATCGCAAGTCCATGGATTTGCGTGGTCCGCAGTGCCGAGAAAGGGCCTGAGTGATCTCCATCGCGGTGGACATCGGCGGCACGTTCACCGATGTCGTGGCAACCGACTCAGCAACCGGGCGGTACTTCACCGCCAAGGTGCCGACCACGCCCGGGCGGTTGGTCGAGGCCGTGGGCGCCGGCACCCTCGACGTGCTGGCTCAGGCCGGCGCGGGCCCCGAGCAGGTCGATCGCTTCATCCACGGCACCACCGTCGGGACGAACGCCGTGCTGGAGCAGAAGGGCGCCGTCACGGCCGTCCTCGCGACGGAGGGCTTCGAGGACGTCGTGGAGATCGGGCGCCTCAAGCGCTCCCGCATGTACGACATCTTCATCGACGCCGAAACTCCGGTGGCGCTGGCGCCGCGCCGGCTGCGGCGGGGCATCCGCGAACGCGTCGGCTCGGACGGCTCGAGCGTGATTCCTCTCGACGAGGCTCAGGCGCTCAGCGCGATCCGCGAGCTGGCCGCCAGGGGCGTGGAGGCCTACGCGGTCAGCCTGCTGTTCTCGTTCCGCGCACCGGCGAACGAACGGCGCGTGCGCGAGCTGATCGAGCAGGTGGCGCCCGGCGCGGGTGTCTCGCTGTCGTCGGAGGTCGACCCGATGTTCCGCGAGTACGAGCGCACTGTCGTGACGCTCTTCGATGCCTACATCCGCCCGGTGATCGAGCGCTACGTGAGCGAGCTCGCGCAGGAGCTCGCCTCGGTAGGGGTCGCCGCCCCGGTCCAGATCATGCAGTCCCGAGGGGGCATCACCTCGGCGGCGATGGTGGCGCGCCGTCCCGTCTCCGTCCTGCTGTCGGGTCCGGCCGCGGGCGTGATCGGGGCACGGCACGTGGCGAGCGGCGCGGGCATCGACAACCTGATCGCGATCGACGTCGGCGGGACCAGCGCCGATATCAGCCTCGTGGCCGCCGGCAAGCCCCTCCTGTCGACCGAGGGGAAGATCGGGCGCTACCCCTTGCGCGTGCCGATGGTCGACGTAAACACGATCGGTGCCGGCGGCGGCTCGATCGCCTGGGTCGACGCCTCGGGGAGCTTCCGTGTGGGTCCGCAGTCGGCCGGCTCGGAGCCGGGCCCCGCCTGTTACGGGCGCGGCGGAACGGAGCCGACGGTCACCGACGCCAGCATCGTCCTTGGCTACCTCAATCCCGCGTACTTCGCGGGTGGGGCGATGAGCCTCGACGTAGACGCCGCGCATGCCGCGGTTGGCCGGCTCGCCGATCGGCTCGGCCTCACGACCATCGAGGCCGCGGCCGGCATCCACAGCGTTCTGAACGCGAAGATGGCCGACGAGATCCGCCTCGTGTCCGTCCGGCGCGGCTACGACCCGCGGACCTTCGCGCTGGTGCTGCTCGGCGGCGCGGGCGCGGTCCACGGTGGGCGCCTCGCCGCCGAGCTCTCGATCCCCACCCTGCTCGTGCCGCCGGTGCCGGGCGTCCTGTCCGCACTCGGCCTGCTCGTGGCCGATGTCGAGCACGACCTGGCGGAGACGGTCACAACGCGCGCGGGCGAGGCCGACTTCGAGGCGCTAGAGCGGACCTACGTCTCGCTGCGGGAGCGGGTGACGGAGCTGATGCGGGCCGATCTCGTGCCCGAGGGCGAGGAGCTGACCCAGCGCTTCGCCGACATGCGCTACGTCGGGCAGGGCTACACGCTCGAGGTCCCGGCGCCGGCCGAGCTCGACGAGGCGGCAATCGGCGCGATGGTCGACGCGTTCCACGAGGCCCACCAGCGCGTGTACGCCTACTCGCTTCCGCACGGGGAGGTCGAGTTCCTCAACCTCAGGGTCGTGCAGTCGTGGGGCCTGCCCACTCCCGCGTTCGAGCGGCTTCCCTCGCGGCCCTCCGCGGCCACGCCGTCGAGTCGCATGGCGTACTTCGAGGAGGCGGGCGGCTACGTCGACACCCCGATCTACGACCGCGGCGCGCTCGCGGTCGGTGACGAGCTGGCCGGGCCGGCGATCGTCGAGCAGCCAGACACCACCTTCGTGATCTACCCCGGTCACACCGCCACGCTGGACGCATCGAACAACCTGGTCGTCAGCGTGCCGGCGCCGGCCGATGCCGCGGCTACCGAGGCGGTGGCCTCGTGAGCAGGCAGATCGACCCGATTGCTCTCGAGGTGATCCGCAACAAGCTGGACGACATCGCCGACGAGATGGAGATCACGCTGCTCAAGAGCTCGCACTCGACGATCGTCAAGGAGGCGCTCGACGCCTCCGCGGCGATCTTCGACGCCCGCGGGCAGCAGATCGCCCAGGCCACCGCCTCGCCGATCCACCTCGGGATGATCATCCCCGCGGTCGAGCGCTTCGTGGAGCTCTTCCCGCCAGAGGAGATGCGCGAGGGCGACGTGTTCGTGCTCAACGATCCGTTCGACGGCGGCACGCACCTGCCGGACCTGGTCTGCACCGTGCCGGTGATCGTGGATGGCCAGACGATCGCGCTGGCCACGGCGATCACCCATCACCAGGAGATGGGCGGCAGCGCTCCGGGCTCGACTCCGATGGATGCGACGGACATTTTCCAGGAGGGTCTGCGAATCCCGCCGCTCAAGCTGTATTCGCGGGGCGAGCCGAACGAGACCCTGTTCGCGATGCTCGAGCGCAACGTCCGCATCCCCGCGACGGTGCGCGGCGACATCGACGGGCAGCTGGCGGCCACGGCGGCCGGGGTACGAGGGGTCAAGCTGCTCGCCGAGCGCTACGGCGTGGACGGTGTCCAGGAGTACATGGCCGAGCTGCTCGACCGCGCCGAGGCGCTCACGCGCAGTGCCATCGCCGCGATCCCGGACGGCACCTACCGCTTCGTCGACTATCTCGATCACGACGGCATCGACCTCGACCAGCGCGTGCGCATCGAGGTGGCGGTGACCATCGACGGCTCCGACATCCTCGTGGACATGGAGGGCACCGCCGCCCAGGTCAAGGGCCCGATCAACTGCGTGGTGGCCTCCACGATGTCGGCGATCTACTACGTCGTGCGCGTGATCACCGACGCCGCGATACCGAACAACGCCGGCTGCTACCGGCCGGTGCGCGCGAATCTGCCGCTTGGCAGCATCGTCAATGCCCGGCCGCCGGCGGCCTGCAACGCACGCGCACTCGTGGTCAGGCGCACGGTGGATGCGATGCTCGGCGCGCTCGCGTCGGCGCTGCCGGACCGTGTGCCCGCTGCGTCGAACGGGCACCCGCTCGTGATGTCGATGGGCGGGGTGGATCCGGTCACGGGTCGCTCGTTCGTCACGGCCGAGGTTGGCACCGGAGGAATGGGCGGCCGGCCCGGCAAGGACGGCGTCGACGTGATCCAGACGGACACCTCCAACGCCCAGAACATCCCGATCGAGGCGCTCGAGCTCGAGTATCCGCTACGCGTGGGGAGCTATCGCCTGCGCCGTGACTCGGGCGGCCCGGGCCGCTATCGCGGCGGCATGGGCCTCGAGAAGACCATCCAGGTCCTGCGCGGCGACGTCCGCTTCTCGCATCGCGGCGAGCGCCACTCGACGGCGCCGTGGGGCGTCTTCGGCGGCGGGGCCGGCAAGACGTCACGCTCCCAGCTGATTCGCGCCGACGGCAGCGAGGTCCCCATGCGCTCAAAGGCAGAGCTCGAGCTGGGCCCCGGCGACGAGCTCCGGATGTGGACGACCGGGGGCGGCGGCTACGGCGATCCCCTGGAGCGCGATCCCGCCAGCGTCCTGGAAGACGTGCTGGACGGAAAGATCTCCGTCGAGGCGGCCGAGGCGGACTACGGGGTGGTGATCGTGGACGAGGCGGTCGACGCTCAGGCCACCGAAACGCAGCGCGCCGCCGGGGTGGCGCGCCGCGGACCCATCGACTGGACCTACGACCGCGGCCCGCTCGGCCGGGAATGAGCGCCGTGCGGCTGCTGGCCGCAACCGGTGGGCTGGGTTTCACCCCGCCGGATCCTTCGCGCTCGTATCTCCGTGCTCTCGAGCGGCGCCCTGACGCCATCGTCGCCGACGCGGGCAGCGCCGATATCGGGCCGTTTTTCCTCGGCGCGGACGCCGTCTACAACGAGCCCGAGTGGGAGCGGCTCGATCTGGAGCGCCTTCTCGATGGCGCGGCGCGTCTGGACGTGCCGCTCATCGTCGGGTCGTGCGCCGGCACGGGCACCGATCGCGGCGTGGAGGCGTACGCCCAGATGGTGGACGAGCTGGCGCGCGCGCGTGGGCGGTCATTCCGCACGGCGCTGATCTTCGCCCAGCAGGAGTCGTCGTGGCTCGAGCAGATCGTGGCTGACGGCCGACCGGCAAGGGCGCTCACGCCGCTGCTCGGCGAGCTCTCGCCGGGCGCGGTGGCCGCGAGCGACACGGTCGTGGCGGTGATGGGCGCCCAGCCCATCCGCGCGGCTTTGGGGGAGGGCGCGCAGGTGGTCCTGGCGGGACGGGCCTGCGACGACGGCCTCTTCGCCGCGGCGGCCCAGCTTCACGGCGCGGATCGAGCCGCGGGGTACCTGGCCGGCAAGCTCCTCGAGAACGCGTCGCTCGTGGCCGAGCCGTTCGTCTTGCGGGAGTCGGTGATCGGCGAGCTCACCGGCGGCAGCGTGATCGTCGAGCCGATGCTTCCGGAACAGCGCTGCACGCGAGCGTCGGTGGCCGCACAGCTGATGTATGAGCGCGCAACGCCCTTCAAGCAGGCCGGACCGGGTGGCGAGCTAGATCTCAGCCAGATCCAGATCGAGGAGCTGGACGACCGGCGGGTGGCATTGCGCGGTGCGCGGTACCGGGACCTGCCGCCCGCGTTGAAGGTCGAGGGTGCGGGCTGCGTGGGCCAGAGATCGCTTTGCATCGTCGGCTGCCGTGACCCGCGCATGATCGCGGCGCTCGACCCGATTCTGGATGAGGTCAGAACCGCGGTGTCGAGCGAGGGCGCAAAGGTCTCGCTGAAGGTCTACGGACGCGATGCCGTCATGGGGGACCTTGAGCAGGCGCCCGGCGGCGTGCACGAGGTCGGGATCGTGGCGGAGACCGTCGCGCCGACCCAAACCGAGGCAAACCGCGCATGTGTCCTGGCCAAGCGCCTGCTCTTCAGTGCCAAATATCCCCTGCAGAAGCAGACCGGCGGGAGCGTGCTCTCCACGATCGACGAGGTTGTGGAATGCGGACCCGCGTACCGCTGGACCGTCAACCACGTCGTCTCGGTCCGCGACGTAGTCGAGCCATTCAGGACGGAGATGCGAACGCTTGGGGCTGGTGCGTGACTCGGGTGGACGACATCGCGCGGATCATCCGCTCCAAGAACGCGGGCATCGGCCACGTGACGGTCGACCTGGTCTTCCCGGACCGTGACGCGTACGAACGCGCGCGAACCCAGATCACCCCGGACCGGGCGGCGGCGGCCTACGGCCTCACCGCGGCTGAACTGACGGCCTTCGAGTACTTCGACGCCGGTCTTGCGATCAAGGTCACGCTGCCCCGCCAGGAGGTCGCGGGCGGCATGGGACTTGGCGAGACGGACCTCTATGGCAGCGGCCAGTACTTCCCGATCGCCGAACTCGAGCTGGAGTGAAGCCCGGAACCAG
>Ga0157369_10008880_pt1 | contig 11514 bp, 8 predicted proteins | sample C25metaG_FD_113461 | JGI IMG/M metagenome (GOLD analysis project Ga0157369, IMG submission 113461) | Corn rhizosphere microbial communities from Kellogg Biological Station, Michigan, USA - C2-5 metaG | ecosystem: Host-associated > Plants > Roots > Rhizosphere > Soil | place: USA: Michigan... | reverse complement strand
GCGGGAATTCGCTCCCAGACAGGGGGCACGCGCGATTGCGACCCCCTCTGCGGCGCAGCTGGCCAAAGGGCTCAGGAAGGACACCGGCGGTCACTGGCGCCGCTATCAGCAGGAGCTGGCCCCTATCCTGCCAAAGCTTCAGCCTTGGGTAAGTCGTTTCGGCTACAGCGATATTTGATGGCGCGGGAAACAGTTGCTATGGAAAGCCGATAGCATCATTCCGCTCAATCCAACATGAACAAAGGGTTCACTTGCAGATCGATCTGACGCCCGGCGGCCAGGCCATGCTGGACCAAGTCTCCGCCGAGGTCGGCGCCAACAACCTGAAGCGGGCAGCCGAGATCGCCGATGCCGCTATCGCCGCCGGCAACCGCCATCCGGTGTTTTTCAACGCGCGTGCGCTGCTGGCCGAGTCGCAGGGAAATCAGCAGGCCGCCCTCGACGAGTTCGAAAAGGCTCTTGTGCTCACGCCACAGAATCCGCTGGTGCTAAAGGCGACGGGCATGTGCCTCGTCCGTCTCAACCGGCCACAGGAGGGCGTAAACCGCTTCGACATGGCGTTGCGCTTGGAGCCCAACGACGCGCAGACGTACTATTTCAAGGGGTGGGGTCTTGCTGCCGACGGCGATCAGGACGGCGCGAAACGCGCTTATGAACGCGCGATTGCCCTTCAACCGAACTATCCCGAGGCTCTGGCTGCCCTCGCTGCAATCGTCGCGCGCTCAAGTGAGCGGGAAGCGGCGCGTCGCTTGGCCAATCGTGCTCTGGCCCTAAATCCCCGTGAGCCGGCCGCGATCGTGGCGCTGGCCATGTGCGATCTCGCGGAAAGCGACTACCGCGCGGCCGAACGGCGCCTGAAGACGATGCTCAACGACCGCAATACCCAGGGCCATTCGCGCACTCTCGCGCTTGGCTACTATGCTGACGCCCTCGACGGCGAGGGGCGGTTTGCAGAGGCCTTTGCGGCCTACCGTTTGAGGAACGAGGAATCGCGCGCTCAAAATACCGAGCGCCTCTCCGGGCAAAGAAGCCGTGCGGCCGTCGAGGGCATAGCCAACTATCTGCACAAGACGGCGGCGCAGCCCTGGAATACGCCTCCGGCCGGCGAAACTGCTTCCCGCGCCCGCGAGCATGTCTTCCTGATGGGCTTCCTGCGCTCCGGCACCACGCTGCTCGAGCAGGTGCTCGCGGTCCATCCAGACGTCGTCCATCTCGAGGAGCGCGAAACTCTAGTTGAGGTGTCGCGAACTTATTTGAGGAGCGACCAAACCCTCGACCGTCTGGCCGCGCTCTCGGGAGATGAGCTCGACCGCCTGCGCGCGCAATATTGGCGGCGCGTCGAATCGGCCGGCGTCAATCCGCGGCGCAGGGTGTTCATCGACAAGCAACCGCTCAACGTCTTCAATCTCCCTATCATCGCGCGGCTGTTTCCGCGTGCGAAGATCCTCTTCGCGATCCGCGATCCGCGCGATGTCGTGCTTTCCTGTTTCCGCCGCCACTTCGACGTCAATGCCGTGATGTTCGAGTTTCTCGGTCTGGAGGATGGCGCGCGCTTCTATAGCGCGGTGATGGATCTTGCCGAAGCCGCGCGCGCGACGCTTCCGCTCGATCTGCTGGAGCACCGCTACGAGGACATGATCGCCGATTTCGAGGGCCGCGTGCGACGGGTCTGCGATTATCTCGGGATCGAATGGACCGACGAAATGCGCGATTTCAGCACGGCTGCACAGAGCCGTTCGATTCGTTCCCCGAGCGCAAGCCAGGTCCGGCGGGATCTCTATCGAACCGCCGTCGAGTCCTGGCGGAACTATGCGCCGCAGATGGCGCCTATTCTTCCGGTCCTTGAGCCGTGGGTGCAGCGGTTCGGTTATCCGCCAAGCGGGAATTGACGCTGCCGCAATTGAGATTTTGCGAGAGAACGCCGTGCTGCGCTAAAGTTGCTCGCAAGAGGCAGCAATGAATCTCCAGTTTCCGTTCTACAAATTCGCCTTCCGCTTCGATACCGAACGGCTGTTGGCTGAAGTGGGCGCGATCCCGGAAACCGCGTGGCGCTTCCATCATGAGAACTTCAAAGGCAATTCCGCGCCCCCGCCCTGTGACGGAACGTCGTCCAGCGTATGGGGTCGGTAATAGGGCCTTTGTAGGCGGCCGTTCGAGCCGGCAGGGGTGTCGTCGCGTTCGGACCGGAACCGGACATTTGTGTGCGTTATCCCGTGGAAAAGCCCGATTTTAAGGGTATATGCAGCCTGCGCAATCGCCGCGCCTGGATGCGGTGACGCGGGCTAAGTCCTGCTGTAAGTATCGCCGCAAACCATAGCCGGAGTTTCAATGTCCGACGTTCAGTCCCCGGAGCAATTGCCTGCCGATGTCGCCAAAGAAGTGCAGACTCTGCTGCGCGCCGGCGATCTCGCACGCGCGACCGACCTTGCGCGGCGCGCGCTGGATGAAGGAACGGTCGATCCGTTACTGCTCCATGTTCGCGCGCATTGGCTGGAACAGCAGGACCGTATTGCCGAAGCGCTTCAGGACCTCGCGCGCGGCGTAATGATGGCGCCGAACGATCCGCTGGCCCATTATGCCTTCGGCGTGCTCGCGGCAAAGGTCGGGGATACGGAACGCGCAACGGGCGCCTTCAGCGCCGCGATTTCGCTGAAGGCGGACTATGCACCGGCCTATCATCATCTCGCGGTGGCCAAATGCGCCACCGGAGAGATTGCGGCGGGCCGTGCGCTTTACGAAAAGGCGATTGAGCTCAACCCCAACGATGCGGATTCGCTGGCAGGCCTTGCGGAGCTTGCGCAACGCCGCGGCGACGACAAGGCGGCACAGGCGCTGATCGAACGCGCCCTCGCACTTTCGCCTGGTCAGCGCACCGCGCTGACGGTTCAGACCACGATGGCGTTCGCGTCCGGTTCGCTTGGACGCGCGGAGCACCTGGCCAAGGGGCTTGCAGCCGACGCCAATGCCGGGCCGGTCGAAAGCGCGATCGCGATGAGCCTCATCGGCGACATCCGTCACGCCCAAAAACGTTACGCCGAAGCGTTCGAAGCCTACACGACGGCCAATGACTGGAAATTCGACGTCTTCGCGCCAAAGTTCGGCGTCGCCGAGGGCGAGACGGCGTTCACTTATACATTGTGGCTGCAGGACTATCTGGATGTCGCGCCAGCGTCCCAATGGCGCGCCATATCAGGCGCACCCAACGAGGCCGGCGTGAAGGCGCATGTCTTCCTGGCCGGGTTCCCGCGCTCCGGAACCACGCTGGTTCAGAACGTGCTCGAAGGGCATCCCGATGTCGTGGCGCTGCAGGAACATCCCCTGCTCCAGGAGAGCCTGCGCGATTTCCTTTCGAACGACGAAGGCCGGAAGAAACTGGCGGGTCTTGGCCCGAACGAACTGACAGCGTACCGCGCGCATTACTGGCAACGTGTCGCGGCGCGCAATATCGATGTGAAGGACAAGGTGTTCGTCGACAACAGGCCGCTCAGCTCGCAGCAGCTTGTGCTCGTCGCGAAGCTGTTCCCGGACGCGAAGGTGTTGTTCATGCGGCGCGATCCGCGCGACGTCGTGTTGAGCTGTTTCCGCAGTTCTTTCGCCATGGCGCCCGCCACCTTCGAATTCCTCAAACTCGACCGCGCAGCGCGTCTCTATGCGGCAGTAATGGAGCTTTGCGAATCCTATCGCGAGGTGTTGGGCCTTGCGTGGCACGAGCTGCACCACGAGAAGCTGGTGGACGATTTCGACGGCGAACTCGAAACGCTCTGCCGGTTCATCGGAATTGACCGCCGGGCGGAGATGCGGGATTTCGCCGAGCGCGCAAAAACGCGCGAGATCCACACCCGCAGCGCCCCCCAGGTCCGCCGCGATCTCAACCGCGAAGGCATCGGCCAATGGCATAACTACGCCGGCCAGCTAAAGCCCGTCCTTCCCATTCTGAGGCCGTGGGTGAAGAAGCTCGGCTACGATGCGGGCTGACGATAATAGTCATGCATGCCGTTGAGCAGGCCGGAGACGAGTTCACGCTCGGCCGGTGACAGCAGCGGATTCCAGATATCGATCATCACGATCACGCGCGGTTCGTCGCTGTCGTTCCATGCTTCGTGCTCGATCGTGTCGTCAAACACCCACGCCTCGCCGACGCGCCATTCGCGCACTTCATTGCCGACCCGGAAGCGGCAGCCCTTCGGCACGATCAGAGGAAAGTGGATGATCAGCCGCGCATTGGTGTCGCCGGAATGTGGCGGGATGTGCGTGTGCGGCTCCAATACGGAAAACAGCACCGTAGGCCCGAAATTGGGCGCATCGAGCATCGGAATCGATTCAAAAAGCGCTGTCGTCTGCGGACAGCGCCGGCACTGTTCTTCCCGCTTTATGCTGTCCCGCCAGAGATAAAGCACATTCCAGCGCATGGACCGATTGAGTTCCGCCCACTGGGCGAGCGGCGCGCCTTCGGGGTGCGAGACGTAAGGCTCGAAATTGCCGCCGTCCTCTTTCGCAGCCTTGAGGAACTCGTCGCGAACGATCCCGGTCGCGTCCTCCAATGTCTTCAGCCAGGGAAAGTGGACGCGGTCGTAGAACGGGATCGCAGGCAGCTGCGGCACCAGAAGCATGTTCGGCTGCTGTGTGTAGGGCTTTGTCTTTCCGGTCGCGATATCGCGGCATTCCTCGAACCGCGCCAGGTTTTCGCTCGCGTGGCTTTTGCTGATGCCTTCAAGGCGCCACCGCAGGAAACCGTCGAGCGCAGTGGAATTGTGCTCCACCGCTTCTCTTGCATGCCTGATCGACTGCTGCATTTCGCCGGAAAGCTGGTTGTCAGGAGGTGCAATCGTCAGCACGTCCTTGAACGTCCGCGCCGCCTGGCGGGTCTGGCCCATGCGCTCCTGCAACATGCCTTTGGCCAGAAGTGCCGGGAAAAAATAGGGGTCGATGGAGAGCGCGCGCGTCAGCCACGCCATTTCGCCGGCATTGTCGCCGGAGGCGCGCTTGACGAATGCGAGATTGAGCGGGACGGCGGGGTTGGCCGGATCGGCGCGAAGGGCTTTCTCAAGAAGCAGACCCGCACCTGCCATGTCCTTACGCAAAAGGTGATGCTGGCCCAGGTGAAACAAGGCCTGCGGATGATCCGGCACGGCCGCGAGAACGCCATTCCAGGCGCGCTCGGCCTCTTCAAGCCGGCGTTCGCGCATCATCGCAAGCGCCGTCTGTACCAGCGCCGTCACACGTGTGTTTTGATCGGTACCGGAGCCAGCCGCCATCGAAGCCGATCCATCCCCCAATGGAACGACGGCACGTTAGCCCAAGGCGCGCTTGCGTCAACGCGCAAACGCACCCGGAACTACCGTATAGTCAAGCCGTGTTAATTGCTGCGCGGACCGAGATTGCCGCTGGACTGCATCTGGCCGATTTCTTTCTGCGTTTGCAGACGAGCATCATCCCATTCGTGCTGAGTCTTGCACTCGCGGCGCGCCCCGAGACGCGTCCCTGTTGCGGCCTCCATGTTGCGGCAGACCATCTTGTTGGCATCAGAAGACGGCGCGGCTGCCGGAGCAGGGGCGGCTGCGGGAGCAGCAGTGGCGGCCGGAGCGGGCTGCGCGGGATCTTCGGCCATTGCGCTGGAACCCATGATGACCAAGCCGGCAGTCGAGACAAGCAAAAGAGCAAGTTTGCGCACTTCGTGACTCCTTAAAGAACGTAGAGGGCCCCACCCATGATGGTCTGCCGCTGATATGGCTATGTTACTTTAGCGTCAGCGCATTTTGAAGGACCGGTTTAATCACATCTCGTGGAATGCGTTCATTTTCAAGGGCATGTTGGCGCTGGAAAGTCCTGAGCGCACGCGTGTTCCGCCTTGGAACCTGGGCGCGGCACATTCGAAACGAGTTTAATTTGATCGATTACAGCATTGATAAGACTGGCTATTTTATGAAGTTCGCAACCGAGCAGGACATCATAGCTCGCGCCCCTCCCTGACACCGCAAGAAATGCGTCACAGGATCGCAGCGACGCGCCGATGCTGCTGCCCAAGCCGCCCAAGCCAAGCGAGGGCCAAGCGAATCTCGGCGCCGTAGAGGCGTCTGGCCTCGGCCAAGCGATCGGCGCGCAGCCTCGCCGAATATTCATGCTCCGGCGCTTTCGAGTAGCGCGCGAGGACCGGACTGGACGCGATTGCGACGGCCTCTTCCGGTGTCATGGGTATCTGGAGATGTGCGAGGACCTTCGCCAGAGCCGTCCCGGCGTCCTGCAGCAAGGCATCGAAATCGACTGGCAGAACCCGCTCCCCAAAAGAGTGGAGAAGATCGTCCTGGGTCAGTCGTTCGGCCAGCCAGCTCATCGCAGCCAGTTCACCCAGATTGGACGGACGCGACGGAGGCGCGTTCAAAAGCATGCCAAGGCGATGAAAGCGCTCCGGCCCATGCGCATTCAGATCGACTGCGGAGTTCTCCGCTGCGAGCATTGTGGCGAGATAGGATTCGGCTGCGATGTTGAGTGTGACCGCTTTGGACTGCCCGCGTAGCGCCAAGAGCTTTGCACCCAGACGCTCCGCCGTGCTGGTCGCCTTGAGAACGACGGTGTCGGTATCGCCGAAACCCCGTTCCCACAGCATGAGCAGAGTCTCCAGGCGTTCGTCGAGGCCCGGCCGTCCGGCATCGTGGACTTCCGCGAGGGTCCGCAACGGTAGCGGTTCGCGCAGGGAAAGCACCTTCCCCGTCTCATCGAGCATGCGGCTGAGGAGCGTCGAACCGACGTGGCCGCTGTGGAAGATGAAATGCAGCGGCCGGGATGAGGACGGCGCCGCCATCGCGCGCGCGACATCGGCGAACGGAATCCATTGTCCGCGGGTCTCTGGCGTGAGCCGCCGCTCATCGAGAAAGCTCGCTCGTCGGTAGTCTTGCGCACCCAAGCGGATGAAGAATATCGCGTCGCGTCCGGGGTCGAACGCAAAGGGATAGAGTTCCGGGCCGGTCCCAAGCTCCGAGAGCAGATCCGCCATACCGCTAGTGTGGCAGGTTCGTCGCCCGCAATTCTACACCACCGTGCGGCAGAGCCTGCGCGGTCGTCACCACGGCCTGAACTGCGGGCGTGTTCATGATCGTCACCCATCCCTGCATCGCGCGCGCGGTCGCCGAGTTTTCGCTGAAGGCCTCATTGATGGCCTGGAAGAACGACTTCTCGCGCGGGAAGCGCTTGAAGACCACGTTCTCGTTCGCCGGAATGTTCGCGAGTTTCTTCGTTGCGTCCGCAGCCGTCCAGAAGCCACCCAGCTGATCGACCAATCCTCGCGAGCTGGCATCGGCGCCGCTCCATACGCGGCCCCGCGCGATCTCCTGCACGCGGTCCAGCGAAAGTTTGCGGCCTTTGGCGACCTTTTGCTTGAAGTCGGCATAGATCGTGTCGGCTTCCCGGTTCAAAGCCGCCCACTGGTCGGGGGTGTAGGGCGTTAGGCCGGAATCCATCAGCGCGTTCTTGCCGACCCCGACATTCTCCGCACCCACGCCGATCAGTCCGAGCGACTTGCCGATCGAAACCTTGCCGGTGAGCACGCCGATCGAGCCCGTGATTGTTCCAGGTTCTGCCACGATCTTGTTGGCCGAGGTCGAGATGTAATAGCCACCGGACGCCGCGACCGAACCCATGCTCACGACCACGGGAATGCCCTTGGCCTGCGCCTTCTTCACCGCGTCGAGAATCTGATCGGAGGCAGAGACCGAGCCGCCGGGCGAGTCGACGCGCAACAGGATCGCCTTGATCGATTTGTCGTCGGCCGCGTCTCGGATCGCTTTCGCGGCGTCGTCTCCCGCGATGACGTTGTCGCCGCCGAACAGCCCGCTGCCGCCTGTCGTCCCTTCGACGATCTCACCAGCCGCTTGAACAAGCGCGATGCGTGGTCCGTCACCGAAATCGGAGAAACCGTCCTTGGCGCGAACGAAATCGCCCATCGACACTTGTTTGGCATCCTTGCCGGCCCGGCCGTTGGCCGCGCCCCAGGCATCGTCGTCATAACCCAGCCGATCGATGAGACCGATCTTCTTGACGTCTTCCGACATCTGCGGGCTGGCCTCGAACGCGGCCGCGAGCGCTTTGGGATTCAGTTTGCGGTCAGCCGCCGCAGTAGTCGTAGCTGTGTTGTACCAGGATTGGAGAAGCGCGGTGACCTGCTCGCGGTCGGGCGCCGTCATGCCCTTTTCCATGTACATGTCGGCTGCGCTCTTATAATCGGAGCGCTTGGCGATCTGCGGCTCGGCTTGGATCTTGTCGAATAACCCCCTCAGGAAGATTTCGCCGCCGCCTTCGCCCGCCGCGCCGAAATCCGATTTCGGCTGCATCCATATCTGGTCTGCCGCCGCCGCCGTGAGGTAGTCGCCGAGCCCCGCGGACTCGAAGCCCATGCTGTGCGCGATGACGAACTTGCCGGATTTGCGGAATTTCTTGAGCGCGGTGCCGATCTCCTCCGCCTGCGCGATGGGAAGGTTGGCATCGCCGACGCGGAGGATCACGCCTTTCACCCGGTTATCCCGCTCGGCGGCATCGAGGCCGAGCACGATGTCCATGACCGTGACCGGCCGCTTGCCGAAGATCGTCACCGACGCTGAATCCGCGATCGGATGACGAAGGTCGAGCGCCAACACCATGTTCGACGGCAGGCCATCGCCCTCGACGAGTCCAATGAGGAAAAGGCCCAGGAAGATCAGGATCAGGAGAAAGACAAAGCGCGCTATCGCATTCAAGGTGCCAGCAGCTATCGACTGGCCCCAACGCAGGAATGAGATCATCGCGAAATCCTTTCGGCCACTTAAGGCGAATGCTTCTAACGAACCAATATGGCGATGGGTTCAACCAACATCCATGCCGCCACACGAATTGTTTTCCGCTTTGGCCGCGGCGAATTAAGCCTTTGATCTCGATAATAAATCGTTGAAGGATGCGCGCTCGCCATTGGGGAGCCCTGCGTGCCGGAATTTGTGTCTGACGGACTGACGATTGCCTATGACGATATTGGGCCGCGGGAGGGGCGGCCGGTGGTGCTGGTCCACGGATTTGCCTCCAACCGGAAGGAGAACTGGCAGAGGCTCGGCTGGTATGGCGCGTTCGAGCGCAAACGCATCCGCTGCGTGGCGCTGGACTGCCGCGGGCATGGGGAGAGCGCCAAGCCCCACGATCCGGCGGCCTATACGCGCGCTGCCATGGCGGGGGACATCATCGCCCTCCTCGACCATATCGAGGTCCCGCGAGCCGACCTGATGGGCTATTCGATGGGCGCGCGGCTGTCGCTGGCGGCCGCGATGATGGCGCCGGAGCGCTTTCCGCTGCTCATATTGGGTGGGATCGGGGCCAAGCAGTTCGAGACCCATCTCAGGACCGACGCGATGGCGCAGGCCATGGAAACCGCCGATCCTGAATCGATCGAGAACCCACTGTTTCGCAGCTTCCGCGGCTTCGCCGACGAGCAGGGCGAAGACCGCATGGCGCTCGCCGCCTTGTCGCGCGCGCAGGATGCGCCCTTCGAGCGCAGTACGCTGTCGGCACTCTCCATGCCGGTGCTGGTGATGGCGGGCGCACGCGACGAGCTTGCCGGCGATCCGGAACAACTTGCGCGCGCCGTGCCCGACGGGCGTGCGGTCACCCTGCCCGGCTGCGATCACTTCTCCGCAATTCCTCACGTGCTGTTCAAGGCCGCGGTGTTCGACTTCCTGGATGGAACGCTCGAATAATCACTGCGCCCAGGAAAAGCCGCCGCCGATGATCAGCGGCGCGGAGTAACTCACCACCGCCCCGGTTCCCGTGCTGGTCTGGCCAAAACTCGCGGTCGAGGCCACACGCGCATCGAAAAGATTGTCGCCATAGAGATAGGCTGACAATTGCTGCGTGATCGCATAGGACACGCGCGCATCCAGCGTCACTGCCGCGCCGAGACGGTATTTGTTGAGGTCGTCGGCATAGCGCAGTCCTTCGTAGCGAAGGTTGGCGTTGATACTGAGCCGGTCGAGCGGCTTCGCCTCGAAGCCGCCGGTGATCGTCCAGCGTGGTGCCTGAGCGGGCCGGTTGCCGGTGAGCTGCGGTGCCTGTGCCCCACCTTCGACATGGGCGTCGACATAGTCGAACGCGGCGTGCGCGATAAGGCCGTCGAGGATGCTGTAATGCCCCTCGCCTTCAAACCCCCACGCATCGACGTCACCGACATTCTGGCGTTGCACAAGCGTGACGCCGGGAAGCTGGACGCAGGGAAAATTCGTCGGGCACTTTTGCAGCGTCACGTTTGTCACGGCACGGTGAAGCTGGTTGACGAAGACATCGCCATCGAGCGAGGCGCGATCGTCCTGCCAGCCGCCGCCGAGTTCGGCGCCGTAAAGTTGCTCCGGCGTGAGATCGGGATTGCCAAGCGTGTTGGTGGTACCGAGGCGGAACGGACGATAGAGCTCGTTCAGCGAAGGCGCACGAAACCCTTCATAGGCCGCACTGCGGAGATAGAACCCGTCGTCGAGATCGCGGCGCACGCCAAGCCGCCCGGTCGGCAGCGTGCCGCCTTTCGACTTGAAATGATCGTCGACCGTTATGACCCCTGTCGCCAGCGAGTTCTGGATCACGTGGCCGTTGGAGGTCTGCCAGTAATCCGCGCGCACCCCGGCGGTGATCAGCCAACCATCCGCACGATGCGCGCCCTCCACATAGAGGCCGCCTACGAAACTGTCGCCGCCGGCGTGACGCCCCGACGTGAAGGCGCCGTTGACGAACGAGAACTGCTCCCGGGACTCGCCTTCCGACGACCGCACATCCGCGCCGATCTCCCAGTTGAACCAGGAGGCCTGTCCGCGCAGCGCCGCATTGCCGCCGAAGCCGGTCGCTGGCGTTGCGTACTGGTTGTTGGCCGGTATCGATGTCGCGCGGAGGGGACCTGCCGCATACGTCACGTTGCTGAAGCCGACATCGCGCATCCACACCTGCATGCGCCAGCCAACGTCGTTCGCGCTGTCGGGATGGGCGACGGTGAGGCTTGCGGTCTGGCCGTCGGCGGCAGACGTCGAACCCACGATGCCCGAATTGCGCGTCTCCTGATAGGCGCTATAGCGCGCGGAGATCAGCGTATCCGCCATCGCATAAGTCTGTACACGGATGGATGCGTTCTTCGCATCCAGCGTCACGTAATCGTCGGCCGCGCCGCGCTGCTCGGGTGCAACGGGAATCCACCCGTTCGACGCTTCGGCCGAAGCGCTTGCGAATACCTGAAACCGGTCGATATCGGTCCCACCGGAAGCCGCAATGCGGCGCTGGCCGCGCGCGCCACCGGAAAGATCGCCCGCGACAAAGCCGGTACCCCTCGCTTCATCGAGCGCGATGACTCCGGTAAGGGCGCCCGCACCATAAGGACCCGCGCCGGCGCCGCGCACGACCTCAGCACCGCCCATGTCCTCGGCGGGAAGCGAACTCCAGATCACCCAATTGCCGAAGGGATCGTTCTGCGGAACGCCGTCGAGCGTGACGAGCGCCCTGCCCGCACCGGAGGGCGCGATCGATCTG
>Ga0157369_10008875_pt1 | contig 11516 bp, 11 predicted proteins | sample C25metaG_FD_113461 | JGI IMG/M metagenome (GOLD analysis project Ga0157369, IMG submission 113461) | Corn rhizosphere microbial communities from Kellogg Biological Station, Michigan, USA - C2-5 metaG | ecosystem: Host-associated > Plants > Roots > Rhizosphere > Soil | place: USA: Michigan... | reverse complement strand
TTCCAGTCCGTGCGTGAAGCCGGCGATACCGCCAACAAAAGTTCTGGCCGGCATCATGGTTGCGTTCAACAACGAATCTGAATTCAGGAACCGCATGCCTGAAGCAGCGCAAACTGCCTGCCTTTCTCGCCTGCACGGATGCCGTACATACGAAGAGTTCGTGCCGCTGGCCAGAGGCTTGAATCTGGACGCCATTGCCGCCTCTAAGTAAACAAAAATTCTTTCGTCCGCAAGTCACGCACCGCGTCGCGCAGCTTGGCGGCTTTTTCAAACTCAAACTTCTTGGCCGCTTCGCGCATATCAGCCTCCATGCCGGCGATGTATGCGTCAAGCTCTTCCTGTGACTTGAAGTCGGGCAAGCCGTCGGCAGCCTGCGTTACATCCACGTAATCTGACTCGGCAATTCCGGCCAGCGACATGGAGAGCGGGCGGATGATTGACTCCGGCGTGATGCCGTGTTCCTGGTTGTAAGCCACCTGAATGGCGCGGCGGCGATCGGTTTCATCGATGGCGCGCTTCATCGAATCGGTCATTTTGTCGGCGTAGAGAATGGCGCGGCCTTCCAAATTGCGGGCGCAACGGCCAATCGTCTGAATCAGCGAGCCGGCGGACCGCAAAAAGCCTTCTTTATCGGCATCAAGAATCGCCACCAGCGAAACTTCAGGCAGGTCCAGACCTTCACGCAGGAGATTAATCCCGATGAGCACGTCATATTCGCCCTTGCGCAGATCGCGCAGCAGCTTGATGCGCTCCAGCGTCTCGATTTCCGAGTGCATGTAACGGCAGCGCACGCCGACTTCAGCGTAATACTCGGCCAGGTCTTCCGCCATGCGCTTGGTGAGAGTAGTTACCAGAACGCGCTCGCCTTTGCTCACGCGGTCGCGAATCTCATGCAGTAGATCGTCAATCTGGCCTTTGACGGGGCGAATTTCCACCGGAGGATCGACCAATCCCGTTGGGCGAATGATTTGCTCCACCACAACGCCGGCTGACTTTGTCAGCTCATACGGTCCGGGCGTAGCGGAGACATAGATAAGCTGGTTGGTGCGTTCTTCAAATTCTTCAAACTTGAGCGGACGGTTATCGAGCGCCGATGGCAGGCGGAAACCATATTGCACCAGATTTTCCTTGCGTGAGCGGTCGCCGTGCCACATACCATGCAATTGCGGCACGGTCTGATGCGATTCGTCGATGAACATAATGAAGTCGCGGGGAACGTAATCCAGCAGCGTTGGCGGCGGCTCGCCGGGCTTGCGTCCGCTGAAGTGGCGCGAATAATTCTCAATTCCGTGGCAATAGCCCACGGACTTCATCATCTCCAGGTCAAAGCGCGTGCGCTGGTGTATGCGCTGCGACTCCACCAGACGGCCTTCTTTCAACAGCACATCTTCCCACCAAGCCAGCTCTTCCAGAATCGTCCCGATGGCCTGGTTCTTGGTGGTGTTCGACATCACGTAATGGCTCTTGGGATAAATCGGCAGCCGCGTGTATTTCTGCCTTACAGTGCCAAAGAGCGGATCAATCTGCGAGAGCGAGTCAACTTCATCGCCGAAGAGCTCAATGCGATAGGCGTTGTCATCATAGGTGGGGAAGACTTCGATCACGTCGCCGCGCACGCGGAACGTTCCGCGCTTAAAGTCCACGTCATTGCGCTCGTAGAGGATTTCCACCAGCTTGCTGAAGATGTCCTGGCGCTTGATCTTCTGGCCTTTTTCCAGAAAGAGCAGCATGCCGTAATATGCTTCAGGCGATCCCAGGCCGTAAATGCAGCTGACTGAGGCTACGATGACGCAGTCGCGGCGTTCAAAGAGAGACCGCGTGGCCGAGAGCCGCAGCTTGTCCAGCTCGTCATTGATCGTGGCTTCTTTTTCGATGTAGACGTCGCCGGCGGGAATGTAGGCCTCTGGCTGGTAGTAGTCGTAATAAGAGACGAAATACTCGACGGCGTTCGAGGGGAAGAACTGCTTGAACTCGTGGTAAAGCTGCGCCGCCAGCGTTTTGTTATGGGCCAGCACCAGCGCCGGGCGATTGAGTTGTTCAATGACCTTGGCCATTGTGTAGGTCTTGCCCGAACCTGTTACGCCCAGCAGAACCTGGTGCTTTTCCCCGGCGTAAATGCCGCGGGTAAGCTCTTCAATGGCGTTGGGCTGGTCGCCTTTGGGCTTGTAATCTGATGCTAGACGAAAATCCATTGTTTCTGTCGCTTCGCTCCAAACCGCTCAGCGGTTTCGTTGATATTATTCTCTTCCGCTCCCGATTCAGCGCCGCTCGCCGCGTGGTCGGGCTCGCGGACTAGAGGCAATTTCACCGCGGAGACGCGGAGGCGCGGAGAAAAACATCGCCGGAACCCTCTCTAGCTGCCATTTTGACGAGAGGAAATCTCTCTATCGTGACATGAACCGGCGCTGCGGGGCAAATGCTATCTCTCGGCGGGTTTTTTGGGTGTCAGTGGTGAGGTTTATTGGGTTGCTAATTGCTAATTGCCATCTGTTTATCTTCCGCCGGTCTGACCGACTGCTGCGGGGATGCCGCGACCGGATTTGAAAAGTCCAGCCCTTCATCGTCAACGCGCGTCCACTTCAGGCTGATGGTGTCGCGGAAATAATTCTGGTAGACGCGCCATGGCTTGTTCCGTCCCTGCTTGGGCCAACTGTTCAGCGCGCGCTGAATGTAGCCTGAAGAGAAATTTTCAACAAAAGGCGCGACAGCGCTTTCGCCTATGGGATTGGGAGTCACCTGGCGCACTCCCTTACGGTCCATGAAATTCAAAATTCGGCAGACATAGTTGCAGATCAGGTCGGCTTTGAGAGTCCATGATGCGTTGATATAGCCGAAGACGGAAGCAAAGTTCGGCACGCCGGACATCATTACCCCTTTGTATGCCAGCACCTGCCCCGGATCCACGCGCTGTTTATCGACAGCGAGTTCCATTCCGCCAAAGGCCTGCATGGCCAACCCGGTGGCGGTCACGATGATATCGGCTTCAAGTTCTTTGCCCGATTTGAGCTGGATGCCGCGTTCCGTGAAGGTTTCAATCTGGTCAGTGACCACGCTGGCGCGGCCTGATTTAATGGCTTCAAACATATCCGCATCCGGGATCAGGCACATGCGCTGTTCCCAGGGGCGGTAACGCGGAGTGAAATGCGTGTCCACGTCAAAGTCCGTGCCCAGCTGCTTACTCGCTTTCTTGATGATGCCGCGCTTTACGAAGTTAGGAAAGCGCTGCGAGAGCTGGTAGACGTACGTCATGAAGCCGACATTTTTCCAGCGGCTGAGCCGGTAAGCCCACATTGCGGGCATAATGTGACGCAGAAAGTTGGCGATGCGGTCTTTCTCCGGCGCGGAAATCACGTAAGTGGGCGAGCGCTGCAGCATGGTCACGTGCGCGGCGGTCTTGGCCATGGCAGGAACGAGCGTCACCGCCGTTGCTCCGCTGCCGACGATGACAACGCGTTTTCCCGTGTAGTCCAAGTCCTCGGGCCATGCCTGCGGATGAAACATGCGTCCCTTGAAACGGCTAGCGTTGGGAAACTCCGGGAGGTATCCGGCGGAATAGCGATAGTATCCTGCGCAGCAGAAAAGGAAGTTGCAGGTCAAGGTGACAGCTTCTTCATTTATTTCAACCCCGCTTGAGGTTGCAACGCCTGCAATGCTCTTGCCTGCGCCCGACGATGACTGCTTTACCACCTCCACCGTCCACTTTGCATCTTCCGATGACCACGATGCCCGCTTGATCAAATGGCGGAAGCGGATGTTGCGATCAATGCCTTCGTCGTGGGCGGTGGCCGTAATGTATTCGCGAATGTCCGCACCCGGCGAGATGGCCTTTGGGTGGGTCCATGGACGAAACGAGTAGCCCATGGTCAGCATGTCAGAGTCCGACCGGATGCCGGGATAGCGAAACAGGTCCCAGGTGCCGCCGATGCGCTCCCGCTGCTCCAGGATCACATAGCTCTTTTTCGGGCAGAATTTCTGCAGATGGTGGGCTGCATCAATGCCCGACAGGCCCGCGCCGATGATCAGGACGTCAAAATGTTCCGGGGTGGTAGACAAGGGGTGCTCCAATGCCGTGGATCGGTGGATGGAATGAACATATCACAGAGAGGAAGTGCGATTGCCAGAAATGCCAAGGTTGCCAAACATCGTCGAAATTGGAACCCCTTACAGCTAAACAACCTTACCGCTGATTCAACTGATGAACTGATCAGCACGGATTAAAGGCGAGATGCTTTAATATTCCGGTCGGTTTTGCCTAACCTACCGCTTTCAGGGAGTTTCATTGACCTTTAACGCACGGATTTCTTTGGTGGGAGCAACATTTCGATAAATGCATAACTCCCCGGGACCGCAGCGTCCACTCGCTGTTTGATTGCTACCGCATAGTTGCGCACGATTGGCCAGATGTTTGAGCCCAGTACCACAAGAGCAATTTTCCGCCCTTGCAGGGTTTGCTGGTACACGATATTTTGATCGGCGGTTACCACAACCTCAAAACCGGCTGCTTCTGCGGTTTGGAGAAGTTCGCCATTGTTGATACGTGCCCAGCCACGGTCGTCGACCGTTTGCACCTGGTGATTATTTAGAAAGTGACGAGTGCCATAGGGCACATTCTTATCAAACAGGACGTGCAAGCGCGTGGCGCCTTTCCACGTAGCTCAGCAATTCTGTAATGATGGAAGCAGGAACTTGAAATTGGGCTGAGATTTCGCTGACAGAAACCCCGTATTCGTAGTTGGCAATAATGTCCTCAACCGGCATCCGCGTCCCCTTTAAAACGGGCCGCCCGCTGACCCGCAGGGGATCGATTTCCACTAAAGGGCAGTTAGACCAATCCAGGGCTTCCAAAGGAATCTCCTAATTCATTTTAGCCTATCCGATTTGGGTGAAAGAATTTGGAAAAGGGGGATAACTATGCCTTATTTTCCGTTGGTGAGGATTCGCTAAATGCACATGGTTAAGCTTATAAAGTTAAGCCGATTCGAGTACCCACAGTTGCTTTCTCGAAAATATTTCTCTCTTTGCTATTGCTTTCGCTAATTGTTTGCGCTATAAGCCTTAAAAGCAGGCTGCGCCGGTGGGTAAACACCGAACGCAGCCCTGACCAAATCGCCTTACCCAAAGGAGATCAGGCAACATGGCTAATTTCGACGTTACCAAAAAACTTGAGATTTATCACACCCTCTACCGGCTGAACCGTTCGTTTGCCGCCATTGTTATGCATTGCCAGACGCTGGAAGGGACAAAGTTTTTCCCGTCCAAGTCCCTGCGCAATTTCCAGGGATTTACGCAGGAGTTGCAAGCGGAGATGAACCAGGAGTTGTTGGAGATACTCCATGGCACTGAGCTGGAAGACTGGAACCGCTATGGCAGGGTTCGGCAGGCGCGGGAAAAGGAACTAGCCGACCCGGACGACGTGTTTATTCATGCCGAAGAGCGCAGAAAAGAGCTGGCCAAACGTAGGAAGAAGGCCAAAAAGAGATAGACAAGAATGCCCTAATCGCCGGAATTGCCATTTGAGCAAATAAGGACAAAATCACGGTAGTGTCCTGCGGAACTGTAAACAGGACACTACCCAACTCGCCGCTGATATTGACTTTCGTCCACCTTCGTCTAGCATGAAATGGAAGAGTCCAGTGCGACAAGGGAGCACGGCAATGACGATCCAAATTCGCGATGCTGAACTGGAAGCAAGGCTGCAAAAACAACTTGAGGCGACAGGATCCAGCAGCCTTGAAGAGTTGTTGGTGCGCTTGCTGGAAACCCAGGAAGAGCAAGACCGCTGGCTTTTGGAAAACAGAGAAGGGGTCAACAAGAAGATCCAGCGCGGATTGGACCAACTTGAACGAGGCGAGGGAATTCCTGAGGACCAATTGGAGGCTTATCTGGCAAAGCTGAAAGCCAAGCCTGAATGAAGGCCCGGTACCTTCTTGCGCCGGAAGCCGCTAGTGACTTGGTCCAAATTTGGCGCTACATCAAGAAAAAAAGCAGCATGGACATGGCAGACCGCGTTGAGTCTGTAATTCTGGACAGGATTCGCTTTCTGGCAGAAATCCTGATGCTGGACATTGGCGCAGGAATTTGACGGACCAGCCGGTGAAATTCTTTCCTGTGTATTCCTATCTGGTCATCTATCGACCCGATACCAAGCCGCTGCAAGTTGTTTCCATTCTGCATGGCACCGCGATGTTCAACAGATTCTCAGAAGTCATCTGTAGCGGTTTTTCTCTTGACAAAAAGCGAATAGAAAACGATAAAATAAGATCGTTCAAGACAGGCTTTTCCTGTCCGACGCCCGCCCAGGCGGTTGAAGCGTGGTCTTTGAAAAAACAGCAGCTGGCAACTGGCAATTAGCAATTGGCCGTTGCAACCCTCTGCCGACTCTTGGGTGACCTTGGGTCGTATTGGGTGGAATTGGGTCAACATAGGGGGGCAGGGGTAGGGGTGATTGGAAAATGAGCAATTTGGTGAGTGGATCATTGAAAAACAAGAACTTGAGCAAAGTCTGACATCAGAAACCACTGCAAAAAGTCCTACATTTTGAAAGCAAAACGGTCGGGGCATCCAAGAAACAAGCAGAGGGCTGTAAAGTGGGCCAATTGAGAAACCTTCAATGACTGTGATCGGAAGAAGTTTCACCGCCGAGGGCGGCGGTGCCACATGAGCCCTTCCCGGGGTTGAATTGTGTAAGCCCTTCGGGAATCCTAGTTGGAACGGAGGGGAGGGGTGGGCGCGCGAAGCGCGCCTATCGCCGGAATCGCAGACATCGCGCGTCATCGCCGACATCGGAAAGGCAAAGCCTTGCCACTGGTAGAGACGGAACCGAGGGGCAAAATTCAACCCCGGGGTTGAATCGGCGGAGTCTTTATTTTTCGGGGTTGACTCGGGGAGGGGGTTGGGTGCGCAGAGCGCCTATCGCCGACATCGCCGCGATCGCCGTCATCGCGCGTGATCGGAAAAGCAAAGCCTTACCAGGGATTGACATGGATGACACGGGACAGAGATTGAGCAATCGTGGCAAATGGCGCTTTGAGCGGAATGATACAGGGCAGCTTACCAGCCGCCCTGCAAGTCAATTTTTTAGTCTCTCGTTGTATCGGGACTGATGATGTGGGTGAAAGCAAAGGTCTGGTTTTGTGATCCTCTGACTTGTGCGGCCTCCTCAGGCGTGAGGATACGAGCGCCCATGCGGCTGAGCACTCTTTGGCTCTCCTGCTGGTTTGGATTTGACATGGTATTTCTCCTTTCCATTGGCCAGTGGGGAACAAGGTTAGCGAGAGCCGGCGGGAAAATGCAACGCTATTGAGCACTATTCAAGGAAGTGGTTCCCATTTTGGGAGCGTGTCCGGTTGTCTATCGACGTGACTTACTGGCCGCGCTCAAACGTCAGCCTACACTGCTCCCGATTTCCCAGCACGTCAGCTAATTCGCGGGGGTGGTCGATCAACACATCTGGCGGGGCGTCTTGCAGAGTGTGTGGCGCCAGGCCATAAGTGACTCCGACGGAATAGATTCCGGAGTTGCGGGCGGTAAGCACGTCAATGTCTGAGTCGCCGACAATGACTGTCTCTTCCGCAGCCGCGCCGGCTTCTTCCAGCAGAGCCTGGACGCCGGTGGGATCGGGCTTTTTGGTATGGAAGCTGTTGCCTCCGTAAACCTGGAAGAAATATTGGCCAAGGCCAAGCGCTTCCACGATCGCGCGCGAAGGGCCAACAGGTTTATTGCTGAGGACGGCCATTTTCAGGGGCTGCATTCCCTCGGCAGAAGCCCCGTCACGGCTCTTCTGGATGGCGTTGAGCGCTTCCTTCACGCCGTCATAAACATAAGTGTTGTCGAGCTTGTGTTCGCGATACCAGCTCATGAAATAAAGCACCGCATCCTGGACAAAACTTTCGTCATCAGGATCGCCCAGGGAGCGGCGAACCAGCATGGGTGCGCCATCGCCAATATAGCTGGCAATGACCTCATGAGGCAGCTCCTTCTTGCCAAAGTGAATCAACATGGCATTGATGGAGTTGGCCAGGTCTTCACGGGAGTCAATGAGCGTTCCGTCGAGGTCAAAGATAAGCAGTTTGGCGGTGTGGCCCGGGATGGGGCGATTTTTGCGAATCATCCATTTTCAGTATATCCCGGTAAACACCTTAGGATTTAAAATGGAAGGTACACCCAGTACGCCCCAACCACCGATGTTTTTAGAGGAGACCCATGGCTGTAACCAAGATTGAGTCCAAGAAGAATGCCTCCGCAGTGGCCGAGATGCCGGCGAAATCCGACAAAACTTATGAAGGGCTCACACGCCAGCAACTGGTGGATATTTACCGCCTTATGTACCTTTCGCGGCGGCTCGACGACAAGGAAAAGTTGCTGAAAAATCAGCAGAAGCTCTTCTTCCAGATCTCAGGCGCGGGACATGAAGCTTTGACAGTGGCGGCGGGGTTGAATCTAAAACCGGCTTATGACTGGTTTTACCCTTATTATCGCGACCGCACACTTTGCCTGGTTTTGGGTATGACCCCCTACGAGCAGCTGCTGGAGGGGGTTGGGGCGGCCGACGATCCCAATTCTGGCGGTCGACAGATGCCTTCACACTGGGGACACAAAAAGCTGAATATTGTGAGCCAGTCCTCTCCGACCGGGACGCAGTTTCTGCAAGCGGTAGGTTGCGCTGAGGCGGGCCGATATTTCAGCAGGCATCCGGAAGCGGCAAAAAAGCATGATGGCGATTACCGCCAATACAAAAATGTAACGTTCCACGGCGATGAAGTGGTTTATGTTTCCGCCGGCGACGGCACCACCAGTGAAGGCGAGTTCTGGGAAGCCATGAACTCAGCCTGCAATCTCAAACTGCCTGTTTTCTTCCTGATTGAAGATAACGGCTATGCGATCTCCGTTCCGGTGGAAGTGCAGACCGCGGGCGGCAGCGTTTCCAGGCTGGTCAGCAATTTTCCCAACCTGCATCTGGAAGAATGCGATGGCACTGACCTGGTAGCTTCTTACGCCGCTTGCAAACGCGCCGTGGATTACATTCGCTCCGGCAAGGGACCGGCGATGGTCCATGGGCACGTAACGCGTCCGTATTCGCACTCGCTTTCCGATGACGAGCGGCTCTACCGTCCTGATACGGAGCGGGAGAAAGACGCGAAGCGAGACCCCGTGGCTCGTTTGCAAATGTTTTTGATTCGAGAAAACATTCTGGATGAAGCGGGTGTGAACAAGCTGGAAAAATCTGTGGACCAGGAAGTGGAAGCCGCCGCCGAGCAGGCTTTAAAGGCCGCGCTACCTACAACAGATTCGATATACAACCACGTTTATTCTGAAGACCTTGATCCGCGCAAAATGGCCGCTGATCCGCAGCCACAAGGCGGCGACAAGACTATGGCTGATCTGATCAATGCCTGCCTGAAAGATGAGATGCGCCGTGACGATCGAATTGTGGTGTTTGGTGAAGACGTGGCCGATTGCAGCCGCGAAGAATACCTCAGGGAAAAACAAATCAAAGGCAAGGGCGGAGTGTTTAAGTTGACGTCCGGCTTGCAGATGGAATTTGGCGGCGAGCGCGTATTCAACTCTCCGCTGGCGGAAGCCAACATTGTTGGACGCGCCATTGGCATGGCGACGCGCGGGCTTAAGCCGGTGGTCGAGATACAGTTCTTCGATTACATCTGGCCTGCGTATCACCAGATTCGCAATGAACTGTCCGTAATGCGGTGGCGGTCGAATGGAAACTTTTCATGCCCGGCGGTGATCCGCGTGGCGATTGGCGGATATCTGACCGGCGGTGCCGTGTATCACTCACAGTGCGGAGAAAGCCTGTTCACGCACAATCCAGGACTGCGAGTGTGCTTCCCATCGAACGCGCTGGACGCCAATGGATTGCTGCGCACCGCGATTCGCTGCGACGACCCCGTGATCTTCCTGGAACACAAGCGCCTTTACCGCGAAACTTTTGGCCGCGCACCGTATCCCGGCGACGACTACATGATCCCGTTTGGCAAAGCGAGAATTGTGAAAGAAGGCAGCGACCTGACGGTGGTTACTTATGGCGCAACTGTTCCGCGCGCGTTGCAGGCGGCACAGAAGATTGAACGCGAGCAGAATGTGAGCGTGGAGTTGATCGATTTGCGCACGCTGAACCCGTATGACTGGGAGGCGATTGCGACCTCTGTCCGCAAAACCAGCCGCGCGCTGGTGGTGCATGAAGACACGCGAAGCTGGGGATACGGCGCGGAAATCGCCGCACGAATTGGCGACGAGCTGTTTGAAGACCTTGACGCTCCGGTAAAGCGCGTGGCTGCGACTGATACGTTTGTCGCCTATCAGCCGATTCTGGAAGACGTGATCCTGCCACAGTCTGAAGATCTGTTCAAGGCCATGGAGAGCTTGGCAAAGTTTTAAAAAGTCGTTACCACAAAGGACACGGAGGAACACGAAGATCCTAGGAAAAATACGGGCTTCGTGATCCTTTGTGCCCTTTTGTGGTTAAATTTTGTTCCCGACCCGCTCCAGCACAAATCGGTCGAGGGCGAGCAATAGTTCTTCGCGATTCGAATACGGCCCTGGCTGATAGCCTTTGGAACTGATTCCTTGCTGCGCCAGGTCTGAGAGCGCCCAGTCCTGCTTGTTGGTGATGTCCCAGAATTCCACGGCGTCATTCGGGTTGAAGCCGGATTTGCGGATTTCGTCGGGATGGAAATGCCACTCGCAGATGATGTCGGTCTGGTCTGCGGCCTTGGGCCACATGGTGAATGTAAGCATGTAATCGGGATGCAGGTTCAGAAAGAAGTTCGGCAGCAGGCAGTAGTAGTAAACGTGGCGCTGCTCGTCGGCGCTCAGACCGGGGAGGGAACAACGGTTGGTTGTGCCGTCCATCGTCAAACTTTGCATGCCGTCCCGCAGGTCCATGCGGCCGCCAAGGTATGTAGGCTGCGGCGGTTCATTGTCACCGCTCATATAATGCGATTGCTTCTGCAGCAGCGGATGCACGATGGGACAGTGCAGGCATTCAGAATAATTCTGGATGACTAGCTTCCAGTTTGCCTTGAGATGGTACACGCGCCGTTCCACCATCTGTAGCTCCGCCATGCGCCACGGCGCGAATTTCTTGCCGAGTCCGGCCAGATGTTGCTCGCACGGAATGGGGCGCGCTGAAAGATTGATAAAGATGTGGCCATCCCACTCAGCGACTGCGACGGCGTTGAGTGAATAGTCGGCTTCGCAGAAACCCTGAACCTTTTCCATATGCGGCGCGTTGGCCAGCGTGCCGTCGAGTTTGTAAGTCCACGCGTGATACTGGCACTGAATCCGACCCGCAAACTTGCCTTCTTCCTGTTGGCAAAGCATAGTGCCGCGATGGCGGCAGACATTATGAAACGCCCGAATGTTTCCTTGTTCATCGCGCGTGATGATCACGCTGGCATTGGCGAACTGCCGCAGAAAATAATCCCCGGCCTTCGGAATCTGACTGGCGCGCCCGGCACAGAGCCACATGTCAAAGTGGATCGCCTCCATCTCGCGCTGGA
>Ga0157369_10008870_pt1 | contig 11519 bp, 8 predicted proteins | sample C25metaG_FD_113461 | JGI IMG/M metagenome (GOLD analysis project Ga0157369, IMG submission 113461) | Corn rhizosphere microbial communities from Kellogg Biological Station, Michigan, USA - C2-5 metaG | ecosystem: Host-associated > Plants > Roots > Rhizosphere > Soil | place: USA: Michigan... | reverse complement strand
GCGACGTCGTAGGCGTAAAACTGCTTGGACCACAGCAGGCCCGCGAAGGCCTGCCGCATGATGAGAGCCTCGTCCGGGCTGGCCCCCTCGGGAGTCAGCTCCGCGTAGAACTCGTCCGCCTCCCGCTTCCGCTGGTCAAGAACCAGGTCGAAGTCGTCGCGCCCGAACGGATCGGTGGTGCCCGCGGCATTCCCGGGTCGCAGGCGGAGGCGGATCTCGGCGCTGGCGCTTGGCTGCACGGTGAGCGTGTACCAGGCGGCGCACTTGGTGCCGGCCTGGGCCGGGTTCGCCGAGGGCTGGCCGGAGACGACGTGGTCGTTGATCCCGTCCTTGGGGTACGGCGTCGTCGCCGGGGCGTCCCACAGCCGGGGCGCGTTGGACTCGTTCTCGCAGAACAGCAGCGTGGGCGCGCTCCCGTCGGATGCGGGCGCGGCGCGGAGCTCCAGCGTCCCCAGGAAGGGGTGCTCGATGCCGACGGCGGTGTTCCCAGCGGCGGTGTTCCCAGCGGCGGTGTCTCCAGCGGCGGTGTCTCCAGCGGCACTGTTCGTGAGGGCGGTCATCGTGGGCCGGGGGGCGCCGTTGGCCCACGACCAGGTGTTGCGAAACCACGCGGTCGGCAGGACGTGGATGGTGTCGGCGTCCGGCCCGGCGTTGGTCACCGTGATGGTGACCAGCAGGTCGGTGGGGTCGGCCTTGGCGTAGGTGACCTCGGTGACCCAGTAGCGGTCGTGGTCGAAGATCCCGGTGTCGAGGATCTCGTACTCGGGGCCGCGGCGGTCCCTGGTCGCGTTGGCGGCCCGCAGCTTGTCATAGGGGAACGCTGCCTGCGGGTAGTGGTAGCGCCAGCGGTTCCAGGCGTGGCTGGGCACCGCGTCCAGGTACCACCAGTGCTCCTTGGCGTCCTCGCCGTGGTTGCCTTCCGGCCCCGTCAGCCCGAAGATCCGCTCCTTGAGGAACGGGTCGCGCCCGTTCCACAGGGCCAGCCCCAGGCACAGCAACTGCTCGACGTCGCTGAACCCGGCCAGCCCGTCTTCGCCCCACCGGTAGGCGCGCGACCGGGCGTGGTCGTGCGGCAGGTAGTTCCAGGCATCCCCGTCGTCGCTGTAGTCCTCGCGGACGGTCCCCCACTGCCGCTCGCTGACGTAGGGTCCCCACAGGTACCAGGGGCTGGACTGCCGAAGGCCGTCCTCCATCCGCCCGAACCCGCGAACCCGCTCCCGCTCGCTCGAATCCGCGCCCATATTTCTCCCCCAGCACCCACCGCGACCCTGTTTGCCGGGCTACCCTATCGCGGCCCCGCCCCGCCAACGTATCGGTGAAAATCAGCCGCGGGCGGCCGGGCGTGATGCTTGCGGCATATGGGACTGGAGGCGGCTGCGCTCCGGGTCAGGTGGTGATGTCGGGGTAGGGGAGGGTGAAGTGGCCTAGGTCGGCGCCGAACTTGAGCTGGAAGGCCAGGGGCTCTTGGTAGTCCCGCTCGAACATCGCTATGCACAGCGTGAGCGACAGGAACGGGTGGGCGCCCAGCTCGAAGAGCTTGACGTAGTCGTGGGTGGCCAGCGCCTCCCGCTCGACGTCGTCGAACTTCAGCCAGGTGCTGTGCTCGGCGCCGTGCACGTTGAGGATGGCGTTGGCGCGCTCGGCCTCCCACCACTGGACCGTGCCGCGCGGGTCCTCGCGGTACCGCTCGACCAGCTCCGGGTCGCGGTCGATCGTGTAGAGGAACTTGTTAAGCAGGTACTTGCTCACGTCGCCGCTCCCTTGCCTGCCCCCGGGTACCAGGTGAAGTAGGCCTCCATCGTGTGGAACAGGTCGAGGGTGTCCACGTAGTCGGCCTTGATGCCCGCGCCGGCCACGCCCATCATCAGCATGAAGTCCAAGAATCCGTGGGTGGCGTTGCCGGGCTCCCACAGCGATTCCAGGGAGACCTCGCCGAGTGCCTTCTCGATGTCGCCGTTGGCGATCCACTCGACGGCCTTGCGGTCGAATTCCGGGTCGGGGCCGTGCGGGCCGAACTGGCGCGGGCCGAACTCCAGCGACAGGTGCCCGGTGCCGATGATCGCGACCCGCTTGTCGCTCGGCCACGACTCCACGAGGTCGCGGAGCTGCTGGCCGAGCTGGACGAACCGCTTCGGCTGAGGCAGCGGCGGCGCGAAGATGTTCGTGTAGACCGGCACGATCGGCAGGTCGGCGTCGGGCCGCAGCGTGATGATCGGGCAGGTCACGCTGTGGTCGATGCGCAGCTCGTTGCTGTAGGCGAGGTCGAAGCCGGCATCCAGGCCGCCCCGCAGGATGTGCCAGGACAGGTCCTCCTGCCCGGTGAACAGCATCCGGGGCAGGCCGAACTCGCGCTCCTCGTTGTACCAGTTCGCGTCGTAGAACGGCGCCTTGCCGACCAGGAACTGCGGCATGTTGTCCAGCCACAACTGGTGGAAGTGGTCACTGCCCACCAGGACGAGGACATCGGGGTTGGCCCGCGTCAGCGTCTCGCGGAACGACAAGATCTTCGAGACCCACTCGTCGGCGAAGGGCGGGCGTTCCGCGCCCGTCGACGTGCTGGCGCGATAGTAGAACGGGTGATGTGTCGATGCGATGACCGCGGCGATGGTGGCCATGGCGGCTCCCGGGAAGCTATTCGGACGGGGGGGCGGGGGCAACGTAGACGGCGTTCCGGTCCACTGACATGTAGATGTCGTTGGCGATCGGAGTGCGCAGTTCCTCGGCGAGCTGCCCGACCAGGCCCGCGCACCGGGCCAGGATCGCGAAGCCGCGCAGCAGCTCCAGCGGGAGGCCCAGGTCGGCGAGCACCGCGCCGCAGACGCCGGCGCCGTTGAGCGGCAGCGTGCGGCCGAGAACCTGCGGGTGGACCCGGCCGATCGCCTCGAACAGGCGCAGGTGCGGGCCGCGCAGGCCCTCTTCCTCGGCGATCTTGCTGAGAACGGGAGTGCGCGGGTCGCGGACCTTGTGCACCGGGTGGCCAAGGCCGGGGACGAGCTTCCTCGCGGCCCTGGCCTGCTTGACCGCCGTCAGCGCGAGCTCATCGAAGCCCGCCTCATCAGCGGGTACCGCGTCCGCCTGGGCCAAGGTGGCCGCCAGGAACTGCCCGCAGTCCTCGGTCACGCCGAGGAACCGGCTGCCGCCGCCGAGCAGCCCGGCCGCGATCGCGCCCTGCACGGAGTCGGGGGCGCTCAGGAACGTGATCCGCGCCCCGATCGCGGTCGGCGTGAACCCGTGGTCGGCCAGGGCGACGAGGACGGCCTCGAAGACCCGCACCTCGGACGGGGTGGGCCGCTTCAGCGTCACCATCCACAGGGCCAGCTCCCCGAACCCCACCTTCCCCATCAGGTCCTCGGCCAGGTTCTGGCCGAGCAAGGTGATGGTGTCGGCGTCGGACGTCCCGAGCGAGGTGGGGTACTGCGGGACCGGCCCGGTCATAGCAGGCCCTCCAGCCAGGTGCGGATCTCCTCGCCATGCTCGTCAAGCCCCGGCGGGGCCAGCGGGTAGCTCGCCGGGGTCTTGGAGAAGTTGACCGGGTGCCGTACCCCGGGCCGGGCGGCGTCGCCCGATCCGACGGTCACGACTGGTTCCAGCCCGATCTCCTCCGCGAACGCTACGCCGGCGTCCACCGTATTGATAGGCCCGCACGGCACGCCCGCCGCGATCAGCTCGCGGAACCACTCGGCGGCCGGCTTGGCGGCGAGCCTGGCGGCCAGCAGCGGGCGGAGCTTGTCGCGGTTCGCGGTCCGGGCCGGGTTGGTGGCGTACAGCGGGTCCTCGGGGAGCTCCGGGAGCCCGATGACCTCGCACAGCTTGCGGAACTGGGCGTCGTTGCCCGCCGTGATGATCATGTCCCGGTCCTTGGTGGGCAGCGGCTCGTACGGGAACAGGCTGGGGTGGGAGTTCCCCATCCGGAATGGCACCGTGCCGCCCGCCACGTACGCGCTGGTCTGGTTCACCATGCCGGACAACGCGGAGGCGAGCAGGCTCGCCTCCAGGTGCTGGCCCTCGCCGGTGGCCGTGCGGTGGTTCAGCGCGGCCAGGATCGCGATGGTCGAGTGCAGGCCCGCGATCACGTCGAAGACGGAGATGCCGGCTCGGTACGGCGGCCCGTCGGGATCCCCGGTCAGGCTCATCATGCCGGAGATGGCCTGGACCATCAGGTCGTAGCCGGGCAGGCTGGACGCGCCCTCGCTTTCGCCGAAGCCGCTGATCGAGGCGTAGATGATCCCCGGGTTGGCGGCGCTCACCGAGGCGTAGTCGAGGCCATAGCGGCGCAGGCCGCCGGGCTTGAAGTTCTGCACGAAGATGTCGGCGCGGGCCGCCAGCGCCTTGGCCAGCGCCACGTCCCGCTCTTTCTTCAAGTCGAGCGCCACCGACTTCTTGTTACGGTTGATGGCGAGGAAATAGGTAGAGACGCCATCGTCGGTGACCGGCGGCACCCAGCTGCGGGTGTCGTCACCGCCGGGGCTTTCCACCTTGATGACCTCGGCGCCGAGGTCAGCCAGGAGCATCGTGCAGTACGGGCCCGCGAGGACGCGGGAGAAGTCGGCCACGAGCAGCCCGGACAGCGGACCGGGCCGGCCAGTGTCACTCAATTTGCGTAAACCCCTCTATGAGCCCGTCCGCCTAACGGACATCTGTCCGTCTGCCGAGTATCGTTATTCGGCTAGACCCTGTCAAGGCAATGCTTCCCGCCTGGCCACCCACCAAGCCAGGCTCGGCCTAAGGCCCTGCTCCCCGCGCGTGCCCCTGCCAAGCGCGGCGCGGCCTGCGGTCATTCAGCGGCTAGCGTTACCTGTACCTGGGGAACAGCATGGCACGCCGCCCAGTCGGCGCTGATGGCGCCCGCCGTGGCCAGCAGCAGCGGCAGGTACTCCCCGGTCAGCTTCTCCAGCGAGGTCTCAGCGGAGTGCGAGTTCACGTTCAGCGCGGCGATGACCGTCCCGTCGCCGTCGCGCAGCGGCACCGCGACCGACCGGATGGCGGCCGCCAGTTCCCCGTCGGTCAGCGCCCAGCCGCGGGCGCGCACCTCGCGCAGCGCGACGGCGCGCTCGGCGGCGTCCGGCTGCCAGCGCGGGGTGATGCCGGACCGGCTCGGCTCGGCGAGGACGCCCTCGGCCGCCGCCGGGGAGAGCCCGGCCAGCAAGACCTTGCCCAGCGAGGTCTGCATCGCCGGGAAGCGGGTGCCAATCGACACGCGCAGGGCGACGATCTTGGGCACCGCGACGCGGGCCACGTACACGATGTCCGAGCCGTCCAGCTGCGCGATGGACGAGGACTCGTGGGTGCGGGCGACCAGCTCCTCCATGTGCGGCCGGGCAATCTCCCACAGGCCCCGCGACAGTACATAGGACATGCCCAGGTCCAGCACCCTCGGGGTGAGCTCGAAACCCCCGGGCACGGTCCCCGCGACGCTGCCGCTCCCGCCGCCGACCTGCCGGATGTACCCGAGCTGCTCCAGGGTCAGCAGGATGCGCCGGGCCGTTGGGCGAGGCAGGCCGCTTGCCCCGGCCACGGCGGCGAGCGACATGACCGGCTGCCCTGGCCCGAAGACCCGGATCACGTCGAGGCCGCGCGCGATCGCCTCGATGAAGTCAGGGCTGCTGTCCCGACGAGCCACTGCGCACCTCTCCTATGTGAGCTTTTTCGCACTGTAGCGCGTCTGCCGCACCTTGTCCGCATGCCGGACAGACGCAGGGGCGGCGCCACAACGATCAGCCTGTTCATGACACTTGACACCATGGGGATTAAGGGCCAATGTTCCAAATCAAGCTTCAGGTGACCGATTATCGGACGAGCGTCCGCACGACTCACAGTGGAGGGTTTTCTCGATGACTGCAGTGCTTCCGGAAACAGTGGCGCCGCAGCCGGGCCAGCCGGTTGTGCTCCGCAACGCGACAGTGCTCACCATGGACGACGCGCGCACCGTGCTCACTGGCGCGGATGTCCTCGTCACCGGCGAGCGGATCGCCGCGGTGGGCCCGTCCCTGGCCGTACCGGACGGCACCGCGGAGATCGACGCGGCCGACGGCATCGTCATGCCCGGGATGGTCGACACCCACCGGCACATGTGGCAGACCGCGATGCGCGGGTACGGCGCGGACTGGACCCTCACCCAGTACTTCGTCTACTACTACCTGCAGTGGGGCAAGATCTTCCGCCCGCAGGACTACTACGCGGGCAACCTGCTGTCGGCGATCGAGGCCATCGACGCCGGCGTCACCACCAGCGTCGACTGGTCGCACGGGCTGCGGACCACCGAGCACGCCGACGCGGCGGTGGACGCCCTGGAGTCGGTCCCCGGCCGGTTCGTGCTCGGCTACGGGAACATCTTCCAGGGCGCGTGGGAGTGGGCGACCACGCCGGAATTCCGCGACTTCTACACCCGGCGCATCGACGGCAAGGGCGACATGCTGGGCTTCCAGCTCGCCTTCGACCTCCCGGGCGTGGAGGGGTTCCCGGAGAAGGCCGCCTTCGACGTGGCGCGCGACCTCGGCGTCGCGGTCACCACGCACGCGGGCGTCTACAACGTGACCAGTGACGTCGGCATCAACCAGATGTACGACGGCGGGTACATGACCCCCGGCACCATCTACGTGCACGCGGCGACGCTGTCCCCCGACAGCTACCACAAGATCGCGGCGACCGGCGGCTACGCGTCCATCTCGACCGAGAGCGAGTGCAACGCCGGGCAGGGCTACTCGCCGACCTGGAAGCTGCGCAAGTACGGCATCCCGGTGTCGCTGTCGAATGACACCAGCGTCTGGTGGAGCGCCGACATGTTCGCCGCGATGCGGGCCACGCTCAACGCCGACCGCGCCATGGAGCACTTCGAGGCGCACGCCAAGGGAGTCGGCCTCACCAACCACATCCTGCGCGCCGAGGACGTCGTCGACTACGCCACGCGGGGCGGGGCGAAGGCGCTCGGCCTCGACTCAGTTATTGGCAGCGTCGAGGCCGGCAAGAAGGCCGACATCGTGCTGATCAAGAACGACAACTCGCCGGTCAGCTTCCCGGTCCTGCACCCCTACGGCCACGTGGTCTACCAGGCCCAGCGCGGCGACGTGCACACGGTGATCATCAACGGCAAGGTCGTGAAGCTCGGCCACAAGCTGGTCGGCGCGGACCTGGCCACGGCCCGGCAGGCGATCGGCGCCACGATCGAGTACCTGCGGGCCGAGCACGGGGCCGAGGAGTGGGAGAAGGGCATGCACCCGGAGATCCCCGAGCACGAGGTCCTCGCCAACCCCTACACCTACCGCGAGGACGTCTCGGCCTGGAAGGAAGCCGAGTAAGGCCTGCCATCGTCACACGTAACGGAACGGGGCCGACTGGTGCAGTCGGCCCCGTTCCGTTGCGTAGCGCGGTCTTGTACGTTGGCGTGGCTCAGGCGTCGGGCCAGATCTCCTGGGCGGTCTCGACGATGAGCGCGAGCTTGGCCCACTGCTGCTCCTGGGTGAGGGAGTTGCCCTCCTTGGTGGAGGAGAAGCCGCACTGGCCGGACAGGCAGAGCTGGTCGATGCCGGTGTACCTGGCGGCCTCCTCGACGCGGCGCTTGAGGTAGTCCCGGGACTCCAGCTCACCGTTCTTGGTAGTCATCACGCCGAGGACGACGCGCTTGCCCCTGGGCAGGTAGCGCAGCGGCTCGAAGCCGCCGGAGCGCTCGTCGTCCCACTCGCAGAAGAAGCCGTCGACGTCCAGGCCGTTGAACAGCGAGTCGGCGACGAAGTCGTAACCGCCCTCGGCCGCCCACATCGACTGGTTGTGGCCGCGACAGGTGTGCACGGTGATCGCCATGTCGGCCGGGCGGTTCGCCAGGGCCTTGTTCATCGTGGCGATGTAGGTCTCGTGCTGGTGGTTCGGGTCGCCGCCGATCGCCGCGATGTGCTCGCGCTGCCGGGGGTCGTTCACGTACGCCATGGACGTGTCGTCCAGCTGCAGGTACCGGCAGCCCAGGTCGTACAGGCGCTGGATCTCGTCGGCGTACGCCATGGCCAGGTCGTCCCAGAACTGCTCCAGGTCGGGGTAGATGGCCGCTTTGATCGCCTCGCGGCCGCCGCGGTAGTGAACCATGCTCGGGCTGGGGATGGTCAGCTTGGGGGTCTGCTCCGGGGACGAGTTGTCCTTAACGAAGGTGAAGTCGTCGGCGAAGATCGTCTCCTTGAGCGTGACGGGCGCGGTGACGTGCGCCGACGGGGGTGACCACTCGAAGTTCTTGTCCTTGTTGTGGAAGGCGACCTTGATGGTGTCGTCTTGGACCTTCGTGATGCCGCCGAGGGAGTAGATGAAGTCCATGTGCCACGACTCACGGCGCAGCTCGCCGTCGGTGGCGGTCTTCAGCCCGACCTCGCCCTGCATGCTGATGATCTTCTGGATGGCCGCGTCCTCGATCTCCTTCAGCTGCTCGGCGGTGATCTGCCCAGCGGCGAAGTCGTCCCGCGCCTGGAGGACCTCCTGCGGCCGCAGCAGGCTGCCGACATGGTCGGCGCGGAACGGGGGTCGTGCGGACGTGTCGGTCATGTATGTGGCTCCTTGGGGGCTTCCGAGGGGGGTTCGCGGGATCCGTTGAGGTCCGCCCGCAAGATCCTAAGCGAAACTTTGTGGTGCGACCACTTGATCTCGCCGCGATCACCGCGCGGCGGCGTCACCGCGCTGGTGCCCGCGACCGCCATTCCCAGACGTCGACCCGGCCCGATTCGCTCACCGTGGCCAGCCGGGAGTGCTCGTGGTCGAACGCGATGTCGTCGCACAGCCCGGCCTGCGGGAGGTAGCGGGACGCGTCCCGCGACCAGCCCACGTCCACGATCCGGTGCCCCCGGTACCACAGGACGTCGCCCCGCGGGCTGCAGATCAGCCGGTGCGGGCGGGTTCCCAGGGACGCCATCACGTCCTCGCGCAGGCTGCCCAGCGGCCTGCGGTGAACGATCTCCCCGGTACGCGGGCGGATGACGACGATCTCCCGGAAGGACACGCAGGCGACCAGTTCCCCGTCGGGCGACATGCCCAGGTGGCATCCGGCGGCGACCGGCAAGTTCGCGAAGGGGAAGTCGAAGGGGTGGCGCGGGTCGTCCTCGGCGACCACGACGACCTTGTTCGAGCCCGCCAGGAGGTTCGGGCCGCCGGCCATGGCGACCGTCTTCCCCTGGCCGTCGATGGTCGCGGTGGCCAGGCCGCGCGGGCCGGGGGCGCGCCAGATGACCGACCCGTCGGCGAAGTCCCGGACCGCGACCCCGCGGCCGTCGTAGGTGGCGAACCGCGCGCCGTCGGCGGGGACGAGGCACTCGTTGGTGCCCAGTTCAATGGTGGCGGTGCGGTATCCGCCGCCGCCGAAGTGCAGCAGCGTGACCCGCGCGCCCCGCGAGACGGCTACCGCGGGCACGGTGGTGCTCGCCGCCATCCGGGTGCCGACATCCACGCGCATGACGTTGAACCGCGGCGCGGGGCTGGCCGGGGCGCCGTTGAGCGGGGTGCCGTCGTCGAGCGACCAGCGGTGGACGGTGGTGTCCTTCTCGGCGACCACGAGCGTGTTATTCGCGCCGAATGCCACCGAGAGCTGGCTGGAGTGCGTTAGCAGGCGCGCGGTGAACAGGTGCTTGCCCAGGCCGCCGGCGTCAGCGCCCGCGCCCGGCTCATCCGATGGGCCCGGCTCGGATTGGCCGGGCTGGGATTGGCTGAGCTGGGATTGGCTGGGCTCGTCCTGAGTGGCCTGGGGGACGTTCACGTTGATCACGAACTGGTCCCGGCCCGCCACGAACGCGTCTCGCCCGGCCGTAATCCGTTGCGATTCCTTCCCCTCGCCCGGCTCCTCCTCCGGCGCGGCGTCACTGCCTTTCGCCTCCATGTCGCCCGTTCAGGACGCGGCGATGTAGTACCCGTACTCATCGATGATGAGCTGGAGCGGTCCGGGGCTGTTGTTGTAGTACGAGAACTTCCCGTTCCCGCCCGCCACGATGACCAGGTTGGGCACCGTCTCGCCAGCCGAGAAGTTCAGGTTCGAGGCCAGGGGCCGCGGCTGGCCGGCCGGGTAAACGGTCAGCACGCCAGCCTTCGCGGGCGCGGTGACCGTGATGTTGTCCACCATGGCGTCCGCGCACGCGCAGCCGGCGACGGTGTAGTTCACGATGTTGATCGTGTCCGTCGCGTGCGCCGCCAGCGGGCTGTGGATGGTCCGGGTGTCCAGCTCCCGGGTCGGACCGTAGGGGACGAAGCTGTCGGGCGCGCCGGACGCGAAGTACCCGGCCAGGTCGGCCACGAGCTGCACGGTGCCGCCCGAGGTGTTGGCGAAGTTGACGACGCCACCCGTGACCGGGACGATGACCAGGTTCGGCACCGTCTCGCCGTGGGTGAAGTTCAGGTTCGAGGCATTCGGCTTGCTCAGCCCGCCTGGGTACACGGTCAGGAAGCCGTCCCGCTGGGGCTGGGTGACGGTGACGTTCATCACCACGGCGGCCGCCCCCGCGGGCACCCTCCCGGACAGGTCCAGCTGGAGGTTCCCGTTCGCCGCGACCGGGGCGATCGCGCCCCCGGCGCCGGCGCCGGTGCGGGTGTCCAGGACGCGCGCGGGCGCGGCAGGCTTGAAGCCGAACCCGCCCGGCCCGTAGAAGCCCTCCAGGTCAGCGACTAGCTGGACGGTGCCGCTGTTGTTGCGGAAGCTCACCTCACCGCCGCTGAGCTGCACGGTGACCAGGTTCGGGACCGTTTCGCCGGCCGAGAAGTTGAGGTTGGACACCAAGGGGGCCGTGCCGGTGCCTGGGTACACGGTCAGGTTGCCGCCCCTCGCCGGCTTCGTGACGGTGACGTTCATGACCACGGCGGAGATGTCGGCGGCGGGGACCCCGTTGACGCTCGGGATCGGCAGGGTCAGCGTCCCGTTGGCGGCGACCGGGGCGATCGTGCCCCCGGTGCCGGCGCCGGTGCGGGTGTCCAGGATGCGGGCCGGCGCGACCGGCGTGTAGTTCGCGCCCACCACCACCTGGGCGGACGCCGAGACCCCGCCGTTGTACCCGATGGACTCGAAGAACCTCATGGTGTGCTGCCCGGCGATGGTGTAAGCGTGCCGGACGCTGGTAGTGCGGGTTATCACCGTGGGCGCATCGTCGAAGGTGAGCTCCAGGATCGGGAGGGGCCCGTTGGACGTCCAGGCCGGCCGTAGGCTGAGCGTGAACGTCGCGGTGAGCGGGCCGCTGCTGACCGCGCTCTCGAACGGAATCCCGGGCGTGCCGGCCGCGCCGCCCTGCAACTCGAAGGCGCCCCGGTCGTAGGATCCGGCACCGGGGTTAGCCACGTTGGGGTCATCGGCCCGGGGGTTGCCGAACTGGTCGCTGGGCAGCGCCCCCGGCGCGTTCGGGTTGGCGGAGTCGATAGCGGGCGAGCTCGCCGTCAGCGGGTACCAGAAGATGTTCAGGTGCGGGAGCAGGAAAGTGCCCAGTGTCTCGTTCCCCAGTCCGGGGTTGGCCGCGATGTCGTGCGCGCCCTGGCCGGATGCCGCCTGGAAGTCCGCCAGGCTGGCGTAGCTAGTG
>Ga0157369_10008868_pt1 | contig 11520 bp, 7 predicted proteins | sample C25metaG_FD_113461 | JGI IMG/M metagenome (GOLD analysis project Ga0157369, IMG submission 113461) | Corn rhizosphere microbial communities from Kellogg Biological Station, Michigan, USA - C2-5 metaG | ecosystem: Host-associated > Plants > Roots > Rhizosphere > Soil | place: USA: Michigan... | reverse complement strand
TTACTCCCCTACTATCATCAGGGTTAACATTACAAAGAACAAAGATTTTCAGGATTCCTCGTTTGCTGTTATTCAGAAACCAGGAGAAAAACTTAACGTAAAGGAATCGGCCAAAGACTTCCAAATTACCACCACGGCGGTTAAACTCATTATAACCAAAGCGCCCGTACGCTTCAGTTTCTATACGACTGACGGTAAAGCCATTAATGAAGATGATCAGCGCTTTGGCGTTAACTGGCAAGGAACACGCGTTATTAACTATAAAAAGCTTTATAAGGATGAGCGTTTTATTGGCCTCGGTGAGAAAACCGGTGACCTTGATCGTCGCGGTTTCCACTATGTGAACTGGAACACCGACGCGCCTGACCATACGCCAAAATCGGACCCGTTATATGAAACGTTTCCATTTTATATCGGCTTGCACGATGGCTTAACGTACGGCTTATTTATGGACAATACCCATAAAAGCTATTTCGACTTTGGCGCCACAACGGACAACCAAATGACCTGGTTTGGCGCTGATGCCGGCGACATGAACTATTACTTCTTCGGCGCTCAATCAATCAGCCAGATCATCAAAGATTATACCTGGCTCACCGGCCGTATGGAAATGCCGCCGCTCTGGAGCTTAGGCTATCAGCAATGCCGCTGGAGCTATATGAGCGCTGATGAGATATTAGACATTGCTTCTACCTTCCGCAAGCACAAAATTCCAGCTGATGTAATGTACTGCGACATCGACTACATGGACGAGTACAAGATCTTTACCTGGAACAAGACCACCTTTCCACGCCCCAAGGAACTAACGGATAAACTTAAGGAAATGAACTTTCATCTGGTAACCATCGTGGACCCGGGTATTAAGATTGATAAAAGTTACAAACAATATAATGAGGGTGTAGACAAAGGCTTCTTTGCTACTTATCCCAACGGCGAGTTGTATGTTGGAGAGGTATGGCCGGGCCGATGTCACTTCCCTAACTTCTTCCGCCAGGACGTACGTAATTGGTGGGGCGCATCATTTACCGCACTAACGGATAATGGTGTTGAGGGTTTCTGGAACGACATGAACGAGCCGGCAGCCTGGGGACAGAACATGCCATGGATGGTTAAATTTGGCGACTATTACATGCCCGAAGTAAGAAACGTATACGGCATGGAAATGGCAAGAGCCACTTTTGAAGGCACCAAAAAGATTTTAGGCAACAAGCGCCCGTTTGTGCTTACCCGTGCCGCCTATTCAGGTACACAACGTTATTCTGCCGTTTGGACGGGCGATAACTCCGCCTACGATGCTCACATGTTATTAGGCCAGCGTTTGGTTAATAGCCTGGGGTTAACCGGCATGTCGTTGGTTGGTGTTGACATAGGTGGTTTCAGCGGTGATCCAACCCCTGAATTGATGGTACGCTGGAACTCATTAGGCACCTATACGCCGATGTTCCGGAACCATGCCATGAAAGGTACCAAAATGCGCGAACCTTGGCGCTGGGGTAAAGACAATGAGGCCATTATGAAAAAGGATATTGAGGAACGTTATAAGCTTTTGCCGTATATCTATTCAAGCTTCTACCAATCACATACTACAGGTTTGCCTATAAGCCGTTCGTTGGCTATCAATTATACTTTTGATCAGCACATATATCGCGAAGAGTTCCAAAACCAGTTTATGTTTGGCGATGCTTTATTGGTAGCGCCTGCTATCAGCACCGAGACTTCGATCTTTGCATACCTACCTGAGGGTGAATGGTATCGACTAAGTACGGAGCAAAAATATGCTGGTGGTAAAGATTATAAGGTTGCTGCTCCGCTTAATGACCTGCCGGTGTTTGTAAAAGCCGGATCCATTATCCCTATGCAGAACGTAATTCAGAGCACTAAAGATAAAGGCGACGGTATATTGACCCTGAACGTATGGAACGGCAAAGATGCCAATTCATTCACCTATTATGAAGATGACGGTTCAAGCTACGACTATCACCGTGGCGATTACTACAAACGCAACATCACATTCGACCCCAACAAAAAAGAAATCGTTTTAGGTAGTGCAGAGGGTTCTTTCAGATCTAAATACACACAGATCAAATTAGAACTTCACGGTTTTCGGAAGAATGCTACAGTTAAAGTCAATGGCAAAAAGCATAATCCTAATGACTTAATCAGCAATGATCATAAACAGGTTGTGATCAGTTATTAAACTATATTCAACTAAACTATCGAGGCCCGGCAAGTTTATTTGCCGGGCCTTGTTTGTTTAAAAGGAGCCCCCTCTAAATCTCCCCCGGTTGGGGGCGACTTCAAGAAAATGTGTAATTATCTTATGGCCCTCTCAGTGGTTTAGAGGACGCCTACCGCCTGGGAATACCTTACTTTTAAAGCCCTCTCCTCCCGGAGAAGGTTCGGGCTAGGCGCACAAAAAAGCCCGGTTGCAAAGTTACAACCGGGCTTAATCAATATGGAAAAACTTAACTTATTTCACTTCTTCAAAGTCAACGTCAGTTACAGTATCAGAACTGTTTTGCTGACCATTGTTACCTGCAGCTCCGGGATCAGCGCCTGCTCCAGGCTGGCCTTGCTGACCTTCAGCGCTTGCTTTGTACATTTCTTCTGAAGCAGCGGTCCAGGCATTGTTCAACTCAGTTTGAGCAGCTTCAATGTCGGTTAAATTTTTAGTAGCATAAGCATCTTTCAAGCGTTTTAAAGCAGACTCGATAGGCGCTTTTTTATCAGCAGAAATTTTATCACCGTACTCTTTCAGTTGTTTTTCTGTAGAGAAGATCAGGGCATCAGCAGCATTAAGTTTTTCAACTTCTTCTTTTGCCTTTCTGTCAGCTTCAGCATTAGCTTCAGCTTCTGTTTTCATCTTCTTGATCTCTTCGTCAGTTAAACCTGAAGAAGCTTCGATACGGATCTTTTGCTCTTTACCGGTAGCTTTGTCTTTAGCAGACACATGTAAGATACCGTTAGCATCAATATCAAAAGTTACTTCAACTTGTGGCACACCACGAGGTGCTGGTGGAATACCATCCAGGTGGAAACGGCCGATGGTACGGTTCTGATTAGCCATTGGGCGTTCACCTTGCAAAATGTGGATCTCAACAGATGGCTGGTTATCAGATGCAGTTGAGAACACTTCTGATTTCTTGGTTGGGATAGTAGTGTTAGCATCGATCAGCTTAGTCATTACACCACCCATGGTTTCAATACCTAATGAAAGCGGAGTAACGTCGAGCAATAACACATCTTTTACTTCACCGGTTAATACACCACCTTGAATTGCAGCACCGATAGCCACAACTTCGTCAGGGTTAACGCCTTTTGAAGGGGCTTTACCAAAGAATTTCTGAACAGCTTCCTGGATAGCAGGGATACGGGTTGAACCACCTACAAGGATGATTTCATCGATATCTGAAGTGCTGTAACCAGCATTTTTCAAAGCTGAGCGGCAAGGCTCGATAGTACGTTTAATCAAACTGTCGGCCAGTTGCTCAAATTTAGCACGCGTTAAAGATTTAACTAAGTGCTTAGGCATACCGTCAACAGCGGTAATATATGGTAAGTTAATTTCAGACTGAGTTGTGCTTGATAACTCGATCTTAGCTTTTTCAGCAGCTTCTTTTAAACGCTGCAGTGCCATAGGATCGCGACGAAGGTCAATGCCTTCTTCGTTCTTAAATTCGTCCGCAAGCCAGTCAATGATCACCTGGTCAAAGTCATCACCGCCAAGGTGAGTATCACCGTCTGTTGATTTTACTTCGAACACGCCATCACCAAGTTCAAGAACAGAAACGTCATGCGTACCACCACCACAGTCAAATACCACAATTTTCATATCCTTGTGGGCTTTGTCAAGGCCGTAAGCCAAAGCAGCAGCAGTAGGCTCATTGATGATACGTTTTACATTTAAACCAGCAATTTCGCCGGCTTCTTTAGTAGCCTGACGCTGGGCATCGTTAAAGTAAGCAGGTACAGTAATAACTGCTTCAGTAACTTCGGTTCCTAAGAAGTCTTCTGCTGTTTTCTTCATTTTCTGAAGGATCATGGCAGAAATTTCCTGAGGAGTATAGGTACGATCGCCGATCTCAACACGTGGCGTGTTGTTATCGCCGCGAACTACCGTATAAGGTACACGGGCAATTTCTTTTGACACTTCGTCAAATTTGTTTCCCATGAAACGTTTGATAGAATAAATAGTCTTTTTAGGGTTGGTAATAGCCTGGCGTTTAGCAGGGTCACCTACTTTACGTTCGCCGTTATCAACAAATGCAACTACAGATGGCGTAGTGCGCTTACCCTCGCTATTAGCAATAACTACAGGCTCGTTACCTTCCATTACTGCCACGCAGGAGTTAGTTGTTCCTAAGTCGATTCCAATGATTTTAGACATATGATTGATTTTTCCTTTGATTAATATTTCAATTAACTACTGCTATTCATCAATGCTTGTGCCAACAGGCAAATGGCAGTATTAATTATTAAAAATTGGCAGAAGTTGAATATTAAGTCAGTGGGTTTTATTTGACAGTGACAGGTTGGCAGAGAGAAGAGAAAAAAACGGTGTTAAGAACCAATACTATCGACAAGAATTCTTATATTACAGAAAACATTATCTATGTCAAAATTTACCCCTTTTAAATTGCTTCCTCGCCTATTCTACTATAGGAAATTGGTTCGTCTGGAATGCATTCTTGCCTAATATAAGGTAACGGGCATTTTTAAGAAAACGATAAATTCTATGGGGTTCTGAAATCTGACTATGATAGATTTATGATCTCTGCCCCTTGATCAAAAAAAATAATACAAATCTACGCAAACAAGTATATTTTTTTTGTGTTTAAAGACAATCAATTATTCGCCTTTTCGCCTTATCATCGAGGCCGAAGACTTCAGCAAGAAATGGAGTAATTGTATTAGCACCTATTTTTGACGACAGGGGTAACGCTGGCAGTTAGAGCACTGGCACCAGCATTTTGCGGCTAAAATACGGCAACAGGTGTTTTTTTTTAACAGGAGCAGCAAGTGCAACTGACGCATGTCGTATTACAATGAACCATTAGTTAAAGTAATAACACAACAAAAAAATCCATAATTAAAGAATATCATAAAATATATAACGATTTTCTAATACTATTATTGCCAGATCTTCAAATTCTTATCAGATTCCTCGAATAACTTGCAAATAAGATTCAACCTATCCTAAACGAAAACATATATTAATAATAAAACAATTTCAACTGTTACAACATGTGTAGAATTTCAGGTATTATTACTCGCAATGCTGAACTACGCGCTAGCGTATCCAAAGTAAAATCAATGTGTAACGCGTTGAAACATGGAGGGCCCGATGATGAAGGGATATTTTCAGACGAAGAAGGCCATGTGACCTTCGGCCATCGCAGACTTTCTATTATCGATCTTAGCCAGAATGGGCACCAGCCAATGGCCGATGACCAGAAAAAAATATGGATCACTTTTAACGGTGAAATTTACAATTACCTGGAAATTAAACAACAGCTTATTTCAGAAGGAGCTACTTTCCACTCCGGCAGTGATACCGAAGTAATCATTCAGGCCTATATTCACTGGGGCACTGCATCATTCGGAAAGCTCCGGGGTATATTTGCTTTTGGGTTATACGATACAGTAAAGGAACTTACTTTCCTTGTCCGCGATAGTAACGGCATTAAACCTCTTTATTATCATATTAAAAACAAACAGCTAAGTTTTGCTTCTGAAGTACGGGCGCTGGAAAGAGGAATTGGCGTGGAAAACGATCCGAACTGGAAGATCCGTTTTCTGGCATATGGCTATATTCCAGAACCCTATACCACCAAAAAAGATGTCTTTAACCTTCCAAAAGGACATTATCTATGCTGGAACAACAGAGCCGAAAATTATGAGATCCAATCATACCAGAGCGTTGTCAACAGACCAAGGATAACCGATGCGAAAGAGGCTAAGGAACTCGTAAGGGAGGGCCTAACTGCCTCGGTAAAGCGGCAACTGATAGCTGATGCGCCGATTGGCGTATTCTTAAGCGGCGGTATCGACTCAAGCATATTAACCTTACTCGCCCATCAGCAAAAGGCCACCTCATTAAAAACAGTATCGATTTATTTTAATGAAAAAGCCTATGATGAGCACCACTTCCAGAACCTGGTATCAGACCATATTGAAGGGGAAAAGTTAGCCTACATGGTAAAACAGCAGGACTTTGACGAATCCCTGCCTCAGATTATGCATGACATGGATATGCCTACAACAGACGGCATCAACACCTGGTTTATCAGCAGATATGCCCATATGTCCGGCTTAAAAGCTGTACTTTCGGGATTAGGTGCAGACGAGCTATTTGGCGGGTATCCATCTTTCAACCGCATCGAGTATTTAAAACAGCTGAAAAGGATTCCGAATTTTGTGCTCAATGCAGCAGGCAATTTAATGGGAAAAAAATACAAAAAGCTATCCTACGCCGGCCACGATCATGCTGTTGCTGATTATCTGTTTTTACGCGGCTATTATACGCCGCCTGAAATAGCTGAAATATTAGAGACGGATCTGCGTCAGGTTGAAGAGGTGCTATTTAAAGATACCCTGGCATCACGGCCGAGCGAATATAATAAAGAAGCCGCATCATGGTTCGAAATGAACATGTATATGCAGAATCAATTGTTGAGAGACTCAGATGTGATGGGAATGCGCCATGCGTTGGAGATAAGAGTACCTTTCCTGGACGAAGATTTCATCGATCAGGTGCAGGCTATTTGCCCTTGCGTGAGATTTGACGACAAACTACCAAAAAAACTCCTTATTGACTCATTTATAGACATTCTGCCCCGCGAAGTATGGGACAGACAAAAAATGGGATTTAGTTTCCCCTTGCAGCAATGGATAAAACAGAACTCAGAGATCAGTAATCCGCAATTGTATAAATGCAAAAAAGCAAAAAGTATTTTAAAGCAGTTCCAAAATAATGAGGTACATTGGTCGAAGATATACGCCTTATACCAGATAACCGAGCATGAACAAAAAAATACTGCTTCTTACCCTGCAAACTTTTAGTACAACCGGGGGTATTCAGAAAATGACAAGAACGCTTGCTTATTCCTTATTTAACATTGCCCATCAAACAAAGAACGACTTTAAACTTGCATCAATCTATGACTCGACTGGAGATTTAATGAAAGAATATCTCCCGGCTGATGATTTTATAGCCCTTGGAGGAGACAAATTAAAACAAGGACTAAAACTTTTAGCTGAATGTTCAAAGGCTGATTTGGTAATACTAAGCCATATTAACCTCGGACTAATAGGATTACTGGTAAAAACAATTAATCCAAAATGCAAGGTGTGGCTTATAGCGCATGGCATTGAAGTATGGCGCCCTGCAACTGCCTTACAGAAAAAGTTCTTAGATCGGGCCTGTGATAAAGTAGTCGCTGTAAGTAATTTCACTAAAGAGCAAATGACCCAGTGGCACCAAACCGATCCCAACACTTGTGTGGTTTTGAACAATGCCATCGATCCTTTTATTGAAGCGACACAAACTTTTTCAAAACCAGAATACCTTCTAAAACGGTACAATCTTAAATCAACAGACAAGATAATGTTTGCGCTTACCCGCCTGAGCGCCACTGAGCTTTATAAGGGCTATGATGTGGTAATAAAGACTGTAAGCAGACTGAAAGAGAGCTTCCCCAATATCAAATATCTTCTTGCCGGCAAATATGACGATGCAGAAGGGACAAGGGTAAAAAATCTGATCAAGGAGTACAAGGTGGAGAACGAAGTTATTTTAGCTGGTTTTGTATCAGAAAAAGAACTGAGTGACCATTTTTTACTTGCTGATCTTTTTGTTTTGCCAAGCAGAAAAGAAGGCTTCGGCATTGTATTCGTTGAAGCGTTGATCCATGGCTTACCTGTTATCTGCGGTAATGCCGACGGCAGCCTTGATGCCATAGCTAATGGCGAATTGGGTACCGCCATCAATCCAGACGATACCAGAGAGTTGGAATCAGCGATTATCAAGGATTTAAGCCAACCTCTAACCGTTGAGAGAAGGCAACTATTACAGAAAAAATCGATCGCTTACTTTGGCGAAAACACTTACAGACAGCGCCTGGAAAAGTTGATCAACGAAGATATTGCGGCTTAAAAAAGGCGGCAATATTAGGCTCTATAATGTATTCCAAGGCAATAACTTCCGAGCTTCAACACTTATAACACACAAAAAGGCCCTGCTCAAATTGAGCAGGGCCTTTCATATTAAAGGAAAAATCGATTATTCGCCTTTTTCTGCCTGATCTTCTTTACCGGCAACTTCGTCGGCTGAAGGAGTTTCAGCTGTTACATTTTCGTCAGCTGGAGTAACTTCGGCAGTAGCTGCACTTGCAGCTTTACCTTTACCAGAACCACCACGACGACGGGTAGCTTTCTTAGCAGGAGCAGCAGCAGTACCGCTGGTATAAGTTGTGTTATAATCAACTAACTCGATCAAAGCCATTTCAGCGTTGTCACCCAAACGGTTTTCTAATTTGATGATACGAGTATAACCACCCGGACGGTTAGCTACTTTCTCAGCTACTTCCCGGAACAAAACAGTAACTGCATCTTTATTTTGCAGGTAGCTGAATACGGTACGACGAGAGTGTGTAGTATCGTTCTTTGATTTGGTGATAATTGGCTCTACGTAAACGCGTAAAGCTTTTGCTTTGGCCAAAGTAGTAGTAATACGTTTGTGCTCAATAAGCGAAGAGGCCATGTTAGCCAGCATTGCTTTGCGGTGGCTGTCAGTACGACCTAAGTGGTTGTGTTTTTTTCCGTGTCTCATTTTTTGTTTTGTGTTGCACGTGCATACCGTTGGGCGAAATTGCTCAAGCCCTCGGAATTATGCGGTTTTTAGATATGAGATGTTAGATTTGAGATTTGAGACTCTCACCTAAACATCCCGTTATTTTAAATTTAACTTTTGAGCATGTCACTAATAGATCTCACATCTATTTATGTAACGCCTGTTTTTTAAAAAATCAATGCAAAATATCTAAAATCTCACATCTCATTTCTCAAATCTAAGCGAAGCTTATTCCTCGTCCAGTTTGTATTTGGCCAGGTTCATGCCAAAAGATAAACCTTTTGACTTCACCAAATCCTGAATCTCAGTTAATGATTTTTTACCAAAGTTCCTGAACTTCAGCATGTCTGCTACGTCGTAAGACACCAAATCAGCCAGGGTACGGATATCTGCTGCCTTTAAGCAGTTCAATGCACGTACTGAAAGATCAAGGTCAACCAGCTCGGTCTTAAGGATCTTACGCATATGCAGGATCTCTTCATCAACCTCTTTAGTTTCCTCCTTAGCCTGTGCCTCAAGCATCATATTCTCATCAGAGAATAGCATAAAGTGCTGGATAAGGATCTTAGCAGCCTCTTTTAAAGCATTCTCAGGATGGATAGAACCGTCTGTAACAATATCCAGTACTAATTTCTCGTAGTCTGTCTTTTGTTCTACACGATAATTCTCAATAGTATATTTTACGTTTTTAATTGGTGTGTAGATCGAGTCGATAGCGATTACGCCTACTGCAGCATCTGGGTTTTTGTTCTCTTCGCTCGGAACATAACCACGACCTTTGTTTACTGTCAGCTCTACTTCAAGCGTAACAGCAGGGTCCATGTTGCAGATTACCAATTCAGGATTTAATATCGTAAAGTTGTTTGAAAACTTAGTGATATCGCCAGCCTTAAAGCTATCCTGGCCGTTAATGATCACGAAGATCTTTTCAGTATCACCAGAGGCACCGGTTTTTTTCAAACGAACTTGTTTTAAGTTCAGAATAATTTCGGTAACATCTTCAACAACACCTTTAATCGTTGAAAACTCATGCGTAACTCCTGAGAAACGTACAGAAGTAATGGCATAACCTTCCAATGAAGAAAGCAAGATACGACGTAAAGCATTACCAATAGTTACACCGAAGCCTGGCTCTAACGGACGGAATTCAAATGTACCATCAAAGTCGGTAGACTTCTGCATGATAACCTTATCTGGTTTCTGAAATGCTAAAATTGCCATTTATATCCTTTATTTATTGTTTACTAATTGGATTGATTTAAACCACGAAAATGACTGCGCATACCAATGCCAGTCATTTTCGGGATCAATATATTTATATTATTTTGAATACAACTCGACGATAAGGTTCTCCTTGATATTCTCAGGAATCTCATCCCTGTTTGGATAGTTGAGCAACTTACCTGTTAAGGTAGCAGCATCCCACTCAAACCAGGTGTATTTGTTCACTTTTCTGCCGGCAACTGAATTAGTAATGGCCTCCAGTGATTTTGACTTTTCACGAACTGAGATCACATCACCAGGTTTCAAAGAATAAGATGCGATATTTACAACTTCGCCGTTAACGGTGATATGTTTGTGACCTACCAGCTGACGTGCACCAGAACGGGTAGGAGCAATACCTAAACGGTAAACTGCGTTATCTAAACGAGCCTCCAATAATTGAAGCAAGTTAGTACCAGTGATTCCTTCTCTTGAAGAAGCACGGTGGAACAAGTTTTCGAACTGACGCTCCAATACACCGTAGGTATATTTTACTTTTTGTTTCTCCTGTAACTGAGTTGCATACTCGGATTGTTTGCCTCTTCTTTTAGAAGCACCGTGCATGCCCGGAGGATAATTTTTTCTCTCTAACGCCTTATCCGGACCGAAGATCGGCTCACGGAATTTACGTGCAATTTTGGATTTTGGACCTGTATATCTAGCCATGTTTTTGTCTTTTAAAGTATCAGGCAACCCGCAGCTGCCGAATCTTATCTTTAAAAATTACGATTAATTAAACTCTTCTTCTCTTAGCCGGACGACAACCGTTGTGTGGAAGCGGGGTAATATCTTTAATAGTTGTTACCTCGATACCTGAAGTTTGCAGTGTACGGATAGCTGACTCACGGCCAGCACCAGGACCTTTTACAAATACTTCAACTTTACGCAAACCTAAGTCGTAAGCTACTTTACCGCAATCAGCAGCTGCTTGTGATGCTGCATACGGAGTATTTTTCTTAGAACCTTTAAAACCCATTTTACCAGCTGACGACCAGGAAATTGCCTGACCATTGCTATTGGTAAGAGTTACGATAATGTTATTAAAAGTAGCATTGATATGTGCCTGACCTACAGGTTCAACCACTACAATACGCTTTTTGGTTACTTTTTTAGCTTTAGCCATTTTCTTTTATTCAGATTTGAGATTTGAGATATGAGTATTGAGACATCGCCTCTCTCCTATCCGTATCTATTTTCAATTTACTTGTTAAATTTGAGATGACTGATCAGATATGAAACCTCTCATATCTCAAATCTAACATCTCATATCTACTTATTACTTCGTAGCTTTCTTCTTGTTAGCAACTGTCTTACGTTTACCTTTACGGGTACGTGAGTTGTTCTTGGTACGCTGACCACGAAGCGGCAGTCCTTTACGATGACGGGTACCACGATAGCATCCAATA
>Ga0157369_10008866_pt1 | contig 11520 bp, 9 predicted proteins | sample C25metaG_FD_113461 | JGI IMG/M metagenome (GOLD analysis project Ga0157369, IMG submission 113461) | Corn rhizosphere microbial communities from Kellogg Biological Station, Michigan, USA - C2-5 metaG | ecosystem: Host-associated > Plants > Roots > Rhizosphere > Soil | place: USA: Michigan... | reverse complement strand
TTGGCTGTCGAATTTCAGCGCCGCCAGAACGGAAGCGGTCGCATCGGGCGCACTCATCTGCTGCTCCTATCCGGGAAGATGCGCGGAATCTGGGCGCTCAACTGCGCCAGCGCAACACCCGATCCTGGACCGGGTTTACGAACGCCCGGCCCTCGCGCTTGGCGCGCGCATATTCGGTCTTCAAGCGGTAGTACCAGCGCGCCTGAGTGTCGGCGTCGTCGATCAGCGCCAGCGGCGGATCGAATTTCAGCCCCTCCCGCTGGCGCACCATCACGCCGCGATCCTGATTGAGGAAGGCGCGGACATAAGGCCGCAGCAGCGGCTTCAGCAGCGAGAGAACCGGCGTCGTCCAATAGATCGCGTGATTGATCTGCGTCTCTTGCGCGCCGAGCGGCGTCACGGCGGTGAGGTTCACGACTTCATGCCTACCGGCAGTGATGTGCTCGATGCGGACACCGGGCAGGCGGAAACTGATCTCGGTCTCGGGCGCGCCGCCCAAAAGCTTATAGGCTTTGGAATTGCTCGACGGCGCATGACGCAGCATGGTGAAGCCGTAGGGGCTCGCGGCGAAGGCCTTGCTCTTTTCGTGGATCGAGCGCGCGCTGCGCCACCACCAGGAGCGATGGACGAAAGGCCCATGCGCCGGGTCCATCAGGCCCACCACGGCATGATCGATCGTGCAGGGCAGGGTGACGGTCTCATAGATGTCGGGGCTGCGCGCATCGAAGCCGGACGGCAGCGTGGGCGGTGGCGGGGCGCTCGCGACACCCTCGCCGAAGAAGACCCAGACATTGCCGCCTTCCTCGCGCGCGGGATAAGCCTGGACCGACACGGTCGCGAGATCGAAGCGCTGATCCGCGGCGAGGGATGGGATTGCGGTGCAAGCGCCGCTCGGCGCGAAACGCCAGCCGTGATAGCAGCATTCGATCTCGCTTCCATCGAATCGGCCATAGCTCAAAGGGATGCCGCGATGGGGGCAAATGTTGCGTAAGGCGAAGACCTTGCCGTCCTGCGCGCGGCCTAACAGCAGGGGCTCGCCGAGCAGCGTCTTTGCCAGCGTTTTGCCGCGCTTCAACTGCTCGCCTGGGACGGCGTAGTACCACATCTCCCGAAGCGGTGCGCTGCTGTCGTTCTCCAAAATGGGATTCCCCTAAACGCGGGCAAGAGAGTATCGCGGGCGAGAGAGTAACGACGCGGCTTTTGCGGCGAAAGGCCCAGCTCCATGCCTTGTCGGCGGGGAGCGCGCTCGGTAAGGTTCCGCGCGATTTCACGCCGAGGTGCAACATGGCCGATCAAGCTGCGCAGGGCTATGCGATCGACGCGCTCAAGCCGGGCATGAGCGCGACCTATGAGCGCACGGTGACGGTCGCCGATATCGACGCCTTCGCCGCAGTCTCGGGCGACCACAACCCGGTCCATCTCGACGACGCCTATGCCAAGACCACGATGTTCAAGGGCCGGATCGCGCATGGCATGCTCGGCGCGAGCTTCATTTCGACGGCGATCGCCTCGAAGCTGCCCGGCCCGGGCTCGGTCTATCTGGCGCAGTCGCTGTCCTTCAAAGCGCCAGTCCGGCCGGGCGACAAGGTCGAGACCGTGATCACCGTGGCCGAAGTGATCGCCAAAAAAAAGCGTGTCGTGTTGAAGACGCAGTGCCGCGTCGGCGCGACGGTGGTGATCGACGGCGAGGCCACCGTGATGGTGACGTCGAAAAGCTGATGCGCGTCTTTCGCCACACCAGTGCGAGCGATGATGCGCGCGGCGCGGTGGTCGCGGCCGGCAATTTCGACGGCGTGCATCTTGGCCATCAGGCGGTGCTCGGCGAAGCGAAGGCGCTGGCGAAGAGCATCGGCGCGCCGTTTGCGGTGCTGACCTTCGAGCCGCATCCACGCGCGGTCTTCCAGCCCGGCCTGCCGCCCTTTCGCTTGACCCCGTTCCGCGCCAAATCGCTGGTGCTCGAGACGCTCGGCGTCGATCTGCTCTTCACACTGCATTTCGATCTCGCTTTCGCGCAGAAGACGGCGGAGGAATTCGTCGCCGAGGTGCTGGTCGCCGGGCTCGGCGTCAAGGCGGTGGTCGTCGGCTACGATTTCGTCTTCGGCAACAAGCGGCGCGGCACGTCCGATCTCTTGAAGGCCGAGGGTGTCAGGCACGGCTTCGACGTGACAGTCGTCGCGCCGGTCTTTGCATCAGGTGGCGCCGCGGCGGGCGGAATCGTCTATTCCTCGACTCATATCCGCGAGCATCTCGTCGCCGGCCGGCCACGCGAGGCGGCCGCGCTGTTGGGCCGGCCGTGGGAAATCGATGGCCGCGTCGATGTCGGCGACAAGCTCGGCCGCACGATCGGCTTTCCAACGGCCAATATCGATCTCGCCGATTACCTCCGGCCGGCATCCGGGGTCTATGCCGTTCGCGCTGGCATCGAAGACGGCGGCAAGACCGAATGGCATGACGGCGCCGCCAATCTCGGCTGGCGGCCGACGGTCGGCGGCAAAGATCTCCGGCTCGAGACCCATCTCTTCGATTTCAGCGGCGATCTCTACGGCAAGCATCTCCGTGTCGCCTTCATCGAGCGGCTACGGCCTGAGCAGCGCTTTGCCGGTCTCGATGCCTTGAAGGCGCAGATCGCCGCGGATTGCCAAAAAGCGCGCGAAATCCTCGCCTCCGGTTGAGATCGGTCGAGTGCTTTTCCGGCTGATTCGTTGACAGGGCGGGGAGCGTTCCCGTATTTTTCGCGCATGGCTATGGCCCAGCAATGGCACGCACGAATTAGCTGACCGGTCCCTTCGGGACCGGCTTTCGTCGCATGCCCCATTTCCGACGCTGCCGCCGACCCATCCCATGAGTGGCGACACGTCCTCTAGGAACCGAACAGCCATGGCCGAGGACTACCGCAAAACCGTATTTCTGCCGCAGACCGATTTCCCGATGCGCGGCGAGCTGCCGAAGCGCGAGCCGGCGCTGCTGGCGCGTTGGGAGAAGATCGGGCTCTATCAGCGGCAGCGCGCGGCGGCCAAGGGGCGCGAGAAATATGTGCTCCATGACGGGCCGCCCTATGCGAACGGCAACCTCCATATCGGCCACGCGCTCAACAAGATCCTGAAAGACGTGATCAATCGCGCGCAGCAGATGCTCGGCCGCGATGCCGTGTATGTGCCGGGCTGGGATTGCCACGGCCTGCCGATCGAATGGAAGATCGAAGAGGAATACCGCGCCAAGAAGAAGTCGAAGGACGAGGTGCCGATCCTCGAATTCCGCAAGGAGTGCCGCGACTTCGCCGCGCATTGGATCGATGTCCAGCGCGAGGAATTCAAGCGCCTCGGCGTGCTCGGCGATTGGGAACATCCCTATACGACGATGGAATTCGCCGCCGAGGCGCAGATCGTGCGCGAGATCGGCAAGTTCCTGATGAATGGCGGGCTCTTCCGCGGCTCGAAGCCGGTGATGTGGTCGGTGGTCGAGCAGACCGCGCTCGCCGAGGCCGAGGTCGAGTATCACGACCACACCTCGACGCAGGTCTGGGTGAAATTCCCGGTGGCAAAGGCCAGCGTGCCGGCGCTGGAAGGCGCGTCGGTGGTGATTTGGACGACGACGCCCTGGACGCTGCCGGGCAATCGCGCCATCGCCTTCAATGAATCCCTCGACTATGTCGTGATCGACGTGCAATCGGTGCGCGAGGGCAGCGCGGCCAAGGTCAGCGAGAAGCTTGTCGTCGCGGCGCCGCTCGAGGTGAATTTCGCCGAAATCGCCAGGCTCGGCGGCAAGGTCGAGCTCGTCTCGGGCAAATACCTCGCCGGCACCGTGTGCAAGCATCCGCTTCACGGCAAGGGCTACGATTTCGACGTGCCCCTGCTGCCGGGCGATTTCGTCACTGATATCGATGGTACCGGCTTCGTCCATATCGCGCCGGGGCACGGCGCGGACGATTTCGAACTCGGCCAAAAGCATAACATCCCGGTACCGGCGACGGTCGGCCCGGATGGCAGCTATTACGACACCGTGCCGCTTTTTGCCGGCAAGCGCGTCTATCGCCCGAATGGCAAGGAGGGCGATGCCAATCGCGCGGTGATGGATGCGCTGAAAGAAGCAAATGCGCTCCTCGCCGAGGCGAAGCTCGTCCACTCCTATCCGCATTCCTGGCGCTCGAAAGCGCCGCTGATCTTCCGCACCACGCCGCAATGGTTCATCGGCATGGAGAAGAACGATCTGCGCGCCAAGGCGCTGAAGGCGATCGCCGAGACCAAATGGTATCCGCCGCAAGGCCAGAACCGCATCGGCGCGATGATCGAGACGCGGCCCGATTGGTGCATCTCGCGCCAGCGCGCCTGGGGCGTGCCGATCGCCGTCTTCGTCGAGAAGAAAAGCGGCGAAGCGCTGCGCGATCAGGCGGTGGTCGATCGCATTGCCGCGGCCTTCGAGAAGGAAGGCGCGGATGCGTGGTATTCGCACGACCCGGCCGAGTTCCTCGGGCCGGGCCGCGATCCCAAGGATTACGAGCAGATCAAGGACGTCGTCGATGTCTGGTTCGATTCCGGCTCGACGCACAGCTTCGTCTTGGAGAAGCGGCCCGATCTCTGCTGGCCGGCCTCGCTCTATCTCGAAGGCTCGGACCAGCATCGCGGCTGGTTCCATTCCTCGCTCTTGGAGAGCTGCGGCACGCGCGGCCGCGCGCCTTATGAGGCAGTGCTGACGCATGGCTTCGTGCTCGACGAGCAGGGCCGCAAGATGTCGAAGTCCTTGGGCAATGTCGTCGCGCCGCAGCAAGTCGTCTCGCAAAGCGGCGCCGACATCCTGCGTCTCTGGGTCGTCGCCTCGGATTATTCCGAGGACCTGCGCATCGGCAAGGAAATCCTCAAATACCAAGCGGATGTCTATCGCCGGCTACGCAACACGCTGCGCTATCTCTTGGGTGCGCTCGATGGTTTCAGCGAGACCGAGCGCATCGCGGCGAAGGATATGCCCGAGCTCGAGCGCTATATCCTCCATCGCCTCGCCGAGACCGATGCGCTGGTGCGCCAGACGGCGGAGGCCTACGACTTCCACACCATGTTTACGGCGCTGCACAATTTCTGCGCCGTCGACCTCTCCGCCTTCTATTTCGATGTGCGCAAGGATTCGCTCTATTGCGACGCGCCGGATGCCTTGCGCCGCCGCGCGACGCGCACCGTGCTCGATCATGTGTTCGAGCATCTCGTGCGCTGGCTCGCGCCGGTGCTCTGCTTCACTGCCGAGGAGGCCTGGCTCAGCCGCCACGGCGACGCCGAAGACTCAAGCGTCCATCTCCAACTCTATCGCGATATCCCTGCCGGCTGGCGCGACGAGGCGCTCGGCGCGAAATGGGCGAAGATCCGCGAGTTGCGCCGCGTCGTGACCGGCGCGATCGAGCTGGAGCGAGCGCAGAAACGCCTCGGCTCCAGCCTCCAGGCCGCAGTCGATATTTTTGCCGCGCCCGATTGGGCGGCGCCGGTTGCGGGGATCGATTTGCCTGAGCTCTGCATTACCTCCGCGGCGGCGCTCAAGCTTGGCGAGGTGCCGGCGGACGCCTTCACACTTGGCGATGTGCCGGGCGTCGGGGTGCGGGTCGCGCTGGCGCCGGGCGAGAAGTGCGAGCGTTGCTGGCGCGTCTTGCCGGAGGTCGGCGCGGATAAAGCGCATGCCGATCTCTGTCACCGCTGCGCCGACGCTGTCGAGAGTCTGGCGAGCGCCAAGTAGCGAGATCAAATAGGAGGCAGGACGGTCAGAATGTGGTTCGGGCTCGCTATCGCGCTCGCCGTGATTATTGTCGATCAGGTGAGCAAGACCTGGATCGTCGGCTTCTTCTCGGAGCGCGGCGGCGAGCCGGTCGCCGTGCTCACGCCGTTCTTCAATCTCGTGCTTACCGGCAATCGCGGCATGAGCTTCGGTTTGTTCAACACCAACGCCGCGATGAACACGGCCGTGTTCACGGTGCTGGCGGCGGTGATCGTGGTCGCCCTCATTGTCTGGCTGCGGCGGGCGCACAGTCCCTTGATCCGGCTGGCGCTCGGCATGATCATCGGCGGCGCGGTCGGCAATGTGATCGACCGGCTAATACGCGGCGCGGTCGTCGATTTTCTCGATTTCCATCTTGGCACTTGGCATTGGTACGCTTTCAATATGGCCGATGCGGCAATTTGCCTGGGGGTCATCGCGCTGCTGCTAGACGGCTTGCTTGCTCGGCCAAAAGCCGCGTAAGCTGTGGATATCTACGACAATTAGGGAGCGCCGAGGCGTGAGGGTCAGGTCGTCGTTATTGGTGGTTGCTGCGCTCGGCGTTGCGACCCTGCCGCTGGGCGGCTGCGACAGCTTCAACCGTGCCATCGGCAAGACCAGGGTCATCCCCGACGAATTCCAGGTCGTCTCGAACGCGCCGCTGGCGATCCCGCCGGATTACGCGTTGCGTCCGCCGCGCGTGGGCAATGGACCCGAGCAGGCCAGCGCCACGGAACAGGCGCGCGAGACCGTCTTCCGCGCCGGCGATACCGCGAATGGCCAGGCGGCGTCGGGCGCGCCGAGCCCCCGGATGAGCGTCGGCGAGCAGGATCTGCTGCGCCAGGCCGGTGCGACGACAACGCCGTCGGATATCCGCCAGACTGTCGATGCCGATCCGACGGAGGGCGTGCCCTTCGATCGCGGCCTGGTCGACAAGCTCTTGTTCTGGTCGGGGCCAACAACGCCGCCCTCCACCGATACGCTCAACCCGGGAGAGGAAGCGTCGCGCATCCGGCTTGCGCAATCGGTCACCAAGCCGGGCGGCCCGACACAGGCGCCGCCGCCGGCTGACGCTCCGGTACCGACTTTTGAACACGGCCAGAAGAAGTCAGGCTGGTTCAGCTGGTTCTGATATCGCCCGAGGAGGGCTCATGACGATGCCGATATCGCGGGGAGGATCGCGAACGATCCTGCTCGTGTTCTTCCTTGTCCTCGGCATCGCCCAGGGGATAACGGGACCGGCGCAAGCGAAGCTCTTCGATGCGGAAAGCTTCACCCTGCCGAACGGGCTGCAAGTCGTCGTCATCCCCAATCATCGCGCGCCGATCGTGACGCAGATGGTCTGGTACAAGGTCGGCGCGGCCGACGAAACCTTCGGCAAATCGGGCGCGGCGCATTTCCTCGAGCATCTGATGTTCCGCGGCACCAAGAGCCTGGGGCCGGGCGATTTCTCGCGCATCGTCGCGCAGAATGGCGGCGAGGAGAATGCTTTCACCACGCATGACTACACCGCCTATTTCCAGAACGTCGCTGCCGACCGGCTCGAACTGGTGATGAAGCTCGAAGCGGATCGCATGGCCAATCTCGTCATCAACGACGCGGTCGTCACGCCCGAGCGCGAGGTCATCATCGAAGAGCGCCGCATGCGCATCGATAACAGCCCTTCGGCGCTGTTCGACGAGCAGCTCGATACCGCGCTCTATCTCCATCATCCCTACCAGATCCCGACGATCGGCTGGGAAAGCGAGATGCATAAGCTGACGGCGCAAGACGAGCAGGCGTTTTACAAGCGCTGGTACGCGCCCAATAACGCCGTCCTCGTCGTCGCCGGCGATGCGACGGTCGAGAAGGTGAAGGCGCTGGCGGAAAAATATTTCGGTCCCATCGCGTCGCGGCCGGTGCCGGTGCGTCACCGTGTCGAGGAGCCGGCCAAGGTCGCCTCGGCGCGGCTCAGCATGAAGAGCCCGCGCGTCACCGAGATCCAATGGAGCCGGCAATGGCTCGCACCGAGCTACAATCGCGGCGACACGACCCAGGCCTATCCGCTGCAAGTCCTCGCCGAGGTGCTCGGCGGCAGCGCGGCCTCGCCGCTTTATAAGGGTCTCGTGATCGACAAAGGCCTCGCGCTTTCGGCCGGCGCTTATTACGACCCGAACCAATTCGATCTCACGACCTTCGGCTTCAGCGCGACGCTGAAGCACGGCGTCACCGTGTCCGATTTCGAGGCGTCGCTCGACGATATCGTAAAGGCCGCGCTCGAGGGCGGCATCACCGCCGAGGAAGTCGAGCGCGCCAAGCAGCGCATGATCGCCGCCGCGACCTATGCGCGCGACAGCCTCTCGGGGCCGGCGCGCATCGTCGGCACGGCGCTGTCGCTCGGCCGCTCGCTCGACGATGTGCAGAATTGGCCCGAGAAGATCGCGGCGGTGACGCCCGATCAGGTGCGTGCTGCCGCCAAAGCCGTGATCCATGACGATATCGCCGTGACCGGCGTGCTCATGCCGGGACCCACATCATGACGCTTGCTCTCGCTTTTCGCGCCGCGCCTCTGGCCGTCGCCGCTCTGGTCGCGCTCGTTCTGCCCGCGCGTGCCGTCACCATCGAAGAGGTGAAAAGCCAGCAAGGCATCACCGCCTGGCTGGTCGAAGATCATTCGATACCGGTCGTGGCGATGAGCGCGGCATTCCGCGGCGGCGCCGCGCTCGATCCAGCCGATAAGCGCGGCCTCGCAAATATGACGGTCGATCTGCTCGATGAGGGCGCCGGCGATCTCAACAGCACGGCCTTTCAAAGCCAGATCGAAGATTTGGCGACGCAGCTCAATTTCAACGCCGGTCCGGATACGATCTCGGTGCGGATGCGCACGCTGAAGAGCAAGCTCGCGCCGAGCTTTGACATGCTGCGCCTCGCCCTGACGCAGCCGCGCTTCGATCCCGAGCCGTTGGCGCGGGTGCGCGCCTCGATCCTCGACGCTATCGCGCGCGAACAGCACTCGCCCAATGCGCTCGCCAGCCGTCTTTGGTGGAAAGCGGCGTTCCCGGGCCACCCTTATGGCCTCTCCTCGCGCGGCACGGCGGAAAGCGTGAACGCGATCACGCCGGACGATCTGCGCAGCCTCGTCCATAACCGCTTCGCCAAGGATGTGCTGATCGTCGGTGTCGTCGGCGATATCACGCCGGCGGAGTTGAAGCCGATTCTCGATTCGACCTTCGGCGGTCTGCCCGATCACGCCGCGCCCGATACGGTTCCCGACATGACCGCTCAAACCAACGGGCAGGTCGAGGTCGCGAACATGCCGATCCCGCAAAGCGTCGTCGTCTTCGGCCAGCCGGGTGTCAAGCGCAACGATCCCGATTGGTATGCGGCGCTGCTTGATATGAACATTCTGAGCTCGGGCGGGTTGGCCTCGCGCGTCACGCTTGAAGTTCGCCAGAAACGCGGCCTCGCTTATTCGGTCTCGGCCTCGCTCGATCCGCTGCAACATGCCGGCGTGATCCTCGGCCAGGTCGGGAGCCAGAATGCGAATGTCGCGAAAGCGATCGATGTCATCCGCGCGACTTGGCAACGCATGCATGATGACGGGCCGACGGCGAAGGAATTGGCCGACGCCAAGACCTACATCACCGGCTCGTTCCCGCTCGGCCTCGATTCCACCAGCCGCATCGCCAGCATTCTTGTCTCGGTTCAATTCGATCACCTCGGTCTCGACTATCTCGCCAAGCGCGACGAGATCATCAACAGCGTCACGCTTGCCGATGCGAAACGCGTCGCAAAACGCTTGTTGTCGTCCGACAACCTTTTATTCGCGGTCGTCGGCCAACCGGAGAACCTAACCGGTGCGGTGCGTGTTACTCCTGCCGGGGGGATCCTCCAGGGAGTAGCAGGGAATGGATTACCGGCAGAGCATTGACGGCTGCCTCGCCGACACCGTCGGCCAACGCGGTCTCGACCACAATTCGCTCGACGCGTTGCTGGGGCGCACCGCGCCCGCGCTCGAGAAACTCAAACGCATGCGCGACGATGGCAGCCTGCCGCTGCTGCGCCTGCCCGGGCGCAAGGACGACATCGCGCAGCTGCGCCGTGTCCTCAAAACCTTCCGCGCCGCGCCGCGGCAGAAGTTTCGCGATGTGATCATCCTCGGCACCGGCGGCTCGAGCCTCGGCGGCCAGACGCTCTATTCGCTCGCCGATGAGCGCGCGCAGCCGCGGCTGCATTTTCTCGACAATATCGATCCCGCGACCTTCGAAGCGCTTTTCGCCGCAATCGATCCGGCGCGCACCGGCGTGGTCGCGATCTCGAAATCGGGCGGCACCGCCGAGACGATGACGCAATTCGCGATCTGCGTCGAATGGCTGCGCACCAAGCTCGATCCCGACGCGGTCGGGCGTCACACCATCGCGATCACCGAGCCGCGCGACAATCCGCTGCGGCTGCTCGCGGGCAAGCTCACCACGCCGACCCTCGACCACGATCCCGGCATCGGCGGGCGCTATTCGGTGCTCTCGAATGTCGGACTCTTGCCGGCGATGCTTGCGGGTCTCGATGTCGCGGCGCTGCGCGAAGGCGCGGGCGAAACGCTGGATGCGGCGCTCAATGCGAGCACGCCGCGCGAGAGCGCGCCGGCGCTCGGCGCGGCGATCAGCGTCGGCCTCTCCGAACAGCACAATATCGGCACCACGGTGATCCTGCCCTACGTCGATCGCCTGGCGCATTTTGGTCTTTGGTTCCGCCAGCTCTGGGCCGAAAGTCTCGGCAAGGACGGCAAGGGCACGACGCCGATCCGCGCCATGGGCACGGTCGATCAGCACAGCCAGTTGCAGCTCTATCTCGCCGGCCCGGCCGACAAGATGTTCACCCTCGTCACCAGCGAGGTCGCCGGCACCGGCCTGGTTGTCTCGCCCGATCTCGCCAGCGATCCGTCGCTCGCCTATCTCACCGGCAAGCGCATGGGCGATCTGCTCGATGCCGAGCAGCGCGCAACCGAGCAGAGCCTCATCCGCAACGGCCGGCCGACTCGGCGCTTCCACATCACACGACTCGACGAGAAGACGCTCGGCGGGCTCCTCATGCATTTTATGCTGGAGACGATCATCGCCGCCGATCTCTTTGGCGTGAATGCCTTCGACCAGCCCGCGGTCGAGGAAGGCAAAGTGATCGCGCGGCAATATCTTGGCGAGATGGGGCGCCAGGCGGCACAATAGCCGCATGCCGATTCGCCTTCTGCCGGAAACGCTCGTCAATCGCATCGCCGCCGGCGAGGTGATCGAGCGTCCGGCTTCCGCGCTGAAAGAACTGGTCGAGAACGCGATCGATGCGGGCGCCACCCGCATCGATGTCACGCTGAAGGAAGGCGGGCAGAGTCTCGTCGTCGTCAGCGATGACGGCATCGGCATGGATCGCGAAGAGCTGGCGCTGGCGGTCGAGCGCCATTGCACCTCGAAACTGCCCGACGACGATCTCCTCAAGATCGATCATCTGGGTTTCCGCGGCGAGGCGCTGCCCTCGATCGGCGCGGTCAGCCGCCTCGCCATCACCAGCCGCAAGCGCGGCAGCGACAGCGCCTGGGCGATCATGGTCGAAGGCGGCGCCAAAGCCGCGGTGCAGCCGGCGGCGCTCAGCCAAGGCACGCGCATCGAGATGCGCGATCTCTTCTACGCGACGCCGGCGCGGCTGAAGTTTCTGAAATCGGCACGCGCCGAGCGCGAAGCCGCGATCGATGTGGTCGAGCGCCTTGCCATGGCCTATCCGGGGGTCGCCTTCACCGTGAGCGGCGAAGAGGATCGCATTCTC
>Ga0157369_10008865_pt1 | contig 11521 bp, 6 predicted proteins | sample C25metaG_FD_113461 | JGI IMG/M metagenome (GOLD analysis project Ga0157369, IMG submission 113461) | Corn rhizosphere microbial communities from Kellogg Biological Station, Michigan, USA - C2-5 metaG | ecosystem: Host-associated > Plants > Roots > Rhizosphere > Soil | place: USA: Michigan... | reverse complement strand
TGGCCGAACGGCTCCAACTCTTGGCACAAGGCCGACCTGACGCCACTCAAAGGGCGCACGGTGGTGCTATGGCCGGATAACGATGCCAGCGGCAAGACCTGCATGGACGCCATCGAGCTCAAGTTGATTGAGCTGGGCGTCGCATCGGTACAACGAGTCTCGCTCGACGTGTTCAAGCTCAAGCCCAGCAGCAAAGGCGGAAAGCCCACGCTCATCAAGGGTGGAAAATGGGCAGACGGCGACGATGCAGCGGATGCGTTAGCCAAAGGCTGGACACCTGCCCACGTCGCCGAGCTGGTGCGCAGCGGTGAGTTTTTCGGCAGTGCCGCTGAGCCAACTGAACCTCAAGAACAGAAGGCCAAGGCGCCCGCCAAACGCCCTGCGAAATCGAAAAATGACCTATTGCCGAGCGGCTTTCGCCTGACGCCTGAAGGGGTGTTTTATTCCGGCGATGATGGCGAGGCGCGCCCTGTGTGTTCGCCTCTCGAAATCATCGCCCGTACTCGCGACGACAAGGGCCAAAACTGGGGGTTATTGGTCGAGTTCGACGACCCGGACGGCGCCAAAAAACGCTGGAACATTCCGGCACGAACCATGACCGGCGACTTCGGCAAGGATGTACTCGGGCCGCTGGTCGACATGGGCCTGCGCCTCGCGGGAAGCAGGTCTGGACGTAACGCACGCAACGATCTGCAGAGTTACCTCGGTGGCTTCGACAGCGCCCAGCGCGCGCGTCTGGTAACGCGCCTGGGTTGGCACGACAACGCATTCCTTCTGCCCGAACAACAGATCGGCTCGCACGCCGAACATCTGCATTTTTATGAAGCCGGTGCCCAGCTGCCACCGATCAGCGAGGCGGGCTCTCTGGAGCAATGGCAGCAGCAAATCGGCGCGCTGTGCGTTGGCAACCACCGCTTAGCGTTTGTCGTCTCTGTGGCCTTTGCAGGCCCACTGTTGAACATGCTCGGACATGAGTCGGGCGGCTTCCACCTCTACGGCGACAGCTCCGGCGGCAAGACCACTCACTTGCAAGTCGCAGCCTCGGTTTATGGTGGGCCTCGTCTGGTGCGCTCGTGGCGCTCCACGGATAACGCCCTGGAGTCAATCGCAGCCGCCCATTCAGACGGTCTCTTGGTGCTAGATGAAATCGGCATGTGTGACCCACGCATTATTGGCGAGACGGTTTACATGCTCGGTAACGGCACCGGTAAGGCACGGGCGAATGATCGAGGACAGGCGGGCCGGCAGGTGCAGGAGTGGCGCTTGCTGTTCCTCTCGACGGGCGAGAAGACGTTGGCGCAGCACATGGCGGATGCCAACAAGGAGCTGAAAGCCGGTATGGAGGTGCGCATGCTCGCCGTGCCTGCGGACGCGAGCAAAGGCCTAGGCATGTTCGATGTCCTGAACGGCTTTGAGGATGCTGCTGCCCTCTCCGATGCGCTCAAGGCCCGCGTTGCCAAATTCTACGGCACGCCCCTCACCGCCTTCCTGCACGCTCTGTGTGCGCCTGGGGAAATGCTCAGGTGGACGGTGATCATTCGCCGCACGGTGGAGCAGTTCATCACCCAAAACCTTCCCGCATCGGCCAGTGGGCAAGCCCAACGTGCCGCCCTTCGCTTTGGCCTCGCAGCAGCGGCCGGAGAGTTGGCCACCGCCTTCGGCGTCACCGGTTGGCCTGATGGCACGGCCACGACTGCCGCAAGGGTATGCCTGCATGCATGGCTGGCTGAGCGCGGCGGCGCCGGTAACTTCGAGGGTGATGCGATCTTGGCGCGGCTACGCCAAGTCATCGAGCGATTTGGAGAAAGCCGCTTTACCCGATGGGAATCTGCCGCCGCCAAAATCGATGAGCATGGCCCACGCACGATTGATCGGCTGGGCTTTCGCAAGACGATGGAACACGGCATGGGCGATGCCCTGCACACCACCAACACCTACTACGTGCTGCCGGAAGCATGGCGCTCCGAAATCTTCCGAGGCATGAACCTGAGTGCGGTTAACAAAGAGCTCCTGCGACTAGGCGTTTTAGAGCCGGGAAAGGATGGCAAAGCCTCAACCGCTGTGCGACTACCGGGACTGGGCTTGCAGCGCTGCTATGTGGTTGTGGCAGTACCAGAACAAGGTGATCAAAGCGCCCAGGCGGCCTAACAACGGCCCCGCCATGAGGAGTGCAGGCTCACCTCGGCCTGGCCCGCCAGCGGAAAAAAATCAATCAACCTCTCGCTTTTAGGAACTCAACATGAACCAGCTAAAACAGCAACAAGCCGCCTTGATTCAAGAACTGGAAACCTTGGAAAAGAGCCTTCCGCAACTGGAAACCGAATGGCGTAACGCACCGCGCGGTTTCAGTGCTGTTGGCAACCCAATTGGAAGCCCGGAAGCAAGCGAAGCTGCGGATAAAATATCTAGTGCCGAAGCTCGTATACGAGCGATACCACACGACTTGGCAGCAATTGACCGAAAGATTCAACACCTAGAACGCTTGGAAAAAAACGGTCAAATCAAAGCCGAAGCCATCCAAGCAATGTCCGATGCGACAGCTGAAATAGAAGCGCTGGAGCGAAAAAGAGCGCACTTGAGTGAGCGGTTTAAGGCGATTCAATCAGAAGCTGATCAAGCCCTGGAAAACGCGCAACAAGCCGAGCGCGACGCTGCCACGTCCTACGCCAAGAGTCTCGCAAGCGGTGATACTGAGGGGGAAAAATCAGCAAGCGGCGAAATGCAAAAGGCTGCTAAGCAACTGGCCACAACGGACGAGCAGGTCAGAAGGCAAGACCTCATCCTCGGTGCTCTGCAAGTCGAGCTAGATACTCTTGAGACTCAAATCACGAATGCCCGCCAACGTTGCGATGAAGCTAAGGCAACAGCATTGAGTGCAGTAGGATTTGCGTTGAACGAGGAGTGGAATGCCGCAACCGAACGTCTGATGGCTTTGGGCGCGCGCATAGTTGCCGTCAGCTACAAAAAAGGTGGAATGGGCGATGCCTTGTCAGGACTGAAAGTGCCTCGCTTCGGCCCCTTCCATTCGAAACTTGATCGTGCAGATTTGGCAGCGATCGCTCGTAATATTTCTCTGGAAGACCTAATCGCCGCTTAAGACAGAAACAGCCCGCACTAGCGGGCTGTTTGCTTTACCTAATCTCGTTCACAGGGGTTGATGCGGAACCATAACGAAAAACGAATAAGCGGCTCCAAACTTTCGAGCACCTGCTAGCCACGAGAGAGCTTGCTTTCTCTAGGCTTTGCTGTTGCGATAACTTGCTGGAAGGTCTCTGGTCAAGCCCCCCTCACCGCTAGAGATTCCCCCAAACAAGAGGAGAGCTTGGATGTCGATGCTTGCGAATGCTGTTGCTTCCATCCGACTTGGCGTGGAAGATTTTCAGGCTGCAGAAAATGATGATGCGCGCGCGCTTTCAGCGATTCGAAATCTAACAGCTGGATTATTGCTACTTTTCAAGGTCAAGCTACAGGAGCTTAGCCCACCAGGTTCGAAAGAAGCACTTCTCAAGCAGAACGTGATACCTGGGCTTAGTAGCGGTGGCGATCCTATTTGGATTGGTAAGGGTAGTAAGACCGTAGATGTGCAATCTATCATCGAGCGTCTCAAGGGACTGGGTGTAGATAATGTGGATTGGGCTCGCCTCGAAGCGCTTACTAGGTTACGCAACGATGTGGAGCATTACTTTACCCCGCACCCCGCTTCAGTCCTGCTTGAAGCTATGGAAGCCTCCTTCCATCTAATCCAGCAGTTCGCACCTAAACACCTGAAAAAAAGTCCGCTCCAGCTGCTTGGCAGTAATCTTTGGGCTTTCCTGATTAGGCAGAACGCCTTCTACACTCATGAGCTTCGTATTTGCCAGGAGGCCTCAAAAACAGTTTCCTGGCCCCTTTCACTACTCGCTGAGTCGGTCGAGGGCTTGCGTTGTACTAGCTGCAACTCAGAGTTGATAAAACCCAAAGAGCCCATTGCACAACCTCCCGAAACAAATTTTGAATGTACAAGTTGCGGAAAAATGGCTACCTATCAGAAGGCAGTTGAAAGCATTCTGGTCGCTAGACATTATCGGGATTTATATCTCGCGGCAACCCAAGGTGGCGAGCCGCCACTGGAGCGGTGCTCTAAATGCAAGCATAGAACTTATATTGTAGATGAAGCATTCTGCGCATTATGCCAAGAAAACAGCCCAGAACTAGGTTGCATACAATGCGGCGGAGAATTTAATGTCATTTATGATAATAACGCTGAGCTAGCCAGGGTATGCGCACACTGCCGCTACGTCGCTGAGATGGATTAAATACCTTGGCAAAAGTAAATATTCATCGTGTGCTAGCAATTGCTTTCTCAAAAGTACCCTGTTGGCCAAAAGCAACATCAGCTACGAAAACTAACCCCTAACGTAAGCAACAAAACTCTGATTCGGGATTATCAAGCCCGAAAGACCTCAAACCCTATATGGATGACACATGGAAAGAAGCCTAGCTAAAAACCATCACTTTATATCGCAAGCAGAACAGCGCTTGAATGCCATTGACAGATCTGTAAAATCAGAAAATCAGCGTATATATAAGTTCGACATAACTGAACGAGAAAAACCCATAATAAGAAAAACCAACTCGAACGGAGTAAAAATTGAGAAAAATCTTTCTCGGCTGAATCTGTACGCCTTACAAACACTTAAGGACGGCGGCCAGCATAATCTTGAGCGCGCATTCCAGAAATACGAAAATGACACTCCAAACATAACTAAATCGCTACTTGAAAAACTTAATAGCGCCAAACCTACCAATTTTGATAATGAGCTTCTTCGACTGTACGCCCTAAAATTATTGAATACCATCAGAAATCCTTTTGCCATAAAACGTACTCTTGAAATGTTTAGCGAGCTACATGGTGTAATACCCGCGAACAAAGTATTGCAGTCGCACTTCATTTCTCTAGATGCCGGTAATCGACCACAAGTTGAGCAAATATGCTCTGAGTTTGAGGTCTCAGAGGAAGAGTATGTATCCTGGCTTAAGGTTTTGTATCTTCTGATACTCCAGCCCCTGGATCAAGGATTGAATCTTATCGAACACCTAATGAAAACTCTTATCGAAAACAACAGAGTAATAAAAAATTTCTCTATTTTTCGGTACGAAAAAAAATATGAGGGAATAGGCGTTCTTCTTAGTGACACGATGATTGATCAAAGACCTGGCGCAGGTACTCAAGTACAAATGTTTAATCTGGACGCGAGCACCTTCATGATGGTGATGCTTATAGATGTAAAATCCCAGAACTTTATTGATTTACCGGAAGAATTTATCGACTCCAGCTTTAAGCAATCTAAAGTTCTGCACATCGACTATAAGGTGAACGACCTTTTAATGTTAAAAAAGTACAATCAACATTGCGCATGGTTGGCACATTCAAGTGTCTATTGCGCCAACGAAAAGCCCTATGGTGTAGTTTGCGAAATTCAGAACACGGATGCTGGGTCATCCAAATGACCCATTCACCGCTGGCCCGAGTGATCCGGAAGCAGTATGGCCATCGACGGCAAAATTTATGTACGAGCGCACTGCTGCGCATATTCCGGAGTACTAAAAACGGCAGAAAATTCAAGATTGTTCCTGGCAGGCACCACGGATATGATCGACTGCTATTGGCAAAGGGCGGGCGAAGGGGGAGCGATGGAAGTCTGGGAGCCGATTAACGGCGTGTATATGGCTACAACACCGTTTCTTGCAAGCCTAGGCTGGCTCGAAAAATTGACCAATTCACCGCTCAGCTCAGCTGTCATCGGTGGCATGATCGGCGCGGGTTTCGGGGCCTGGGCCGCAGGATGGATCGCAAAGAGGAGCAAACAACACGATTCTGTTAATGAGGAAATTCGGGCTTGCAACTTAGCAATGCTATTGGCCCAACAAGGTTTCAATCTTGCCGTAGGACTAAAGATTGAAGCGGTGAAACCCATAACAGACTCCTATAACAAAGCCCGTAGCGAGTATATTGATCCGAAGGTTAGTACTGTCTCCGACACGCAAAACCTACAGAAAATCAGTCCGATAAATCCGCCGCTCGACGCGTTGCGTACCGTAGCCCTGGAACGTCTCACTCTGCCAGGCTCTGCTACTAGGGCGGTATTGCAAGTTGTCGAATCGATGAATAACCTAAACCGCGCGCTGACAACTCGCAACGAGCTCACAGATATATTTTTGCACAAGCAGTTACCGCCGGACATGGATTTCCACCATATGTATTTCGGGCTACCGAAGGATGGCTCCTGCCACGCCGGCTACATGGACTGCATGAAGAGCATGACGAGGTACACTGATGAAGCGTTGTTTTTCAGCATGACACTATGCAAGTTGTTGGATGAGCATGGAGTGCAGTTGCGGGAAGAACGAAAAAAGCTAGCTCGAGGTAAAGTATCTATAAATCGTTTTCGTTTGGCCGCCAGTATTCCAGATGGAATAATACCGGATGCAAAGAATTATGCAGGGTGGTTTACCGGTTATGAAGTGCAGGCCAATAGTAAAAAAAGGTGGCGCTGGGGTAAAAATTAAAGCAGCACTTACACTCAGGCACTCCGTCACCTCACCCAATCATCAAATTAATAAACGCGCGATTTTGGACGATAGCTCCCATTAACTCGAAACAATAACAATGCCTACAACAATGCAACGATATCTTTAGCTGAAGCAATGAAACTAAAAACTAAAGACAGGTATAGAATCTCACAAAACATCCTAATTCTGAATTAAGCAGTGCGGGCTAAGAAGCTAGCCCGCATTTCCATTGAAAATTCGCCATCAGGATCTAAGTAACTCATCAACGAACCTTGAGCGCCGCTGATACTTCATATCACCCCAAGGCATTAACCGCTTGCTAGGATATGAAACATAAACCCAGCGCCGAGCACGAGTAATAGCAACAAATGCGCTATTACGCTCCTCATCTACTGCCTCTGGTGTCACGGCACGATAGTCAGGAAACACGCCCTCACACATACCCAAAACAAAAACGATATCTTTTTCGAGCCCCTTCATAGTATGAACGGTGCTTATAGTGAGCCCGGCCTTATGATATGGTTCGCTTAATTGACCTAAAGCCATAGAGTTTCGAAACGCACTTAACGACTCGCCCAGCCCTCTCCGCTTATAACTCGTCCAGCATCCTCGAAACTCTTCAAGCTCTGCCAAAGACCTTTCCAACTCCGCCTCCTCTATTACTGAGCTTGCAATTAGAGAGGACAAAATTTCTGAAAAACTCACACACAGCTTGGGAATGTTAGGCGCTTCAATATCCAATCCGTTAATTGCCAACAACAGATCAGCATACAGATAACAAAGCGGCTCGCTTTTTGATCTGAGTTCTTCAGCCAAATCAAATAGCACACCCGTCTCGCCCCATGCATGGTCTTTATCAAGACCCAAAGCTTCGCACAATCGCCCCCCATCTAACCAATCTTTCGGATTCAACTTCAACCGTATAGCTAAGTCAAGAACTTTACCAAATACAGATGTAGGCGGCTGAAGCCTCTCACCTCTCTTAATATAATAGTCGATTCCTAAATTACTAAGTTCAGCCTCAAGCGCTCTAAATACAAATCGATTACGACCAATTACTACCATATTCTCTAGTGTAATGACTCCTTCTATCTCAGGATGAGAACCAATAGATAGCAATTTAGCGACAGTACTAGCAATCCATCTAGCTTCAGAATCCTCGTCTTCACATGCTTGAATATGGGCGATACCTTGCAGCGCAATCGTCATACCTAACTGAGAGCCAGGCCGTAATTTATTGGCCCAGTCTACCACCGCCAAAGAACTACGATAATTCTCGACTAGCCTGTACTGAACTGGGTTGAAGTCGGCTATGAACATCTCACATAAAAACTTCTTGGACGAACCATTGAAGCCGAATATCATCTGATCTGGATCGCCAACAAACATGACACTTTTAATTTTCCCAGCCGCAAGAGCTTTAACAAATTCATATTGTGCTTTATTCAAGTCTTGAGCTTCGTCTACGCATATATGCTTATACTTTGCTCGATAAATATCACCGCACCAGCCCTGTTCAACCAAAATCTTATGTGCAAAAACTAAAATGTCATCAAAATCAATGCCACCGCTCTCCAACAGCGCATCTTGATATTTTCTAAAGATCGATAGAAACAAAGGGTTGTTGGCGTGCCTCGATATTATCTCTGTTTCCGTCAGTAACGCCCTTTTAATAAACGAAAACTCCTCCATATAGCGCTGAATTTCTTTGGCTCTTGACGCTGGCTTTCCACCAATCCCCAAAAAGTCGTCGACATCGAGGCCATCATCTACCAATGATTGAATGAAAACAGCTTTTCTATCCTCATCCCTTTCGTAGATATGTAGTTCTGAGGGAAGGCCAATGGTGTGACCATATTGATCAACGATTCTTTGCGCCACGGAATGGATTGTAGAGATCCAACAGCGGTCAGGGTATTCAGGTACGTCTTCAAGTCTAGAGTTCATCTCATCGGCGGCTTTATTGGTGAACGTCAGCCCGATGACACCATCTTTTTTCGTAGAACCTAAAATATGACGAATGCGCTCCGTTAAGACTCTAGTCTTACCCGATCCGGCCGAAGCGAGCACTTGCATACATATATCGAACGGAGCATAGACAATCTCAGCTTGTTTGTCAGATAGCTTAGTCATATCTTAGCCACTCTTTGATTTTATCAAACGCAACGAGCACCGCGCATGGAATACGCTGCTCCATGGTTCTACCGGTAACATTCTTTATTAGAACGTCCCCTAAGTAACCCGAATAGGACGCTTTAAGCTCTCTCATCTTAACTAGTACTTCAGCATCACTTAGAACGGAAAGCTCCCTATGCTTTGCACCTACCCAATTAACGTTATCTGAGCCTTTAGTTTCGCACTTCACGAGTGAGTCAATAATCTCGGATCTAAGCCCCAGGGATGTGAAAACCTCAGCCTCAAAATCGTTACCTTGCCCAAGATATGAAACACCAAATAAATCATCGTCCAGTTCGAGATGCGAATCTTTTTTAACGTTATTTATCTGTGATTCAATCTCAGCCTGAGTATTTCCGTCGTTATCACTAACAACGAAAACCGGTATCCCTAAGCTACATGCAAGCTTAATGAAGGGAGCATAGTTTTTTCCACCCACACTAATACAAGATATGCCGATTTCACACATTGATGAACCAGAGTAAATTTCAAAAAATGCGGGTATCACCTGTTCTTCAGTAACGCCTTCACAAAGCACGATAGCTCTAGAGAAAAGTATATCTGCTCGCTTATTTATTATTTCTCTCGAAAGCATATGCACCTCGTCAGGTGTCATTATGTAGGCCACTTGACTGACTTTACATCCGCTAGGCGCTCGCGAAACAGACCTAATATTCATAATATCCGTCATGCCCGCGAGATACGGCGAATGAGTACTGACGATTACTTGCCCAGGGGTGCTAGAAAGTTGGCGATATAGGGTACGCTGCGCATTCGGATGTAAATGAGCCTCCGGTTCTTCAGCCGTGATAATTGGAAAAAAAGGCTCCGCTTCTTTTTCGTGCTTTCCGCAAGCTATTTCGGTGAATGCCTTTACAGTAAGCAGCGAAGCCCAACTTCGCGTGCCCATTCCGTGATACTCCATAGAAAATGTATTCTCAGCGGAATCTCCGAAACTCACTGAAAAATTTTTGGACAGGTCTCTGATCTTCTTGGGCAACGGGTTTAATTCAGCACTTCCGCCGCCGGAGAACGATTTAGTCAGGGCACTTAGATGCTGCTTTAAGAGTCTAAGCTCTGCACTTTTTTCAATAGCTTGATCATTGACCTCACGGATTAGTTCCTCTAATGCTAGAGCTTCATCCGCATCATAGACGACGCCGGAGAGCAGCCTCCCCACAAAAGACGACCGTTCTCGAAGCTCATAATGTATATCTCGCTGAGCTTCGATAGGAATTACAGGAAGGCAGAGAAGTCGAGAATTTAGTCGTGTTTCTTTATTTCTCTCTATTGTCCAGTTTTCGAAAACGCCCCAGCGCTCCAGAGAATGCCGAGTGGTATCAAAACCGCCTTTAATAAGGTTTTGTTTCGATCTGGTTCGCAAAGCAACAAATTGTTTGCCATCGGCCTCTGCTTTGATTTTATCGCCGAATTCCGTGGCCCAGGCCTCACTGAATGCGGTAGCACGTGACTTCGAGTCATCGACCGGTATCACTCGCAGATCGACAATAATCTCAGATGCTTTCTGCCCATCCTGACCAATAAAAAAATCCTCGTCACCTAAGTAGCGGGAATAGTCTCCTACCGCAAGCTGCAAAGCTTTCAAAATTGAAGTTTTACCGGCGTTATTCGTGCCTAGCAGCACGGTCATAGGTCGAAGTGAGAGCTCCAGTGAGCTAATACCCCTGAATCCGGAAATTCTAACGAGATCTATCAGAATCATAAGGTCCCTTTACGCACTGAAAAATCGGGATTTAAGAGGCTAGGCGGTCAAGCACCGCTCACCCCCGTACTGTACGGCCATCATGATTTGGGGTCCATCAAAGCCACGCAATTGATCTGCTAGATAGAAAATAAACCGACCATTTACTGGAGGCCACGCTCGTAAATTTCGGCGCTTAAAGGCTCCGAAAACGAACCACAGGTTATTTTTTCTTGATCAGCATTCACCAAGGTAGCTCAACGTCAGGACTGAGGAATGATCCTGAAGCAAAGCCCCCATCCACGCTTTGAGCGGGACTCAAACAATTTCGGTTAGGGTCTCCTCAGGTAGACTTTAGGCGATCTCCTCAATCAACGGGCAATGATCCCTGACCTACATCGCTCCTATTTCGTAGACGCTTTCAAGAGACGGCTTATGATGGGGCAGGCAAACCGTTGTCAAACTTCCATCATTAAGCGTGGCGCTTCTCTAGAGACGCAGCCGCTAGATGTAACACCTATACAGCATGTAACACCTCATTTTAATAATAAAGCACACTGGCGAAACGAAAAAATACTAATAAAATCATATAGGTATAACGGGAAATGACATGCGCAACACCTGTAACTGCAATCTACCCCCTAGCCCCATGATTGAATATACCTTCAGCGATTGACGTAGTAGCGATGTCTTTTCAATCGTAAATTATCAGGGGCGCCTAAGAGATCGTATTGTATATCGGGTAGAAAATCCGCTGGATCGCGTTAGCGGAAAGGCGCCCAGCTTGGTAAACAGGTGAACCGGGTGAACTGCTGCTCACCAGTGCATTTGCCCTATCAAATCAGCGACCAGCGGCTACCTTTACCAATACGGTAACGATGCCTTATTTTTTTCAAGGTCCTTTCAATTTCAATGACTGAAATTTCAGTAACTTCTAACGCCTCCCACTAATTTAATCCCGCGGGTTTCATGCCCCGTGTAACGCGAAACCTCTCAGGGTCCCCAGCGTGATTTCCTGTCATCGAGAGGCGGAGCAAGCGAAACTCGCTTGGTAGGCTGGAGCGCAAAGCGCCTGCCCACGACACCTGGATG
>Ga0157369_10008864_pt1 | contig 11521 bp, 10 predicted proteins | sample C25metaG_FD_113461 | JGI IMG/M metagenome (GOLD analysis project Ga0157369, IMG submission 113461) | Corn rhizosphere microbial communities from Kellogg Biological Station, Michigan, USA - C2-5 metaG | ecosystem: Host-associated > Plants > Roots > Rhizosphere > Soil | place: USA: Michigan... | reverse complement strand
CGTCTCGCGTGCGTTCGAGAGGATCGCCGTGCAGGACGGCTTCCGCTTCCTCGGCAACGTCGAGGTCGGGCGCGACCTGCAGCACGACGAGCTGCTCGAGCTGTACGACGCCGTCCTCTACGCGGTCGGCGCTCAGACCGACCGGCGCATGGGCATCCCCGGCGAGGACCTGCCGGGCAGCCGGCCGGCCACCGAGTTCGTGGCCTGGTACAACGGCCACCCGGACTTCCAGCACCTCGAGTTCGACCTCTCGGGGAAGCGCGCAGTCGTGATCGGGAACGGCAACGTCGCCGTCGACGTCGCGCGCATGCTCGCTCTGACGAAGGAGGAGCTCGACCCGACCGACACGACCGACGCGGCGATCGACGCGATCGCGAACGCCGGAATCGACGAGATCGTCATGGTCGGCCGCCGGGGTCCCGCGCAGGCTGCGTTCACGACGCCCGAGCTGATCGAGCTCGGCGAGCTTGCCGGCGCCGACGTGATCGTCGACGCGGCCGAGCTTGAAGGTGCACAGCCGAAGGACACCAACGCCGAACGCAACCTCGAGGTGCTGCGCCAGTACGCCCAGCGAGAGCCGCAGGGGAAGCCGCGACGCATCGTGCTGCGCTTCTTCCGTTCGCCGATCGCGATCCTCGGCGACGAGCGCGTCACCGGGATCGAGCTGGTGCGCAACGTGCTCGACGAGAACGAGCGCGCCGTGCCGACCGGCGAGACCGAGACGCTCGAATGCGGGATCGTCTTCCGGAGCGTCGGCTACCGCGGCGTGGCGCTTCCCGGCGTTCCATTCGACGACGGTCGCGGGACGATCCCGAACGAGGGCGGCCGGGTGGCCGAACGCGTCTACGCCGCGGGCTGGATCAAGCGCGGCCCGAGCGGCGTCATCGGCACCAACAAGAAGGACGCGAGCGAGACCGTGGAGCTCCTCCTTGCCGATCTCGCGGACGCGCCGCGCCGCGGAAAGACGGACGACGACGTGGACGCGTTCCTCGTCGAGCGCGGCGCCAGGCCCGTGATCTACGAGGGCTGGACCGCGATCGACGAGCGCGAGCGGGCGGCCGGCGAGCCGCTCGGACGGCCTCGGGTCAAGCTGTGCTCGTGGGATGAGCTGCTGGAGGCCGCCGGTCTGTCTCTAGACTCGTCGGCATGAGCAAAATCGAGGAGAAGCAGGAGCTTTGGGGCGGCGAGACGACGAAGGCGATCGCGAACTTCCCGGTCTCCGGCGTCCCGATCCCCGCGCCCGTGGCACGCTGGCTCGGCCGCATCAAGGGAGCCGCCGCGCGCGTCAACGCCGACCTCGGGCTGCTCGACCAAGAGAAGGCCGACAAGATCTCCGGTGCCGCCGCGCGCATCGCGGCCGGCGAGCTCGACGACCAGTTTCCGATCGACGTCTTCCAGACCGGCTCCGGCACGTCGTCGAACATGAACGCGAACGAGGTGATCGCGACCCTCGCCGGCGTCCATGCGAACGACGACGTGAACATGGGCCAGTCGTCGAACGACGTCTTCCCGTCGGCCGTCCACCTCGCGGCGCTCGACGAGATCACGAACCGGCTGCTCCCCGCGCTCGACACGCTCGCCGCCTCGCTCGAGAAGAAGGCGAGGGAATTCGACGACGTCGTCAAGTCCGGTCGCACGCACTGGATGGACGCGGTGCCCGTGACGCTCGGCCAGGAGTTCGCCGGCTACGCGGCGCAGGTGCGGCAGGGTGAAGCGCGCGTCCGCGACGTGCTGCCGCGGCTCGGCCAGATCCCGCTCGGCGGCACGGCGACCGGCACCGGCCTGAACACGCACCCCGAGTTCGCGGCGCGCGTGCGGAAGCTGCTCACGGACGAGACCGGGCTCACCATCTCCGCGCCTGCCGATCCATTCGAAGCTCAGGCCGCGCGCGACGGGATCGTCGAGGCGTCAGGCGCGCTGAAGACGGTCGCAGTCTCGCTGACGAAGGTCGCGAACGACATCCGCTACCTCGGCTCAGGACCGCGCGCCGGGCTGGCCGAGATCTTCCTGCCCGAGTTGCAGAAGGGATCGTCGATCATGCCGGGCAAGGTCAACCCGGTCATGCCCGAGGTGGTGACGCAGGTCGCCGCGCAGGTGATCGGGAACGACCAGGCGATCGCGATCGGCGGCATGCAGGGCCACTTCGAGCTCAACGTCTTCGTGCCCCTGTTGGCCAAGAACATCCTCGAGTCGATCACGCTGCTCGCCAACGCCTCGCGGCTCTTCGCGGAGAAGTGCGTCGACGGGATCGAGGCGAACCGCGAGCAGTGCGAGCGCTACGCCGAGCTGACGCTGTCGGCGGCGACCGCGCTCAACCCGTACATCGGCTACGACAAGGCGACCGAGATCGTCAAGGAAGCCTCGAAATCCGGCAAATCGCTGCGGGAGGTCGCGCGGGACGCAGGGGTCGAGGAGGCCGTCCTCGACGAGGCGCTCGACTACCGCACGATGGCCAAGCCGCAGGGCTAGCACCCTTTTCAAATCGCAAAGACGCGACTACTCTACGCCGGCTGGTCGAGGGAGAGCCGGGCGTAAGGGACGCCCGGCCGGGTCTGATCCACGAGAGAGGGAGAGTCAGTGAGACGTTTCTACCGGCGGGTCGGCGCGTTGCCGCTCGCACTCATCGTCGTCGTCTTCGGCGTCGGTGTCACATCCGCGGCGCTCGCCGCGAACTCCGCGCCGACGCCCGATCTCAGTGAGATCGTGCCCGCTGCGGGCCCCGACGCTGCGTCCGACCGCCAGATCCCGGGCAACCAGAGCCCGGCGCATCTGCCGACGACGGATGCACCTCGGCCCGCACCCCTGCCCGTCACGGGCGCAGGGACGGCGGCCGGATTCCCGGGCCTGACGTTCCACGACGAGCGCCGCCACGCCGACGTGAACGCGGACGGGACCGCAAACCAACTGAGCGTCGAACCGCCCGACCAGGGCCTCTGCGAAGGCAACGGCACGATCATCGAGCCGATCAACGACGCCTTCGCGATCTACGACACCGCGGGCACGCGGACGTCCGGCTTCGAATCGCTGAATCAGTTCTTCACGAACGACCACGCGATCGTCCGTAATCCCGACGGGACGGCCAAGGCCTTCGGCACGTTCATCTCCGATCCGCGCTGCCTCTACGACGCGGACACGCACCGATGGTTCATGGAGGTCTTGACTTTCGGGCGCGACGTCCATACCGGTGCATTCGAGGCGCCGGCGAACTTCATCATCGCCACGAGCAAGACCAGCACGCCCACGACCGACCGGTCCGACTGGAACTTCACGGTCGTCGACAACACGAACGACGGCCGCGACGGCGAGCAGTCGCATCCCACCTGCCCGTGCTTCGGCGACCAGCCGCTGCTCGGCGTCGACAAGTACGGCCTCTACATCTCGACGAACGAGTATCCGATCAACGGGCCGGGCTTCAACGGCGCGCAGATCTACGCGATCGGCAAGACCGCGCTCGTCAACGGCACGACGCCGCACGTCGTCCGCATCGAGGGCGCACCGATCGCCTCGAACGGGTACGACGGCAACTATCCGTATTCGCTGCAGCCGGCGAACGCGCCGAGCGGTGACTTCGTGACCGCCAACTACGGCACCGAGTACTTCGTCGGTGCGCTCGAGTTCGGCAAGAAGCCGTTCCAGCTCGACAACCGGATCGCCGTCTGGGCGCTGACGAACACGTCGTCGCTCAACACGAGACATCCGGCCGTTCAGCTCAGCAACACCGTGATCTCGAGCGAGGTGTACGGGTTCCCGGGGTCGATCGTGCAGCCGAACGGGCCGACGCCGCTGGCGAACGCGCTCAAGGAGCACGAGGACCTGCTCGACGGCGGCGACGACCGCATGCAGGTCGCGGTCTGGGCCCACGGCCACCTCTGGGCGGCGGCCGACTCGATCGTCAAGACCCCGACCGGCAGCAGCCAGGTCGGCGAGGTCTACTACATGATCGACCCGGCGATCACTGCCTCCGGTGTCACCGCGTCGGTCGTGAAGCAGGGCTACGTCTCGGTCGACGGGAACAGTGTCACGCGGCCCTCGCTGGCGGTCACCTCCGCCGGCAAGGTCGTGCTCGGCGGCACGCTTGTCGGACCGAACTACTACCCGAGCACCGAGTACACGACGTTCGACGACTCGCTGACGTCCGCTCCGACTGCAGTGCACGTCGTCGCGGCCGGCACGGTGCCGAGTGACGGCTTCAGCGGCTATTACTCGGAAGGCGGCTTCGGCGTCGCGCGGTGGGGCGACTACGCCTTCGCCGCGGTCGACGGCAACAACGTCTGGGTCGCGAACGAGTACATCCCCGGCGTCGTCCAGGGCCCTGATCTGGCGAACTGGGGCACCTACATCACCAAGGTCACGCCGTAGCGCAGGCGTAACGCGCTGGCAGCGAAGGGCCGCCTCCGGGCGGCCCTTCGTCTATCGGACTCGGAAAGATCCAGTAAAGGAATGGCGGTTGACCCGCGCCGTCATGACGTACCTGCCGCTCTTCGCGTGCAGGCCGGTGAGCGCGACGCGGAGCGTGCCGAGGGTGATCGACATGCAGGTCACACCCGAGGGCGGCTTCGGCAGAGTCACGTCGATGGTCCGGCGGCTGTGCAAGGCCGGCGCGGCCTTGCCGTTCAGCGACGCGCGGAGCGCCGCGATCCGAATCCCGGGCGGCAACGTGACGGCGACCGGGCCCGCCCCCGGCTGGCCACAGGTCATCCAGTACTGGAGCCGCAACGTCAGGGTGGTGCCGCTGAACGTCGCGGTTGCACGGTCGCCGGGCGCAGCGAGCGCGAGCGAACCGAGTGCAGCGGCGACGGCGAGGCGGCGCACGTCACCAGTGTAGGAGGGTGACGGCGGAACTGTTCATCCAGATGTACCCCTTGAAAAAGGCGCGGCTATCGCCGAGGATCCGAACGCACCAAAAGCGGGGTCGCGGCTCGTTTCGCCGCGGCCCGGGTCACTTGAGGGAGAGGGAGAACCGCATGAAGCTGAAGTTCCGCGCGCCTCGGCGCGCTTTTGTCCTTCTGCTGCTCGTCGCCGCCGCCGTCGCGGTGCTTGCGGGCACAGCAGGCCACCGCGCGGCGGCGTCGCACGCCATGACGCCGGCGGTCGGGAATACCCCGAGGTTCCAGAACCTCGGTGCGCTCGACTCGGCGCCCGGCCAGATCGGCCGCCTGCGCCAGTGCCAGCTCGACGGCACGTGTTACGGCCCCGATCAGATCCGGGTCGCGTACGGCTTCCAGCCGCTGCTGAACGAAGGCACCACGGGCGCGGGGCGCACGATCGTGATCATCGACGCCTACGGCAGCGACACCCTGCAGTCCGACTTCGACACGAACAACGCGTACTGGGGCTTGCCGAACCAGACGATCGACGTCGAGTACCCGCAGGGCAGGCCGTCCGCGACGAGTGACGCGAACCGGTTCGGCTGGAAGGGCGAGACGACGCTCGACGTCAACACGGCGCACTACATCGCGCCAGACGCGAAGATCATTCTCGTCGTCGCGAAGTCGAACAACGACTCGGACATCCTCGCGGCAACGAAGTATGTCGCCGACCACAATCTCGGCGACGTCGTCTCTCAGAGCTACGGAGAGGCAGAGCAGTGCATGGACCCGAAGCTGCTCGCGAAGCAGCAGCAGATCTTCCAGCAGATGACGAGCGAGGGCATCACCCTGCTCGCATCCTCCGGTGACGACGGCGCGGCGCAGCCGACGTGCGACGGCACAGGCCTGTTCAAGGCTGCCAGCACGCCTGCGAGCGATCCGAACGTGACCGCGGTCGGCGGCACCGATCTCAAGGCCAAGGCCCCGACGGGGACGCAGAAGACGTCGACGTCGACGAGCCCGAGCTTCGAGGTGACGCCGGGCGGGGACTACATCAACGAGAAGGTGTGGAACGAGGGTCTCGAAGTCGCCGGCGGCGGCGGCATCAGCACCGTGTACGCGAAGCCCGCGTACCAGGCCTCCGCGGTCGGCGGGTCGATGCGCGAGATCCCGGACGTCGCGTACAGCGCGTCACTCGGGCACTCGATCCTCGTGATCATGACCTGCAGCGCGGCGGACGCCACGCCATGCGGCGGCACGGGCACCTTCGTGTTCGGCTTCGGCGGCACCAGCGCCGGCTCCCCGCAATGGGCCGGCCTCGTCGCTCTTGCCGGCCAGGCGAAGGGCGGCCGCCTCGGAGCGATCAACCCGGCGCTCTACGCGATCGCGCCGAGCAACCGCACGGCGTTCCACGACGTCACGGCCGGCAACAACAGCGTTCCGGCTGACCCGTCGACGCCGGGCACGCCGATCACCGGCTTCTCGGCAACCGGCGGTTGGGACGCAGCCACCGGCTGGGGCTCACCCGACGCCGAGTACCTCGTGCCGGCGCTCGCCGGCAGGTAAGACCGGTTCGTCCGCTCGAGTACGAGGGCCGCCTTCGGGCGGCCCTCATACTGTGTGCAGATGCACGTTCTCGCGATCGGTCTCGTCCTGCTGCACGGCGTCGTCATGCGTGGGCCGACGCAGCCGGTCTGCGAGATCGGCACGCCGTGTTCTGCTCCGGCGCCGCACGTGAAGCTCGTCTTCCATCGCCCCGGCGTCGATCTCGTTGCCACCACCGATGCACTCGGGCGCTACTCCCTGCGTCTGCGCCGTGGGACGTACACCGTCCGCATCGCCCAGAAGCCGAACATCGGCCGCGGGCTCGAACCGACGCGCATCGTCGTGCGCGCCGCGATGGCCGCAGACTTCAACATCGACACCGGGATTCGTTGAGCTAGTAGGCGACGGCGCCGCGGCCGGTCTCGGCGGCATGGCGCTGCTCGTCTGCGCGATAGCTCGAGCGCACGAGCGGGCCGGAGAAGACGGAGCCGAAGCCGAGCGCCTCGCCCTGCTCGCGGAACCAGCGGAACTCGTCCGGGTGAACCCAGCGGTCGATCGGCGTGTGCTTCGGGCTCGGCTGCAGGTACTGGCCGATCGTCACGACGTCGACGCCGTGCGCGCGCAGGTCGCGTAGCGTCTCGACGACCTCGTCGTTCGTCTCGCCGAGGCCGACGATGATGCCGGACTTCGTGAGCACGGGATAGTCGGCAATCTCCTTCGCGCGCTGCAGCAGCCAAAGCGCCTTGTCGTAGTCGGCCTTGCCGCCCCGCATGTGGCGATGCAGTCGGCGCACCGTCTCGATGTTGTGGTTGAAGACCTCCGGGCGCGCACCGATCACGGTCTGCAGCGCCGCCTCTTCGACGTCGAGGAAGTCGGGCGTCAGGACTTCGACCGAAGCGTTCGGGAGCTTCGTCTTGATCGCGCGAATCGTCGCGGCATAGTGGGCGGCACCCTTGTCGTCGACGTCGTCGCGGTCGACGGACGTGACGACGACGTGCTTCAGCTGCATCTGCGCCGCCGCCTGGGCGAGACGCAGCGGCTCGAGCGGGTCGACGGGCTCAGACGGCTTGCCGGAGTTGACGTAGCAGTAGCGGCACGCGCGCGTGCACGTGTCGCCGAGGATCTGGAAGGTCGCAGTGCCGCGGCCCCAGCACTCGGAGATGTTCGGGCACTTCGCCTCCTCGCAGATCGTGTGCAGCGAGAGACCGTGGATGAGCTTCTGGACGTCGAAGTAGTTGCCGTCCCGCGACGGCGCGCGCACCTTCATCCATTCCGGGCGGCGCGGGCGCTCGGCAACGGGCAACGACGTCTCCACGATTTCAGGGTACTCCGTAGATGAGATCCGACGCCCGCACGGTGCCGGGCGGATTCTCGACGAATGTGCCGCCGCCGCTGATCCCCTTGCCGCTCACGCGCTGTGTCGCGTGCTTCCCGTCGGCGGCGAAGCGGTCGACGATGAGAACGTGGTAGCGCAGGAGTCTATGGGGCAGATGGAATGTGATCGTCCCCGTCAGCCGCACCAGCGCGTAGGGCCCGGGCTGCCCGCGGAAGCCCGTGAGGCACGTCACCGCCGTGCCGCCGCCGACGACGTGCGCGGTCAGTTGCAGGAAGCACTTGGCGGTCTCGGTGCTCCGTGCAGGGCCCTCGACCTGGATCAACATCTTTCAGCTACTGTAAATCGGACTGAGCAGTCCATTTACCCGGAGGCATGGTGAGAAAGCACGCGACGAATCCCTGGCTCGTCCTCGTACTCATTTGCATGGCGCAGTTCATGGTCGTCCTCGACGCGACGATCGTCAACGTTGCGCTCCCCTCGATCCAGAAGGACCTCGGACTGAGCGAGGCCAATCTCCAGTGGATCATCAATGCCTATACGTTGCTCTTCGGCGGCTTCCTCCTGCTCGGCGGCCGCGCCGGTGACCTGCTCGGCCGGAAGCGCGTCTTCCTCGTCGGTCTCGTCATCTTCACCACTGCATCGCTCCTGAACGGTCTCGCCACGAGCTCCGGGATGCTGATCGGCTTCCGCTCGCTGCAGGGCCTCGGCGCCGCGCTCATCTCTCCCGCGGCGCTCTCGATCATCTCGACGACGTTTGCCGAGGGCAAGGAGCGTGCGCGGGCACTCGGCGTGTGGGCGGCGATCGCGATCGGCGGCTCCGCATTCGGCCTCGTGCTCGGGGGCTGGCTGACCCAGTCCTTCTCGTGGCCGTGGATCTTCTTCGTCAACGTCCCCGTCGGCGTCGCGACGTTCCTGCTCGCGCTGCGCTTCGTCCCGGAATCGAGGGAAGAGGGCGCGCACCGCAGCTACGACATCGCCGGCGCCGTGACGATCACCGGCGGCCTGATGTCGCTCGTCTATGCGATCGTCAAGGCGGAGACGGAAGGCTGGACCGCTTCGACGACGCTCATCTTCTTCGCGGTCGCGATCGCGCTCATCGTCGCGTTCGTCCTCCGCGAGCTGCGCGCCGTTCAGCCGCTCGTGCGCCTGTCGATCTTCCGTGTCCGGTCGCTCCTGACCGCGAACCTGACGATGTTCCTCGTCTTCTCCGGAATGTTCGCGATGTTCTTCTTCAACACGCTCTACATCCAGCGGGTGCTCGGCTACCACCCGCTGAAGGCGGGCGTCGCGTTCCTGCCGTTCACCGCCGGGATCATGGTCTCGGCCGGCATCGCGTCGGGCTTCGCACCGCGCATCGGCGTCCGGCCCGTCGCCGCGGCCGGGATGATCCTGACCGCCATCGGGATGCTCTTCTTCGCACGGATGCCGGTGCACGGCTCCTATGCGGTCGACGTGCTGCCGGGCATGATCCTCGCGTCGCTCGGCATGGGCGCCGTGTTCATGCCGTTGACGCTGATCGCGACCACTGGGCTCGAGGACGAGGATCAGGGACTCGCCTCCGGTCTGTTCAACACGTCGCAGCAGATCGGCGGCGCGCTCGGTCTCGCGATCCTCTCGACGATCGCTGCGAGCAAGACGCACGGCGGCTCGCCGGCGCAGCTCGTGCACGGCTTCCACTACGCGTTTGCGGGCGGCGCGGTCATCGTGCTTCTCGGGCTCGCGGTCATGGTCGCGCTGCTCCGCAAGCGGCACGTGGCGAAGATCGAGGCGATCGAGCAGGCGGAGCCCGTCGCCGCCTGATGGTCCTCCGGGCAGACGCGCAGCGAAATCTCGAACGGGTGCTCGATGCGGCGACGGAAGCGTTCGCCGCGTCGGGCCCCGACGTCTCCGTGCACGAGATCGCCGAGCGCGCCGGCGTCGGTCACGCGACGGTGTTCCGCCGCTTTCCGACCAAGGACGACCTGATGCTCGCCGTCATCGAGCGCCGCGTCGAGGAGATCGGGGCGATCTTCGAGGAGGAGCTGAAGGCCGACGACCCGGGGGAGGCGTTCTTCCGCGCGATGCGCCGGATCGCCGACCTGCACACGGCGGCCCCCGGCCTCCACAAATGCCTGGTGCACTGTGTCGACAAGCCCGGCGCCGCGGAGCTGGCGCCGCTCGGCGAGAAGCTGATCTCGCGCGCGCAGAAAGCCGGTGGAGTCCGCCGCGACGTGAAGCCTGCCGACGTGGCCGCGCTCATGAGGAGTGTCATGCAGTCGACGCCCGAGAACGTCGAGATCGTGCTCGACGGGCTGCGAGCGTCGCGCGGCGGGTGAACCTGCGCCGCGCGCCGGTTACGCGCGCGCGGCCAGCTGCGTGTGCACGGGCTGGCTCCAGAGCCCGATGCCGTCCTCGGCGGAGAGCGTTTCGAGCTCGAGGCCGAAGACCTCTGCAATCGCCGCGGTGGCGTGCGGACGGACGTCATCGACCGTGACCGGACGGCCCGCTTCGCGCGCAATGGTCGTGAACATCGCGTCCTCGAGCCCGCAGGCGGTGATCCATTCCGTGAACGGCGCCGGGTCGAGGTCGACGTTCAGCGCATAGCCGTGGGTCGTCACCCAGCGCGAGACGTGGACGCCGATCGACGCGATCTTGCGCGGCGGCCGCGTCAGCCAGACACCGGTCAGTCCTTCGATGCGCTCGCCCGCCACCTCGAAGCCTGCGAGCGTGCGGATGATCGCCTCCTCGAGGTCGCGCACGTACTTCTTGACGTCCCGCCCGTGGCGGTTCAGGTCGAGGATCGGGTAGCAGACGAGCTGCCCGGGACCGTGGTAGGTCGACTTGCCGCCGCGATCGGTCTCGACGAGCTCGACGTCGGCGCCGTCGGGGATGTGCAGCTCTGCGGTCTCGTCCGTGCGGCGGCCGAGCGTGACGACCGGCGGATGCTCGAGGAAGAGCACCGTGTCGGGTATCGCGCCCTGCGAGACCGCGCCCGCGAGCGAGCGCTGCAGCTCCCATGCCTCGCGGTAGGGAACGTGTCCGAGCTGCATGACATACCCGCCGCGTGTCACGAATTCAGCGTAGCTTCGTAACGCCTTTTACAACGGGGGTAACCCCCCTTTTTGACGTTTGCGGAAGGTTCGCGCGCCGCGCGCTCAGCCGCCGTCGCCGTCCCAGTTCTCGAGGCGCTCCCGCAGGTCCTTGAGGAAGCGGCCCGCATACGCGCCGTCGATCAGCCGGTGGTCGTACGTGAGCGTGATGTTCATGATCGGCTTGATCGCGATCGCGTCGTTGCCGCTCTCGTCCTGGATCACCCACGGGCGCTTGACGAGCGCGTACGTGCCGAGGATCGCCGATTGCGGCTGGCTGATGATCGGCGTGCCGTGGAAGGTGCCGTATCCGCCGGGATTCGTGATCGTGAACGTCCCGCCCTGCACGTCGTCGGGCAGCAGCTGCTTGTTGCGCGCGCGCTGCGCGATGTCTGCGATGCCCTTCGCAAGGCCGAGCAGATTCATGGTCTCCGCATTGCGCAGCACCGGGACGATCAGGCCCTTGCCTTCCGCGAGCTCGACGGCGATCCCGAGGTTGACGTAGCGGCGCGTCACGATCGAGTCGCCGCGCAGCTCTCCGTTGACGTACGGGTGGTTCGCGAGCGTCTGCACGGCTGCACGCGCGACGAACGCGAGGTACGTCGGGTTGACGCCGTATGCGGACTGGTACTCCTTCTTCAGTGTGTTGCGCGCCGCGACGACGCGCGACATGTCGACCTCGATCGCGCTCGTGACGTGCGCGCTCGTGTCGAGCGACTTGCGCATGTGCTCGGCGATGCCGCGACGCATCGCGGAGATCGGCT
>Ga0157369_10008861_pt1 | contig 11523 bp, 6 predicted proteins | sample C25metaG_FD_113461 | JGI IMG/M metagenome (GOLD analysis project Ga0157369, IMG submission 113461) | Corn rhizosphere microbial communities from Kellogg Biological Station, Michigan, USA - C2-5 metaG | ecosystem: Host-associated > Plants > Roots > Rhizosphere > Soil | place: USA: Michigan... | reverse complement strand
CTTGTCGCCCGCAATGAAGCCGCAGCCATAGGCCCCGGGCGCGAGACGATGACCAGCGATGACGATGGGCTCTTCGGCAATAAGGTATGCCTGATACTTCTGCTGTACCTGGCTGGAGTAGCCCGAAGTATCGACCAGCGCCACGAGCAGAAAGCTGTCCTTCGCGAAGCGAATGCCTGCGGAGTTTCGCGCCTGAATCGTCGCGCTGAGGCCGTGAAAGAAGACCGTAGCGGGCATAATTTTGCCGGCTTCGATGGCATTGAGAACGGGCGAGGCAGTGCTGGTTTGTACCGCTGCCTGTAGGGACGGCGCGGTGATGGCGAACAAAAGCGCGGCGTGAAGGAAGAGTCGGAACATGGCGCTCCTTTCGGTCGAGGGAAATCCTACCGGGGGCGAAGGGCGATTGCAATGCGCGTATCAGGGTATTCGGAGAGATGCGGGGCGGCGGAGGACGCTGCGGAATTCTTCGCAAAGGGCTGAAAATGCGTATTCTTTGTGCGATGCTAAATGAGATAGATAATCCGCTTTTGAACTTAACGATGGGCGGGCGAATTTTTACGTGTCAGGCGGTTTGATGAAGAATCCGGAGATGCGCATTGGGATCGATCTGGGCGGGACCAAGATCGAGGCGCTCGCCATCGACAACAAGGGCGGCGAGTTGGTACGGCACCGTATCGACACGCCGCGGGACGATTATGCCGCGACGATCATGGCGATTGCGGGGCTTGTTCGCCGGATCGAAAAAGAGACCGGCAGCATTGGAACGGTGGGCGCGGGGATTCCAGGCAGCATATCGTCGGTGACCGGGCTGGTGAAGAATTCGAACTCGGTATGGTTGAATGGACGCCCGCTGCACAGGGACCTGACTGCGGCGCTGGACCGCGAGGTACGCGTGGCGAATGACGCGAATTGCCTGGCGGTCTCAGAGGCCACCGACGGAGCGGCGGCGGGCAAGCATGTCGTCTTCGGCGTGATTCTGGGGACGGGATGCGGCGGTGGGGTTGCCATCGATAGCCATGTCCACGCAGGCCCGAACGGCGTGGGCGGCGAGTGGGGTCATAATCCGCTGCCGTGGGCGCGTCCTGAGGAGACACCGGGGCCAGCCTGTTACTGCGGAAAACGAGGGTGCATGGAGATGTGGGTCTCCGGCACTGGCGTGGCGCTCGATTACAAAAATGTCACCGGCAGAGAGCGCACGGCGCGCGACATTATCGCGGACTTTGAGGCAGGCGATGCGGCGGCCGCGGCGGCTGTGGAGCGTTTTGAGGACCGCCTGGCGCGCGGGCTGGCGAATGTGATCAATGTCCTCGATCCCGATGTGCTTGTATTTGGCGGAGGCATGTCGAAGACGCTGCACCTGTATGACGAGCTGCCTAAAAGACTGCCCCAATACGTCTTTGGCAGGGAAGCGGCGACGCCCATTCTTCAGGCAAAATACGGAGACTCGAGCGGCGTTCGTGGAGCGGCCTGGCTTTGGCCGAATGCATAAGACAGGCTATGCCTTCGGATAGCGAATGCTATGCGATACTGGAGAAGATTAACTCGCCGGGATGGCGGAACTGGCAGACGCAGCGGACTCAAAATCCGCCGAGGGCAACCTCGTGGGGGTTCGACCCCCCCTCCCGGCACCAATCAGCAACTTAGCTCATCGTCGGTTCCAAGCCTGGAGCCGACTTTGTCCATTCTCTTTGTGCAAAACTTAAAATTTCCGACCGTCCATGCGCGCAGACTGACTGGCTTCACCTCGTAGCAGAGGTCCCTCCTTCCTCGCCCCACCCAATGCGGTTTGACCCAGTCGCACCAAGACAGCGAGGAATTTGACCCGGCTTTGGCTTAGCGATCCTAGCGAGAAGCCGATTGCAAGTCGCTTTACTTCGCCACGCCATCATGCCGCGAGAGCAGACGCTCCGCTTCTGCTTCGCTCACCCTGAAAAAACTCCCGTGCTTTGAGCTTTCCGGAAAGTCTATCTTGTCATTTATGGACGTCCAATGCATCCAATCCTTTGTCTCCACTCCCTCGTACCGGGCTCGCGGAGCGCGATAGTGATCGTAGTAAACCACAAACTCATCTCCCACCTTGATCATGCTGGGACCCTCCGACCAACTCTCGGTAACCGGTCCCGAAAGAGCGCCCCACGGTCCTTCAACTGAAGACCCGGCGGCCCATCGCACCTGATACCGCAGAGGATCGACCGTCTGGTCCTTAACGACCAGCGCCCACCTCTCGCTGCCGGCTACCATTCCGTGAAACATCGTTGCGTCAATCACCACAAATCCGGGATCGAAGAATATCTCCGGCTTCGTAAACGTGACGAAGTCCTTCGTCCTGGAGGCCCAGATCCGGTTGCCCCTATCTGAATCCTTGTCTGAATCGTTGAACGAAGAGGACCAGATCAGCAGCCACTCCTTCGCCTTCGCATCCCAATATGTCTCCGGCGCCCACACATTGCGCACGGTTGGGAAGTCCTTCATGATCGGTATCTCGCGTTGCGCCGCCCAGGTCATCAGGTCCTTCGATTCAGCGTAGCCAAGCGAGTTGCCTTTCCATCCCCATGTCCAGACCATGCGGAATCCGTCGCCCGACGGGTTCCGGGTAATAAAGACGTCCCGCATGATCTCGCCCGGCTGCTCCGGCTTCACCCATGGCTGGCCATCGTTTAGCGGAGCGAATTTGTAGCCGTCCCGGCTCAGGGCCAGATAAATTCCCTGCGACCCCGGTTCCTTAAAATAAGCGAACACATACGCACCCTGGGCAGAACATCCGGCCGCAGACACGAGCAAAATCACCAGCGCTATGAGCCGCCTCATCGTACCTCCGCAATATCGATAGTCAGCAGCGTCTTCCCTTGCCACTGTGAGGTGGCAATCCTCTTTCCGGTTGAGTCGAAATCGATCCAGGTCCACTTGCCATCCTTGCCGTAAGCCTTAGTCCAGAACAGCGTTCCATCCGCACGAAAGTATTTTTCTTCACCAACTTTTTTCCCCGCGCGGAACGTCATCGACCACATGACCTGGCCGCTCGGGTAGTAGAAGGTCTCGGGGCCGTCCAGCAGAATGCGGCTATCAGGAGAGCGTCCTGCGCTCCACCGCGCCTTCAGCTTCCCATTGGCGTATCGCTCGGAAAGCTCCTTTACCTGCGAGACTGGGCCGGCATGGCCTTTGTCCGTGCCCGCGTCTTTATCCAGCACCCACGCTTCGTTTATCTCAATCTCATAGTTCGGCTTGTTCTTCGACGTCACTATATGAATCAAGCCGTCCGCGCTCTGCGTCGCCGTCACATAGCCCACGGTCAGAATGTTCGCGGGCAGCCGCTTCGTCGTCCACGTCGCGCCGTCGTCGTCGCTCAGGGCAACATAAGCGCCGTCTTTGTGAATGTGCTTCTGATGCGCAGGATTGTAGTCCGCCACGAAGAACAGCCGCCCGCTCTTGAGCCGGGCCACGCTCGGCCGCTCGCCGCTCATCAGTTCATCGAACACCGTCCTGCTCTTCACCCAAGTTCTGCCGCCGTCGTGACTGGTCGCCAGCGGCATCTTTCCGCCAATCTCCGAGTTCTTCCCGCCGAACCCCAGCAGCGTCTTGCCGTCCTTCGCTATGGCCAGAGTTGTATGCCGCCCTGCCGTCCGTCCGCCGGTGTCGTACCAAGTCTTCCCATCGTCATGCGTTCCCCATACAGCGCTCACGCTTCCATTCCCGTCGGCGTCACGGCCTGTCGAGTCGGTCGGAATCAGAATCATTCCATCCTTTGTCCGCACCACGCTATTGATCGGCTGCGAGACATACCGGCCGATCTTTGCGGGGAAATGCGGGAACGCGACCTCGGACCAACTCGCTCCATTGTCCGTTGAAGTCATATAGGCGAACGGAGGCGCGCCGATCAGTCGCGGGAATCCCCAGAAGAGCCAAACCCTTGCTGCTTGCGATTTGTAACCGTGATCGTTCCAAATGACCGGAGCCGCATTTGCCGCATCGGCGAAGTATGGCCACGGTTCCGGCATGTCCCAGTCCTCGCTACCGGCCCGTCGCCTCATGACGAGCACCGTCTGGTCCGGATCGTCCTCCAGATTGGGGCTGTTGTAAAACGCCGCCAGCATGTCTCCATTCGGCAATTGCTGGATCGCGCTGTTGTGATAATTGGTCCCCAAACCTCGCGCCAGTCCCAGTTTCCAGCCCACCTCGGGCATCGACCGATCCTGTAGATCGGGAAACAGCTCGCGCACGTGATACCACGGCTTCTGCGTATCCGGCCCATATGCAATCCGGTCTGCTGTCTGCTTCACCGCAGTTTCAAAAAACATCTTCTGCTCCGGCGCGGGCTTCGTTGCTGGCATCGGTGCCTGGACTATGCGAAACCCGATGTTCCCGTCCACCGCCGCATACGAGGGCGCCATGCTCGCCCGGTTCGCGGCGCGGGCGAAGTAGGGCGATTCCGCCGGAACAATCTGCCCCGGTTTCGCATGGCGGAAATCCAACCCGCCGCCGCGCACCACCTTCGTATACCCGCCCGATGGCCCTTTGGGATCGACCTGCGGCCCGGCCTCATACGGCCCGTACCAATCCAGCACCCACTCCGGTCTGCCCACTCCCATGTTTTTCACGCCCAACGCATTCGGCACATCTGTAGCAGTTGCAGTTACATATCCCGAGTGCCCTGCGCGGGCAACGTACTCCCACTCCGCCTCCGTGGGCAGCCGGTAAGGCTTGCCATTTTTTTTTGTCAACCACGCGCAGTAGTCCATGGCCTGCTGCCAACTCACTCCGGCGGCGTATCCATCGAACACTGCAACGACCGGATTTCCGCCTGCCTTGCCCTTCGGCTCGATGCCCGGCTTCCGCGACTCCGCGGTCACGCCGACACGATACGCCGGGTCGAACTCGCGGAACTCCGCCTCTGTCACCTCCGTCACGCCTATCGCGAAATCGTGCGAGATGGTCACGCGATGCCGGGGCAATTCATCGAAGTCACCATGCGCCGGCCTGCGCGACATCACACCAAACCCATCGGTCACTGCGTCCGGCAGCGCCTCGGCGTCCGCGCCCATCACAAAGCTGCCGGCTTCCACCTGCACCACGCGAGGAACTTCCTGCCCCGCTGCAACGCCCACTAGCAGAGCCGCACTCATTACTCCCAAAACAAACCGCATTGGCATCTCCAACAGACTCTTGATTGAATCACCTTCATCGTAGCGTCCAGTCCAACTCACCCAGCGTCTTCCGATGCGCAACCGGCTTGCCGTCCACAATCAACTGCATTCCCGCTCCGCGCCCATATTGCTTTCCGTCCGCATCCCACACCACCGCAAGCAGGTGTCCGTGATACGGCAAGCCATCGATGGCAAAGTACTTCCACTCACCGGCGGGCAACAAAGGACGCACTACTATGCGATTGTCCGAGCGCGGCTGCAATCCGATCAATCCCGTAATCAACGGGTCGGCAAATCCTGAGTGGTTGTAGTAATTTCCGCGCCCCACCTGCTTATGCTTCGCAATCAGCATGTCCTTGGCGATCCATTCATCAGTGTCCGCGTCGAGATCTTCATCGATCCAGTCGATCACGTGTCCATCGGCCAGCGTCAGATGCTGCGAGCGTACGTACCGCGCAAACAGCTTGTAATAATCGGCCTTCGACATCGTGTTCTGCGGCGGTCCATGTTCGAACTCCGCCAGCGCCAGCAGGGTTTGCGTCGTCGCATACGGCCAGCTCGGGCCGTTCCACGTGCACTGGTCCGAGCTTGCAAACCGAAATCGTGGACTCCGCCTCTCCGCCGTCGTCGGCCCATACTTTCCATCGAAACCCTGCGGATCGAACAACTGTCTCCACGCCACGCCGTGTGCAGTTGCGGGAATTCCGAACATCCACGGCACATATCCAATCAGCTCGCGCACTCCTGCAAGCTGCATCGTGGTGCCCGGGTCCACAAACTTCTTCTGACGCCGAATCCCAGAGTCCGCAGCCGGCGACATGACCTCGTAAAACTCGCCCTTCGGGTTCCACAACCGCGTCTCGATCAGCTCGCGCAAAGCATCCGCCTTGCGGTTGAAGGTGTCCCGCGCGGCTGCATCGCCTGCCATCGCGGCAATCGCACGCGCATCGCCGTACATGTAGCTGTTCAGCGTCGGCCTGTAGCCGTCGCCGCTGATGGACTTCTCCATCGCGTCCCGTGTGTCGATCGACCAGAACAGACCATTCACATCACGATTGCTCGCCTCCCACGCGCGGTAGTTCGACTCCAGTGCAGGCAGCAGCTCCGTCCCCAGCGCGCGATCGCCTGTTGCCTGCGTCAACCCCAGCACAGTCCATGCAAACCACGTACTGTACTTCCTCGGTTCAGCATTTGCGGACATCCAGTACCGCGCATCGTCCGCGGCTATCTTGCTGTCCCGCAGCCATCGTGCTTCCGCTATGTGGAACGCCGCCGCATCCGGCAATGCCCCAAAGTCGGGCCGCTCCGGCTTCGGCAGCCACTCCGCAATCAGGTATCCATGCTTGGTTTCGACCAGGTGCTTCTGCCACGCATACCAGCGGAAGTAGTACATTTCCTCGAACGCCTTGTCCGAAGAGTCGAACCATGGAATCTCCCGCTCCATCCACGCCCACGAATCTGCGCCCTCCGCGCCAGTCGCGGCTTTCTCCTGCTCGCGGAACATCTCGACATAGTGCCTGTAGTCCGCGGGCCGTAACACCCCTGCTCCAAACCTTCCACCGCTTTGCCCCCACGCAGCCGTTGCCAGCATCGCAGGCACAACCATACAGGCGAGCCAGGCGCGCCGTACCAAAACACTCGACATCATCAGGTATCCGCTCCAACGCCTGTGACTATACCGTCCCAATCCAATACCATCAATCAGGTTTTATAAAGAATGAATAGACCACCTGTTGCCCACTCACGCTTTGGAGGCACTCCTTTTTCCATGAGACTGCACCACGCCGCCGTTCTCGCGCTTGCACTCGCGCTCACTGTCCACGCCCGTGCCGAAGACTGCAATCCCCGCGCCCTGGGAGCAAAAGCCGACGGCGTCACCAAAGACACCGCCGCCATTCAGGCAGCTATCGACGCATGTGCAGCTCGCTCCAACTCTGCCGTGCGCTTCACCGCAGGAACGTATCTCTCCGCGCCGCTTACGCTGAGGTCCAACACGCACCTCATACTCGACAAAGGCGCAACTCTGCTCGGTTCGCCGGACATGGCCGACTATCCCATTCGCGCTGATGCTCGCTGGCGCCGTATCTCGCTCTTCCATGCGGATCACGCCACCGACATCAGCATTAGCGGAGAGGGCGCGATCGACGGCAACGGCAAAGTCTGGTGGGACGCACAGCTCAAGCGGCAAAAAGGCACACCTGAGAATCCGCGCCCTCTGCTCATCGACATTACCAACTCGCGCGGTATTCTCATCGAAGGCGTCACCATACAGGACTCGCCCCAGTACAACATTGCGGTGTTCCTCTCCGACGGTCTCACTGTCCGCAACGTCACCATCCGCAATCCGGGTCGTGGCGCGCCAAACACCGATGGCATCGACCCCTTCTCGACGAGTCACGTCCTCATTGAGCACACAATCATTGATACAGGCGATGACAACGTAGCTATCAAGTCCGGCCTCGTCGAGCGCGGCGACCCTGATGTACCCTCGACCGACATCACCATCCGCGACTGCACGTTCCTCAACGGCCACGGCCTCTCCATCGGCTCGGAAACCGCTGGCGGCGTCCGCAACGTCACTGTCGAGAGAGTCGTCTTTCGCGGCACGCGCCAGGGCATCCGCATCAAATCCGCGCGCGGACGCGGCAACGATATCGGCAACTTCACCTACAGAGACATCACCATGCAGGATGTCGAGACGCCCATCCAAATTACTGCCTACTACACTGGCGTTCCGAAAGACGACGCTGCCCAGCCTGTCACGGAGCACACGCCGCGCTTCCACGACATCGTTATCGAAGGCCTGACCGCAACCGGAGCAAAGCAGGCCGCGCTCATCATGGGCCTGCCTGAAAGTCCAATCAAAAATCTCGTCTTCAAAAACGTAAATATCTCCGCGCAGCGAGGCATGTTGATTCAACAGGCGCAGGTGAGGGAATCCGGTGTCATCGTTACTCCCGTCTCCGGACTGCCTGTCCAATACGGTCCCGCCGTACTGATTAACGGGAAGACGCCGTAGCGCGGAATCCTCAAAAAGTTGCCAGGGCCTCAGCAGCACGGTCACGGTATAAGGTTGGCGAAGCAATCGAAAGGGGCCCTGATGCGGCAACGAAGAACGTCGTGGCTGTTTTTGCAGATGCTTTTTACGATAGCGGTGACATGCACCATGTTTGCAGACGCTCAAATGACGCCGGCTGGCGAGCTCATTTTTCAGCCAGGCAGCACTTCGTTTCCATCGAGCCATGCCTCAACCATCGTCGAGTTGAGGAATGGCGACTTGATGGCGGCGTGGTTTGGAGGAACGCACGAGCGCGCGCCGGATGTGGCCATTTGGAGTTCGCGGTGCGTGCATGGGGTCTGGAGCGCGCCCGTGGAACTTGAACGTGAGAAGGACATGCCTTCGTGGAATCCTGTGTTGTTTCATACAAAGGACGGCAAACTGTGGCTCTACTACAAGGTGGGGCCGTCGCCCGCGGAGTGGTCGGCGCGGCGGACATTCAGCACGGACGAAGGGTTGACGTGGTCGAAGCCGGAGCAGTTACCCGCCGGTCTGCTTGGCCCGATTCGCGCCAAACCGCTGGTGCTTCCGGATGGAACGATCGTCAGCGGGACATCATTCGAGGCATACAAGACCTGGGCAGCTTGGGTGGAGCGCAGCACGGACGGCGGCAAGACCTGGGCGAAGATTGGACCGATTACTATCTCGTCCGTCGTGGATGAGGCCGAGACGCCAGCTCCTGACCCGCCAGGGTTCACGCGTTCACAAAAGGAACAGCGCAGCACGGTCGGCATCATCCAGCCGTCGATCGTACCGCTAGGCGGAACGCATCTGAGAATATATGCGCGGTCGCGCACACTCGCCTCAAAGATTGCCGTGGCAGATTCAATGGACGACGGCGTGACCTGGACGCAGGCCCGCTTCATCGATCTGCCGAACAACAATTCAGGCATCGATGCGGTCCGCCTGAAGGACGGGCGCATTGTGCTGATCTTCAACGACACGACGCGCGGACGCTCGCCGCTGAACCTTGCGGTCAGCCGCGATGGGGAGCACTTTCACATCTTTGCCACACTCGAAAGCGCAGCCGGAGAGTACTCCTATCCGGCCCTGATTCAGGCTGCGAACGGCGACCTGCTGATGACCTACACGTGGAACCGCAAGACGATTAAGTTTGTGCGGATGCCGTTGAAGGACGTTCCGCGCGAGTGATCCAACCAGGTCGGCGCATTAGTTTTCAAAGAGCCAGTCCAGGTTGGGTGGTTGGCCGGTGGTGGATTGTGTGATGAAGGGGATGTGGGTGTCTTCGGGAATGAAACCGAGGACGATGTAGGCTCCTTTACCTAAATCGAGGTCGTTGCGGCCAGCGGGGAAGGGCTTGGCCCAGACTGAGACCGGCAGCGCTTTGCCGCCGGAGGGGATGACAGCGTTGGGTAGAACGAGGTTCCACTGCTCGGTGGCGGGGCTGACGTTGAGGGCCTTGCGGGAGCTGGACTTGAAGAAGCCTACGAGGATCTGCGCTGGCGCCGAGAGCGTGAAGTGGAGCGGGACTTCCTGTTTGATCGAGACGCGGATTCCTTTGAGTCCATTGAGCTCGGGGACGATGGTGGCGATGGTGGTGCGTGAGTCGTCTGTGTAAAGCGACTGGCCAGGGGAGACCGTGAAGACTTCGCCTGCACCTGGTGAGAGGGTGAAGGGAACTTGCGGGAGCGGGCCTGAGCGAGATGGTTCATCCCACCCTTCGCGGTGAGACTGCGAAGGATGGGGTACCCGCGCGTTAGTTGCCGATTTGAGAGATTGCAGACGGCTTTGGAAGATGGCCAGTTCCTTTGCGTAGACGGGGAGCAGGTCGCGGAAGTGTTCGGTGTTGGGGCCTCCGGTGACGGGGATGCGGCGTTGGCTGGTGTGCATGGCGGCAGCGTCGCGGTAGGTGGTGTCGGTAAGGGCGACGAGTTCTTTGAAGTGCGCTACGGATTCTTCGAGTAGAGGTTCTGCTTTTTCTAGGTCGCTGAGGTTGTGGTCGTAGCCGTACTGCATGACGAGCGCGGCGGCCTGGGTCTTGGCGCTGTAGAAGGCCATCAGCGCGGCGATGGACTTCATGTCGTTGACGATGCGCTTGTACTCGGCCTGATTGTGGGTGATTCCGGGCGCGGCGGCTTCTGCTTCGGCGACGGCTTTCGTGGAACCGGCGGCCGCTTCTTCGGCAACGCCGATGGGTGTCTCACCGTGATGCGGTTTGTGAGCGACTTCATTGGCGACGTAGTCGACGAGGCGTTCGCCCGCGGGCGCGTCGCCGGTCCAGAGGGTCTCGGCTGGGTTGAAGCGCGCGGCGTCGATGAGTTGCGGCATGGTCATCCCGAGTGAGAAGACCTCACGGTTGCCTTCGGTAATGCCGATGCGCGGCAGAAGTCTTGGAGCGCAGATGCCGGAGAGTTCGTAGGCGTTGAGGAGGTGTTCGGCGGCCTGAAGGCTGGCTGGGGAAGTTCCTCCATCCCACCCATCGCGGTGAGACTGCGAAGGATGGGGCACCCGGAGATTTGTGGCACTCTTACCCACGTTAGGCAACGATGTCGCAGAGCCTGGGGCACCCAAACTTGTGGCCGTGAAGCGTTCTGCGAATCGGGCGATCCAGTAGGCGCGCTCCTTTTGCGGATCGCGCTCTGGGTTCCAGGCGTAGCGTGCCCAGGCTTCGTACCATATCCAGTCGCGGTCGGTTTGCTGGAGCAGCGGCGTGGTGTTGTCGGCAGAGTAAGGCCAGTCCCAGTAGCGGAGCGGGTAGAGATGTAGGCCGCCGATGCCGATGCGGATGAAGTTGTGCTCGGTCTCGCGGATGAAGTCGGGGTCGCCCCAGCGAAAGGGCTCGAGGTTGGAGAGGAGATGGATGTTGGCGATGGTGACGTTGGAGCCGGAGACGAGGTCCTGGAAGCGTGCGCGGACGGGGCCGCGGATGTTGGTCCAGGTGAGCGATTCGCCGTTCCACTTCCACATGGTGTCGATGTTGGAGTAGAGGGGGTGGGCGGCGGCCATGACGTCCTGAATGGCGGTGGCGTGGGCGCGGACGATGATGGGCGGCTCGGGGATGGGGTGGCCTTCGCGCTTTGCCAGCGCGGCGACGCCGTCTTTGACGCCGGGGATGATGGCCTGGGTCATCCACTGAGGGCCGTAGTGCGGGCCCATCGCTTCGCCGAGCGTCATGAAGATGCCGACGTGCGGGTACTGTTCGATGAACTGGGCGAGGCAGTAGCGGGTGTATTCGGTGCTAAGCGGCGAGGGCGCGGAGAGATGGTAGGGCAGCTTGTGCGCACGGGCGAAGGCGTGCGAGAGGTGGATGTTGTAGAAGCCCTGCAGGACCCAGATGCCGCGCTTGTCGGCTTCGGCGGTGAG
>Ga0157369_10008857_pt1 | contig 11525 bp, 11 predicted proteins | sample C25metaG_FD_113461 | JGI IMG/M metagenome (GOLD analysis project Ga0157369, IMG submission 113461) | Corn rhizosphere microbial communities from Kellogg Biological Station, Michigan, USA - C2-5 metaG | ecosystem: Host-associated > Plants > Roots > Rhizosphere > Soil | place: USA: Michigan... | reverse complement strand
GAAGCGCTCAATGCCGAGCTCAAGGGCACCGGGCTTTTCTTCCCGATCGATCCCGGCGCGAATGCGACGATCGGCGGCATGGCGTCGACGCGTGCTTCGGGGACGAACGCCGTGCGTTACGGCACGATGCGCGAGAACGTGCTCGGCCTCACCGTCGTCACGGCCGACGGACGCATCGTGCACACGGGGGGCCGCGCACGCAAATCCAGCGCGGGCTACGACCTGACGCGGCTCTTCGTCGGCGCCGAGGGCACGCTGGGCATCATCACCGAAGTCCAGCTGCGTCTGTATGGCTTGCCGGAGGCGATTTCGGCGGCCGTGTGCCAGTTCGCCGATCTGGCAGGCGCCGTCGACACGGTGATCGTCGCGATGCAGCTCGGCATTCCGGTCGCGCGCATCGAACTGCTCGACGACGTCCAGATGGAGGCGTGCATCCGCTTTTCGAAGCTCGACGGGTTCGAGGCGAAGCCGACGCTGTTCTTCGAGTTCCACGGTACCGAAGCAGGCGTGCGCGAACAGGCGGAGACGATCGAGTCGATCGCCGCCGACCATGGCGGCAGCCGCTTCCAGTGGGCGACGGCGCAGGAGGATCGCTCGCGGCTGTGGAAGGCGCGCCACGATGCGTACTACGCGGCGCTGGCGCTCGCCCCCGGCACGCAGGGATTCGCGACCGATGCGTGCGTGCCGATTTCGCGGCTCACCGAATGCGTGCTCGAAACGCGCGCCGATATCGCCGCCACCGGGCTGATCGCGCCGATCGTCGGCCACGTCGGCGACGGCAACTTCCATGTCGTCGTGCTGTTCGACCCCGCGAAACCCGACGAGCGGGCGAAGGCGGACGGGCTGGCCGCGCGCGTCAGCGCACGCGCCATCCGGATGGGCGGCACGTGCACCGGCGAGCACGGCGTCGGCGTGCACAAGCTCGATGCGCTCGTCGCCGAGCACGGCGATGCCGTGTCGCTGATGCAGGCAATCAAGCGCGCGCTCGATCCGAACGATATCCTCAATCCGGGGAAGACGGTGCCCGGCCCGCGGCGATAGCGCTTCCCCGGTGCCGTCGATTTCCAATCCTCGATCCGCCATCCCATGAAGCTATTCATCGGCAACAAGAACTACTCGTCGTGGTCGCTGCGCGGCTGGCTCGTCACGAAGCTGTCGGGCGAAGCGTTCGAGGAAATCGGGGTGCCCCTCGTCGGCCTCGTGCCGAACCCGGCCAATTACGCGTTCTCGCCGTCGGGCCTCGTGCCGTGCCTGCACGACGGCGATGCCGTCGTCTGGGACTCGCTCGCCATCGCGAATCATCTCGCCGAACGTCACCCGACGATGTGGCCCGGCGATCGCGCGGCGCGCGCCTGGGCGCGGTCGATCAGCGCCGAGATGCATTCGGGATTCGCCACGCTTCGCAGCGAAATGACCATGTGCATACGCGAGCGCGTCGACGTGCGGCCATGGTCGCCCGGGCTCGCGGCGAACATCGAGCGGGTCACGCAGATCTGGGACGAGTCGCGGCGCCGGTTCGCGAGGGACGGCGAATACCTGTGCGGCCGCTATTCGATCGCGGACTGTTTCTATGCGCCGGTCGCATTCCGCTTTCAGACGTACGGCGTGGCGCCTGCCGGCGCGGCGGGCACGTACCTCGAGGCACTGCTGACGCACCCGGACGTTCGCGAATGGGAGCGCGCCGCACTCGCCGAGACGACGATCGTCGACGCGGACGAGCCGCGCAATCTTTACCGCGACAAGCTCGCCGCTGCCTGACCTTCGTGGAACACGCCGCCATCACCCGACTCGAGGATCGCATCCGCGCCGCGGCGGCGCAGCGGCGGCCGCTGCGCGTTCGCGGCGGCGGCACGAAGGATTTCTACGGCGATGCGCTCGCCGGCGAACCGCTCGACGTGCGCGAGGTGAGCGGCATCGTTTCCTACGTGCCCGGGGAACTGGTGGTGACCGCGCGCAGCGGTACCCGACTCGATGAAATCGAGGAAGCGCTCGGCGCGCACGGGCAGATGCTCGCGTTCGAGCCGCCGCATCATGGCGATGCTGCGACGCTTGGCGGGGTGATCGCGAGTGGCTTCTCGGGTCCGCGGCGTCCGCACGCCGGGGCTGCGCGCGACTTCGTGCTCGGCACGCGCGTGATCGACGGCACCGGAACCTCGCTCGCGTTCGGGGGACAGGTGATCAAGAACGTCGCCGGCTTCGACGTATCGCGGCTCATGACCGGCGCGCTCGGTACGCTCGGCGTCATCACCGAGATCTCGCTCAAGTGCCTGCCGCGGCCGAAGGTCGAAACGACCCGCGTCGTGGCATGCGAGGCCACGCGCGCGCTCGGATTGATGAACGAATGGGGCGGCAAGGCGCTCCCGGTTTCCGCGACGTGCTTCCATGCCGATCGATTGCACGTGCGCTTGTCGGGCGCGCCGGCGGCCATTGCCGCGGCCGCACCGGTGATCGGCGGCGATGAAATCGACGCCGCCGACTTCTGGCGCGCGCTGCGTGACCAGACGCTCGATTTTTTCCGGCCCGCGATCGCAGGCGAAGCGACGCTCTGGCGGCTTTCGGTGCGCTCGACGGCGCCGTGGACGCCGTGGCCGGCCGATGCATTGATCGAGTGGGGCGGCGCGCTGCGCTGGCTCGTCAGCGCAACGCCGCCCGATGCCGGCGCGGTTCGCGCGTGGGCGTCCGAGCAAGGCGGCCACGCGACGCTCTTTCGCGCGCGGGACAAGTCGGCCGGCAGCTTCCAGCCGTTGCCGGCGCCGATGCTCGCGTTGCACGAGCGGTTGAAGCAGGTGTTCGACCCGCATTGCATTCTCAACCCGGGCCGCATGTACGCGGCGCTCTGATGGAAACGCGACTGCTGCCCGCGATCGCGGCGACGCCCGAGGGCCGGGAAGCGGAGTCGATTCTCCGCGCCTGCGTCCATTGCGGCTTCTGCACGGCCACGTGCCCGACGTATCAGCTGCTCGGGGACGAGCTCGACGGCCCGCGCGGGCGCATCTACCTGATCAAGCAGGCGCTCGAGGGCGGTGAAGTCACGGCGAGGACGCAGCTTCACCTCGATCGCTGCCTGACGTGCCGCAGTTGCGAGACGACGTGCCCGTCGGGCGTGCGCTACGGCCGGCTCGTCGACATCGGCCGCAAGTTCGTCGACGAGCGCGTGGGTCGCGGCGCGATCGACGCCGCGCGGCGTGCCGCGCTGCGGCGCGGTTTGCTGTCGCGGCCGCTGTTCGGCGCGGCGCTGACGCTCGGCCGTTTTGCGAAATCGCTGCTGCCGCGACGGCTCGCATCGTCGATTCCCGAAGTGCGCGGCGCGGGCGCATGGCCCGTGGTGCGCCATGCGCGCCGCGTGCTGATTCCCGCGGGCTGCGTGCAGCCCGCGCTCGCGCCGAACATCGATGCCGCCACCGCACGCGTGCTCGACCGCGCCGGCATTTCCGCCGTGCAGGTCGACATCGGCGGCTGCTGCGGGGCGCTTTCGTATCACCTGTCCGAACACGACGAGGCACGCGAACTCGCACGCCGCAACGTCGATGCATGGTGGCCGCATGTCGAGCAGGGCGTCGAAGCGATCGTCGTCACGGCGAGCGGCTGCGGCGTGATGGTGCGCGAATACGATCATCTGCTCGCAGACGATCCGCGCTATGCCGCGCGAGCAAAGCGGATCGCCGAGCTTGCACGCGACCCGGTCGAGGTCGTCGCCGCCGCGTGGGCCGACCTCGCGCCGCAGATCGATCGCGACCAAAGCGCTGCGCGCGTGGCGTTCCATCCGCCGTGCACGCTGCAGCATGGCATCAAGATACGCGGTGAGGTGGAGCGCCTGCTCGCCGATGCCGGCTGCGTGCCGTTGCCCGTCGCCGACGCGCACCTGTGCTGCGGCTCCGCGGGCACCTACTCGATCCTGCAGCCCGAGCTTGCGCAACGGCTGAAGACGAACAAGCTGGCAGCACTCGAGGCGAACGGTCCCGACGTGATCGCCACGGCGAACATCGGCTGCATGACGCACCTGCAGTCGGGTACGGGCGTGCCGATCCGGCACTGGATCGAGCTGATCGACACGCTGACGTCGGGGGCGGCACACACGCCGGTGCGTGAAGGCGCGCACACGCTACGCGATCCCGCCGTGGTCGGATGAGCGCCGCCGGCCGCACCCCGCACGGGCGCGCGGGCGAAACCTTCGCACCCGCCTTCCGCGGCGCGTATCCGGCGTTTCTGGCGATTCCCACGCGCTGGATCGACAACGACGTGTATGGCCACGTCAACAACGTCACCTACTACGCGTACTTCGACACCGTCGTCAACGAGCACCTGATTCGCGCCGGCGGGCTCGCCATCCGCGACGCGGGCGCCATCGGCGTCGTCGTCGAGACGGCTTGTCGCTTCCACAAGCCGCTGTCGTTCCCCGAAACCATCGATGCGGGCATGCGGGTCGGCGGCATCGGCCGCTCGTCGGTGCGTTACGAGATCGCGCTGTTCCGCGAAGGCGACGACGATGCGGCGGCGACGGGCCGCTTCGTCCATGTGTGGGTCGATCGCGAGCACCGCCGCCCGGTACCGGTCCCGGCCGCCATCCGTGCCGCGCTCGACGACCTGATTGCGCGCGCGAGCGTTCCGTGATCGCTTCCGTCACCGCACGCCGGCTCGTCGTGTGCGAAGCGATGACCGCGGCGACGCGTCCGGCAGCGAAGCGGCTGCTCGGCGCGTTTCTGGAAGGCGATGCGCATTACCGCGCCTCGGCAGCGCGGTATGGCGATGCGGGCGCGCAGGCGCTCGAGCGCGCGCTCGATCTTTTCGTGGCGCGTCCGGAAATCGGCTTCGCATGGCTCGCGCGCGTCGACGCCGAATACGTCGGCGCATGCGTCGCCTGCTATGCAATCTCGACGTCGCGCGGCGGCCTCGTCGCCAAGCTCGACGACGTGACCGTCGACGCGCGGTGGCAGGGCCAGGGCGTCGGTGCGGCGATGCTGGCAGCACTCGCGCGGCATCTGCGCGAACGCGGCGTCGGCCGCATCGACACCGCATGCCATCGCGGCAACGCGCGCGCCTGGCACTTCTACGCGCGGCAGGGCTTCCTCCCGCTCGACGAGGATCGCATCGCGCTGCTCATCTGAAATTTCCCAAGGACCAGAAGATGAACCGACTCCTACCGTTCGCCGGCATCGTGCTGTCGCTGGGCGTCGCGACGCCCTCGGCATCGGGTGCATCGCCTGGCGCGATTCCGATGCGCGACTTCTTCCGCCATCCCGACCGCGCGTACTTTCGCATCTCCGGCGACGGAAAGACGCTGTCGTTCATGCAGCCGTGGGAGCGGCGGATGAACGTCTACGTGCAGCCGGTGGGCAGCAAGGCCGAGCCGGTGCGCATCACGGCCGAAAAGGACCGCGACATTCCGGACTACTTCTGGAAGGGCGCCGACCGCATCGTCTACACGAAGGATTTCGGCGGCGACGAGAACGATCACATCGTCGTCGTCGATCGCAACGGAGGCGAGCCGAAGGACGTCACGCCGTTCCCGGGCGTCAAGGCCCAGATCGTCGATCCGCTGGTCGAAATGCCCGACCGCATGCTCGTGGGGCTCAACAAGCGCGTCAAGGAAGTTTTCGACGTTTACGACCTCGACCTGCCGAGCGGCAAGCTCACGCTCGTCGCCGAGAATCCCGGCAACATCACCGACTGGGGCGCCGATCACGCGGGACAGGTGCGCTACGCGATCGCCACCGATGGCGTGAACCGGACCTATCTGTATCGCGACGATGCGCAGTCGGCGTTCAGGCCGGTGCTGACGACGACGTTCCGCGATCAGTTCCAGCCGCTGCTCTTCACCGCCGACAACCGCAAGCTCTACGTCGGCTCGAACCTCGGCCGCGACAAGGTGGCGATCGTGCTCGTCGACCCCGCGACCGGCAAGGAAGGGCAGGTGGTCTACGAGCGCGACGATGTGGACGTGCAGAACATCGCGTGGTCGCGCGCGCGGCAGCGCGCATCGTTCGTCAATTACCAGACCTGGAAGCTCGAGCGCCATTACCTCGACCCCGATGCGCGCCAGCTTTTCGAGCGCCTGGAAGCCAGGCTGCCGGGCTACGAGGTTACGCTGCAATCGCTGACCGACGACGAGTCGCGCATGATCGTCGCGGCGACGAGCGACCGCACGCAGGGCACGCGCTACCTGTACGATCGCAAGGCCGACACGCTGACCAAGCTCGCCGACGTGGCGCCGTGGCTGCCCGAAGCCAGCATGGCGGCGATGAGACCGATCCATTACACGACGCGCGACGGACTCACGGTGAACGGCTACCTCACGCTGCCCAATGGCGTCGCGCCGAAGAAGCTGCCGGTCGTCGTCAATCCGCACGGCGGCCCGTGGTACCGCGATGGCTGGGGCTTCAATCCGGAAGTGCAGTTCCTCGCCAACCGCGGCTACGCCGTGCTGCAGATGAACTATCGCGGCTCGACCGGTTACGGCCGCAGATTCTGGGAAGCTTCGTTCAAGCAATGGGGCTTCGCGATGCAGGACGACATTACCGACGGCGTCGAGTGGCTCGTGAAGGAAGGCATCGCCGATCCAGCGCGGATCTGCATCTACGGCGGCAGCTACGGCGGCTACGCGACGCTCGAAGGCCTGGTGAAGACGCCCGACCTTTACGCGTGCGGCGTCGATTACGTCGGTGTGTCGAACCTGTTCACGTTCATGAACACGATCCCGCCGTACTGGAAGCCGTTCCTCGGCATGATGCACGAAATGGTCGGCGATCCCGCGAAGGACGAGGCGCGGCTCGCGGCGGCCTCGCCGGCGCTGCACGCCGACCGGATCAAGGCGCCGCTCCTGATCGCGCAGGGCGCGCGCGATCCACGCGTCAACAAGGACGAGTCCGACCAGATGGTCGCCGCGTTGAAGGCACGCGGCATCGACGTGCCGTACATCGTCAAGGACAACGAAGGGCATGGCTTCCACAACGAGGAAAACCAGTTCGCGTTTTACGAGGCGATGGAGCAGTTCCTCGCGAAGTACCTCGGCCACCCGGTGACGACCGCCTCGCCGGCGAAGGACGCACCGCGCGAGCCGTGAGCGACGCGGCGACCGCGCGTACGTGGATCATCGTGCCGGCGGCCGGGGGCGGGTCGCGTTTCGATGATGCAATGCCGAAGCAATACGCGGACCTTTGCGGCGCGCCGGTGCTTTCGCGCACGCTCGATCGCCTGGCCGCGATCGAAGCCGAGGCGATCGTCGTCGCGCTCGCGCCCGACGACGTTCGCTTCGATGCGCGAATCGGCGCGCGCGGTGGCGTGCTGCCGCTGCGCTGCGGCGGCGCGACGCGCGCAGGGACCGTGCACAGAGCGCTGCAGGCGATCGGGCCGCGCTGCAGTGACGACGACTGGATCGTCGTGCACGATGCGGCGCGTCCCTGCGTGCCGCGCGAGGCGCTCGTGCGACTCGTCGCCGCTCTCGCCGCAGACGCCGTCGGTGGCCTGCTCGCACTTCCGCTCGGCGACACGCTGAAGCGCGCCAGCGCGCCGGATGATCCGCCGCGGGTGCTGCGCACCGAGTCGCGCGACCGGCTGTGGCTCGCGCAGACGCCGCAGATGTTTCGCTATCGCCTGCTCGCCGCGGCCCACGGGCTCGACGCCGGGGGCGATTGCACCGACGAGGCACAGGCGATCGAGGCGCTTGCCGCAACCGGCGTGTGCGACATGCCGCGGCTCGTGCGGGGCGATGCGGCCAATCTCAAGGTGACGTATCCGGGCGACCTCGCGCTCGCCGCGGCGATCCTCCGCATGCAGGGCGTCGCATGACCCTGCGCATCGGCAACGGCTTCGACGTGCACGCGTTCGTGCACGGACGCCCGCTCGTCATCGGCGGCGTCACCGTCCCGCACGACCGCGGGCTCGAAGGTCATTCGGACGCCGACGTGCTGCTGCATGCGATTGCCGATGCGATCCTCGGTGCGCTCGCGCTCGGCGACCTCGGCAAGCACTTCCCCGACACGGACGCGCGCTGGAAGGGCGCCGACAGCCGCCGGCTGCTGCGTGGCGTCGCCGCGATGATGTCGGCGCAGCGCTATGCGATCGGCAACGTCGATGCAACGGTGATCGCGCAGGCGCCGAGGCTCGCGCCGTTCATCGACGCGATGCGCGCGAACATCGCGGCCGACGTGGGATGTGAAATCTCGCGCGTGTCGGTGAAGGCGACGACGACCGAGCGCCTCGGGTTCGCCGGGCGCGAGGAAGGGATCGGCGCGCTCGCGAGCGTTCTCGTGGCGCCGATGGAGGACCAGGCAGGCGCGTGATCTTCGCTGCGCCGCGTTCCCTTTCGTGCCACGAAACGCCGTAACGGCTGCGCCTGCGATCCAGTCATGCAATGAGGATGCCGCCCGACACGACGATCAGGATCGCGAGCGTGAACCGGCGAAAGCGGGCTTCGTTGAACCGCGGAAAGAGGCGGATCCCGGCGATCAATCCGACGTAATACGCCGGCGCGAGCCACAACGATGTCCAGGCGGCGTTCGCGTCGAAGATTCGCTGCTGGACCAGCATCGCGATGCCCATCATCGACGTCACCGTCACGTACAGCGTCAGGTTCGCGCGCGTCGTTTCGACGGGATCGGGCCCCGAGAGCAGATACAAGATCACCGGGGGTCCGCCAACGCTCGTGGCGCCAAGCATCGTGCCGCTCAACGCACCGAGGCCGAGCGACGTCGCGATGCGTGGCTTGCCCGCATAGCGCCAGCCGAGCAGAAGCAACAGCGAGAAGACGATCACGGTGAGGGCGATCACGTTGCGCATCACGCCCGGGTCGGCGACGGCCAGCACACGCACGCCGAGCGGAACGCTGATGCAGGCGGCGATGAGGATCGCCCCGACGATGCGCACGTCGACGAGCCGGCGCGTCTGCCACAGCATCGGGGCGGCGATGACCGACTCCAGCAGGAGCACCACCGGGACGGTGACGCGCGGACCGAGCAGAAGCGCAAGCGGCGGCGACATCACCATTGCGCCACCGAAGCCCGTGATGCCGCGCACCGTGCCGGCGGCCGCGGCGATCGCGACGGCAAAGATCAGCGTCGTCGGGTCCAAGACATCGTCGCCCGACACGTCGTTCGACGGGCTTGCCCGCGCATTGCCTACGCCGAAATCATCATGTCGGTCCCCGCGAAGCGGACGCGCGCGTGCTCGATGTCGCTGCGCGAGGCGAGGAAGCCGATGAGCTCCGCGAGCGGCGTCGTCCGGAACCTGCACGCTGGAACGGGGTTGCGCAATTGCGCGACGAGCTTGCGATCGTAGAAGGCGGCGAGGAGGACGTCCTCGTCGCCTGCCGATGCGCCGAGCTCAGCGCGCAGCCCGGGAATCCAGGGGTCGATGTGGGCCGCCGGCGCTTCGGTGACGTATTCGGAATCGCGGATGTTCGCGCGCTCGAGGAATTCGTCGCATGGGCGTGCCGCCAGGCGGCCGTAAAAGCCTCGCGCATACTTGCGCACTTCGTCCGGAATCGTCTTGTAGCGCTCGCCCTGAACGACGTTCAGCGTCGCCTGCGTGACAATGTACTGCGCGAACGGACTGACCGCGATCGGATAGCCGAGGTCGTGGCGCACGCGCGCCGCCTCCTCGAGGATTTCCGGGAAACGGTCGCCAATGCCCATCGTCTCGAGCTGGTAGTGCAGGTTCGAGATCATGCCGCCGGGGATCTGGTGCTCGTAGAGCGCCGCATCGTAGGCGGCCACCTTCCCGCAGGGCTTGTTCTCGCGCGCGCAGACCCAGCGAAAGTAGCCGGCGACTTCGGCGAGCGCTTCGTCGTTCATCGATGTCGCGAATCCCCGCCTGCGCGCCCGCGCGAGCACGTCCTCGGTGGCCGGAAGCGATGCGCCGTTGCCAAGCGGCTCGGTAGCCGTATAGCCGAACCGGAAGCCTGCCTGCATCGCGAGCTCGTACACTTCGGGCGCGAGGCCCGATTGGCAGTGGGAATGCAGCTGCACTGGAATCGCTCCCGCGGCCGCGACGATCGCGGGGAAGAGCGTGCGCGCGCGCTCGGGTGTCAGAAGCCCCGTCGGATCCTTGATCGAGATGAAATCGACGTCGAGCCCGACGAGCTCCTTTGCCCGCTCGGTGTAATACGCGTCGGTGTGCACCGGCGACAGCGTATACGTGATCATCGCATTGATGCGCATGCCGGCTGCGTGACCCGAGTGCACGGACGACACGATGTTGCGATTGTCGTTCAGCGCATCGTACACGGTCAGCACGCGGATGCCGCGGCGGGCGAGCACCCGGGAATTGAGCTCGACGATGTCGTCGGGAAAGAGCTCGAACGTGTACAGGCTTTGACCGCGCGTGAGTCCGTCGCATGGCGTCGTGAACCGATCGCACAGGACGCCGATCCGTTCCCACGGGTTCTCGTGCAGGTAGCGCACGCACACGTCGAACACGGCGCCGCCGAGGATGTTGATGTACGCGTACCCGGCGCGATCGATCGCGCCGATGATCGGCGTCATCATCGCGGTGGTCATCCGCGTCGACCACAGGCACTGGTGCGCGTCGCGCAAGGTGACGTCGATGAAATCGAAGCGTGGCCGAGGGGTTGTCGAGGTCATTGCGTATCGAGCACGATCAGCGGCGTGCCGGCATCGACCGCCGCGGCGTCGGCGACGAGGATGCGGCGCACCGTTCCGTGCTCACCCGCGGGAATGGAGTTCATCAGCTTCATCACTTCGATGATGCATACGGTCGTATCCGGTGCGACGATTTGCCCCTCGCTCACGAACGGCGGCGCGCCGGGTGCCGGCGAGCGATAGAACGTTCCGACCGTCGGCGCGCGCAGAACGATCGCGCCACGTGGAAGGCTCGCTTCGTCGAACGGCCGATCCGCATCGGCGTGAATCGCACCGTTGTCCGTCTCGGATACCGCCGCGGGCGAACGCGCGGCAGGGCGATCGCCCGCCGGCCCGCGCTCGGCCGATGAACCACCTGCGGGCACACCCGCGGTCGGCAGATTGCCCGTTGGCGCAGGCGCGGCGGCCGGCGTCGTGGCAGTTGCATCCTTGCCGACCGGCGCGTCGCCGATGCGCCGCCGCCGCAATTCGATCTCGATCTCGCCGACCTTGAGCCGGAACTCGGAAAACCGCTCGGACGACTTGATGAGATCGACGATCTGCAGCAGATCGTCGTACGTGAGCTGGCGCTCCGCCTCCGAGCGCACTACGCGGTCTCCCTGGCCGGCCGGTCGCCCGTGTCCCCGGCCTCGGCACCGAACACCTGTTGCCGGAGCCACCGCTTCACCTCGGCGATCAATCGAACCACCGCGGGATCGGTCGGGTCGCGCGGCCGCGAGAACATGACCGACTGGATCTCCTCGACGCGGCCCGGGCGCGGCGCCATGATCGCGATGCGGTCCGACAGCTTGATCGCCTCGTCGATGCTGTGCGTGACGAAAATGATGGTCTTCGGCTCGCGCTCCCAGATCTTGAGCAACTCGTCCTGCATGTATTCGCGCGTCTGTATGTCGAGCGACGCGAACGGCTCGTCCATCAGCAGGATCGCCG
>Ga0157369_10008853_pt1 | contig 11526 bp, 12 predicted proteins | sample C25metaG_FD_113461 | JGI IMG/M metagenome (GOLD analysis project Ga0157369, IMG submission 113461) | Corn rhizosphere microbial communities from Kellogg Biological Station, Michigan, USA - C2-5 metaG | ecosystem: Host-associated > Plants > Roots > Rhizosphere > Soil | place: USA: Michigan... | reverse complement strand
TGATCTTCGGATCGGCGGATAGCGCATCCCTAAGCGAGATGTGCTCCTCATTGGCGCGGCGGCAGGCGTCGTAGACGACGTCATGCGCCTCCTGGCGGCCGAGCTGCGGTGCCAGCCCCATCATGACCGCTTCGGCCACGATCAGCCCGCGGCTGATGTCGAGATTCTTCGCCATCTGCGCTTCATCGACAATGAGGCCGCCAAGCGCGAATTTCGCCTGGTGCAATGAGCCCGCAGTCAGCACGAAACTCTCGGGGATTGCGATCCATTCGGCGTGCCAGGGGCCCGTGGCGCGCTCGAAATCCTGGATCGTGGCATCGAGCATGAGGCCGGCATGCTGGCGCACGGCCTTGGCCGCCGCCAGCATCAGCTCTGAGGAAATCGGATTGCGCTTCTGCGGCATGGTGGAGGAGGCGCCGCGTCCCTTGACGAAGGGCTCGTAGACCTCGGCGAACTCCGTCGAGGCCATGATCATGATGTCCTGCGCGATCTTGCCAAGCGAGCCCGTCACCAGCGCCAGGAAATTGACGGTCTCGGCAAGGGCATCGCGCGCGACATGCCAGGTCGAAGCGGGTACGCCGAGGCCGAGCTCCTCGCACAGCGCTTTTTGCACTTCAAAGCCCTTGTCGCCGAGCGAGGCGAGCGTGCCGGCGGCGCCGGCGAATTGGCCGACGAGGGCGCGCGGCTTTAATTGCTGAAGCCGTTCCGCATGGCGGTCGAACATCGCCAGCCAGATCGATGTCTTGTAGCCGAAGGTGACCGGCAGCGCCTGTTGCAGATGCGTGCGCCCGGCCATCGGCGTGTCGCGATAGCGCCGCGAGAGATCGGCGAGAATGCGTCGCAATTCGGCGACGTCGCTTTCGATCATCCGCAAACCCTCGCGGAGTTGCAGGACGACGGCGGTATCCATGATGTCCTGCGTGGTCGCGCCCCAATGCACGAAGCCACCGGCGTCGCCGCATTGCTTGGCCATCTGATGCACCAGCGGCAGGATCGGATAGCCGACATTGTCGGTCTCCTGGCGCAACAGGTCGAAGTCGAACGCGGTGACGTCGGTACGCTCCGCGATCGCCTCCGCCGCCTCAGCGGGGATGACGCCGCATTTTGCTTCTGCCTTTGCCAGCGCGATCTCGACCTCGGCATAGCGGCCGACGAGCGCATGGTCGGAGAACACCTCCCGCATGGCCGGCGTGCCGAAGGCATCGCGGAACAGGAGGGAGTCAAGGACGGTGGTGGCCGGCGCGGCGGGACGCATGGGGATCTCCGACTGAGGAAGGATTTCCGCTGATCCAAACCACAGGAGATGCGCTGGCCGCAAGCCGCTGCCGACCTCAAGAACCCTGCCGCAGCCGCGCCAGCACTTCGAGCCCGCCATAACCGTCCGCGGGCGTGATTCCCACTTTGGTCTGGAAATCCTTGACCGCCTTCATGGTGTCGTTACCCACGCGCCCGTCAGTGCCGCCGGTATCGAAGCCGGCTTTGGTGAGCCGCGTCTGCATCTCCTGCACTTCGGCCAGCGTCAGCGCGCGCTCCGAGCCCGGGAAGGGCTGGATGAAGGGAGGCCCGCCGAGGATGCGATCGCCGAGATGGACGATGGCAAGCGCATAGTTCATCGACGGATTGTAGCTCCGCACCGAAAAGAAATTCGGCCCGAGCAGGAACGACGGCCCGCCCGGCACCGGCGTCCAGAGCTGTGCGGAGGCATTCGGCTGCGGGAATGGCCGGCCATCGGCGCGGACGATGCCGGAGCTTGCCCATTCCGCATAGGTCCGGCTGCCGCGGCTGTTGCCTTGGGCGCGCACCTCATAGCCCCAGTGCTCGCCGGCGCGATATTTGCCGCGATCGACCAGGAATTTGGCGGTCGAGCCGAGCGCATCGTCCGGCCTGCCGAAGGGCGATATCTTTCCGTCGCCATCGTAGTCGATGCCGACATGGAGCCAGACCTCCGGCATCCATTGGGTGTGGCCCATCGCGCCTGCCCAGGAGCCGCGCATTTCCTCAGGCCGGCTCCAACCCTTGTCGACGATGCGCATTGCATTGATGAGCTCGCTTTCCCAATAGGGCTTGCGGCGTGGCGCGTTCCAGGCGAGCGCGGCGAGCGAGGGGAAGATCGGCCGCATATGGTTCTGCTGCACCTGCGGATCGCCGAACGCACTTTCGACGCCCCAGAGCGCGAGCAGCGTGCCGCGCTCGACGCCGAAATCCTTTTCGATGCGCGCGAACAGCGCCTCGTGCTTCTTCAGTGCGATCTTGCCATGGATGATGCGCCAGTCGGAGACGCGGCGGTTGATGTATTGCCATATCTCCTCGGTGAACTCCGGCTGGTTCCCCATCTCCTTGAAGACGCTCATGTCGGGCTCGACATGGGCCATGGCGCGGTTCCAGGTGGCTTCCGAAACGCCCTTCGCCAGCGCCCGCGCCCGAAAATGCTCGCGCCATTTGTCGAAACTGGCAGGCGCGGCGCGCGCCGTAAGCGGTCCCGACGCCAGGGCCGCGGCGCCAAGCCCGGTACGAAGTCCGGCGCGGAGCAGGGCGCGCCGGGACGGTTTTTTCAGGGAATCAGCGAGCTTCATGGCGCCAGTCTAGCGGCGCCATGGCGGCCGGGGCAAAACAAGGATTGCGGTGCGATGCCGCTTCATTCCTGCAAATCGGCGGCGACCCTGGCGAGCCAGCGGCGCACCGTTGCCTGTGCCTGCGCGCTCAAGCCAGCGGCCAGCCGCCGTTCCAGCGCCAACGCATGCTTCCGGCACTTTTCGAGCAGCGTAAGGCCGCGCCGCGTCAGCGTCCATTGCAGCACGCGGCCATGCACAGGATGCGGGGTCATTTTGATGGCGCCGTCGCGCTCCAGGTTGCGTATGATGACCCCGACGGTCTGTGGGGTCAGCAACGCGACGCGGGCGAGATTCGCGCCGGAGAGCCCGGGATAGGCCTTGAGCATGGTCAGCACGACGAATTGCGGCGGCGTGGCGCCGAGCTCGGCGAGCGCCCGCTCCAGCGTCAGCCGCGAGGCGGCGCTGGCCTGCCGCAGGAGATAGCCGAAATAGCCCTGTTCGCCGCGCTTGCCTTCACCGGGCTGCGGCAGGTAGACGCTGGCGAGCGGCAAGGCGAGGGCGGCGGTTTTCCGGCCTCGCAACGGCCTTTTCAACGGCGTGGCCTTTTGCCGCTTTCCGGCTGGCCGCGATGCGATCGTTCTGGTCGGCTTGCGCATAATGTAAGGGCTCTTATAATCAATCAGGGTTCTTATAGTACAGGAAATGATGACATGTCACATGCACGCAGCGAATACGCCGACTTCCAGAAGCTCGCGCCCGATGCGTTCGAGATCGTCTCCTCGCTCGGCAAGGTGGCCGCCAAGGCCGGTCTCGACAAGCAACTGCTCGAGCTGATCAAGCTGCGTGCCTCGCAGATCAACGGCTGCGCCTTCTGCGTGCAATATCACATTTTGCAGGCCGAAACCCTCGGCGTGCCCACAGACAAGATCAATCTGGTGGTGGTCTGGCGCGAGGCGCCGCAATTCTCCAAGCGCGAGCGCGCGGCGCTGGCCTGGACGGAAGCGTTGACGCTCATTACCGGCGGCGTCAGCGACGACGTCTTCGCGGAAGTGAGCGCGGAGTTCTCCGAGCAGGAGCTCGCATACCTCACTTCGGCCGTGGCCTCGATCAATGCCTGGAACCGATACGGCGCCGCCTATCGCTGGACCCCGCCGGCGCGGAAGAAGACCGTGGGCGCCGCGGCGTCCTGAGCACAATCAGGTAGATTGGGCAGGCGCGAGGAGCTGGGGCGCGTGAGGAAGCGCGCCGCAAACATTTCTGGTCGGCCATCAGCCGAGATCGAGCTATTCAATCACCTCGTCAGCGCGCGCCAGCAGCGTAGCTGGAATGCTGATGCCAAGTTCTTTCGCTGCCTTGAGATTGATGGACAATCCGAACTTGGTCGGTTGCTCGACCGGGAGGTCCGCGGGCTTGGCTCCCTTGAGGATCTTGTCCACGTAGGTAGCGCCACGCCGGATGAAATCGGTTATGTCCGCGCCATAGGACATCAGTCCACCGAGCTGCACAAATTCTTTTGCCATCGATATCAGCGGCAACCGGAGCTTTTGCGACAGATCGACGATGTGCCTTCGGTTGTTGAAGAGCATTGGGCTGGGAAAGACAATAATGGCATTAACACGCGCTGCGTCTATCGCGGAGAATGCGCGATCCAAATCATTGGCATCCTGTACGGCAACAAATCGGAGTTGAAGTCCTAGAGCTTTTCCCGCGGTCTTTGTTTCCTCGACCATGTCATCCATCGTGCGTTCGCCATATGCATGTGGATGCCAGAGGACAGCTACCTGGGTAGCCAATGGAAGCGCCTCCTTGAGCAGGGCTAAGCGCTTGGGAACGAGCTGAGGACCGAGGAACGTTAGGCCCGTGACATTTCCGCCCGGGCGCGCAAGGCTCGCGACGAGCCCATCTTCAACTGGGTCCCCCATGACGGGAACGACAATGGGGATCGTGCTTGTGGCTTGCTTTGCGGCACGACCGGATAGAGAGTTCAATGCCACAATGATATCGACGTTGAGACCGACCAATTCGTTAGCCAGCGCGGGAAACCGTTCGACCTTCAAGTCCGCCGCTCTGACCTCTATGATTATGTTTTCGCCTTCCAAATAGCCCAGCTCACGCAATCCTTGACGAAAAGCTTCGAGGGAGGTTCGCGTTTCGGGAGCGTCGAGCGATCCTGTTGCCAGGAAGCCGACTCGAGCGACCTTTTTGGGCTGCTGCGCTTGCAGAGCCGAGGGCCACCCTAGAGCCAGGCTGAGTACGGCAATGAATTGGCGTCGTCGCATCCGCGTTCTCCGCCCAAGGATCGAAACGACTTAATCGCTCGTCGTAGTTAGCATGACGGAAGGCGGCTAGGGTATTATCCACGCTCGACGGTGTCCGAGATGGCTCATCAGCGGCATGCTCGAACTGATCGCAAGCTTCCGTTTTGGCCGTCAGAAGCTGACATCCGCGTCTTTATGAGCAAGGGCCTTAGTTCTCGGCGCCTTCCTGCAGGTCGGGATGGACGACATCCTCCGGCTTGACATGCGCAACTTCCGGCGCTGCGGCAAGCTCCGGCCCGATCTCGCGGCCGCGGCCATGGATCAGCCGTTCATAGGCCGTGATCAAGGTGGCGTAGGGACTGACCCAGATCCAGCCGTCGCGCGTAAACACCTGCACGTCGAAATGCAGGTGCCGCGTGGTGCCGTTGGGATGGTCGAGATAGTTCGAGACCACGCCGATCCGTTCGCCCTCGGCGACCTCGCGGCCATTCAACAGGCCATCGGCATCCATCGCCGCCGGGTTCATGTGCATGTAGCGGAAGCGGATGTGCTCGTTGCGCGTGTTGATCTGCAGCGTCGCCGCCTGCTGCTTCGGCGAGCGGATCACGACGCCGTCGCGTACGGCCAGGACAGGTTGCTGCTTCGGATCGCAGCCGCCCTCCACATGAGCGGGGCAGGCGCCGGGACGGACGTCCTCGCCCTGATGGCCATAGCCATTGGCGCATTGGCCAACGGAAAAGCTGCGCGCCTCGCAGAAATTGTCGCGCCAGGGGTAGCCGGCGTTGGGCGCGTCGACCTTGTCACTCGAGTGGCGCTTCTGCGAATGGATGAAGGCAGGCGCTTGCAGCGGAAAGCGGATTTGCGAATAGGCATTGAAGTCGGCGCGGCCGCTCTGATGGTGAAAGCCGGTGCCGGTGATGATGTCGCCGGGCGGCCGATAGGTGAAGTCGGGCGAGAGCTCGATGGGACGGTTGGCCGCTTCGGCGGGGATGTTCTGCCGCGGGCGCGACGGCAGGCCGCCGGTGATCCGCAGCGCTTTCAGGAAACGTTCGGCGACCGGATAGGCTTCACGGCAGGCCAGACGCTTGGGCTTGGGCACGGAGTCGAGGCACTGGATCGACACCACATACGGTACGCCAAAGCGGGTGAAGGCGTAGCGCACATAGCCTTCGCGGATGAAACGCCGCAGGTCCGGATATTGCGCTGCCAGCGATTTGACCGGCTCGCCCTTGCCGCCTTGCGGATCGGCAATGTCGTAGGTCAGGAGCGAGCCGGTGATCTGGACTTCGACGGGCTTGGCAAAGACCCGCGGCGGCATGCCGCTGCCGGCGCCCGGCTCGAGCGAGAACACGGCGTCGTAGCCGGCCGGGCCTGCATCGAAGAGATCGACAGGCCGGAAATCGGCCTGGAAGCGCGACAGCGAACGTTCAGGCGCGGTGCCATTCAGCCTGGCGTCGAAGAAGGAGGCCGTATCGAACGGCAGCAGCACCGGCACCGGACTGCGCCCGATGCCGGTGAATATCTGCGACGTTACCGCGTTGAGCTGGACCAGCGCCGGCATCGAGCGCGGATCGGAAATGCCGACGCGACGCTGACTGGCAAAGGTGAAATTCGAGGCAGCGGCCGGCGCACCGTCGAGCTCGGCGCGGAACTGGTCGAGGACCGTGCGCCATTCGACGCGCACGGTCGTGATCGAGGGGGTCTGGAACTCCTCCGCCGAAAGCGGAACCGTGCCGACCGAGGCCAACAGAATAGCTCCCAGCAAGCGCAAGGTCAGTCCGGACACTCTCCCACTCACGGCGACGCCCCCCTTCGGCGCAGTCATCCCCGGGGACAGTTTAATCTTTTGCGCGCTCGACGTAAGAGCCGTCTTCCGTCATCACCACGATCCGTGTTCCTACGGAGATGTGCGGCGGAACTCCGGTGCGGACTCCGTTGGAGAGCACGGCCGGCTTGTAGGAGGAGGAGGCCGTCTGGCCCTTGGTGACCGGCTCGGTCTCCACGACTTCCAGGGTCACGCGCTGGGGCAGTGCGATCGAGATCGGGTTCATCTCGTGCAGCGACAGTTTCACCGTCATGCTTTCCTGCAAATAGGCCGAGGCGTCGCCGACGACGTCCTTGGACACCTGGACCTGGTCGTAGGTCTCCGGATTCATGAAGTGGAAGCCATCGCCATCTTCATACAGGTAGGTGAAATTGCGTTCTTCGACCGTCGCCTTCTCGACCTGGTCGGTGGTCTTGTAGCGCTCGGAGATCTTTACCCCGTCGCTGATTCGACGCATTTCGATCTGGCTGACGGGCGTTCCCTTGCCGGGATGGATGTTCTCGGCGCTCACAACGACGTAAAGTTTGCCGTCTTGCTCGATAATGTTGCCCTTGCGAATAGAACTGGCGATGACTCTCAAAGCTGTTTTTCCTGATGTTTGGGCCCTGCACCCGGCAGGACGGGGGCGCCCAAGGGCAGGCCTTCGGGCGGTCGAAGCGTTTTCGGGGCGCAACATACTGATTTTGGCCCGGTACGCCAGCTTTTTGCAGCCAATCGGAGCGGACTGTTAATGGCCGATCAGACCCGGATTTCGCCCTGGTGGTCGGCCGCGCGGCACGCCGATATCAGGCCATTTCTGAACGCCAGGAATGCGATTACCCGGGCCGTGAGAGCCTGGTTCGACGAACAGGGGTTTGTCGAAGTCGAGACCGGGATTTTGCAGGTTTCGCCCGGCAATGAGACCCATCTGCATGCGCCGCGAACCGAGCTTTTCCGCCCCGACGGCAGCCGCGCGGCGCGGTATTTGCGGACTTCGCCAGAATTCGCCTGCAAGAAGCTCTTGGCCGCTGGCGAGACCAGAATTTTCGAGTTCGCCAAGGTGTTCCGCGATCGCGAGCGCGGCGACCTGCATTTGCCCGAGTTCACCATGCTGGAATGGTATCGCGCGGACGCGCCCTATGACGCCATCATGGCCGATACCGTGGTCGTGATCGCACATGCTGCCCGGGCAACCGGCATCCGGCCGTTTGCCTTCCGCGGCAAGACCTGCGATCCCTTCGCCGAGCCGGAATTGATCACGGTGGCGGCCGCCTTCGAGCGGTTTGCCGGCGTCGACCTGCTTGCAACGATCAAGAATGGCGAGGGCGACCGTGCAGCAATGGCTTCGATGGCCCAAGGCAAGGTCAGGGTCTCGGAAGACGACACGTGGTCCGACATCTTCAGCAAGCTGCTGGTCGAATATATCGAACCCAGGCTGGGGCAGGGGCGTTTGACCGTGTTGTTCGAATATCCCGTGCCCGAAGCGGCGCTGGCGCGGGCGAAACCCTCCGATCCGCGCGTTGCCGAGCGGTTCGAGGTCTATGCGTGCGGCGTCGAGCTCGCCAACGGCTTTGGCGAGTTGACCGATGCCGCCGAGCAGCGCCGCCGCTTTGCAGCCGCCATGGAAGAGAAGTTGCGGCGCTATGGCGAACGCTATCCGCTGGACGAGGAGTTTTTGGCGGCGGTGGGTGAGATGCCAGAGGCAAGCGGTGTCGCGCTTGGCTTCGACCGTCTGGTGATGCTGGCGAGCGGGGCGCTTCGGATCGATCAGGTGGTGTGGACGCCGCCGGCAGGTGAGCAATGAGCAGGAATAATCTGGCGCGGACGCTGCGCGAGCCCAAAGAACTGGTGGCCCATGGTTTGGCGCGCCAGGCTGATCTTGCGCAACTCGAGAAGGTTGCGGCGCGCTACGCCATCGCGGTGACACCCGATCTGGCGGCGCTGATCGATCCCGCCGATCCGGCCGATCCCATCGCGCGACAGTTCATCCCAAGCGCGGATGAGCTGGTGGCGCAGCCCGGCGAGCGCGCTGATCCGATCGGCGACGATGCGCATTCGCCGGTACCGGGCATCGTGCACCGCTATCCCGATCGCGTGCTGTTCAAGCTCGTTCACGTCTGCGCGGTCTATTGCCGCTTCTGCTTCCGCCGCGAGATGGTCGGACCGGGCAAGGAAAGCGCGCTGTCGGACAAGGCCTACGCCGCCGCGATCGACTACATCCGCTCGCATAGCGAGATCTGGGAAGTCATCCTGACCGGCGGCGATCCCCTGATGCTGTCGCCGCGCCGGCTCGGCGAGATCATGACCGATCTCGCCGCGATCGATCACGTCAAGATCATCCGCCTGCACACACGCGTGCCCGTTGCCGATCCGTCGCGGATCAGCGCCGAGATAGTGAGCGCGCTGAGTGCCACCGGCGCCACCACCTGGGTGGCATTGCACGCCAATCATGCCCGCGAACTCTCGGAAAGCGCTCGTGCGGCAATCGCGCGGCTGATCGACGCCGGTATCCCCATGGTGAGCCAGTCGGTGCTGCTTCGGGGCGTCAACGACAATCCGGCCGCACTCGAAGCCCTGATGCGAAGTTTCGTCGAATGCCGGATAAAGCCATACTATTTGCACCACGGCGATCTGGCGCCTGGAACAGCGCATTTGCGCACCACGCTTGCCCACGGCCAGGAGCTGATGCGCGCCTTGCGGGGACGGGTATCCGGACTATGTCAGCCGGATTACGTGCTGGATATTCCCGGCGGTGCCGGCAAATCACCGGTCGGGCCAAGCTACCTTTCGCCACAGGATTCTCTTGCCGGGCGAGGTGAACTCGGCGAAGAAACACGTTATCGTGTGATCGACTATTGCGGCGGAGTGCATACCTATCCGCCACAACCCTGAACAACGGGCGACGGATAGCGTTCTCAGCTACTGGAGGGAGCAACATGAACAAGGTGATTATCTCAATGGCGCTCCTGCTGGCGATCGGCGCGCCTTCTACATCTGCCATTGCGCAGAGCGGCAATTCGGGTTCGAACGCCTCGCAGAGCAGCGGCGTCCTGCCGGCCCCGGTCGGTCACCGTCAGCCGCGCGCGAGCGACGTGCCGGATGAGAAGAACATCTCCAATCCGAGCGACCCCGTGAACAAGGAAGACGCGCTGCTCGACAAGAAGATCAAGAGCATCTGCCGCGGGTGCTGACCCGAAACGGGTAGGCTTGACCGGATTTCGGTGGCGGCATGGTACTCGAGCTAGGTCGCCAACATCTCGGCCTTAACTGGAAAGTTCGTGAGCCAGCAGCTATGGTGCATTGGCCGAAGTGAGGCCCTGGACGGATGATCGAGCTTTCCGACGATATTGAAACACTAGCGCGCAAGATCGCCACCGCACGCGGTGTGTCGCTCGAAGACGCCGTGGCGTGGGCCATCCGGGAAGGCGCCGATCGTTCCGGTCTTGGGCGGCCACGTCGCCGAATGACCAGTGCGCAGATGCTGGCGGTTGGGGATGAGATCGGCGCCCTCCCGTTGCTTGATCCGCGCAGTCCTCGGGAGATCATGGAGGAAATAAACGCCTTATGATCGTGGTCGACAGTTCCGCGCTCATTGCCATCCTCGAAAAGGAGGGCGATGCGCTCCGGTATGCGGTCGAAATCGAGAAGGCAGATCGCCTGCTCATCTCGGCGGTGAACGTCGCATCAGGCGAGGTGCCGGGGCCGTGGCGCGGTTATGGCGTTTTCTTCGCGAGGACAATGATTTTGAGATTGTCGCCTTTGATGAAGCGCAAGCCCGTGACGCGCTCGAGGCCTTCAACCGGTTTGGTAAGGGACTTCATGCAAAGGCGCGGCTCAATCTATCCGACTGCGCCGCTTACGCGCTGGCGCGAAGCATGAAGGCCCCGTTACTATTCAAAGGCGATGATTTTTCGGCAACGGATGCTGTCTCATGCCTTTAAATGACGGCGAGCCGGAGGAGATCGATCCCGCTCATCTTGCCGCCGTACGCGAGGGGCTTGCACAGACTGCGCGCCGCCAATTTGCGACGGATGCCGACGTGAAAGCCGCCCTCGGCCGTTTCGAGCGTCGGGCTCGCTCCCGCAAGACAAAGCGGCCGCCTGTAGGCGGCCGCCAGTAACTCTTATGCGGCGTTTTCCACCAAGGTGAGCTGGGGCACCAGCTCCTTGCCCTTTGTCTCCGGGCTGAACAGCAGCGTGATGACGAACACCACCGCGGCCGCGGTCGTGGCGATCAACATCGGAATAGCAAAGCCGAGTGGCTGGCCGACGGCGAAATAGGTCAGCACAGGTCCGGTGAAGCCGGCCCAGATCGCACCCTGGTGATAGCAGAAGCCAGACGCGGTCGCGCGGACCTCGGTTGGGAAGCGCTCGGTCAGATAGGACGGGTTCTGTCCATAGATCGCGCCGAGGAACGCGCCCTGCAGGATGAAGGCGCCGGCCACCACGGGATAGGAATCCGGGATCAGATAAAACGGCGTCACCAGTGCGCCGATGGCGGCCGGGACGATCATCGCCCATCGGCGACCGAAGATGTCGGCAACGAAACCCCAGAAGCCGCTGGCGAGGAACGCCATCAAATTGGCGAGCGCGATCGGCATGGCGACCATCGCCGCGCTCAGATGCAGGTCCTTCTGCAGATGTGTCGCAAACATCCCATAGACCGAATAATAGATCACGAAGCCGCTCGCCATCCAAAGGCAGGCCATCAACGTGTTGCCGAGAATGCGGCGGCGGAAGATATCGAGCAGGGGCGCGCGAAATTCCTTGTGCTGCTCGCGTTGAATGCGGCGGTTCTCCACCCACACCTTCGGCTCCTTGACGTAGATGCGAATCCAGACGACGGCCAAGGCCGGCAGCACGCCGAGGATCAACAGACCGCGCCAGCCGATCTTGTCGTAGAGCAGTCCGTA
>Ga0157369_10008851_pt1 | contig 11528 bp, 9 predicted proteins | sample C25metaG_FD_113461 | JGI IMG/M metagenome (GOLD analysis project Ga0157369, IMG submission 113461) | Corn rhizosphere microbial communities from Kellogg Biological Station, Michigan, USA - C2-5 metaG | ecosystem: Host-associated > Plants > Roots > Rhizosphere > Soil | place: USA: Michigan... | reverse complement strand
TGCCGACGGGAATGTGGTCGCAAGCACGTACACGCTGAACAACACGTTCGGATCGGGCGTGACGGCGGGCTCGCTCGGGTTCCTGTTGAATGACGAGATGGACGACTTCACATCGGCGCCGGGAGTGCCGAATATGTATGGACTGATCCAGAGTGCGGCGAACGCGATTGCTCCGGGGAAGCGGCCGCTCTCAGCGATGACGCCGACGATTGTCCTTAAGGATGGCAAGCCGCTGCTGCTGCTGGGATCGCCAGGAGGGCCGACGATCATCAGCACGGTGCTGAACGATCTGATTTCTGTGGTGGACAACGGATTGAACGTGCAGCAGGCGGCAGATGCTCCGCGATTCCACCACCAGTACTTGCCGGATGTGCTGCAGGTGGAGAAGGCGTTTCCGCTGGCGGTCGTCGAGCAGCTTCGCAGCACTGGGTACACGGTCAGCCGTTCCGGCGAGGCGGATGAGCACAACCCCGGAGTGTGGGGCGACAGCGAGCTGATCTACATCGACCCGAAGACGGGTGTGCGGATGGCGGGACACGACCATCGCCACTCGTTTGGATCGGCCGCAGGGTACTGACCCGCTGGACCCCACATCTCAGGAGCGAGATGTGGGGCGCCCGATCAGGGTAGAGTGCTGCGGAACGAGGTGCCGAAAGAATCGCCCAGATACGTGCCCCTCAGCCGGATTGAGACGGAGCTGCCATCGGTAGCGGCGGTTGCGGGGACGGTCAGGATTGCGGTGGCGGTTCCGCCTGGAGCGATGTCACCGGCAAGCAGCGGGATGGGCGATGCACTCGCGTCCCCAACCGTCATGCTGGTGACGCTGGTGGTGTACGCGGTGCTTGCGCCGAGGTTGGAGAGAACGAGAGTCTCGCTATAGCTGCCGTCGGTCTGCTTGGAAAAGGTTGCTGAACCGGCGATCTTCAGATCCGCGGCCGGAGGCGGCTGCACGGCGAAGTTGACGTGATCGAAGTTGCTGGTGTCGAACGCCGTGCTGCTTCCGGAACAAGCTGCGAGACCGATGTAGTAGGTCGCTGCCATCGGTATGGTGGCGGTTCCGACGGTGAACCAGGTGACGCCATCGGAGGACTGGGAACCTGTGATGGTGTTGCCGGCGCGCTGCAGCTTCAGCCAGACCGGCATGTAGGAGTATTGGTTTCCGCCGGTCCAGGACATGGCCGCGCCGGTGCTGATGCGCGAGCCGAAGGCCGCGATCCGGGAACCGGTGGAACCGACGACCATGGTAGCCGTGGCTGACCCGGCGTCGAGGCTCTCGCGCATCATGATGCCGGTGTTGCTGAGAGTGCCGGAGACGCTGGCGAGGCGCGCGATCAAAGTGAAGTCGCCCGTGACCTGCTGGTAGGTGTAGTGGAAAGAGTCGGCGGTGCTTCCGATGCGCGTGCCCTGTCCGGTGACGAGATAGGTGTTGTTGTTGATGGGCGCATAGCTGGCGCTGCCGGCATTTTGTACTGCGCCGATATCGGAGTCGGAGGCGGCCGGCACAGCGACCGGAGCCATGGGCGTAGTGCTGGCCTCGGGAGAGTTCGCCCCAACGCCGGATTGATTGGTGGCTTGGACGACGTAGTAGTACGAGGTGCCGTTAGCGACAGAGGTGTCGTTATATTGCGGCGCGGTGGTTTGGGTGAGGGTTGCGATTTTCGTGTACGGCCCGTTATGCGTGGTGGAGCGCAGGACGTTGTAACCGTTGGCAGCGCTCACCGATGCCCACGAGAGATAGACCTTCCCGATGCTTCCCGTCGCGAGGAGAGTTGCGGGCGCGGCGGGAGCAGGCATCGGAGGATAGGCGGAAACGTTGCTGTCCAGCGTAAAGGTGAGGGTGCCGTAGCCGAAGTGGTCGGCGCTGCCGTGTTCCGGCCGCATAAGCTCGGCCATGTGCTTTGTGTTGGGAGTCCCGAGGCCGCCAAGCACGGTGTAGTGGTTGTAGAGCAGCTCCCAGACGGGACGATCGTCGAGGCGACCGCGACCGTTGACGGACGGATAGTACTGGTTGACGTTGTCGCAGTTGTTGTAGGTCGTGTAGGGAACGTCGAGCCAGGAGTTGTACTGGCCGGTGAACTCTGCGCCGGCGAGCAGGCGGTTGTTCGAATAGCTGAAGAGATCGATGCCCTGGTTCCATGCGGTTTGTGCAGCGTAGCCGAGCAGGCCGACGCCAAGCTGATCGTGCTCCTGATCGCGGCCGGCTTCCTGCCATTGGCCGAGGTTGCCCGGGAAGACGGTATACACGGCATTCAGCATGGAGCCTGAGCCGGGGCCGTTCTTGAAGTAGTCGACACCCTGGTTGAACCAGGCCTGGTTGTCGTTGAGGACTCCCATGGCGATGAGCGCGCCGACATTGGCCGCATCCCAGTTGGCCCAGTAATGGCTGATGCAGGCGCCGTTGTGGTTGGTAAGGAAGTTGTTGACGACCGGGTAGAGATAGGTCGTGAACATCGACTGAAACTTCGCGAAGTCAGTGGGCGCCCAGCCGGGGTAGATGCGGAGCACTTCGCCGGCGAGCGCGAAGTCCTGAATGGCAATGCCGATGAGGCCGGGAATGTCGGTGCCGGTGGGGACCTGATTGACGGTGTAGGCGTACTTGTTCAGGATGGCGACAGCGTTGTTCGCGTAGCTGGTGTCGCCGGAGATGTACCAGCGGATAGCGTTCAGATATGCGGCGTGGGCGTCCTGGTCGGCACGCTGGCGGCTGCGGCCCATGTTGGGGAGCGAGGCGGCGGTGTAGGTCTTCTGCGCGAGAGGATCGGCGATGAGCAGGTTCCAGTCGTCGATCCAGGGATGAGCGCCAGCGGCTACTTTGGCCTTCATGCGGTCGAGATCGGCTTGTGTGTGTAGGCCGCCGGGATGGACGAATTGGGCGGGCGCCTTGGGAGCTGCGGCGAGCGCGAGAAAAAGTATGGGGAAGGCAATCATATTGATCTGTACCCTGCTCACGGAAATTGTCTCCTTCGGTTTGGCGTGCGAGATGGGGAGGGCAGAAGTTCGCCGAGACAGACCACGGGGCGGAGACAGGATCCTGCCTCTGGTCCGGTCAGTAGTGCTTTCAGGTTAGGTTTAGTTCAGGTAAATGATGAACGTTCTCTGTTTCGCGTGAAATCCTAGGATGGCCGTTCAATGATTGTCAAGTCCTTACGGTATGAATATCAGTGTTGTTGTGAATCTCAGTTCTTCATGAAAATTTCTGCCAAACGAAGCTAACGTTATCTTGGAGTGGGCGATGTGCATTCAACGAGCAGCCGATGATCGTTGAAAAGTTTCTTGGGGCGGGATGTCGAGAAGCGAGCGGCGGCTCCGACTATCTGGGTGAAGGGAGAAACGATGATGCCGAATACAAATAGAATCACCCGACGCCGATTCGTTAGGTCTGCAACCTCTGCTGGAGCGTTGGCAGCTCTGCCAATTGTTTCGAGTGCCGATTCAACCACGCAGGACGCCAAAGGAGCGGAGAAGATGGTCCTGACTCCGTACCTGTTGTTCAATGGCAACTGCCAACAGGCGATGGAATTTTACCGGGCCTGCCTGGGTGGAGAGCTGGGGGTGATGCAAGTGAAGGACTCCCCGGCGAAGGAGCACATGCCGGCATTTCAGCAGAAGAAAGTACTGAACGCGAAGCTGCGCAGCGGGGTTCTGGAGATTTCGGCTTCGGACTGGCTGCGGCTGGACCAGAGCCCTGTTCACGGCAACACGGTTTGCATGTACCTGAGCGGCGGCAGCTTTGAAGAGCTGAAGACGTTGTTTGGGCGGCTCTCGGAGGACGCCGATGTAACGAACCCGCTGGAGAAGCAGTTCTTCGGGTCCTACGGGGCGCTCAACGACAAGTTCAATGTCCGATGGATGTTTATGTCGGGTAAGTAGCCGGGACGACGAACCAACATTTCAGGAGAGAGAAGTGAACTACATATTGCTGATGACAGGCACGAAGGCAGGCGTGGATGCGTATCGGACGTGGTCGAAGAGCGACATTGAGGGCCACTTTGCGTTTCTCGGCGGGCTGAACAAGGAGCTGACGGAGTCGGGCGAGTTTGTCGCGAATGACGGATTGGGAGGTCCTGAGCACGCCAGGATCGTGAGGGCCGGGAATGACGGTCTGCCGATCACGGATGGTGTATTCCCGGAATCCAAAGAGTTCCTGCTGGGTTACTGGATCGTTGATGTGGAGACACCCGAGCGGGCCTATGAGATCGCGGCTCGGCTTTCGGCGGGGCCGGCGCCGGGAGGGAATCGGACAGTGATGCCGATTGAAGTACGGCAGATCATGACGAAACGGGCCACTGAACTGTGACGACAAGCGCGACACTCGATGAACGATCACAGCACCTGCTGCGCGAACTTGCGCCGCAGGTGTTGGCGATTGTTGCGCGCCGCTTTCGCGACTTTCCAGATGCCGAAGATGCAGTGCAGGAGGCGCTGATTGCGGCCGCGCTGCAGTGGCCGCAAGCGGGTGTGCCAGAGAACCCGCGTGGCTGGCTGATCCGGGTTGCGATGCGGCGAATGATGGATGCGCTGCGAAGCGATGAGGCACGCCGGGGCCGAGAAGAGGAGGTGGCGGCCGAGGCGGTGCTGAACAGGACGGAGCAGGATATTGATCTTGAGCCGGAAGTGGATGACACGCTTCATCTGTTCTTCATGTGCTGCCACCCGGCACTGACTCCGGCATCTTCCATCGCACTGACGTTGAGGTCCCTTGGGGGACTGACGACCGGGGAGATAGCGCGCTCATTTCTTGTTCCGGAAGCGACCATGGCGCAGCGGATCAGCCGTGCGAAGGCGAGCATCAAGGCATCCGGCGTCCGATTCGAGGCACCTGCGCATCGGGAGCGGCGGGAGCGTGTGGCAGCCGTGCTGCATGTGCTGTACCTGATGTTCAGCGAAGGGTATGCCGCCACCAGCGGAGAAGAGGCGCAGCGGAGCGAACTGTCGGGAGAGGCGATCCGGCTTGGGCGTGCTCTTCACGGGCTCATCCCAGAGGATCCGGAGATTGCAGGGCTGCTTGCCCTGATGTTGTTGACGGATGCCAGACGTGAGGCGCGGACGGGGAAGAATGGAGAGCTGATTCCCCTGGATAAGCAGGACCGATCGCTTTGGAACCGAGCTGCGATCGACGAAGGTGTGCGCTTTCTTGACGCTGCGATTGCCAAAGGGGCGATCGGCAAATACCAGCTGCAGGCCGTAGTCGCCGCGCTGCACGATGAGGCGCGCAGGGCCGAGGATACGGACTGGCGGCAAATCCTGGCGCTATATGAGCTGATGATGAAGCTGGAAGACAATCCTGTAGTCGCGTTGAACCATGCGGTTGCGACGGCGATGGTCTATGGTCCGTCAGACGGGCTCGAACTGCTGCGGCCGCTCGATGCCGATCCGCGCACGGCAACACACCATCGGCTGGATGCGGTGAGGGCCCATCTGCTGGAGATGGCCGGCGATTATCCGGCCGCGATCTCGCAGTATCGGCTGGCCGCGAGCCGGACGATGAGCCTGCCGGAGCAACGATATCTGCAGATGCAGGCGGCGCGCCTGAGTGAGACGTCTCCTGGTGCCGCGGACGCGTAGTGAGGTTTGTGTCGCGCAGGAATCATGGCACTGCCGAACGGTTTTCAGGCGTGCTGATTGGAGGCGTCGGCGAGCTTCTTGAGCTGCAGATTGGGTGAGGGTGTGATGTCGGCGCTGGCCATGGATTGCATGTGGCGGATGGCCTGCTCGTGTTCTTCGCGGGTGCGGGCCGCGGAGCAGTCCGGCGGGACGAAGATCTGGAAGTTGCGCATCTTGGCGTCGTGCGCGGTGTACTGGATGCAACTGTTGGTCGCGATGCCGGAGAGGATCAGCGTCGTGACGCCCAGGTGCTTGAGGAGGAGATCGAGCGGCGTCTGGTAGAAGCCGGAATGCATGGGCTTGAGGACGAAGTAGTCCTCGTCTTCAGGGCGAAGCCGCTCGACGAAGCGGGCGGATGGGGAGCCCGGGCGCAAACAGTAGGCGAGAACCTTGGAGGCGTCGGAGCGCCACTGGCCGAAGTTGTCGTTAACGTAGATGACCGGCAGACCGGCGGTGCGGGCTCGGCGCTTGAGCTCGGCTATGCGCGGGGCGACGGGGAGGGCCTCGGCGAGGAGCTTGTCGGAGTCCGGGTACTCGAAGTGATTGATGACGTCGATGAGGAGGAGTGCGGCAGAGGATTGGTTGTGCGTGGTGCGATCCGGCATCGAGGTTGAGTGCTCCTGAAAGTTCGATGCGGGGTGGGCGTCACTTCAGCGGCTGAATGCGAGGGGTCTTTTGTTGTGGATTGCGAGGCGGCGGTTTGAGCTCGGAGGCTGTCGCTGCCTCGCGACAGCACTCCGAACTTCGAGGACGGTTTCCTACCGGAACAGGAGAGGAGCAAAGACGTAGAGGCTCCTTCTCCATGTCTGCCACTCGTGCGATGTGCCGGGCGAGATGTACAGGTAGCTGTTGGCAATGCCGGCCGCAATCAGCTGTTCCTGGTGTTTTTTGAGCGCAGTGGGATTCTCCAGTGGAGGCTCAGTGCCGCAGCTGAAGAAGAACACCTTGACCTCTTTATTGAACTTCGCGGGATCGGCCATCGCACCGCTGTAGATGGTCTTTAGATCCAACGTTGCGGGTTGCGGTGGCGGCGCGTTCACGGGGACGGGGCTGCCGCGCCCGCCCGCCCCAAAGCCGGCAGCAGTACCACCGCTGAAGAGGCCGATGTACGAGAACTTGTCGAGATTCGACATCGTGACGGATGCGGTCATGAAGCCGCCCATTGAAAGGCCGGCCATTGCGCGATGGTCTTTATCGGGGATGGTCCGGAAGTTGCTGTCCACCCAGGGAATCAGATCATTAATCATCAGTTTGCCGTAGGCACCGCCGGCAGCAGCCATTCCGGGGAATCCGCCACCTCTGGGAGCGCCTGCAGCAGGGGCTGCTCCGGCAGTGGGAGGAGGAGTCGCGGGGCGAACCGGTGGCGGACCCACAGCACTGGTCTCCATCACGACGATCATCGGCTTTACTTTGCCCTCTGCGAGCAGGTTGTCGAGGATCAGGTTAGTCCGGCCCATCTCTGTCCAGACGCGCTCGTCTTCGCCGCCTCCATGTTGGAGGTAGAACACGGGGTAGCGGGCCGAGCCCTTCTCGTACCCAGGCGGCGTGTAGATGAAGATGTGCCGCCAGGAGTTCGAGGTCTTGGCAAAGTAATTCTTGATAACGACATTCCCGTGGGGGACGTCTTTGAGGTCGTAGAAGGTGACACCGGGCTCCGGAATCTCGAAGCCGTTGCACATATGGCCATAGCCGATGAATGCATTTGTGCCGGGATCCAGCACAACCGCACCATCCACCACCATCCAGTAGTTGTGATACCCCGGTGCCTGTGGATCGCTGGTGTATGTCCACACGCCGTTGTCGCCTTTCACCATGTCGTATGGAACATTGGCAATTGCGACCTGGACCTTCTGCGCGTTAGGCGCCTTGAACTGGAAGGTAACGCGCGAGTCCTCCTCGATCCGCGGGTAGGCGACGCCGGGAAAGTTATAGGGCGAGGGATGGGCGGGAATGGGCGCGGCCCCATCAGAGCGCAACGGCGCGGGGACTAACTCCTGCCTGCTCGTTTGCTGGGTGGTGGACTTGTGATCCTTGGCTAAAGAGGGGGAGCCTGCCAGTAAGGCACTCACACCGACACATAGAAGTATTCGCTTCATATCGCTGCAATCTCCGAGAACAGCTTGGTGCACCCCTGCATGAGGCGGCACAATTCTTTGGCTCGATGAGATAACGACGAGCAGTAAAGCCTCGAGGTTTCGAGGTGAGCAGCTATTTCTTGAGAGTTTTGGCGATGCCGTCTTCGGCGAGTGGGGCCATGACGGCGTAACCCGCGGGCGTGGGGTGGACGCCGTCGGAGCTGAGGCCGGGCTTCATGGCTCCGGCGTCGTCGGCCATGGGTGTGTAGTAGTCGACCCAGACGAGGTGTTCGGAGTCGGCCCAGGCTTTGAGCTGTTGGTTGAGGGCGCGGATCTGAGCGGCGGGTTGGATGCCGGGGTGCCAGAAGAAGTGGTCGGCGGGCGGGATAGAGCAGACGATCATCCTGATGTTGTTGGCGCGGGCCATCTCGAGCATGGCGCGGAAGTCGTCGAGGGTCATCTCGGGCGTCATCGGGCCGGTGTTCTGGGCGACGTCGTTGGTGCCGGCGAGGAGGATAACGGCGGCGGGGTGGAGATCGACGACGTCCTGGTGGAAGCGGAGGACAATCTGCTCGGTGGTCTGGCCGCTGATGCCGCGCTCGATGTAGGGCTTGCCGGCAAAGTAGTCGTTCCAGTGGCGGCCCCAGCCTTCGGTGATGGAGTCGCCGAAGAAGACGACGCGGCGCTCGCCGGGCGCGGGCGGGGCGAGCTGCGCGTTGCGGTCGCGGTAGTAGGCGAGCTGCGGGAAGTCGAGGAGCTTCTTCTGAAGCGTGGCGAGGAGTGCGGCGGGATCGGCTGTAGGAGACGCGGCCGGCGCGGTTGCCGGACGCGTGGGCTGGCTCGAGCTTGCGGGTGGCGCGGGGGTCTGCGCAACAATGAGAGAGGCGAAAGCGAGTGCGCAGAGAGGCAGCAGCGGTTTCATTCCACGATCCTCGGAGTGGGGTCAAAATGTGCGGTCTGATTGTACTGGGCGAGCGATGGCGAGCATAAGGGAGGCGCCGGGTCGCACCGGGGGAATAGATTTCCAGAGGAACCGGCAGACGGTGCGGTAACCTGTGAGTCACGACCATGCAACCGGGACTTTCTACTCACATCTTCTTCGACCAGCGGCTTCACCCTGGGCATCTGGATACTTTGTTGTCGGCGGGTGCGCGGACTATTGAGGTCTTCGCGGCACGGCATCATTTCGATTACACGGCCACGCAGCCGGTAAAGGAAGTTGCGGCGTGGTTCCGCTCGAATGACGTGCGGCCCGTGCTGCATCAGCCGATCTATCTGGCGGACAGCGGCCGTGCGGGACTGTCCAGCGAGGGTGCGCCGTGGTCGCGTCATGTGGCGCCGAATCTGGATCTGGTTTCGCGGGACAAGGCGCACCGGATTGGCGCGATGGACGAGGTGAAGCGGGCGCTCGAATGCGCGGAGCAGATTCCGTTTGCCGGGGCGGTGCTGCACCTGGGCCTGAAGAGTTCGCGGTGGGATGAGGCCATCCTGGAGTACTCGCTGACAGCCATTGAGCACCTGAAGGCGTTCGCGGGGCCGCTGGGGCTGCAGTTGTTGCTGGAGAACCTGCCGAACGATGTCGCGACGCCGGAACACCTGATCTACATCCTGCGCACAGGGCACTTCGACAATGTTGGCGTGTGCCTGGACGTGGGACATCTTCACCTGATGCAGCCGTTGGAGGCTGCAGCGGACTCGGGTGTGAGTGACGCGCTTGAGGTTCTCAGCGGACGGGTGGGCCAACTGCATGTGCATGACAACCGCGGAGCCTTTGCTCCGTCCGGCTCGCTTAGCGATTCCAGCGACATGAGAGATGAACACCTGTGGCCTGGTGAAGGCGCAATGAACTGGGAAGCCATCGGTGAGCTGATCCTGGGCCTACCCGATGCAATACCCGCCGTGCTGGAGATCGCGTCCGGCCGCGACGAGACGCCGGAGGTTGTGGTGCGAAAGGCGCAAGACTTCTTTTCACGCGAGGAGCGGCGCCGCGAGCAGATGCAGTCCAAGTAGCTGCGGCTGGCACCCCAAATGTTTATATTCCGCGAACAACTAATCCCATAGGAGGCCACAATTGAATAGAAAGAGAATCTGTTCAACCGTGGTCGGCGCTACATTGTTGATCGTTGGTTGCGAGCCTAAGAGGTGGACGAACGATCAGTTCGAGGGCACATGGCATGTCGAAGCTAATAACCCTAACGCGACAACAGGGGCTACTCTCACATTGACCCGCGATGGTAAATTCGTCGCAACTTCCGTTCCCGCTACTTTTCTTGGGATAAATGATGGAAAGCATATGCTTTCCGGTACAGGAACGTGGTCGATCATCCAGCTGGATTCTGCATACGATAAGCGCATGCAATTCACTTTTACGAAGGTTGAAGGGATCACTCTCCAAAATCTGCCATGGGGGGCACAGCTTCTTATACAAGGCTCTAACAAGACTCCCCAGTTGTTCTACTACGTAGGTGATCCTGATGACGGGCGAAAGGTGGTGTTTAGAAGAGAATAAAAATCTCTAAGACTAACGGCTCCTGGGACACGGTTCCAGCGCACGTAGTACAACATGCAGGGACAGCAAGCCATGCCTGAGTCACACATCTTAGGAGCAAGTGGCAATGGTAGCGAGACAAGATTGATCTATATAAGCTTTCCACGGTTCAACGCGAGCTTGGCTATTCCTCGCTGATTTCAAGAGGTCGCGGATGGTGCGCGGCTTCGTGTATGCTCGTCTGCACTTCAAAACAACCGATTCATAGAAGGACGGGACTCGTACGATGAGCCAACCGAGTGCAGATCAGATTTTGCAGGTGGGGCTAGGATTCTGGGCCTCTAAGACCTTGTTGAGCGCGATCGAGATGGAGCTGTTTACGGAGCTGGCGCGGCATCCCGAGGCGCTTGAACCTTTGAGGGCGCGGCTGGGATTGCATCCTCGATCGGCGAGAGATTTTCTGGATACGCTGGTGGCTCTGGGATTCCTGGAGCGGCGAGAGGGGTGTTACTACAACACGCCGTCAACCGATTTCTTCCTGGACAAGCGGAAGCCCTCTTACCTCGGCGGCATTCTGGAGATGGCGAACCAGCGGCTTTATCCCTTCTGGGGCAACCTGACGACAGCACTGCGGACGGGGCAGCCGCAGAACGAAACGAGTCGTGGTGAAACGGGTTTATTCGAAGCTTTGTATGCCGACCCGGCGAGACTGCGCGGGTTCCTGAAGGCGATGACCGGACTGAGCCGTGGCGCCAACATCACGATTGCAAAGAAGTTTCCGTGGAGCGATTACAAGTCGGCCGTGGATGTAGGCACGGCCCAGGGCGATCTGATCGCCCAGGTTGCACTGGCGAATCCGCACCTTTCCGGCATCGGCTTCGATCTGCCGGAGGTTGGCCCGATCTTCGAAGACTATGTTGTGGAGAACGGACTGGCCGGCCGGGTCAAGTTTGTGCCGGGCAGCTTCTTCGATGCGCCGATTCCCAAGGCGGACGTGGTGATGATGGGGCACATCCTGCATGACTGGGACCTGCCGACGAAGAAGATGCTGATCAAAAAAGCGTATGAGGCGGTGCCGCAGGGTGGAGCGCTGGTGGTGTATGAGAGCATCATCGACGATGACCGCTCGAAGAATGCGTTTGGCTTGATGATGAGCCTGAATATGCTGATCGAGACGCCGGGCGGATTCGACTACACGGGGGCTGACTGCGTGGGATGGATGCAGGAGGCCGGCTTCACGTCTACGCGTGTGGAGCACCTGATCGGGCCCGAATCGATGGTGGTGGGGATCAAGTAGTCGTGTTGTGGCGCTCCGCCCGGTACGCTCGTTCGGTCGCCCGATGCGGGTAAACTGGGCGGAG